>Ga0207663_10000012_pt1 | contig 167739 bp, 143 predicted proteins | sample LARL53metaG_FD_184346 | JGI IMG/M metagenome (GOLD analysis project Ga0207663, IMG submission 184346) | Corn, switchgrass and miscanthus rhizosphere microbial communities from Kellogg Biological Station, Michigan, USA - LAR L5-3 metaG... | ecosystem: Host-associated > Plants > Roots >...
CTGGCTGCTGAATCATTACGCAGGCGGACCGAAAGCGAAAGAATTGTTCTTTCTGGGCGACATCATCGACGCGGCCGAAGCTCATCGAATTGGCCTGGTCAATCGCGTCGTCCCGCACGATAGCCTGCAGTCGGAAGTGAGCAATGCCGCTTCACGGATCGCGCACGGTCCACTGACGAGCTTCCGTTACATGAAAGCCAACGTCAATTTCGCATCGAGCGCAGACTTCAGAACGATGCTGGATCGTGAAGCTGAAACTCACATGCGATGCTCGATGACCGAGGATCACAAGGAAGGCGTCCGGGCCTTCATGGAAAAGCGCGAGCCGAAGTTCGTGGGGAGATAGTGATGAATGACTTTCGCGAAATTATCTACTCAAAAGAGAATCGCGTTGCGACCATTACCTTGAATCGGCCCGCGAAGCTAAACGCGTACTCCGAAGTGATGGTGCATGAAGTCATCTCCGCAGTGTCGGACGCGAGAGATGACGATGAAGTTCGCGTCGTTATTATCACCGGCACGGGCCGCGGCTTTTGCTCGGGAGGCGATATAGGCCGCGACTTTCAATACCCCTCGCGGTATCGAGGTCACCGAATGGAGGCGATGCTCGAGATGCGAGAGAACATGCATCAGCTTGTGACGCTTCTTCGCCGATTGGACAAGCCGACAATTGCAGCGATAAACGGAGCCGCGGTAGCCGGCGGGCTTACGCTGGCGCTGTGTTGCGACTTTAGAATCGCCTGTGAAAGCGCGAAACTGGGAGACACAAGTTTGAAATTCGCGCTCATCCCCGATGAAGGCGGCGCCTACCTGTTTCCGAAGTACATGGGCTTACAGAAAGCGCTTCGAATGTCGCTATTCTCGGAGGTCTATCCGGCCCACGAAGCGAAACAACTAGGTCTGGTGACCGAGGTTGTGCCTGACGATGAGCTGATGTTGACGGCTCGACATTGGGCGGAGACGCTCGCGGATGGTCCTCCGATCGCGATGAGAATGACCAAGAGAATGATGTACAAACAAGGGACGATGGATCTCGAGAATGCGCTCGAAGATGCGGCGCTCGCCGTAATGGTCACGAACTATTGTGAAGACGTTAAGGAAGGGATTGCCGCATTTCACGAGAAGAGAAAACCGGACTTCAAGGGCCGCTAGCTGCAAGTCACAATCTCAGGAGGAATTGAAGTGGCACTTTCAAATGAACTCGCGCGGCGCGACGCGACTGCTCAAGCTGAGCTGGTCCGCAACAAAGAAGTAAAGCCCATTGAGTTGGTGGATGCCGCGATCGAGCGAATCGAACGCGTCAACCCTCAGCTCAACGCGGTCGTGACTCCGATGTTCGACCAGGCCCGGGCAAGCGCAAAAGGCGAACTGCCTGACGGACCGTTCACCGGTGTGCCGTTTCTGCTCAAGGATTTGATCGCGGCTTATGCAGGAGTGCGAATGACTTCCGGATCAGCGTTCTTGCGAGACTTCGTTCCCGATCACGATAGCGAATTGGTTTCTCGCTATAAGCGAGCCGGGTTGATCGTGGTGGGCAAAACGAATACCCCGGAATACGGCATAATGCCGACGACCGAACCGGGATTATTCGGTCCGTCGCGAAATCCCTGGGACACGACTCGCGCGACTGGCGGCTCGAGCGGTGGCTCGGCCGCTGCGGTGGCGGCTGGAATGGTTCCCTTCGCGCACGGGAACGATGGGGGCGGCTCGATTCGAATTCCCGCTTCGTGTTGCGGAGTCTTCGGCTTGAAGCCCACTCGCGCTCGCAATCCGCTAGGGCCGGATTTCGGAGATATGTTCAGCGGACTTGTAGCCGAACACGCGCTCACTCGATCGGTTCGCGACAGCGCAGCTTTGCTTGATGCAACCTCCGGCGCTGCGATTGGTGATCCTTACTGGGCGCCGCCTCCAGTCCGCCCTTTCATTCAGGAAGTCCAGAGCAGCCCGGGTAAACTGCGAATCGCTTTCACAACCGTCGCTCCAGGCGGAGCTGCTGTTCATCCCGATTGCGTAAGCGCGGTCAAGGATGCAGCGAAGCTTTGCTCGGACCTCGGGCATGAAATCGTCGAGTCGGCGCCGGCGATCGATGGCGAATTGCTGGTCCCGATGTTCATGACTCTATGGTCCGCCGGCTGCACGTGGACGATTGACGGAGCGGCGCTTGCGGCGAAGCGAGAGATTTCGCCTGATCAGTTTGAGCCCGGCACTTGGGCGCTCTATCAGATGGGAAAACAGCAGACGGGGGCTGCTTACTTGATGGCGCTGCAATGGCTTCAAGGAGCTTCGCGTGAAGTCGCGCGGTTCATGCTGAATTACGATGTGTGGCTTACTCCCACGCTTGGCGAGCCACCCGTCCCGCTCGGGAGCTTCGACGCGACACCTGACAATCCTCTGGCGGGGATGATTCGAGCAGCTCAGTTCGTTCCGTTTACGCCGATCTGCAATATCACCGGACAACCCGCGATGTCGGTGCCCCTGTTCTGGAATGAACAGGGATTGCCGGTAGGATCTCACTTCGTAGGACGCTTCGGCGATGAAGGAACCTTGTTCAGGTTAGCCGCTCAGCTTGAGGAGGCGAGGCCCTGGGCAGATCGTCGTCCGAGGGTGAGCGCCGCTTGAAAGGTTCACAGCAGTTTGAGCCGCGACGATGTATTGTGCTCGTTGGATCTTCGATGAATAATTGCAAGCTGTGAGGTGACCTTGAGTTTACGAAAGCCAATAGAATTCATCAGCGTTAAAGACTATCTTGAGGGCGAAAAGGATAGTCCGATTCGGCACGAGTACGTAAACGGTCATGTCTTCGCGATGGCCGGCGCAAGCGATCGTCACAACATTATCGCCGGAACTATCTATTCGACGTTGTTGAACTCTCCGAGCGCCGGGCCGTGTCGGCCTTTCATTTCTGATATGAAATTAGTTGTGGACGCGAATACGTATTACTACCCGGATGTGGTCGTCGCTTGCGATCCCCCGGGCGGTGCCAGATATACGCGGCGCCAACCGATCCTGATCGTCGAGATAACTTCTCATACAACAGAGCGCACGGATCGTTTTGAGAAGCTGCCGGCTTACAAACGGATCAGCGGGTTAAAGGAGTGCGTGCTGGTAGCACAGGACCAGATGTTCATCGAGACTCATCGCATGATCGATGGCCAGTGGCGCGCCGAAGTTCTTACTAAGCCCGAGGAGGAGCTTAGACTCGATTCGGTGGGACCGAGCATGACACTTGCGGAAATCTACCGCAACGCCGAGCTCGACACTCCTTCTAAGGACTAATGAAACGACGCTCATCAGATCACTGAGCTTTTATTCAAGCGTTCGTGAATTCATCCATCGACTATCAAGCAATGTTGCGGGTCGCTCTCGAAGAAGCGCGCCAGGGGCTTGCTGAAGGCGGCGTGCCCATCGGCGCCGCGTTGTTCGACGAGCACGGAAGTCTGCTCGGGCGAGGTCACAACCGAAGAGTGCAGGACGACGATCCTTCGATGCATGCGGAAACCGACGCGTTTCGAAAAGCGGGTCGCCAGCGGCATTACAAGACCACAGTGATGGTCACTACACTTGCACCGTGTTGGTATTGCAGCGGCTTAATTCGACAGTTCAAAATCGGAACGGTTGTTGTCGGTGAGTCGGTCAATTTTGACGGCGGTACCAATTGGCTTCGAGAGAACGGGGTTAAAGTCATTGACCTCGCGTCTCAGGAATGTATCGACTTGCTGGCAGCATACATTCAAACTCACACCGAAGTCTGGAACGAGGATATCGGGGAGGAGTGAGGCGCGTCTTACTTCAGGTGCGTCGAGAAAAACTCGATCACTCTCTTCCAGGCGTCTTTCGCTGCCGATTCGTTGTAAACGGTCGGGCGCTCATCGTTGAAGAATCCGTGATCCACTCCAGGGTAAATATGCATCTTTGCCGGCTTGCCCAGCTCTTTTAACTTCCGTTCGAGCTCGTGCACAGAATCCGGCGTGACGAAGCCGTCTCGCTCGGCATAGAGTCCCAACACCGGAGCTTGCAAGTTAGGAAGATCTGGCTTCACGTTTGGATGGCCGCCGTAGAAGATCACGCAAGCTCCGACCTGTGAGTTCTTCGTGGCGGCAAACAGCGAGAGTGCGCCGCCCATGCAAAAGCCCACCGTCCCGACTTTGCTTGACGTCGTTGCTTCGTGATTGAGCAGAAAAGTAATCGCGCCGCGGAGGTCCTTCTCCGCCTCATCGATCCGCATGGTCATCATCAGCTTGCCTGCTTCGTCAGGCGAGGTCGTGCTCTTACCATGATAGAGGTCAGGCGCAAGTGCGACATAACCTTCCGCGGCGAAGCGATCGCAGATGTCTTTGATATGCGGGACCAAACCCCACCATTCCTGAATCACTACTACGCCCGGCCCCTTTCCTGAAGGAGAAACCGCGATGTAGCCCTGAGCAGTTCCGCCATTACTCGCGAACTCGACCATCTGTCCCTGCATAAGACCTCCGTGTCGTCTTCGTCAATCAGCCGGAAAAAAAATTGCGAATCGATCCGCGGACTTTCGGGAATTCGGCGTGGGTCTCCAACAAAGAACGCTGCACTATTACGGCTAGTTGAAAAAGTTGGTAGCGGCGGGAGGACTTGAACCTCCGACCTTGGGGTTATGAATCCTCCGCAAGTCATCGCCGACAAGTGACATCAATTGCTAACTACTAACAACTAATCGAGCCGCAGCCATCTGAAATTGCCACAAGATACTACTAAAAGCGCACACTGCTCATCAAGCGTTGCGACAGATTTGTTAAAAGATCATTTTTCTCTGTGCTCCCCTTCTCGTGGGAAGTCGGAAGCCGCACAAAAAAGGCTTTGTGAACCTTATGTCCTTGGCCGCCTTAGTGGCGCGTCTTCCGCTACCCCGGGGTTTACGCCCGGGGGCTCCAATCTGCCGCCGCTTCGCGGCTCGTTGGCGCCGTATGATCCTGGAGACGTCACCGCTACGGGGTTCCGGGTCGTCATTGGAAGCAATCAAGAAGGACGGCTTCAACTTCTCGGCGAAGATATCGATATCGGTTCGGTCGCGGTAGGAAGGGAAACAAACCATGAGGGCGCGGAAGGATCGTAGCGCTCGTCACCGCCCGCTTGCCAATGGTTTGTTACATTGATATAGTCCCGCCCGTTAAAAGCGTCCGGCAGGCAGACCAGTTCGCGCACATTTGTCATCGAAGAAGATCGAGTGAGGATAATGGCCGCCCATGGAAGCCATGTTGATGGCGGTTTCGAAACCGAAGACAGAAAAGACACGGAGCGCGTAGCGACCTGCGTATGAAGCGGGAATCGGGTTTGGTAACGCCGCGAATTCCTAAATGAGAGGGAACCGATGGCGCTAAGCGCATTGGATGAAAACGAGAGCCGTTTGAATGATGGTTTGACCACAACTGCGTGGCTCGATAAGGCGGGAGACGGGGGGCTTCTTGAAGGTTCTTCAGGCGGTTTGATAGGTGGCAAACGGCATGGCCAACGCATTCTTTCTCAACGCTACTCCCTACGTCATCGCCGTCAATCTCAACACAGCACTTCAAAACCAGATCCTCGAACCGGAAATCTCGGTAGCAGCAGAAAGCGTCACGTTGGCAGCATGGAAGGCGCCTATTGCCGCGACGCCACGCCAGGGAGAGTTCGGTGGCAACAATTGGCAGAATCTGATGTTAGTGATCTCGGAGGGCTCTTCGAGTTACATGGTTTGGGACATTCATTCGAATGTCTCCGTGGCGCTGAATCTGTACTTTTACATCCTGGGCGATCAGGTCGTGGGGATGGACGCAACCGGTTCGACCGGCGGCATTCGGGTGAGTTCGGCCAGCAAAGTGGTGGCTACCCGAGTGTTCATGCGGGTGCCCCCTGCGGATTTTTGACTGGCCCAGATCTCGCCGCGACAGGAGGACCTTCGATTGGCGCAGGGCCGAGCCGGCGAAGCGCGGCTACCGGGTCTTGCGGGAGGACGTCATGAGTTCGACTTTGTACATGATCAACTGGTGTCCCAACACAGTCACGCCGACGCTCAATACAAAACCACTGTCGAAGATCGACCCGTCGCTTAGCAAATACAATTACTTTCCGAGTTCGCTTGCCGTTGCTCGCGACGCGTCCGGTCCCGGTAAGGCCGGGGTGTGGGGCAATGACAACGCGCTGATCGTCCTGGTGGACGGCACAAGCAAGCTTTACAACGGCATAAAGGATCCGAGCGGTGCGGCGCCCAACAACGACCTGCTGCTCTGGATCTTTACCGACTTCGTCGTGTTTTCGCAATTCGACAATCAGCTAGGGAGTCCTGTTCACCCAAGCTGAGCCCTAATTTCACCACAATCCGTCGGCGAGAGCCGGCAACAAAGGAGATTTGACATGGCCAAAGCATACTTCATCAACGCCACCCCCACGAACGTAAAGGCCGTACTTAACGGCGGCGATCAGCACAAGCTCGCACCTATATCGGTGGCCGCCGGCGGCGCTGCTGTTACCGGGACCGCATGGGGCGCGACTATCTCTGCCTTCACTTCCCCGGATGGCTTCGGCGGGGACGGCAAAGACAACGAAGTGCTCTTTAGCTCAGAGCAGAGCGGCACAACACGAAGATATAAGATCACGTCGAAGGTCCCAACCGTTCTTGATCTGTACTTCTTCATGTTCGAGGACTCGATCGTGGGTGAAGATAACACCGGCGGTTCGGGGCAAATCACGATCACTAAGGTCGAGACTTTAAAGACCTCACTTTTTGCTAAGGAATAGGGCCGCAATGCCGTACCCGTGCGGCCAATAATCTACTCGTCCTCTAGATAGCGTGCGGAGCGGATTGGGAGCGCAATTGGGCGCTCCCGATCCGTTCGTGCTGCGCTCTGCTCACAACCAGACCAAGTGAGGCTTCGCTCATGGCCAACACATATCTGCTCAACGGCACCGTCAGTCCCATCAGTGTCAGCGTCAATACCGGGACGGATATCCACCTCGATGCGCTCGACATTCAGACACCCAACCTCAAAACGACAGCGAAGCTCGGTCTGGCCAGTTCCCCAAGTCCGGGCGTCCTCGGTATTGGATCCAACGAGGTGGTGGTGAAGATCGCCGGCATCCCGACCACGTGGACGGTAGAGCTTGGCCCACCTGTGACCATCGCGCTGGACGTGCAACTGATCATCTTTAAAAACGAGTTGCAGCCGAAAAACACGGTGGGGACTGCGGGCTTCAAGATTACGAAAGTGTCTCCAACGGAGATTGTGGCTCGCAGCGAAGGCGGCGAGACCGGAGAAAACAATATGGATTTCACCAAGCCGCCGAGTCCTCGCAAGCCGCCGGCCGTGAGTGGTGCGACCGCGCTCGAACTAAGCTTCAAGTTGCTCGCCTCCGACATCAAGGGCGCCTTGTACGAAGCAAGCAACAACACCACGTCAGGCCCCGCAGTTACGTGGACCTACTACTACCTCTTCGCCGCGGGTACGCCACCGCCGTCTCTCACTCTTCAGGAGAGCTGGGATAAGGTCGGAGCTTACGTGTTCCTCAACGCTCAGGCGGATCCGCGCACGTTGCTTACGGAACTTGGTACAGCGCTGAGTAAACAAGACACTAACTTCTCGCGTCTTGCCTGGCGCGTTTCCGCCGGCCAGTACAACGTCGTCCAGTCTTCCACCGCTTCCGCGCTGGAGTCGGACGCCACCTTCGCCATCGGCGGCTGGCGATTGTTGCTACGCAGAAATACGAGACTCGATATCGACACCAAAGCCCCTGGCTTAAAACTGCTAAAGGCTTCGGCCGAGCAGACCATCCTGGTGCAGTTCGAAAGGAACCAAAACCCCCAGCCCATCGGCACCCGCCCCGAAGAAATCCTGCTTCCGCTCGACGGACTTCATCGCGGCACGCTGACGTTGGCCTGGGTCTGGGACCACTACCAATTGGGCAACGATCTCGGCGGCAATCTGCGAATGTTCTACGGAGCGAACGCCGCGTCCGCTTCCGTGGCCCAATATCCGCTCTTTACTCCCGCGAGCGATCCGGGTCCATTCCCACAGAACAACCTACCCTTCTTCGTGTACCTGCAACCACTGGCCCCCCTCGACGGGTCGCGAACACGCCTTGCTCTAGACCTCGAACTGCCCAATGCGCTGACCTCGAAGTACCTGTCGAGTACAACTAACGCCCCGGTCAGCCTCAAGCCGGCGGCGCCATCCAACGGAGGTCTTAGCGCGGGCTTCGGCTTCGCCAAGAACACCGGACTGCAGGAATCAGATTGCTACCTGTGTCCGGTCGGAGAGTTCGAAGTCGGGGTGCCCGGCGTCGGCGACAGCGGCACTCGCGTACAAATCCGCGGCGGCACGGCCGGCACCGAGTACGTGCTGGTCGAGCCCGGCGACCGCCTTTCATTTGAGAATGGCAAGCCAGCCTTCGCTCGGAACTACCAACCGCAAGGCGGCGTACCGACCGATCTCGACGACGCGCTCACCACAAGTTGGGTGCGGGTGATACACAAGAACACGTTGAACGCCGAGCAAGCCAGCGAGATCGTCGACACAAGCTACTGCGCGCAGTCGTCCGCTTCGACCTACTTTGGCGAGGCGGCTGTCGGGTCTCCCTACGCGTATCCGATCGCCGTGGGAGCCAGCCTGGTGCAATTCAAAAATCCAGTCGAGGGCGACCCGCTCTTCCCCATGCTTCCCTACGGAGGGGTCTTCTACCAGAACGTGGAGGAGGGGATTCCGAATCCCAACCCGGACCTGTCGGCGAAAGAATTGGGCTCGATCGAGCAGCAGGTAGTAGCCCGCGACCGCCGCGCCAAGCTGAAGCCGCACTTCGACATGACGTACGGGCCGATCTTTTTCGACACTTCAACCAACGTAGCCTTCAACGGCGGCTTCGCGCGCACGCCGCTGGGGCTGCTGGCCGAACTCAACCGGGCCGGTGGCGGCCCGCCGTCGGGGACCATCAAGAGTATCCTGCTGGCGCGCAGCCCGCAGATACCGAGTCAACTGCTGTCGCTCAACGCGGACCTCAACAACAAAGTCGTCAACCCGGTGTTCACCAACACGGTCCTCAACGACAACCTGTTCCTGGTCGCCACCGACGCCCAAGCGCTCGAGCCCTTCGCAAACAGAATCACGCTTGGCGACTTCACATTTCGGATGGACCTCGGCGAGAGCGCTTCCCAGACGATCGCATTGTTCAAATTCGTGCCCGGTGTTTCGGCGCGGACTTTGATCGGCGACACCAACGCGTGGGACACGCTAATAAAGGACTCTGACACTAACCCTGGGAAGATCGCGGCGATTCAGGCTCGGCTCGAGGCGTATCTGGCGGCAGCCGATAACGGCGGCGCTCTCTACGCGGACTTCCGCAAGATGATCGACGATCCCAACTGGAATGGCGTGCTGTTCTTTAACGTCGCGCTCGACTACAAAGAGCTGCCGCTCGATATCCAGATCCTGCTCGGCGGCATCCAGGGTCCGCTGTTCGCTCACCACTTCGGCGTCACCATCAACCAGGTCGCCGAGGGGAGCGGTCAAATGAAGTTGGACCAGAGTTCGCTATTCTCAGTGATCAACTATCAGGCAGACTTCGCGCCGCCGCCTTCGCGTCCCAACTTCCAGGTGCTGCTGTTCAACGTGCGCTACGCCAACAGCAAACTCGCCGTCTTCGATTCGCAGATCGCCTTCAGCATAAAACATCTGTTCGGCAACCCGGTGACGCTCAAGAAGGCCCCGCCGCAAGACAAGCCTGCCTCGGGCACGATCGTTATTGACGGCGTCTACACACTTTTTGAGGACGGTACCGGCTCGCTTGTCTTCTCTACCAAGGAACTGCGCAGCTTCGCCTACGATTTTGATACCGGCAAACTTCGCGTCTGCGAGGCTCAGTCGGTGACAGGCGCCACGCTGGTGCCCGTCACTCAGAGTGTCACCGGCGACACGACGCTCGCCACTTCTCAGTTCAAGCTCAGCGGACTGCTGGCCTTCAAGAAAGACATCGGCGGCGACCTCTTTTCCTACGGCAAGGTCACGGCCGACGTTCCCGACGAGGGTCTGGCCATCGCCGGCTATGCCTTCGCCATGGAGACTGAGATCAGGGGCGACAACGCCACGCTGAAGCCCATCACCACCTTCCTCGACGGCTTGCGAGTGGACCAGATGTTGAGCAAGGCGCGAGATGAGAGCCTCAAACGCACCTTCCCGAGCGCCATCGAGGCCGTCACCATCACGCCTGCCGGACTGCGCCCCACGGCTACCGGCGAGTGGAAGGTCAAGGTGGACGGTTCATCCTTCGACGCGGCGCCGAAGTACAGCCTGACCTTCAGCGTACCGTTGGGTACTCTTGGCAATCTGCTCGCGACTAAGACCGACCTCACCGCTCAACTGTTCGTCGGCTGGGTTCCGGGAGGCGCGGCAAACCAGCCGGACACGGTCGGCGTAGTCCTGCGCCTGCCTGCCCAGGTGGCGGGGCCTTCTGGTTTCTCGTTCGAGGGCATCATCTCCTCGGGTTTCGAATACGTCCAACTGAACCGCTTCAAATTCACCTCGGGCACGGGCGGAACCGACAGGAAAATCTATTGCTTGCTGTTCGTGCACTACCAGGGGTTCCTGCTCAACATGCTGCTTAATTACACCACAGGACCCAAGGACCTGGGGTTGTTCGGAGGTCCGAGTGACCCGGGCGGCAGCAACGCACTTTACTTCGGCGGCAAGTCTGTTGATTCGAATTGGAATGGGCCGTCGGTGAGCATACTCCTCGACGGTCTCCCGTCGGTTTTTCTCGGCCGCTCCTATGCGATCAAGACCGACCCGACGAATCCGAACGTCATCAACGACGTGTTCGACAAGCTCAACCCGTTAACCGCAAAGACGGTCGAGGAGTTCGCAAGCCTGATTTACGCCAACGCCTCGCCCCCCCTTTACAACTCCGACGCGGGGATCGCTTTCGCGCTGAAGTTCAAATTCAAGAGCCTCGAGTTCCTAACGGTGCTCCATGACTCGACGTTCTACGGCGCGCAAATCAAGATCACGCCTGAGAAGAAACCGGACCCGCCTCCTAACGGCAACGGGAAGCTCCTCACTCAAGGGGGAACGGCCCTTGTGTCGGCAGGTGAGGAGAAGAAGAAGTCATTCAAGGAGCAGATCAAAGACTTCACCTTCACCATCATCTACCGAAAAGTAAGTGACAACGTTGGAGTATGGTCCGCCGACATCTATCTCAACCTCGGTCAGCTCAACATCGGAGCATTCCAGCTCTCACTGCCCAACTTCAGCATCTCGATCTGGACCAACGGGGACTGGCGTTTTGCAATTGGCTGGCCCTTCGAAGGCAGCGGCGCGACTCCAATCACCGTCCAGTTCCAGGCCGGGCCCTTCCCGGTCATCGCCAAGTGCGGCTTCTACCTTGGGAAGCTGAGCAGCGCCGCGGCGCCCGCGCAGTTCGGAACCGAGTTCAATCTGATCTGGACCTTCGGGCTGGGAATCGCCGCCGGCCTCGGCAAGGAATGGAAGTCAGGTCCTTTCAAGGCGTCGGCCAGCTTGATCCTCGGGCTCCAGGTGCAGGGTTTCCTCGCTTCGTTTTCCGGCAACATCAACGATGACGGAGTGGATTATTGGTGGTGGGGGATCAGCCTCTCGCTGACCTTGAACCTCGGGGGCAAGGTGGATTTCAAGGTAATCGTGGTCGACATATCGGTGATTGCAACAATCACGATCGCCTTTGCCTTCGAGACCAAGCACAGCTCGCCGCTGACGATGATCGCCCAGATCAAAGTCAAAGCGTCGCTGAAAATCCTCTTCATCAAGATCACATTCTCGTTTGAAGCCAAACTCGACATCTTCAGCTTCACTTTCGGGAGCGGCCCGGTCGCCAAGCTGAGCGGCCCGACCCCGACAGCGGCGCTCCCTGCTGCCAGCCAGCCTGTCCTTGTAATGCGGCCTCGTAGCTTCGATCCCGTACTGGTCGGCGAGGTGCGCCTCCGCGCGGCGGCCGTCGAGGCACGCGCCGCCGGTTCGCCCGCCGCGTTTGTGGCGGCTGCGGCCAAGCAGGAACTGAGTATCGGGTTCGTGTTACAGCCCACATCCGTCTCGAAGGACGCGATTAACTGGGCTCCGCAAGGAGTCGGCACGCTGGTGATTTCTACGGGGGATCTAGGGACCCCGTTCGGCAAACTCGCAGGGGGTCTGGCGCAATGGTTGATCACAGCCTACGGCGGAACCGGGACCTTCCAACAGCAGCTTGAAGCCGTCGCCGCCGCGCTCGAGTTGGGACTCTTCGACTCACAGGTTTCAACGGCGCTCGAACAGACGTTTGTATTCTCCATCGGGCAGCCGTCGGGCCTGGAGACCGGTGTGGTCACCATGCCGGTGCATCCCACCCTGCGCCTCGTGTACGACGGCAGCCCGGTGCACGTCGCCGCCGACGCGATGCCGCGTTCCAGTTTCGGGGCGCAACGCGTGCCTTCGAATTACTTGGAGATGATCGATGACTACTTCTCGGGACGGTCCGCCGACAACGCGCTTCTCGCCGCGCCCGAGGGAGCCCAATCCACTGCCGGCATGGTTTTCGACCAGTACTTCGTGATGCTCGCGGAGCAGTTGATCCAGTTGCTTGAAGAGACGGGAGAGCCCGATCTTCAAGCGGCGATGGCTAAACTCAATATGGGTGATCTGGGCGGTTTCGTCTCGCGCTTCCTGATGGGCGGGGTGCGGTTGCCCGATCCGAATCATGCAAACACGCTCGAAGCACTGTACGTTCTAACAGGCCAGCAATTCCCCCTCAAACAAGTCAGCGGGAACTGGCTGCTCGCGTCTGAAGTGGTCAGCACCCCCTTGACCCCTGCCTGGATCAAGGTCCAGACCGGTACCATATCGAAGCTCGACCCGCAGATGGTCCACACGACACGTCCATCGGCTCCGCCGTGGACCATCAGCCAGATGCGAGCGCTCGAACCCGCGCCGTTGATCTTCCCGATGAATGACAACCTTGCCTGGGAGGACGCAGCGCGCACCTCCTTCGTCATCACTCGCTTCTCGGAAAAAGTCACCCAGGCGATTCGCGACTGGCGCAGCGAGACCGGCTCGACAACTGGTCCGTGGCTTTCGCAGAAACTCTTTGGCGGCGAGTTCCCCGACGACCAACAAGTGGACCTCGCGAAGGGCGGCACTCCGTGGAAGGCGATCTCTTCCCTGCTGCTTCCGATTCGGCTCGCTTCCATCCCGGACCCGTCAGGAACGCCGGGCCAAATCCTGAAGGACATCTTCTCGCTGCTGGGGACGGACGAGGCCAACCGGGCGTCGCTTCAGGCGCTATTGAACGACCCGAAAGTCGCCGTCACATCTGTTGATCTTTTGTATAGCCCGAGCCGCGGCGCCTGGAAGTCCACCGAGATTCCACAGGTGTTGGTGCGAACCGATCTATCGACCAGTAACGTTCCGGGCGGCGTCGCAGCGCAGGCGGCCGTGAGCGACCCCACTTCTCCCAACTGCTCCAATTACGCCAAGCTTGGAGCTGGCCAACTTATGCGATTCCTGCGCCTCGTCTGGGAGGTGTCGGTAGTCCACAGCGATGGCTTCTATTTGCAGGTTGAGGACCTCGGTCTCCATATGTTCGACGAGGGGCCGGCTGATCTCATGTTGTTGGTGCGCTTTGGCTCGGAAGGCAACATAGTTCCGGCGACGGCCTACCAGAACTCGCTGGTGGGCTTTGCTCCGGAAGCCGGCAAGGCCATCTTCAGCACTCTTGCCAGCAACTTCTCGGGCACTCCGGTTGAAACCTGGGCCGCGTCCTATCCCGGAGGTTCGGTGGGCTGGTCGATCACCTGGGAAAATGCGCCGGACGAAGCCGACGCCAGCTGCGATCATTTCCTCGAAGGCCTCTACCAGATGGTTAGCTACCGGGTTGAGAAGGTAAACGAACAACCGATCACAACCAGTTGGAGCCATCCGGTGACGGCTCAGGACGAGTCTCCCGAGCAAAGCAGCAAGACTACCTGGAGGTACCAAAAGGCGTTCGAGACCGCACCCGTGACCGGTTCCGCCAACCGCTACGCGGACGTTAACGACACCTTCACAGTGCGTATCTCTATTGAAGACATTTTTGGCAACTCGCTGCCCGGAACGATGCTTCCCACCGTGGATTTGAAGGTGGTGTATAACGATGACATCCTCGGACTCGGCGACTGGGTTGGAACCCAGGCCTTCTACCTGATCACGTCCGGTGCTGGGGGCAGCGTCGAACTCAAACTGCAGCTTTCTTTGGACACCACGGTTGTGACGGACTCGGAAGGCTTGATCGATCCCGAGCAATTGGCAATGACCACGCTGCTCTACCAGCAGCTTGCCGACCAGTTAACCGATCCAAACATGAGTGCGAAGGTGGATACCGGCAAGATCCTCGCGCCTGGGCCGCTGAGCACGCTTACCAACGGGACGACGCTGCTCTCCGGGCTCTCCAACTTCGTGAACCAGATAGTGGCGTGGCTTAAAGCTGGAGGGACAGGGACCCCCGGACCGGGTCCCGTGACGCTGTCGATGAACGTCGTGAAGTCGCAGCCTACGCAATGGCCCGGCGATCTTCAGGAGCTCGTGGTTACGTTGAGCCTCGAGCGCGCGGGCGTTACTGAGGAGATTGCCAGTAAGGCCCCTGAAGTCCGGCGAGTGGAATCGACGGTGCAGCCGGTTGAGGAACCAACGAGCGACCAGGATCCCACCGGGCTCACTCCGTTCGCCGACAACTTCGAACGCGCTTATTACCCGTTCGACGGCCAGAAGGGCGTCGTCAAGATAGCTACCGGGACCAACAGCGACCTTAGCAGCACGCAATTTGGACGGCGCAGCATTTGGCTCCAGCGCTGGGGAATCGATGCCGGAACCGCAGTCAAGATCCTCAACAAGACGACCACCCCACCACAGCCGCCGGTCTTCTACGCGCCGCCGCCGCTCTCTACGCAACTGATTACTCGCACGGTGGAGGGCCTGCGCCAGTACGAGCCGGGCAATCCGAACGTCTGGAAAGACATCAGCCTGGTCTTCTCATCGACCGACATGGACCAGTGGGCGGCCAACTTCCTGTCTACCGTCGAGACCATCTTCAGTCCGCAAATGTCGTCAGCGGTTGCCGTACAATCGACGCCCAGCAACGAGCTTTATGATCCATTCGTGGACAACAAGGAATCCCTCGCCGGCAGCATCTCGCAGAAGACGGACTACATCTATGACGAGGTGCCAGGCACCGGTAATCCGGCTTCGGCAAAGGAGACGTGGCGGCAGGCGCTGCTGCGAACGCTTGAGAACGACTACGGCTTCTCGGCGCTGACTCAGCTTAAGGCGCTGGTTACCCTGCACGGCAGCATCGAGCCCGGCGGCGACCCGAACAATCCTCCGCAGCTCTACGGTGCGGTCCAGGTGCCCGGAGAGCCCGAGGATCAAAAGCTCCCCTACTCTCTCACTCCTACGAGACTGCCGCTGGTGCAGGGCGCCAACTGGCTGAACTTCCTGGTTTCGGCGCAGGACCCGGCCGCGCAGCGCGCGTTCACACTCGATCTCGACTACGAGGTCAACCAGTTAGAGCATCTGCGCGACGGTGCGGCGTCGGCTTGCGGATATACGCCGTCGAGCTGGCTCACCTTTGTGCTTCAGCGGAATCCGTTGCCGCTGCCACAGGAACGGGAGAACACGCTAACCCAGCCCATCGGCAACACTCGAATCCCGATCCCGTTGCGCAGTTATCCGCCTTTGCCGAAGCTGTTCGCCACAAGCGCTACTCAAAACGAGAACATTGACGCGATCTCAAAGGCACTCATATGGAAGTGCGCGGTCACCGTCGAGCGCTCGAGCGCGGACCAGGACTCGTTGACGCTGTCGCTGTCCTTCAACGAGACCGAAACGCTGGCGCAGTCCAGCGAAGCCCCCACGCGGTTGCTCGCCACGGGCCGGCCGGAACCGGAGGATCTCTACGCCGCGCTCGCGCGCTTCGTCTTCGAGTACCCTCAACTTCAACCCTTAATCGATCAGGTCGCGGGCGGAAGTCCCAATTCGATTACGGCCGTCAAGGAGTTCAGCGAACTGATCGCAGGCGCGGCGCTCACCTGGCCCAAGTGGCAGCCTCCGCAAGCTCCGAAAGGCGGTCTGCTGCGGGCCAGCTCCAATTCTAACTTGGAGGTTTGGAACTTCGAGATTCAAAACGAAGAGGGCAGCGTCAATCTGTTGGTTAAGGTTAGTTCTTCGCGAGGGCAGAATCCGTTCCCGTGGCCGGCGATCAAAGGCTATACCAAGATCGATGAGAAGGCCGACACCGCCACCTATCAACCCGACCTCGGAGTCAGCCTGACCACACTGGAGCTGTCGTGGGATAAGTTGTACATACTCGACTACCAGAACGTGCGCCCAAGCGCTTACACAGAGCGCAACCGCAACCTGGCACTGCCGCCGCAGCAGACCAACCCGGCATTCGTCTACCGAACTGAAACCGTGACCTGGCCGACGCCGGTTGTGCCGCTGGTGAGCGTAGGCCAACTGATCGACCTGCCGTCGGGCCCATCGCTCAAGGTGGCGGTTGCGGACATGCTCACGCAACTGTCTACGGCGCCGCAGGGAAGCCGGACCAACGGAACCGCTAAGGAACTCGATATTGAAACATCCATCGACTACCGCTATCTGGTTCTGGCCCACAAAGACAATAGCGTCTTCAGCTTGCTGCCTGTGTTCCTGCTGAAGACCCCAGTCACCGTCGGCGCCGTGGACCCGACCGCTTCGGATATCGCCGGCAACCTCGCCGCCTGGCACAACAACACAAGGGCGGAGTCCGAGGAGGCAAGCCTGCGCTTTGTGCTGACCATCTTCTCGACGACTAACGTGGACAACCAGAATCCGCTGCCGCTGGTGCAGTTCCCGGAACTGGTGATCCCAGTCGGTGATGAAGGGTGGTGGTAGATTTCTCCGGTGGTGATAGTGTGTTGGTGGGCTGGTATCCTGCCACGCGTTCGAGCCGCGTTCACGCGGCTTGCCGGAGGCAAATAGGCCAGCCGTTTACGGCTGGTTGGACATCAAGAAGGGTTTCCGATCCGCGTGCGACGATGCAAAGATCCGCGACCTTCGCTTTCACGATCTCAGGCACACGCTCGGTACCCGGTTGCCCGATTCTGGTGCAAGCACCCTGACTATCATGGACTTGATGGGTCACAGTCAAATGGCAACAAGCCCCCGTTACACTCACGCAACCGACCATGGTAGGAGACGGGCAGTCGAGTCGCTTGCGTCGTACGCCCAGACGATTGTGACAAAAAACGAAAAGAGCCGGAACCGCTCCGGCTCGCAAGTGCTCGATTATATTGGTAGCGGCGGGAGGACTTGAACCTCCGACCTTGGGGTTATGAATCCCACGCTCTAACCACCTGAGCTACGCCGCCTTGTCTCCTTCAACAAGCGAATCGCTTCAGCATCAACTCGCCCTCGGATTGAGAGCATTCTAGCATTCGATTTTTTCTAATCGCAAGATGCGGCGCCTTCCAGCTCTTTTCACAAACACCAAAAAGTGCAAGCATAAAGAAGTCATACGTGTTGCGTGAGGTTGGACGAGCAATTGAGGCGTCAATGACGTCCAGATTACCCGGTGGTCTAGTCTTCGTAGGAACCAATGCGCATATCTCGGCGACAGTTCATCGAGCTTGCAGCTTCATTCGGTGCGGGACTGGCATGGAGCTCGCCTCATGCGCGCGCTTCGGAGATTCAATGGCGAGAGCGTCGCGATCTTTATCCTCAAGGTGTCGCCTCCGGTGATCCGCATCCTGATTCTGTAATCCTGTGGACTCGACGGCCTCCGACATCCATAGGAGCCGCAAACGAGCTGACGCTCGAGATTTCAGACGAGCCGACGTTCCGCCGAGTAGTCGCGAGCGCGAGAAGAGAGCTCACTTCGGAAACCGACTGGACTTGCCGGATTCTGGCCGCCGGTCTCAAGCCGCGCCGAGTCTATTGGTATCGCTTCACTGACGAACACGGTTTCGGTAGTCGAATCGGCCGGACGATAACCGCGCCTGCTCCCTCAGACGCGAAGCCGTTCAGCTTCGCCTTCGTGAGTTGTCAGAACGTTCAAGCGGGCGCCTCGAACGCTTACAGGCGAATGATCTGGGAGGATGAGCGCAAGCCGGCCGATGAGCAGCTTGGCTTCGTGCTTCATCTTGGTGATTTTGTTTACGAAGTCGTGTGGTACCCCGAAGACCGCCCTCAGGGCTATTACGCGCGCCGGCTTCGCGACGTCGTTCGTTATCCGAGCGGCGAGAAGATCAAGGACTTTCACGTGCCGACAACGGTCGAAGATTATCGCGCGCTTTATCGCGGTTATCTGCTCGATCCGGATCTGCAGGACGCTCGCGCGCGTTGGCCGTTCGTGTGTATGTGGGACAACCACGAATTCTCATGGAAAGGTTGGCAGAGCATTCAGGATTTCGGAGGAGTTCGCGCGGCGCAAACGCGCAAGGTCGCTGCTAATCAGGCATGGTTTGAATATCAGCCGGCCCGGACAGTGAAGGCGAGCGCCGCTAATGTTGACAGGTTTATCGCGCCCGCGGTTAGCGATAAGCCGATTCGGGATTTTGATGATTCCGGTCTCGGTTTGGAGCCTGGAAATCTTGCGGCCATCAATAGCCTGAGGCTCTTTCGAATGTTGCGCTTTGGCCGCAATGTCGATCTGATCCTCACCGATAATCGTTCGTTTCGATCCGAACCGGTGATGCGTCGCGCTGAAGCAGCGGCGTTTCAACCTCAACAATTTCCTTTCGTGTTTTCAGAGAATGTTGTCGAGATCCTCGACGCCGGACGCACTTATAACGATGGACAGCCTCCTGAAACGATTCGCTTCAATGGAGCCGACCTTGCTAATCCACGCAAGCACTCGCCGCCACAGTCGATGCTTGGCGCCGCGCAGAAGAGATGGTTCCTGGATAAGCTGCGCGAATCTTCGGCGATCTGGAAACTCTGGGGCAATTCAGTCGGAATGCTCGATTGGCGGATAGACTTTCAGAATCTGCCGCAGGGCATCGGCCCGAAGTGGCCCTGCCCGGGATGCGCTCTGTTCAGCGATGATGATTGGTCGGCTTATCGTCGCGAGCGAGCCGAGATCCTAACCTCCATTCGCAATGAAGGGCTCACCGGAGTGGCTGCGATTTGCGGCGATCGACACGCCTTCGAGGCCGGTGTCGTCTCAGCATCGTTGCCGCCGAAGCCTTTCGAGCCGGTGATGGCGGAGTTCGTCACCGGATCGATCTCGGCGCCAGGGCTCTTCGAAGCTGCGGAGTATCTCGTATCCAAAACAGATCCTCTTCGCGCGATCTACCTTTACGAACCTTCAACAACACACGAGCCGAAGCCGGCAATTAATTTCTCGATCATGAATGGCGTGCGCGCGAGCCTGGCGCTTCAGCGAACTGGAGACGCAAGCCAAGCGCTTAAAGAGAGGAATCCCGATCTCGCTCCTCATCTTTCGTTCGTCGATGTAGGAGGGCATGGTTACTCGGTGGTCCGCGCCGGCAGCGAGGCGTTGGAAGTCGAATTCGTTTGCATCGTGCGCCCGCTTGAGCGCAGCGATCGCGCTGACGGCGGACCGTTGAATTATCGCGTCGCTCACCGACTCAAGCGGTCGTCAGACGCTCCACGATTGGAACGGACGATTGTTGAAGGAACGCTGCCTCTGGTTTTGTGACGCCGGGTTATTAAACAGACGTGCGAGTCGCCGAGGATGTGTCTCGCTTAACCTTGCGCCAGAACCGAGTTGAGCTCGGCTATTGCGGAAGCGGCTTCCGGCGCGTTGGGCTGTTTTCCCGCAAGAGCGTAGACGACTGAACTGTAGATCACCTGCAACGTCCGCTCAATATCATCGACTGGCGCGAAGCGAGCGTTTAACTGCACTCGGCTCATGTCGGCGGCAACACCGAGCGCGCTTCCAATGAGCGGTTCGAAGTGAAGATACATCACTCCGGTAAAGGAAGTCGCTCCTGTGCTTTCAACGTCGGGGAGATCCGAAGATGCCGTAGCGCTGCTGGTCGGGTTGCCCGGTCGCGTCGGCGCGGTGCCGATTCCGCCCTGAGCTCCAACCAGGGTCACGTGAACCCGGTCTCGTGTGTGCATCTGACCGCGCGGATCCTTAACCGTCAAGCGTCCCACGAGCTGGAGTCTTCGCCCAACAACTGAAGCCTTAGCCGGCGCATAAGTGAAATCATAATTCTTCTCGGCTACGGCGAAGCTGCCGTCAAATCGGCGTCCTCGCGAGAGCGCGGCGATCGAATCAACACGCGCCGCTCGAGAAGCCGTCCTTCGAAGCTCCTCGTCACCATTTTTCTTTTCGGATTGTCTGAATAACATTTCGATATCTCAGAGGTTTCCCTTCTTATACTCGTCGGCGAGATAGTTGCACGCTCGCATCGTCATCGCGAGGATCGTAAGCGTCGGGTTTTGATTTGCGCTGGTCACGAAGGCCGCGCCGTCGACTACGAACAGATTCTTTACGTCCCAACTTTGATTGTACTTGTTGAGCACCGACGTCTTCGGATCGTCGCCCATGCGCGCGGTGCCGAGCTCATGAATGATTCGCCCGGGCGCGGTCATCCGGCCTCCGGTCGAGATGATTTCAGCGCCGGCTGCTCGCAGAATCTCTTCGCTGGTTTGAGCTGCGTCGCGCGCCATCTCGCGTTCGTTGTCCGAGTATTGAATGTGAATCTTCAACACCGGAATGCCCCAGGCATCTACCACGCCGTCGGGATCGATCTCTGCGTAGTTCTCAATCCTCGGAAGCATTTCCGCTCGCGTGGTCATGCTCACAGGCGTGGAGTAGTAGTGCCGAACTCGCTTTTTGAATTCGGAGCCAAAGCCCGGAGTCAGCGCCGCGTTTTTGACAAACGCCGGATACATTCGCGAGCCCGAGCCGCATTCGAAGCCGTAGCCCCGAATAAAGCGCTTATGTTTTGTGTCCTTGCTGATGTTACGAAACTTCGGCACCAGCAACCCCGAAGTCTTGCCGTCTTCGTTCACCGGATCGCGGCCCGCAAGCACGTTGAAATAGCCGCTGGCGCCGATGCCACCGAAGTGGTCCATCAGGTAATGCCCCATCACTCCCGATGAATTGCCGAGACCGGTAGGATGCTGGCGCGATTTCGAGTTCAGAAGGATTCTGGTCGATTCGAGCGTCGACGCGCCGAGAATGACTATCTTTCCGTGCGCTTCGAATTCATCGCGAGTGACCCGATCGACGAACGCGACGCCGTTAGCTTTGCCGGTGGCGGGATCAACTGTGATGTATCGCACAATTGAATTTGGCCGCAATCTCATTCGTCCGGTCGCTTCCGCTACCGGCAGTGTCGAGCTCAGGGAGTTGAACATCGCTCCAACGTCGCAGCCGTCGCCGCAGTTGCCGCAGTAGTGACACTTCGCGCGCTTTTTCATCCACGGTTTTGGCGGCGCGGTCAGCATCGCGAGGCGCATCGGAATTCCGTGCCGATTAGTTTTCTCCGCACCTTTCTTCAAAAGCTGCTCGCCGCAGTTGAGCTTCATCGGAGGCATGAAATTCCCGTCGGGCAAGTGCGGAAGTCCGTCGCGGTTTCCGCTCACCCCGATGAACTCTTCGGCTTTGGCGTAATAAGGCTCGAGATCGGAATAAGAAACAGGCCAGTCGTCGCCGAATCCGTCAAACGTCTTAGCTTTGAATTCCAGATCGGAGAGTCGATAGGACATCCTGCCCCAGTGAAGGGTCTTGCCGCCGACGATCCGCGCTCGCACCCAGAGAAACGGTTTGCCCGGCTCAGTAGTGTAAGGGTTCTCACTGTCTTTGACGTAGAAGTGGCGGCTGAATTCGCCCGCTGTGGCCTGCATCCATTGATCCTTGTCCTTCCATCCTGGCGGGCCGAAGCCTCTATACATGGATTCGTATGGCCACCGATGAGTGTTGAGGTCGCGCTCAGGATTTACAGGAGGCCCGGCTTCGAGCACGAGGACTTCCATGCCGCCCTCAGTCAGCTCCTTTGCCGCCATGCCCCCAGAAGCGCCCGAACCGATGATGATTGCGTCGTAGATTTTCTCCTTCGCCACCTCGCCTCCAATTGCGCACCAGAGCTGGTCGCTGTCCGACGCGCGAGAACCTATCATACCGACAGAGAAATGGGCAAAGCGAAGGGACAGGACACTACTTGGATGAGCGCACCAAAATGTTACTCCGGACGAACGGTTCAACTCTGATCCCACTCCGTTGCTCTTTGCCGATTCTTACAATATGATGCCACGCGTCTCGCGAGGCACTCTGCGAAGGGGGATTCAATCGTGGATCAAATTACGAGAAGAGACTTCGGAATCGGATTGGCGGGAGGGTTCGCCGGACTGATGTTCAGATCGCCGGTCGACAAATTGAAGCCTTCGATCTTCGGAGGCGTCGAGGTCGGTGTGCAGAGCTATACGTTTCGAGCCTTCAGCATCGACAAAATGATCGAAGCTATGGTGTCGATCGGGCTTGCCAATGTCGAGCTATGGGATGGTCACCTGAACCCAGGAAAGGCTTCCGAAGCCGATTTCAAGGCGATCAAGAAGAAATTCGACGACGCTGGAATTCGAGTCGGAGCCTATTGCGTCAACTTTCCGGTTGACTCTAAAGACGACTATCTCGATCGCGGATTCAACGGCGCACTGCTACTCGGAACCAAAGTCATGACAGCTTCGGTAAAGAAACCAATTGTGCCGCGGCTTAGTGATTGGTGTCAGAAGTATAAAATCAAACTCGGGCTTCACAATCACTGGTTCGGCTATAAAGGATTCAAAGGCGACAGGTCGCAAGAGTTCGAAACGCCCGACGATTTCATGAATGCGCTCAAGGGATCATCCGATTACTTGAGCATCAATCTTGATATCGGGCACTTCTACGCCGCCGGTTATGATCCGGTCTCATTCATCCGGAATCATTATCCGCGCATCGTGAGCCTTCACATCAAAGACCGCGATAAGGATGCGGAGCATACTCAGAAGAGATTCGGGGAGGGCTCTACGCCGATTGTTGAAACGATGAAGCTGCTGAAGAAGATCAAGTTCAAGTATGTGGCCAACATCGAATACGAGCCCGAGATGGCTGATCCAACCGAGGGAACTCGCACGGCATTTGAGTATTTGAAGCGCGCGCTTTCGTAAGCCCGAGTTCTTTGCGACTTTTGCGAGGCTTTGCGGCTTTGCGTGAAACACTAAGGATCGAAACGATTTTCCGCGGCAAAGACGCCAAGTCCCGCAAAGACCGCCAGGCTGTGACCTGATGACCAATCGCAGAGAGTTTCTAAAACATGCAGTCGGCGCTTCGGTGCTCTTCGCCGCTTGCCCGATGCTCGGACGCTCGAGGCCAATATCCAATCCTGTCAGGCTCTCGGTGTGCATAGACATGATCCTCACGGAGATTCCTTTCCTTCAGCGAATGGAAACCGTCAAGCGGCTCGGGTATCCGGCATTCGAATTCTGGGAATGGAAGAACAAAGATGTCGATGCAATTCTTCGAAAGAAGAACGAGCTGGGTCTCGAGATCGCTACGATGATGGGCACGGGCTGGAAGCAAATGAACTCGGAAGAAGCGCGCAGGAATTTCGTCTCCGATATCCAGGCTTCGCTCACCACCGCGACACGGTTGGGCGTCAAAACGCTGATAGTCACAACAGGAATGGAAGACAAGAAGCTTTCAAGAGCCGAACAACACACGAACTATGTCGCCGCCTTGAAGGCCGCCGCTCCGCTGGCCGAGCAAGCGCAGGTGACGCTGGTGCTCGAACCCTTGAACACGAAAGTCGATCATCCCGGCTACTACCTGCAGACCGCAAAGGAAGGCTTCGAGATACTCGATGAGGTCGGAAGCCCTTCGGTGAAAATGTTGTTTGACATCTATCATCACCAGATCATGGAAGGGAATGTGATTGCCGACATCACAAAGAACGTCTCGAAGATCGCTCACTTTCACGTAGCTGACGTGCCCGGCCGTCACGAGCCGGGGACGGGTGAGATCAATTATGCGAATGTATTTCGAGCGATCGCGGCTTCTGGATATCAGGGCTTCGTTGGGTTGGAATTTAAACCTTCGCACAATCCTGAGGACGCGTTGAAAGGGGTCTTGAAGCTCGCATAGGAGCCGTGATGTCGAAAGACGAAATCTACGACGCGATTGTAGTCGGCTCGGGAGCCACCGGTGGGTGGGCCGCAAAGGAGCTTTGCGAAAAAGGCATGCGAGTGCTCGTGCTCGAAGCCGGTCGCAAGCTCGATCCCGAAAAAGACTTCACCGAACACGCCTGGCCCTACGACGTGAAGTACCGAGGCACGGTCGGCAGCCGGACCATCTTTCGGGAACGGCAAGCGACTCAATCAAAATGCTACGCGTGCAACGAGTACGGCCGGCAGTTCTTTGTCGATGACGTCGACAATCCTTACACAACCTCCAACGGCAAGCCGTTCGATTGGATTCGCGGCCGGCAAGTCGGCGGACGCACCATCACCTGGGGCCGGCAAGTCTACCGGCTCTCCGATTATGAATTGAAGGCAGCGAGCCGCGACGGCTATGGTGATGACTGGCCGCTCTCCTACGCCGAGCTCGCGCCTTACTACGACCGCGTGGAGGAGTTCATCGGCGTAAGCGGCGCTTATGAGAACGTGCCCAATCTGCCGGACGGAAAATTCCTGCCGGCGATGAAGATGACCTGCGGCGAGTGGCTTTTGAAAAAAGGAGTCGAGCGCCGTTGGAAAGACCGCCGCGTTACGATCGGGCGCGCGGCGATACTGACTCAACGACACAACGGCCGCGCGGCTTGTCACTACTGCGGCCATTGCGATCGGGGTTGTTCGACTTATTCTTACTTCAGCAGCCCGGGTTCGACACTTCCCGCCGCCGCGAAGACAGGGCGACTGACGCTCACGCCGAATGCGGTCGCCAGTCACATCATCATCGACGCGAAAACCGGAAAAGCCAAAGGCGTTGCTTTCATCGATCAAATAACGAAGCAAGCCAAAGAGGTATTTGGAAATGTAATAGTGCTGTGCGCTTCGACGATTGAATCGACTCGCTTGTTACTGAACAGCGCGAGCCGTCAGCATCCGGAAGGACTTGGCAATTCGTCGGGCGTTCTTGGGCGTTACTTGATGGATCATATTTTTCAGGTCGGCGTTGGCGGTCTCGTGCCGGCAGTTTCGAATTATCCTTACAACTACGACGACGGACGCGCTAACGGCATCTACATTCCAAAATTCCGAAACGTCAACGAGCGCCATCCGAAATTCATTCGCGGTTACGGCATGCAAGGCGGTGTTCAACGCGGGATGTTGCCTACCACGATGAGACAGATTCCGGGCTTCGGCTCCGAGTTTAAGAAGATGGTCCGCGAAGCAAAAGACCCGGCGCCGTTCTGGATCGGGATGTGGGGCGAGATGCTCGCGCGAAAAGAAAACCGCGTAACGATCAACAAAGAACTGAAGGACGCCTGGGGAATACCCGTGGCTCACATCGAATGCTCGCACGGCGACAACGAGAAAGCGATGGCGGCCGATGCGCTCGATAGCTTGAAGGAGATGGTTGATGCAGCGGGTTTCGAACTTACTTACGCGAATCCGTTTCTCGCTGCGCCGGGGCTTTGCATCCACGAAGTCGGAACCGCGCGAATGGGCAACGATCCGAAGATGGCGGTGTTGAATCGCTTCAACCAGAGCTGGGACGTCAAGAATTTGTTTGTCACCGACGGCGCTTGCTTCGTGTCAATCGGCTGTCAGAACCCGACGCTTACGATGATGGCGCTGACGGTGCGCGCCTGCGACTTCATCGCGGACCAATACAAGAAGGGTAATCTTTGAGAAACTGGAGTTCAGAGTACCGACTTTAGTCGGGCAGTTCCGTCCCTCAACAACCGAACGCGACTAAAGTCGGTACTCTGAACACCCGAATGCGGAGCGTGAGAATGCAGCCACGAATTTATTTTCGTTTGAGCCTGATGATGTTCCTGCAATTCTTTGTTTGGGGAGCATGGTTTGTGACTCTTGGAACGCATCTTGGGAAGATCGGGTTCAGCGGCAGCCAGATTGGCTACACTTATTTGATGAACAACATCGCCGCGATAGTCTCTCCTTTCTTCGTTGGAATGGTTGCCGATCGGTACTTCGCTTCGCAAAAAGTCATGGGAGTGCTGCATCTGCTTGGCGGTGTGATTCTGTACGTATCGGCTGATGTGACGGCGGTCGGTTGGCTGGTATTCGGGTTGTTGCTTTACAACCTCGCTTACATGCCGACGCTCGCGCTGGTGAACGCAGTGTCGTTCAATCAAATGGAGAGTCCCGCCGCTCAATTCCCGAAGGTTCGCGTTTGGGGAACAATCGGTTGGATCGTCGCGGGGCTGACGATCACCCTCATTCAAGTCAAGTTCTTTGCAGACGTCGAGAAGAGCTCGTTGCCGTTGAAGATGGCGGCTATCGCTTCGATAGTGATGGGATTTTACTCGTTCACGCTTCCGAACACGCCGCCTCAAAATGTTGGCAAGGAAGTGACAGCGGGTGAAGTCCTCGGTGTGAAGGCCCTGCGCTTATTGAAGGAAAGGCCGTTCTTCATCTTCGTTCTTTGTTCGCTGCTGATCTCGATTCCGCTGGCGTTCTATTACAACTTCACCAACTTGTTTCTGAATGATCTTGGCATGCAAGGCGTGGCGGGTAAACAGAGCATGGGGCAGATGTCGGAAGTCATTTTCATGGTCCTGATGCCGTTCTTCTTTGTGCGACTCGGGGTGAAGAAGATGTTGCTGGTCGGAATGCTGGCGTGGGTCGCCCGTTACGCGCTCTTCGCGAATGGTTATTTGGGCCCGTCAGTATGGATGCTTTACGCGGGCATTCTTCTTCACGGAGTCTGTTACGATTTCTTCTTCGTCACCGGCCAGATATACACCGATCGAAAGGCGTCGCGAGATATTCGCGCAAGCGCGCAAGGCTTCATTGCATTGATCACCTACGGCGTAGGCATCGGTCTTGGGTCGCTCGTTTCAGGTTATGTGGTAGATGCGTTCACCGCAAACGGAGTGAAGAACTGGCAAACGATCTGGTACATCCCCTGTGCTTTCGCCGCGGTGATCGCTTTGTTCTTTGCGCTGACGTTTAGGGAAAGGACGTCGGGAACGGCGATTCAATCTCGTTGAAACCTTCGTTATCTCGCCCGCGGCGCAATTGATTACATACCTGTATCCGATTACACTGACTCCTAGATTTGCACTCGGTCGAGGGTCAACAATGAGTAAGCAAGCTTTGATTGAACGAAAGTTCGTCCGCGAGATTCGTGCCATTCCAGATGAATATTTGCCAAACCTGCTTCAGATAGTTCGACTCTACCGTGACAGCGTGTCATTGAAGCCGGCTGCCGAGAGTTTTCGCGAAGGATGGCGAGATGCCGTGCACGGAGAAACGACACCTGTGGCTGCATTATGGGAAGGCATAGATGCCGACTAAGCCAGTCCGCGTGTCAATCGAGTTCACCCAGGCATTCAAGCGGAATCTTAGAGAGCTCTCCAAGAAATACCGTCACATTCGTTAAGATGTTCAGCCGACGATCGAAACGGTTCAGTCGGGCGACTCCTCGGAGATCGTATCGTGGGAACTGAATACGTTGTCTTCAAAGTAAGAATAAGAAATCGTGACATTCGGAGAGGCAAAAGTTCGAGTTACCGTCTGATCTATCAGGTCAAACCGCCGAAGTCTGCTGTATTGCTTACAATATATTCGAAGCTCGACCAGGGCGATATTTCACCCGGGCAGGTTCGAGAGATCATCAAAGAAGAGTCGTGATGGCTCGTCGCGGGAATGCTTTGGACTCCGTAAAACCAAAGCAGATGAGGAAGAGCGGGAAGCTCCGCCCTTCCTCTCGAGCGTTTCTGCGAGAAGCATCACGTCATTGCGCAGCGTTGATTACCATATCGAGAATACACAATCGCGTGCGCCCCGAATCGTCCCGCCCGGTGAACGTTATTACCTGAGGACCGGTCACGCCGCCCCCCTTCAGCTTGAAGCTCAACGTTCCGCCGCTCGAGGTCGACTCGAAATTGATAGCCTTAGCTTTGAGCCCGGCCAAATCGGGCGCAGTTAACGTTACAGTTCCGCCGAAGCCTGCGAAACGATTAATGCTCACCGTGATATTGACCCTCGCTCCGCGACTCACAATTGGGGTCGCTGCGCTGGTGCTGATGTTGAAGTCGGGCGGGCCGAGTGCTGAAGCGCTCAATGACGAGACGAATACATCAGTGTTGGTTGCCGAGTCGTCAGTCCAGCCTACAAACAAATTGCCGTTCGCGTCGATCCCGCCAAATGCGCCGAACGATCGGCCGCCGTTGCTGGACAGGTTAATCGGAGGCGCGAATGTCGCTCCGCCATCGGTCGACCTCGCTACCAGTACATCTCGTTGCGCGTCCTCGGTTGTATCTTCCCAGGTGATGTTCACACGCCCCTGGTCGCCTACGATCAATGAAGGGAAGGTCGATTGGCCCGTATTCTCAGAGACGTTGATGTGCGGACCGAAGGTGTTCCCTTTGTCGGTTGACTTGATGAGCACGACCTCGCGATTGAAATTCGAACTCGTGAGTGCGAATCGGTCGTAGAACGTCACATAAACTGCATCGTTCTTGTCGATCGAGATCTGTGGAGCAAAGGCATTCACCTGTGAGTTTGAGACAACTTTCGGCGCGCCGAAGGTCTGGCCATCCGCCGCGATCGCCAGCTTAATGGTGGCAATCGACTGCGAGTTGTCTTGATAAATCACGTAAGCCGCGCCGGTCGAGTCTACCGCGATGAACGGCGGATTCCCGATGCTTTCCCCCTGTTTGGAAACGCGAGACGGAGAGGAGAATGTGACCCCTCCGTTTGTCGAGCGAACGGAGAACACGGGTGAACCCGATGTCGCAAAATCAACGTATGTGATGACGATGTTTCCATTCTTATCGATCGCCACCTCAGGGTTTTCAGCATCGCGGGAAGTTCCGGATGCAACGACCGGAGCCGAAAAAGTCACGCCGTGATCAGTTGATCTCGAAACCAGGATTCCCAAAGTATTAAGCGCCGGGTTCACTCCGGTCCACGCGACGAAGGGATTGCCTGATGAATCGAGAGCCAGCGTTGACTCTGCCGCAAGCGTCGAGCCGCCTGAGACGATCATCGGAGTTGAAAACGTTATCCCGCCATCGGTTGAACGCGAATAGAGCGCGTCGTCGCTTCTGACTCTCGCCGAATCGTCGTCGAACACAACGTGAACTATTCCGCTTGCATCGACCTTAACCCCGCCCTGCATCGAGGTAAAGCCCCTCGTGCGTGACGCATTGACCGGGTTACCGGAAAAACGACTCGCGCTAAAGACGTCGAGCTTGAAAGTTGTCTTTCGAGTCAATCCGGAGCCCGCAGCCGCAACCGTAATCGCGTAAGTTCCCGGTGGGACCGCCGATGTCGTCGAGACCATCACATTGCCGGTATCTCCGGTGTTAACCGAAGGGTTAGCAAAATTGTAGGTTATACCACTGACTGCTGGTGAAGCGCTCAGGCTGAGGCTCCCGGTAAAACCATTCGCTCCGGTCGTGCGAAGATCGAAGCTCGCGGAGTTTCCTGCCACAACGTTATCGAACGGTTTCGCCGTCGAGATATTGAAGTCCGGGGCGTTCGGGTCGCGAGTCGTTTGAATCTGCGAGAAGAATGCGTCAGCCTCGCCGTTGCGCTCGTCGCTCCACGACGCATAGAAGTTGTTTGCATCAGCCGTCAGTCCGTCGTAGTCTCCGTGATACCCGCCGGCGAAGCCAATCTCGATGGGACCGAAAGACCAGTTCTCATCGGTCACTCGAAAATTCTTGCCGAAGCTAGCGCCGCCGTCATGCGAAAGTGTCATAAAGACATCGGTCAAGCCGTCGCCCGTCAAATCGTTGCGGCGATCCCACCATTTCACTCCGATAGTGCCATCTCCCGCGACAGCTATCGATGGCAAGAACTGGGTCGAAGCGCTGTTGTCATCGTTGAGCTGAACAGGGGTGGTAAAGGTAACCCCGCCGTCAAGCGACCTCGCGTAAAAAATATCGCTCCTGTCGACAAGCGAGTGTGACCATGCGTCGTAGACCACGTGAACGACGCCGTTTTTGTCCACCGCCATGCTGGGGAAGCTGTTTGTTCTAACTCCGCCGCCGCCGGTCATCGTGCTTATGTTCGTCACGCCCGCAACTCGATGCTCGGCTGAAAAGGTGAGTCCTCCGTCGGTCGACTTCACTATTCCGATTCCTGCAATCGCGGAGTGCCCGTCTGAAAAAGCAACGTAGATGTCGCCGTTTGAAGCAACCACCGGCACCGAACCTTGAACCGATGAACTGTTGTCCTGCGGAGACAATGCTATGGGCGACTTGAAAGTAATTCCTCCGTCGGTCGAACGTGCGAAGTTGATGAAGTTCCTGCTGGAAGTGAAATCCGTCCAGCTCACATATACGTTTCCTTTGAATGCAGAATTGGTATTCCTGTCCACCGCGATCCATTCCTTGTCCTGAGTGTCAGACGTATTCGAGGCGGTAGTGCTGGCGTCCACCGGGGTAGAGAACGTTGCGCCGTTATCGGTAGATTTCGAGACGCCGATGAATTCTTTCTCCGTACCATCGTTGTTGAAAATAACTGCGAGCTGTGAATAGTAGCTCTCGCCATTCGGTCCGAAGACTACAACACCGTCGCCGAAGTTCAATCCGTTGGATGGATCGGGAATCCGCTTATGCGCCCAGGTAGTTCCTCCATCGGTCGAGAGGCCGTATCCATCGAAATCGAATTCATTGAAGCTAACCAACAGAGTCGTTCCGTTGATCGCGATGCTCGTTTCATTGTGAGTGTGGAAATCCGTATCGAGCGCGGGATTATTGACCCGGGTGTTTACGCCTGGGGTAGCCTCCACGTTCACTCTGCCTGAAGGAACACCACCCGATTGCGGGTTTCCGCGACCGGCGCGCAGCAGGCCGTTCATTCGCAACGCAGCTCGCTGACCTGCCGAAGACAGTTGATTAAAAGTGCCGGGCTCGAGCAGGTAGCCACGATTTGGATCGACTTTCTGCGCAGTCGCGTTGTTCAACGACTGCGTACCTATGTCATCGTCTTCGTTACCGAATTCGTCTTCGAAGCTCAACACTCGTTGATTGTTATCGAGCGAAAGACCGAACGGCATGGTGAAGCGCCCTCGGTCAAATGGCGCGCCAGTTGTTGAAGATGAGTCGGCGCCTGTGATCGCGCAGGTGCAGACAAGAATACCCGTCAGCGTCGCCGCGAGTAGATGAATTCGAAAACGTCTCATTTGTACCTCCGATTTACCTCCGGTAGTTGAAGGGAACGAGACGGGGAGAGTGCGGGGCACTGTCTCGGCCTGCTACAGGAAGAAAAAACAACCTTTGCGATGCGAAGTCCGATACCCGCAATCGCGAGTACCGGGCACTTTATTAAAACTCGAGGGAGAAAGTCAAGCGACCTCGCCGGGCACGGAGTAAATCATTGCTAAGCGAGCGCGGCTCCGGGTACTTGATGCGCATGACAATCGTTCTTTTCTCGGCTATGTTTGTCGTCTCTCTTGAGTTCTGTTTGCCTCCGTTCGTGCGAAAGCGAGGATCTGTAATGCGACTTGGACTCAATTTCGGATATTGGGGCTCGGGAGCTTCAGACAATGTGGCAATAGCTCGCGAGGCCGAACGGCTCGGTTACGACTCGTTGTGGACGGCTGAAGCTTACGGGTCTGATTCGGTGACGCCGCTTGTGTGGCTTGCAGCACACACCGAGCGCATCAAGGTCGGCACGGCAATAATGCAGATGCCTGCGCGAACTCCGGCAATGACGGCGATGACCGCTGCAACGATCGACCTGTTGACCGGGGGCCGCTTCTTGCTCGGCATCGGAGCGAGCGGCCCGCAAGTAGTCGAAGGCTGGCACGGAGTCGTCTACGGCAAACTGCTTACGAGAACTCGCGAATACGTCGAGATCGTGCGCGCGATTCTCGAGCGCGAGCAGCCGCTCGAACATCACGGCGTGTACTACGACATACCGGTGCGCGGCGGAACCGGGCTTGGAAAGCCGCTCAAGTTGATCGTTCATCCGCTTCGTTCGAACATTCCGATCTATGTTGCCGCTATTGGACCGAAGAACGTCGCGCTTGCGGCTGAGATCGCCGACGGATGGTTGCCTGTTTTCTTCTCGCCTCATCGAATCGGCGTTTTTCGAGCGTCGCTCGATGAAGGCTTCGCGCGAAGAAGCGACGGACGCACGCTGGCCGATTTCGACATTGCGCCTACAGTGAGCGTTGTTGTCGGAGATGATGTTGACGCGTGCCGTATGCAGGTGAAGCCAAACCTCGCGTTGTACATCGGGGGAATGGGAGCGCGTGGCAAGAATTTCTACAACGATCTTGCGTGCCGCTACGGTTACGAGGACGCCGCAAAGAAGATCCAGGACTTTTATCTTGAGGGCAAGAAGAATGAAGCCATCGCCGCGGTCCCCGATGAGCTTGTCGACGAAGTAGCGCTTTGCGGCCCTCGCCAGCGAATCAAAGATCAACTTGCAGCTTGGCGCGAAGCCGGTGTCACGACTTTGATTTGCGGGGCCCACAACATCGATTCGATTCGCGCTCTCGCCGAAGTCGCCCTGTGAACAAATCAACGGCGATTTCCTGGCTTTGATTACGACGATCGTTACACTACCAATTGACGCCGCGGCGCTTTGAAGTCGCGGAATGTGCGTGAAAAGTGCCGATTGCTTGACACTTTTTTTGACGCCGTGTTAGCTTTCGTCGCTTGAACTCGCGGTAAATTTCTCGCATGGAGTGCTTGCTTTGGTTCCGATGATGCTGGCGTTCGCTGAAGGCGGTGGCAACATCATAAGCCCCGACGGCTCGCTGATCTTCGTTCTCATCCTGTTCCTGATTTTTGTTTTCGTTCTGAACAGAATCCTGTTCAGACCGATCAGTCGAGTGTTGGATGAGCGACAGACTCTGACCGAGGGCTCAACCAACGAAGCGCGCGCGTCTCGGCGTCGTTACGAAGCCAGACTCGCGGAATACGAAGCAACCATCCGCGAGGCTCGCGCTGAAGGCTACCGGCGTTCGGAACAGCAGCGGGCCGCGGCCCTTGAAGAGCGCCGTCACTTGATCGAAGAAGCAAAGCTGCAGGCGCACGATCAGATCGACCGCGCCAGGACGGAGATCGAACGACAGGTCGCCGGGGCTCGAGCGGCGCTTGAATCTGAAACGCGGCAAATCGCCGAGCGAATATCGCGCACCGTGCTGGGGCGCACAGTAGGAGGTGGGGCCGATTGATGGTTGAATTGTTTATCCGACCGGCTCTGCTTGCAGCAGCCGAGCAGGCGGACGCGACCGGATTTTTCAACAATCCGACTCTCTGGAGGGTAATTAATCTTTTAATATTCGTCATCGTTCTGCTGTACATCCTTCGGAGCAAAGTTCGGATCGGTCAGGTCTTCGATAACCGAGCTGCATCGATAATCAAAGAGCTCGAACAAGCAAAACGCGACAAGCAGGAAGCCGAGGACCGGCTTAAGGAGCTCGAGGCGCGTTTGTCGAAGCTCGACAGTGAAGTCGAGCAGATTAGAGCCGAAGCCGAGCGCGAAAGCGCTCGCGAATCAGAGCGTATTCGACAAGCCGCCGCCGCAGATGCTGAGAAGATTCGTCAAACCGCGGGCCGCGAAATCGAAGGTGCGATGAAAGCCGCGCGCAACGAGCTGCGAGCCTTTGTAGCCGATCAATCCGTCGCGCTGGCCGAGGGAATGATTCGCCGCGAGATCCGCCCCGAAGATGACTCGCGAATGGTCAACAAGTTCATCGATGACTTGAGCGAGGTGAGCAAATGAGCGTCATCACCATCGCACGTCGTTACGCGGAAGCGCTTGCCGACGTGGCGATCGCTCGCGATCAGGTCGATCAAATCGAAAGCGAAGTGCGCGCGTTCGCTGAGATGATCGGCCCGAGCGGGGAGCTTCACGACTTGTTCGCGAGCCCAATCGTTTCGCTCACCGACAAGCGCCGCGTGCTCGATGCGGTCATCGACCGCGTTGGTGTAGGGCCAATGACGGCAAATCTATTACGCACGATGTTAAGTCATTATCGCTTGCACAACGTCGGCGTGATGTACGAACAGTTTCGCCGCGAGATGAATAAGCGCAAAGGACTGGTCGTCGCGGAAGTGACAACCGCGTCAGAGGTCGGCGCTTCGGAGCAAGAGCGGTTGGGAACCACGCTCGAGAAAATGACCGGCAAGTTAGTCGAGTTCAAATTCAAGAGCGACCCATCGCTTGTCGGCGGAGTGGTCACTCGCATCGGTTCTGTTGTGTACGACGGTTCGGTTCGAACCCAGCTTCGAGAAATCAAGGAACGTTTGAAGCAAGGCGAAATGATAGGTGAATAGGTGAGCTACGGGAGACGACATGCAAGGAATCAGGGCAGATGAAATAAGCAAGATCATACGCCAGCAAATCGAGGGCTATGATGCGAGCGTTGAGGTCAGCGAAGTTGGCACGGTGATTCAAACCGGCGACGGCATCGCCGAAATCTACGGCCTCGAGCGAGTGATGGCCGGCGAGCTGCTCGAGCTTCCGCACGAAGTCGCGGGCATTGCGCTCAACCTCGAAGAAGACAAAGTCGGCGCGGTGTTGTTCGGTGATTACGAGAAAATCAAAGAAGGCGACGAAGTCCGGCGCACAAAACGGATCATGTCCGTGCCTGTTGGTGAGGAGGTCATCGGGCGGGTGCTCGATCCGCTTGGCCGGCCGCTTGACGGACGCGGACCAATCGACACTGGCGGCAAGTTCAATGCGCTCGAAAGAATCGCTCCGGGCGTGATGGACCGCCAACCGGTTCGCGAGCCGATGCTCACCGGGTTGAAGGCCATCGATTCGATGGTTCCAATAGGCCGCGGCCAGCGCGAGTTGATCATTGGCGACCGGCAGACCGGCAAAACCGCAGTCGCTCTGGATGCCATCATAAACTCCAAAGGCAAAGATCTGATTTGCATCTACGTTGCTATCGGCCAGAAAGAATCAACCGTCGCCCAGGTAAAGAAGACTATCGAAGATTACGGCGCGGATTCATACACCTTGATCGTCGATGCTTCGGCGTCGAGTCCCGCGGCTATGCAATACATCGCGCCGTACGCCGGCTGCGCGATGGGAGAATACTTTCGCGATAAGGGTCAGCACGTCCTGTGCATCTACGACGATCTTTCAAAACACGCGTGGGCTTATCGAGCGATCTCGCTCTTGTTGAAGCGGCCGCCCGGACGCGAAGCTTATCCGGGCGATGTGTTTTATCTTCACTCGCGTCTGCTCGAACGCGCGGCGAAGCTCTCCGACCAACTCGGCGGCGGAAGCCTGACGGCGCTGCCCGTTATTGAAACTCAGGCGGGCGACATATCGGCTTACATTCCAACTAACGTGATTTCTATCACTGATGGTCAGATATTCCTCGAGTCCGATCTGTTCCATCAGGGCGTTCGCCCTGCGATCAACGTCGGCAACTCGGTGAGCCGCGTTGGCGGATCAGCTCAAACCAAAGCGATGAAGCAAGTAGCCGGAACTTTGAGGCTTGACCTGGCACAATACCGCGATCTTGCCGCGTTCGCGCAGTTCGGTTCGGATCTGGACAAGGCCACACAGGCGCAGCTCAATCGCGGTCTGAGGCTCGTGGAAATCCTTAAGCAGCCGCAGTTTTCGCCGATGCCGGTCGAGCAGCAAGTGCTGATCATCTGGACCGCGACCAAGGGTCTGATCGACGACATTGCAGTCGAGGACCTCAAGAAGTTTGAACAAGGCTTGCAGGCGTTCGTTGAAAACTCGCGCGCCGATTTGCTCGGAAAGATTCGCGATCGCAAGAAGCTCGACGATGAGATTGAAGGCGAAATGAAAGAAGCAGTGACTGAATTCAAACAGCGATTCACTTCGGAATCGGCAAGCGCCGCAACCGTAAACTGAAAGAATGGGGATAGGTGTTAGGGGTTAGCCCAACCCCTGACCCCCATCCCCTACCCCCTGATCAAATGGCTAACCTCCAGGACCTCCGGCGCCGGGTTCGCTCGGTGCGCAACATGCAGAAAATCACGCGCGCCATGAAAATGGTCGCGGCAGCGAGGCTTCGCCGCGCGCAGGAGCGAGTGATCGCCGCGCGGCCTTATGCCCAAACGATGACTCGCGTGTTTGGGAGGCTAGCGGCGCACGCCGGCGACTATCACCATCCTCTGCTCGACGAGCGCGGCGATGAACACTTTGTTGTAGCGCTTGTGACGGCAGACAAAGGACTCTGCGGAGGCTTCAACACCAACCTGATCAAAGCAGCTCAGCAATTCATTCGCGAGCATCCGGGAAAAACGGTCGAGCTTGTCACCGTAGGCCGAAGAGGCCGTGACTTCTTTCGAAGGCGGCCGGTGAAGATCCTGAGCGAACACATCAACGTGACCGCGCGAACCGTCGATCACGAAGACGCCGCAGTCATAGCGCGTGAGTTGATCGAAATGTACACAGCGGAAGGCTCGACTATCGACAAGGTTTTTCTGATCTACAACGAATTCAAGTCAGTGCTTTCGCAGCGAGTCACCGTCAGGCAGTTGCTACCGATTCGTCCGGAGGCGCTCGAGGCCGAATCGAGCGCTGAAAGTGGAACCTCCTCTGAGAGTGAAACGCCGATCGACTATCTTTACGAACAGCCGCCTGCGTTGATATTCGGCACGCTGCTTCCGCGCTACGTCGAGATTCAGGTCTTCTACGCGCTGTTGGAATCGGTAGCCAGCGAGCACGGCGCTCGAATGACTGCGATGGACTCGGCCTCAAAGAACGCCGGCGAAGTGATCGAGAAACTGACTTTGAATATGAACCGAGTGAGGCAGGCTTCGATCACCCGCGAAATCATCGAGGTAGTCTCCGGCGCCCAAGCCCTCGAAGGCTGATCGGGGGCATCCATACCCGCAGCACGTCTATCCCCGCAGCAAGGCGCAATCATTTGTAATGTCTACCGACGCCCGGATGCGCTATCTGACGGCGCGAAGTTTCTCTGCGAAGACGCCTGGGAGCGCAGGCGTCCCGCCTGCACTGCGAATCCGTAATGGCTCTCGGACTAAATCGGCGCGATCGCAGCACGTAAGCAAGCGGACTTGATGATAGTGAGAGGAACCCGGCATTGAACATCAGCGAAATAGAAAGGTCGAAATCGTTTTCAAGGATGGAGTAGGTTACGACTCAGAGAAACTGATCCAATCAGTCCAGGGGATGGTGGGAATCCGCTGAATCGTCAACAAGCGCCAACCACCAGGCGAATTCCAGAAGAGCACGATCTATACCGGGGATTTACAAGGCTTGGCAGAAACTCACATCTAAGGCACTATATCGGCGTTTGAACAACTCGCTGTCGCAGGAGCGAAGGCACCTTGCAGACCACCACGCGAAAGAAACACAAAAGAGTGAAGAAGGCGGAAAGAATCCGAGCCATCGTGTTGTTCTCCGGGGCGGGCGGTAGTAGTTATGGTGCCCGCGATGCTGGAATTGAAATCGTAGTGGCAATTGATTTGTGGGAACGCGCCGGCGAGACGCACAAAGCCAACTTCCCAGAGACAGAATTCATTCACAGTCGTCTGGAAGACATTGATCTTCCAGCGCTCGTCAAAAGGGTCGGCCACATAGATCTTATTATCGCGTCGCCTGAATGCACCAGTCATAGCCCAGCAAAGGGCAACAAGCCAAGCTGCGAACAGAGCAAAGATACTGCGTTTCAAGTAGTGCGCTTCGCGAAAGCATTCAAGTGTAGGTGGCTGGTTGTTGAAAATGTCGTGGGCATGAAACGTTGGAGCCGATACGCTGAGTTTAAGAAGGGTCTTACGGAACTCGGATACAAGTTGCGCGAACAGGTTCTGAATGCGGCCGCCTTTGGAGTGCCGCAATCTCGTCGTCGTTTGTTCCTGATGGCGGATCGCAAACAGAATCCCGAGAAGATGAAATCGCGGAAACGCGTAGTGAGAAAGGCATCAGAGATCGTTGACCTGAATGGTCACTACAAGTGGACACCGGTCAAGAAACCAAAGCGGGCGAAAGCGACTCTTAAACGGTTCGCGCGAGGAATCGCAAGTGTTGGTAAAAACAAACCTTTTCTTCTCGTTTACTACGGCTCCGATCATGCAGGAGGCTGGCAGCAATTGAACCGACCGTTACGCACGATTACGACTGTAGACCGTTTTGCAATAGTTAAACCCCATCGCGAACACGGACATGTCATGCGAATGTTGCAGGTACCTGAACTGCGAGCGGCCATGGGAATGTCGCCAAAGATGAAGTTTGAAACCGGCACCCGCCGTGATCGAATTAGGATGATTGGCAACGCAGTGTGCCCGCCGGTGATGAGAGAAGTCGTTAGGAATCTCACCGCTGCTAGACTTGAGCCGAATGAGTAAATCGGAGAAAACACGTCCTTACTTTCGCCCGCAGGCTCGCCTCTTGATCCTGCTTGGCGAACAGCTAATTCGCGAGCCGGGGCTTGCTGTATTCGAATTAGTAAAAAACGCTTACGACGCCGATGCTTCGGAATGTGTTGTCTCCCTCGAAAACCCTGACGACGCTAAGATCGGAAGGATTACAATTCGTGACAATGGTTCGGGGATGACGGAAGATACATTGAGAAATGTGTGGCTCACAATTGGCACAGACTTTCGAGCAACTCAGCGGGCCCATGGAAAGCGAACGCCACGATTTCATCGCCTTCCTCTCGGTGAAAAAGGTGTGGGAAGACTTGCTGCTCACAAACTGGGTAGAAAGATCACTCTCATCACTCGTGCCAACGAAAAACAAGAAGTTGTCCTGCGCGTCAATTGGGATCGCTTTGAAACGGCGAGTGATCTTCGCGACGTTAGAGTTGTAATTCGCGTTAGAGAGCCCCAGATTTTCGCTGGAAAAAAACACGGAACCTGCATCGAAATTGCTAATCTTAGAGAGGCGTGGACTAAGGCCAAAGTTCGTGCACTCCACAGATCCGTAAGTTCGCTTCGCTCTCCGTTTGATGCGCCAAGTGACTTTGACGTTACGTTGTCCGTTGAACCGCAAAGTGATTGGTTGGTAGGGCTGTTGGATGTGAAGGACGTAATCAAGGATGCGCTCTACCAAGCGACGGGATGGATGGAAGGAAGACAAGTTCATTTTAGTTATAGGTTCCGTCCATACAGAGGTATGCGTCATTTACTGACAGCGAGAACGAAACAGGCTACAGATAAGCTGGCACGAAAAGTCCGCAGGGAGGCCGAGCCGATAGATCTTGAGAACTTCAAAATCGGACGAGTTCGCTTCGAATTCCATATGTTTGACCTTGAGCCTAGCGTCGTAGATTTGGCTACGAGTGACAAGAGCGGACTCAGGAGTTACCTGAAAGCCAATGGTGGAATTCGAATCTACCGCGATGGAATTCGAGTTTTCGATTTCGGGGAGCCGGGAAATGATTGGCTCAATCTGGACGTCCGTCGCGTGAACAAGCCTGTCGTGCGTGTGAGCAACAATCAGCTCATCGGAGCCTTAATGCTCGATGGTGCAAATAGTGTTGACCTGATAGAAAAGACTAACCGCGAGGGTTTCATCGAGAATGACGCGTTCGAATTGTTGCGAGACGCCGTCATTTGGGCTCTAACACAAGTTGAAGCGGAGAGGCAGAAAGACCAAAAGAATGTTCGCACTCACTATTCCCGGCAGGGTCCTCAGAAGCCAGTTATCGAAGAGATTGAAGACCTGCGTGAGGCGCTGAACAAAAAGGGGCTTCTCAAAGACTTTGAGCAACACGTCGACCGGATTGAAAAGCAATTCAACGAAGTGCAAAGTATCTTGCTAACTGCCGCCGCGCCAGGTCTCACATTTGCGGTCGTGATCCACCAAGCGGAAAAAGTACTGAAAGAACTTGTTCACGCAGTTGATACCAGCGCCGACGCAAACAGAATTCGCCAGCTAGTCAAACAGCTTTCCAAGATGATGGACGGTTTAACTTTTCTCATTCGTAAGTCGGGGCTGGCGAAGGAGAAAGCGAGCGCCTTAATAAATCAAGCTATGTTTAACAATGAACTTAGGTTTCGGGCGCATCACATAAAGCATACCAACGGCCTGGAACTCGGTAATCCAGATTTCTCAATAAAGTGCGTGCGTAGATTGGTGGTCGCCACCCTTGTTAACTTGGTGGACAATTCTATTTATTGGCTCGAAAGCACCGGTCAGAAAGATAGACAGATTTACCTCGGGACCACTTTCGAGCTCGATGACAAACCTAGCCTAGTAGTAGCCGACAACGGTCCTGGCTTTCGTGATGACCCGGATTCCCTGGTTCAGCCGTTTTTTTCCCATCGGCCAGATGGAATGGGTCTGGGACTCTATACTGCGAATGAAGTGGCAAGGCAGCATCAGGGGCGATTACTGTTTCCACAACCCGGCGATATTAAGCTACCTCCTGCCTTCGATGGCGCGGTCGTAGCACTTCAATTCCATAAAGCCTCATGAGGACTCTAGAGACCACACGCGTCTGTATTATCGATGACGAGGTCGAGGAATACCTCGAATTAATTCATGCTCTGAGCCGGCTTAGACTGGGTAGCATACACATCGCGGGGGACAAACTTGAAGATCTACCGGACGAACCACTAAGCGGACTCCGGTTGGTGTTTTTGGATATGCAGCTTGGGATTGAAGGTGATGACGCCGCAATTACGTCGCATACAGCAAGGGTTTTTTCGCGGGTGGTTCCTTCAAATGCGAGTCCTCTACTCGTAGTGATTTGGACAAAGCATAAGGACATGGTTGAAATCTTTCGAAATCGCCTCTATGAAGCTTATCCAGATTATCGCGGCAAGCTGCTTTTTACTACCATCGAGAAACCGGTCGGTGAAATCCCCACTCAAGCCGACGAGTTAAGGACCGCTGTCAGCACAGAAATGATGAAGTTTTACCCGGCGGAGGTATTGTGGCGGTGGGAGCAGCTAGTTCATGATGCTGCAAGTGCGACCAGCGAGGAAATCGGTAAGCTCGCCACCGCTAGAGCTCGAATTAAGAACGAAGATTCGGAGGAAGCCAACACCACGAAGCTCCTAAAGGCTCTGTCCGACGTACTGCTGATGCTCATCGCAGCAGAAGCTGAGAAAACTATTTCCACCCAAACTGCCTTGGCCGACCTGCTGTCAGTTTTGAATCCTCTGCACCGTGATCGGCTTGAGCATGCCGTCGAAAAGGAAGACACAAAGGTTGCGGAGAGGTTAGTGAGTGGGGGTTCGATTATTCCTACGCCGGACGAGAAAGTGGAACTGAACACGATGTTGTGTGTAGCTCGAGAGGTCTCGGACGAGGCAGAGTTCCGGCCAGGGGTCGTTTTCGGCATTGCGGACACTGCTTCATTTCAGAATCGCTTCAACGTTTCAATTGCGGAGGTGTTCGGCGAGTCTCTGGATGTACCGAAGAAAGAATTGAATGACCTAAATCAACGACTCCAGTCCGGTAAGCTCGACATCGCACAGCGCGAAAAAGCTGAAGCCCAATTGCATGAGAAGCTGGTAGAGTTTGATACGAAAAGGGATGAATGGATTTCTTCGTGCATACCTATTCTATTAGACATCTCTCCACCATGCGATTTCGCTCAACGAAATGCGCGATTCGTCCGACTTTTGTCCGGCTTGATGGTCCCGACTGGTAGCGGCGTCAAGATTCAAAGCGGACGTGGAGCGTTTCGACAGGTTAAAGCCGTAAACATTCCTGATCGAGAGGGAAGTTGGGACTTGATCTTCTGTAGCCGATTTGTGTTCACTATCCCTTTCAACGAAACCGCGGCCTATCTGGCAACGATGTGGAGATTGCGTGATCCAATCCTCACAGACATACGCGCCTGGTGTTCTACACAAGATGCGCGGTTGGGATATGTCTCCTTCTAAGTTGCCATAATAACATGAGCTCTTCTTAGCGTCCTGGCAGAGCAGCTGACGTACCACGCGTTCATTCTTTTGTCCCATGAACGAGCCGAAACAAACTGTTTCCACGTCAACTGCCTGATTGCGCGAAGCCTCCACTGATCGTCGAGTTGTGCAATTAGAATGAACTCAAAAAGCTGTTTGTTCTTGTCGTTAGGATCAGGGTAAACAGTCCCGGTTTTCTTTGCCTTCCAGATCGTCTTTATTGAGTACCGATCTCCATTGCGCGAGAGTGCATCAACGTTCTTGGTTCCTCGCGGTGCTCGCATTAGATTGGGATGACCCGGTGTTGAGTTGAAGTAATCAATAGCCAGTTGTTCGCCGATATCGCCGACGGAGAAGTTAATATTTCTTCGTCGCATTTCCCCTTCAATGCGCGCGCGAAGTGAAATCAGTTCACTATCCGACACTAGCAACAAACTGCTTGCCGGTTCAGCTTGTTTCGCATAGCCGTCGTTTGAATTAGTAAGCTTCACTTGAGTAGTAGTGACAGCCTGCGTAGAGCGTTTGCCAGTTGCTGTGCGTTTTCTATTTGACATTCCCATATGATAAATGTCTCCCACCCGAGTTTACGAAGCGCTTGCCGATTCCTCTTGTCGCGATTGGCGTTTCCCTCCAGCTTATCCAACCAGAATTTCCTTCTGTTAGTAGGAGTGGTGCAGTTCTTACACCCGCGATGCCTGTGCCAGAAACAGCCGTGAACGAACACCGCGATGCGACGACTCATGAAAACAATATCAGGATTGCCCGGAAGATCCTTTCGATGAAGTCGAAATCTGTAGCCCATCCGATGCAGCTGTGAACGCACTCGCTTTTCGGGGGTTGTATCCTTCCCCCGAATACGGCTCATGTTCCAGGAGCGTCGTTCTTTTGTTAGTCGGTCACGCATTGAAGCATAATAGCCGCCATCAACCGTCGACCGAAACTACAACGGAGGGGTCACGCTTGAAATTGCTGACATCCGCCCAATCGTAGCGAAAGCACCACCCGCAGCGAGTGTTTTTGAATTCGGATAGGATTCGTCAGCGGCCTCCGTTGCAATAGAACCACGACGAGCCCGACGATTGTGAGAGTGAGACGTATCGCTTGGTTCTACTCGTACGACTGCAGTGAGCCGACACACGCACGCCGACCGAGAGAATTGCGGCTCGAAGTTCTGGCTCGACCGGGACGCATGCCCGTCACAGATCACGGCTAAGAGCGAAGAGAATTGCCGGTAGTGGTGTCCGGAAAGTGCTCTATGGCTTCTTGCGGGACTTGCTGGTTGGTTTCTTAGGTGGACGTCCGCCAAGACTCGGCTTGAAACGTTCTACTTCACGCTTTGATAGAAATACCTTCCCGCCAATCGTGAAAATCTTGAATCGGCCTCGTTTCACAAGATAGCGAATCGCCTCCTCGCTAACTCCCCTGATTCGGGCGGCATCGGCTTGAGTAATCATGTCGTCTGGATCGATCTTCATTTTATCACAAAAGCCCTTTGCTTTTCAGAAGGAGTTTGATCCATAATGCGGAAGCCACGAGGGGCCGCAAGAGCAGCCCTTCACTCTGGCACATGGAGCGGGCCGACTCCCGCCAAGGATAAGCGGCCCGCTCGCAACCTCAAGACGCGAGGTTACACGAAACCATGCCTTATAAGCGAGACGATTCGCAACAGTTCGATGAAGCCGTATGGCTTGAATTGTTCGCGCCTCTGTTTGCGGAGGATGGGAGCCTGGCAGATCGTGCGGCCAAGCTGTTTGACTATTTGAGTCTCGAAATCGAGAACGGGCCGAACGGAATTACTCGGGTGGGAATTTGTATTGAGAATGCGCTTCGGCTGATCTTCCCCTACACGAGTGTAGGCAGGACGTGCTTGATTCTTTTTCAGGTGTCATTGGGCAAGGACTTCCCGGCTCAGCCCGATACGCTGGCCACGCTGACGGAAGCTATGAAGCGAACGAGAGCGGCGCTTGAACGCGGCCCTGTCTCTCAAAAGAAACGTCGCAAGCGTTCGCACCGCATTGAATCCTGAAGGGATGGCGGAATATAGCCACGGGTGAGTTCGCGAACCCGTGGTCGAAATCCGAAATGCGACACGAACCCGCGTAGCAGGTGACGGGTTGTTTCCAGTGAGGTTGTAGATGGTTCCGACGCCATGCGCAGTCTTGACTTCGTCGAACACCGTCACCCGCTACGCGGGTTCGATTCGGTATGCATCACCTCGGCGTCCCCCGCGTCCTCTGCGGTTTTCTTAATCTGCGCTGGGAATCAACCGCAGAGTACGCAGAGGCCGCCGAGGAGCCACGCGATGTTAAGCGACCAACAGATTAAGACCCCACTACTCTTCTTCTCGTCTTCCAGCAAACGCCCGAATGTTTTGTTACCATTGCTTGCTATGAGCGAAAGCATCGAAGCCGCGCGCGTGCCGGTGAGCGTTCGAATAGTCAGGTACTGGTTGCCGGTCGCGGCGATGCTCGGTTTGATGTATTACTTTTCGACCGACGTCTTCTCAGCCGAGAACACTCGCAGCGTCATCGATAAGATTTTTCTCCGGTTCTTCCCGCACGCAAGCAGACACAATTTGACCACGCTGAACTATTTCGTTCGCAAGTCGGCTCACTTCACCGAGTATGCGATACTCGGCGCATTTCTGTTTCGAGCTTTTCGCGCTGATGATCCGGCGGGCTGGCGGTTCAGATGGGCGATCTATTCATTGCTGACCGCCGCGACGTGGGCGTTGCTCGACGAGTTTCATCAAACCTTAACTCGCACACGCGGAGGTTCGGTTTGGGATTCGTTGCTGGATTCAAGCGGAGCCTTGTTCGCGCTTGCGGTGATCGCGATCATTCGACGAAAAGACATTTGGCCGAAGGAGCGCCTCGAAGAGCGCTAACCTTCGATCTTCACGACTCCGATTTTTTCAAGCAGCCGCAAATAGTCAGACACATCCTCGATTGCAATCGGACCGTAAGCCGCGGTGATGAAATCCCGAATGGCCTGTATGCTTCGCTTTCCGTCTACGAGATTGAGAATCTCGTAAAGAACTATCCCGCCGTTGGGCTGGGCTTCGATTCGCTCGACCGGGCGCAGGTCTTCTCCCTTTGCGTGGTCTGCAACGTAGTCGTAATAGTAGACATTCATCGGACCGCTCACCTTTCGTAGCGGCACGCGGCCGTAGTCCATCGTGACCGAGCGGGGTCTCGAAGCTTCTTTCGCATTCTTGGGCTTTTCTTCTTTGGGTTGTTCTTTCGGCTCAAGCGTGAAGATCACGCGCTTGCCTTTGCGCTGCTCGCTCAAGACACCCGTGAGCAGCAACCACATCCCGCTCAATTGATCGACGAGCCCATCGACTTTCGTCTCGAGAGCCTTGTCGTGAGGCGCGAGCATCTCGACTGAGGTAAGCGCTTCGGCGTCGTGTTCGAGCGAGCGAGCGATGATGTTTCGCGCTTCGTCGCCGGCATTCTTCTCGCCGCTGGTCTCGATCACTTTCGCGCGATCGCGCTCTCTGGGGACTCGAGCGAGCGCTCTCGCGAACACTTCATCGGCGAGCCGCGCTGTTTCACGAGCGCCGGCGTGTGCCAAAAAGTATCCCGAGGCCGCAGCGATGAAAGTCGAGCGCTTCAGTTTCGTAGGATCGATGTTAGCGACTCTATCGTTGTTCGTATGAATGAAAACATCGGGCCAATCACGGAGGTAGATCGCCGGAATTCGGAAAGAGCTTTCCTGATAAACGTCGTGATCGGAACCCATTTCGAACGGTGTTATGTCGGCGACGAAAGAGTCCTTGCTTCCCTCCGCTGAGACGAGCGCATCCTCGAAACCGGCTCCGGAAGCCGCTTTCGCGGCGCCTGCAATCACATACTCTCCGAAGACATCGGCCACGGCATCGACGCAACTTGGAAGCGAAGCCGGAGTGTGAGTCACGTGAAGCACTGATTTCGTGATCGCGAAATTCCCGCCGACCATATCGCAGTGAACTACTGCCTTCATCCGGCGAACGATCTCGGGATGTTGTGAAAAATAAGCTACGGTGCCGCTGATCTCCGGCGGCCAGATGAATCGAATCGTTCTTCGGGGAGCTTCGAGCTCACCGCGGCGAATCAACGAGGTAAGGGCGCGCGCGACTTCGAGAATCGCGGCTGCGCCCGAGGCGTTGTCGTTGGCGCCGGGCTTTTGGTGACACAAATGACATGAGTAGACGATCTCTTCATCGGCGGCGTCGGTGCCCGGTATGATCGCGCTCACGACTTCGTAGTTACTCGGCTTCATCTCCGCATTCACGATCGCGTGCAGTGTAATCTGTTCGCCACGCGCAAGCCGCGCCTGATACTCGCGCGCTTTTCGAAGCGAAATCATGAACGCGAATTTGTTGCCGGCGTTGTAAGGCGACAGATGTCCCCAGCGCACGTTGTCTGCATAATCACCGGACCATCCGGTAGTCTGATTCGATTGATAACTCAGAATCCCGGCCGCGCCACGCTCGTCGCAGGCAAGCTTGTGAACGGAAGCGACGCCTCCTCCCGCGAGCACGATCTGGCCCTTAACATCTTTGCCTTCGTAGTCTTTTGCCGACGTGCCCGTTCCGATGTCGACAAGAGAAGCAGACACATCGGCCGTCTGAGAATAATCGGCAAGCGCGACTCGCATTTCGTCCCAGTCGGCGATCTTGATTTTGTTCGGCTGTGTCTCCCAGATTTCTCCGCGTTGCGCCTCCCATCCCGGCGCCGACTTCAGCGTGTAGTAACTTTTCTCACCATCGGCCGGGAAGCGTTCGATTTGAACTTGCTCGAGCCCGTACTCTTTTGCTTTTGCCGCGATGTACGCAGCTGCCTGCGAAAATCCCGAAGAAGCCTGCACTCGATGATAGCGGGTCAGCTCGATCACGGTGTCCTTGGCAATCAAGCCGCTGATCTCGGAGGACAGCGCGGCAACTTCTTTGTCGGAAAGCAGCGTTGTTTTGGAAAACTGAGACACGCGTGACTGGCTGCTTGCGGGAGCGGCAACCACCTGGAGAAGAAGAATTGTGAAGATAATGACTGATGCGATTTTTTTCATGTAGTCGAGCCTTTCGCTCTAAATCGACGCGCCGTCGAAGTCAGCTAAACCATCAAGCCTTGAGGCGCGAACGGGAGTTGCATTTTACATTAAAGGAGTGTCGTGTGCGCAAACGCCAACGGTGAGCGGTGCTGTCCTCACAAGGTGTTGCCGGCTTGCGTCCGTCTTGGGCAGCCCCGTAGGGGCGACATATTTATATAGCCCAGGGCGTCAGCGCTGGGTTCGGAGCAGAACGAACAACCGAGCCCCGTAGGGGCGACCGAGATTCGCTGTGTGCACATTTCGCATTTTCAATCGCCTTTCTGCCGACCCTCCGGGGCTAGGAGGCTGTGCCGCCGTTGTACCCAGGGCTCACGCCCTGGGCTATAGATATGTCGCCCTTAACGGGGCTACAGAGTCGCTTCCAATGTAACTAACTTTGATTCGTGGCAGCCAAGCACGAGATCTCCCCAGATGCAGCAACACACAGTGTAGGACACCACGCGGTGAGCTTGCCGAGGGCTCCATGATCGCTATGCCGGAATGGACTCCCGAATCTATAATCAAACGGCGATGGATGAATCAACCGATCAATCGGATAGAACGGAACCTTACCTACGCTTTCACGCGGTCAAGATTTTCGTTCGCGATCAGGATCGAAGCTTGCGTTTCTATCTCGATCAACTCGGATTCAATCTTGTCTACGACACTCGACTTCAATCCGGTGAGCGATGGGTTGCAGTAGCTCCACCGGACGGCACTGCTATTCTTGCTCTGGTTGCGGCGAGGCCGGGCTCCAGAGAATACAAACTCATCGGGCGAGCCACTCAGGTAGCTTTTGTCACCGATAACGTTCTCGCCAAGTACCGCGAGTGGTCCTCGCGAGGCGTCAAGTTTGGCCGCCCGCCTCGCTTGAAGCGCCTCAAGTATGAACCCGCGGAAGAGAAAGCGCACACGACCGGCTTGTCGATGTTGCTCGGCGAGCGAAGCCCGGTTTGGGGCGGCGTGTTTACACGCTTTGAAGATGTCGACCGGAATTCTTTCTCGCTGGTGAGCTTCGATGAAGTGAGCCAGGCTCTCGACGCGCAACGACGAGCTACTGCGGAGAAACTCGAAATAGAACGCCGCGCCGCGCAGGAACTGGAAATCGCGAAGCAGGTACAAGCGCGGCTCTTCCCTCAAACATTGCCGGAGCTACAATCACTGGACTACGCGGGCGTTTGTATTCAAGCTCGCCAGGTCGGCGGTGACTATTACGACTTTCTCGACTTCGGCGGGCAGCGACTTGGCCTTGTGATCGGAGACATCGCGGGGAAAGGAATTGCAGCCGCGCTGTTGATGGCTAACCTCCAGGCTAATCTTCGAAGCCAGTGCGCTATCGCGCTGGATCAACCGCAAAGACTGCTACGTTCCGTGAATCAACTTTTCTACGAGAACACGGCCGAGAGCGCTTACGCGACGCTTTTCTTTGCAGAGTATGATGACGGTGCGCGGCGGTTGCGTTACGCGAACTGTGGGCACCTCTGCGCTCTGCTGCTGCGGAACGACGATCGAGTCGAGCGTTTGGAGTCGACCTCGACGGTCCTGGGATTGTTTAAGGACTGGGATTGCTCGATTGGAGAACGCAGCCTGCTTTCAGGCGACACTCTGGCGCTGTATACCGACGGGATAACCGAAGCGTTCAACGAGTCTGAAGAAGAATACGGCGAACACCGTTTGATTGAAGCGTTGAAACGAAATCGCAAGCTTTGTTCACAAGACCTGCTCGGATCGGTCGTCGATGACGTTCGTAAGTTTTCGCCTCACGAGCAGCACGACGACATCACGTTGATCGTTGCGAAGTGCAGGGAATGCTGAGGTGGGGGGATAGAGGATGGAGGATAGAGGATAGAGGATCGAAGATAGAGGATAGAGAGCACGTCGATCCTCGATACTCCATCTTCGATTCTCCATCCTCTATTCTCCATCCTCTATTCTCCAGCTCAGCGTTACGACATGAATCCGACGTCGCGCGTAGCGAAGTTCGAGATCGTGGGGAACAACCCATCCAATTGCGCGTCTGTTGCGCCGAACCACTTCGCCAGCGTCGAGCCGTACTGGCAAAGCGAGATGCCCGGCAACATCACGCCTCGATTGTCCGCGTAGTCGTCGTTGTTCGAGTTGAAATTCGCGTAGTTAGTCATCAACGGAAACTTGCCGTAGATGCGCCCGCCGTTGACTGCTCCTCCGATAACGAGATGATGATTGCCCCAGCCGTGATCGGAGCCTGACCCGCTCGGCTGAAGCGTGCGCCCGAAATCGGATAACGTGAACGCGGTGACTTGATTCGCCGCGCCGATTTCAACCGTCGCGTTGTAAAAGGCGGCGGCGGCCTGGCTCACCTGTCTAAGCAAATCCCACTGCTGATAAGACTGGCCGCCGTGAGTGTCGAAGCCGCCAAGCGAACAGAAGAATACTTGCCGGCCTGCTCCGAGCTGCGAGCGCAGGCTGATGAAGCGCGCGACTTCTTTCAACTGATTGCCGATTGTTGTCTGAGGAAAGACGGTCGTGAAAGCGGGGCTGCTGGCTGCTGATTTCAGAATCGGATTCAACTGAAGCGCATCGGACATTACTTTGTTGGCGGCCTGGACCATAGAGTTGCCGCCGCTTTGCGAGATGATCTGCTGCTGCGCGGTGGCACGAGCTTGAGCGGCAGACGCCGGCCAGATTCCCATCGCATTCTGATCTAGATCGTTTCCCGGTTGAAGGCTCGCCGATGCAGCTACGGTTCCGACGCAAAACAAAGCGGTCCCGTTCATTGAAATCGAAACGGGAAAAGTTGTTGCCGTGTTGCTCGGCTGCATCAAGTCAACGGTCCGGCCTCCCCAACCGGTACTGCCCATCGCATTCGGAAAACCGGTCTGCATTTGCGCAACCTGGTCGGCGTGACTTCGAAGATTCGTCGGAAGCTGATTGGCCGATTGAAAATCCGTGTACGAGGTAGGTCTCACCAACACGCCAACGTTTGACACAACTGCCATGCGGTTTTGCTGAAAGATTGTTTGCAACTCGGGCATGCCGTAGTGCAAGCCGAAAGGTCCAAGCGCCGGATCGTTGACCGCCAGAAGCTGATTGAGCGGAAGCGTGAGGCTCCCTCTCGCCGCGGTGTAAGCGTTGTATTGAGCGGCGCTGAGCGGCACAACCATATTGTGGCCGTCATTACCGCCGGTCATGAAGATGCAGACCAGCGCTTTGTAGTCCTGGACCGGCGCGGCCTTCGACAGCTTGAACTCGCCAAGTGCGGCGAGCATTCCGAAGCTGGCGCTTAGCTGAAGAAAGTTGCGACGAGAAAGTTTGTGGTTGGTCATCGTTGTCTTCCTTTGTGTGAGAGCAATCAATGTTGGATCAAGTAGTCGCCTGAGATCGACGTCAGGTAGAGCGCTGTGAGCGCGCGCTGGTTGTTGTCGTACATCGCAGGCAACGCGCCAATCAAAGCCGTACGCATCTGCGAAGACATACGGCCTTGCAACAGCGCGTTGTCTACGGCATTGACCAGCGACGCCGGATCGCTCGCGACGCTTACGAAAGGTTGCAGCGCGGGATTGATCGGCCACGGATTGAACATCATCTGGTAAAAAAAGTTCGCCCGATTGACGGCGTCCGTGGGTGAATAGATCTGAAACTCGGGCCCAAACAGCGCCGTCTTCGGAACGTGAAACAGCGGCGAGTAGTGGCCGAACACCGACGGCGCATCGAGCATTCCTTCGCTCATGCTGTAGTAGATGTAAGCGAAACTCGACGGCTGACCGATCGGAAGATTCAGCGCTCTCATGAGAGCTATCGTGTGCTGGACGGGCGTGCGCAATCTTCCGAAGTCGCTCGGAGGCGAATCGTTGCGCGCGTCCGGGTCAAGAAGAATCGCGCGAATGATCGCTTGCATATCCCCGCGAACTCCTTTGCCGTTGTCGTTGAAGACCGATGCAATCCGCGCGACGTAAGAAGGACTCGGGTTACTGGTGACCAGGGCGCGAATCAACCGCGTCGCAACGAAAGGGCCAACGTTAGGGTGATTGAAGATAGTGTCGATCGCGCCATCGAGGTCCTGCACGTTTGTCTGACCCGCCGGAAGCGAGGATCCCAGAATAGTCTTGGCAGAAGTATCGTGCCTCGATTGAATCGGAAGCATCGGGCCGGGGTAATAGTTTGAATTGGGGTTGGCGGGCGGGACTCCGGCTGAGTTTCCGTAGGTCCAGCCGGTAAGCGCCAGCGCCATCTGCCGCACATCTGTTTGTGTGTACGTCGGGATCGGTTGACCCTGGCTGTCGAGCTTCGTCGATCCGTCAAGGCTCAGTTGATAGAGCCCGATCGAGAACAACTGCATGACCTCGCGAGCATAGTTTTCATTTGCCCCGGTCATTGCGGTAGGCTTCGAGCTGTTGGCGAGGTCGAGGAACTTTCCCATGCTCGCATCGAGAGTTATCTCTCGCAGCAGTGTGCGGTAGTTGCCGAACGCGTTGCGACTCAGCAACTGAAGCCATGGAACTATCTCATTGCCGTTTGTGTTTTTGTTCATCGAGATGACGATGATCTCGCTGAGCGCAAAGACCACACGCTGTCGAAGCTGATCCTGACCCGTAGCCGCATTCAAAAAGAAGCTGTCTACCGCGTTTGATCGTGTCGCCGTGTTTAGGGCAGGCCATGGTGACTCCGGCATCGCGAACTGCTCGTCAAGAAATGCCGGGAATCCGATCTGTCGAACGTGCGCAATTGATTGAGGCGTCGGTCCGAAGGTCGCTTGATCGAGGAACCTTGCGTTGGCGATGGCTAACGGATCTTGGATGTTGACGGTCGAGCTTCCTTGCGTTAAGCCGTCTGCAGCGCTGACTGCGGTGATGGTGACCATTCCGGAGAGCGGAATCACCGACGGCGCGCTGTATAATCCTGCCGGTGTAATTGTTCCGGAACCAGAGTCGCCGCCTGCTACTCCATTTACTTTCCAGGTCACAACGTTATTCGCGGTTCCTGAAACGGCAGCTTGAAACTGTTGAGTTCCGCCGGCCATTACGCTCACGGAAGGGGGCGACACGGTTACGATCACGCTCGAGACTACGCTGACGGTGACGAGAGAGGAGACCGAGGATGGCCCGGGGTTCGCGACGCTGACTGTTGCGCTGCCGAGCTGAGCCGCAATGCCGCTCGCGGTAAGCTGAGAGGTGGAAACAAAATTCGTTGCGATTGGCGAACCGTTCCAAAGAACCTGAGCTCCGTTTACGAAGCGACTGCCGGTTACTGTCAATGAAAACGCGCCGGGCGCCAACGGGTTTGGATTTACGGACGTGATAGTCGGAGTCTGATAGCGAACAGTTAGTTTGCACGTGCCGGCGGCCGAAGGATCAGCGGTACTCGTAGCCTTGACGGTCACGCTGTAGCCCTTGGGCGGCGAAGCGGGCGCCGTGTAAAGTCCTGTGCTGGTGATCGTGCCTACTACCGAGTTGCCTCCGGTGATTCCGCTTACAGTCCAGATAACGGCGGTGTTGGCGGTGCCTGTCACTTTTGCGGTGAGCTGTTTCGCTGACCCGACCGGCAGCGTCACGCTCATCGGGTCGACGCCGACCGTGATACCCGACTGCGTCGCCGCGAGTGATGTCACAGAGCACGCGAGCATGAGCAGCCATAACGAAAGCATGATTCGATGTAAGGACATGTCGAGTTCTCCTTCGGAATCGCAGAACGAATGAAAGCGCTCGACCTATAATGCGGGGGCGATCGAGCTTAAGACAGTGATTCAGCTATCGGCAGTCGAGCCAGGAAAGCCGGCGAGCTCGACCGTTGGGGCAATAGTTATGCCTTGGACTGGAAATCGGAATTCAAATCAGCCCTCAGAGAAACTTGGGGCGATTCTTTTCAAAAAAGGTTGTGTTGCTTACCCGTAGTATCCAACGAACAGGGGACTCAGACGACGAGTGGAATGTTCATCGAGCGTGAGTTTGTTTCATACGCTCACAAATTGTTTCCGTGAGGTTACAGTCCTTGTCACGCGAAGCGGAATCATTGGAGAGAGACGAGCAGTAAACCGGATTACAGTTGGAAAAACGAGCCGGGCGACTATCACTTGAACACCCGGCTCGTTCAAAGAGATTACTCGTTAGCCGGCGTATCGCCTATAGCCGTAGTCGTAGCCGCGACTGAATCCGTCACGATACGCCGCGCTGATCGAGTCACGAAAATGGCTGGAGTTGTTCGGGTCGTATGCATGGCCCTTGCGAGCATCCTCCACACCCCTATCGTAGCCGTCCCGATAGCCTACCTGATCGGCATTGGGTCCAAGGTCGTACCTGCTATAAGCGTAGCCGTTAGGATAGTACGGATACGGGTAGAACCTCGGGCCCACGAACACTCTCGGGTAGGTAAACACTCTCACTCGAGGGCCGACGAACACTCTCGGTTGCACGAATGCTCGCCCTCGCCAGCCCTGAGCTGATGCAGTGGTTCCAGAAAACGAACCGCCGCACATCAAGAGAATTGCTGCGAGAACCGTTCCTAGAATTACTTTATTGGTTCTCATGATTCTCACCTCCTTCTGTTATTCCTATTATTGAGAGTACAAAAGGCGTGCCGATGGTGGCCCGTCGGCAATTGCCGGTTACGTCAATCAATGAGTGTTTTATCGGAAATAGAAGCGGTAGAAAGATCGCTGCCGGCCGATCGGTGTCATGATTTCAGACAGACACTTCACGCGCGAGGTAACTGGCGAGAGGCCTTTTTGTAATTAACAATTCAGGGCGCACCGAAGAAGTTCGCGACAACTGGACGACTGGTTTGTGCAAAAGATCAATGTCGTCGCTTACCTGCCTTGAAGCTTTTTGATTTCCTGCCGGACTTGTTCGGCGTCCTTTGCGGTTGGCGCAAGCCTCAGATATTCCTGATAGTGTTGAATCGCTCCGTCGTAGTCGCCGCGTTCGACCAGCGCGTTCGCAAGATTGAAGTGCGCGATCGTGTAGTTGGGCGCGGAAGCAATCGCCTTTTCGTACTCTTTGATCTCGCCGCTCATATCGCCCTTCTTGCGAAGCATCAGAGCAAGATTGAAGTGCGCTTCGGGATAGCTCTTCTGAATTTCGATCGCTCTTTTGTATTCGGAGATCGCCGCATTGGTGTCGCCTCGATCCGCGAGCAATATCGCGTAGCTGAAGTGCGCCTCAGCGTAGTTGGGATCGAGCCGAAGCGCCTCGCGATAGTGTCCTTCGGCTGCGATCGGGTCGCCTTTCTTCTTGAGCTCGATCGCGGTCTTCACTTGCTCGACTGCCCTCGGGTCTCTCGATTGAGCCGTGGCCTGCCCGATAAAAGGCATTGCAATCAGCGCCGCAACAATGAATATTCTTCCTGTTCGCAAGTTCATATTTACACCGTCCTCTTTGGGTGTGCGTAATTTTTCCTCGAAACCGAAAGCTTCGGCTCCGGAAGCAAGCGACTGGTCGATTGAGGCAAGCCGGATGCCGCCTTAACGATGATTCGCTTGCTTGACGAGCGAGGACCGAAGCGGGACGATAGCCGATAGCGGCCCGTTAGATTTGAACTCGATTGGAAAGGAATTGCCGTGACGTGGATCAAGACAATCTCAGCATCAGATGATGAGCAGCTCCGCCGCGCCATCGAAGCTCAACGAATGTTGTACCCGATCGAATATGCTGAGCCGGTTCATCCGACCGGCGACGGCGCCTCGAGCATCGTCGCTTCGCATAGCTTGATACCAGAAGCGCTTCACCACGCGTTCTCAACCTTCGGCGCGTTGATGTCGCCCGACCTTCCGCTGACTCGGCGCCAGCACGAAATGATTACGACTATGGTGTCGGTCACCAACAGGTGTCACTACTGAATCGAATCGCACGCAGAGTTTCTGCGTCGAGTGACACTGGATGATGAGCTGGTGCAAACGTTGAGTGAGGATTATCAAAGCGCGTCGATCGGCGAGCAGGACCGCGCGATGCTCGACTACGTCGTGCAGTTGACCAAAGACGCGACTAAGATTTCAAAACGCGACCATGAAAAGCTGCGCGCGACAGGCTTCGATGATAAAGCGATCCTGCAGATCACGCTCATCGCATCGTGGTTCAACTACATCAATCGCGTCGCCGATGCCCTCGGCGTCGGTCGCGAATAAGACACGAACCCTCTCCCGCATATTTAGTATGAAAGCTCTTCGTCCTTGTTTGGTAATGGCGCTAACCGTCTCGGTGATGGTGTGCGCGAGTCAAGAGTCTCCGTCGGCTAATCAAAGCAGTGGGATTCAGTCGTCGCGGGAAGAAGCTTATCGCGCCAACAACATCGGAGTCGCCCTGCTCGAGCAGTTCAAGTACAAAGAAGCTGCCGCGGAGTTCCGGCGCGCCCTGAAGCTCGAGCCCTCGCTCTCGCTGGCGAGAGTGAATCTTGCGATCGCGCTCTACAACATTCCTGAAATCGAGGAATCGCTTCGCGAGCTCAAGGTCGCGTCCGGGTTGTTGCCGAACTCGCCGCAGGTTCATTACATCCTCGGACTGATCGCTCGCACGCAGAACCGCGCTCCCGATGCGATCGCGGAGTTCGAACAAGTGCTGAAGATGGATCCTCGGGACGCCGGAGCGGGCATCAACCTCGGCCAGTTGCTGATGCAGCAACGGAAGTATCCCGAAGCCATTGCGGCGTTGCGGTCTGCGCTTGCGAGTGAGCCTTACAGCGTGACCGCGAGTTACAGCCTCGCGATTGCGCTGACTCGTTCCGGGCAGACTCAGGAAGGCCAGGCGATGATGAAGAAGTTTCAGGCGCTTCGCGAGAAACCCTACGGCACCACGCTCGGAAAGGAGTATCTGGAACAAGGACGCTACGCCGAAGCGATCGCCTCGACTGGAGCCGAACCCGAACTAGTCGATGCGAAGATTCCCGATGTGACTTTCACTGACGCGACTGCGAACGCGTTGCCAAACAGGTCGGGGACTGAGCCGAACTCATTTGATGAAGACTCGATCTGGCGCAGTATTAAAGCGAAAGGACTCACTGAAGATCAAAAACGTCAAGTCGTCGGGTTAAGCAGCGGAGTGGTTCCGTTTGATTTCGACGGCGATGGGGATTTGGACCTTCTCGAGGTCGGGGTTCAATCAATCCGGCTTTACAGAAACGATGGCGGCAAGTTTGTCGACGTTACGGAGCAATCGGGCTTAAAGCGATCAACGACGCTAGTGCCGATCACCGCCGTAGCCGGGGACTACGACAACGATGGCCGCCCGGACATTCTCCTTGTGGGCTACGGGGGATTGGCGCTTTATCACAACGATGGCAATGGAAAATTCTCCGACGTAACAAAAGCCTCTGGCATCCCTGCCTATCCATATATTGCAATATCCGCTGCATTGGTCGACGTCGATCACGATGGTGACCTGGATATTTTTGTCGCGGGCTTTGTTGACCTCTCAAAAGCGGCGCCGGGCGACCCGAGGAACCCACCAACCTTTCCGGATGATTTTCCCGGTGCGCCGAATCTGCTTCTAAGAAATGACGGCAACGGCAAGTTCACCGACATAACCGCAGCCGCCAAAGTCGCCGGTTCAGGAGGGCACGCCGTCGCCGTAGTGCCCACCGACTTCGATAACCATCGCGACATCGATCTGTTGGTTGTGAACTACGGCTCGGCTCCAACGCTGTTCAGCAATCAACGTGACGGCACATTTCGCGATGTAGCCGCTGAAGTTGGATTGAACGTCTCGGGACGATTCACTTGCGTCGCCGTGGGGGACGTGAACAAGGACGACTTCACCGATTTCTTCTTCGGCAGAATAGACGGACCCGGGTTGTTCGCGATGAGTGACGGCAAAGGACAGTTCACCACGACGCCTGCGCCCTCGGGCACGGAAGGACCAGGCGGTGCACAGTTTCTGGATTACGACAATGATGGCTTGCTCGACCTTGTGATTGATACCGGCCTGACTCCTCGCGTGTTTCGCAACCTTGGAACGAGGTGGGAGAACGTGACAGACCACGCCGTCGCGAGCGATCTCTTGAAAGGACAGTTCTCGCGCGCCTTTGCGTCGGCAGACATCGACGGCGACGGCGACACCGACTTGATCTTTCGAGTTGCGAGCGGCGATCTGAAGATCGCGCGAAACGACGGCGGTAATCGAAACGGATCATTGAAGGTTCAATTGGCGGCCAGGGTCAGCAATCGCAGCGCGGCCGGAACAAAGATCGAAGCTCGAGCAGGCAGCCTCAAGCAGAAGCTCGAGACTTATGCGTGCGCGCCGGCTCCCGCGCCTTCGGATACTATCTTCGGGCTCGGCAAGCGAGCCGGCGTCGATGCGGTTCGAGTGTTGTGGCCTGCAGGAATCGTTCAAGCTGAAACCGAAATGGAGAAAGCGAAGCCGGTCGGTTCGCTTTCTCGCCTGCTGAAAATCACCGAGCTCGATCGCAAACCTTCGTCGTGCCCTTTTCTTTACACGTGGAACGGCGAGCGATTTGAGTTCGTGACCGATTTTATGGGCGGCGGAGAAATGGGTTACTGGGAAGCGCCCGGCGAGCGCAATCATCCCGACCCGGACGAGTACGTTCGCATTCGCGACGATCAGCTCAAGCCTCGCAATGGACGCTACGAGCTTCGCGTCACGAATGAATTGGAAGAGGTGCTGTACGTCGATCGCCTTCAATTGATCGCGATCGCCCATCCCGCCGGCAGTGAAGTTTATCCGAACGAAGGAATGGTTGATCCGCCGCGCTCGTTCAAGCTTTTTACGACTCGCGACGCGCACTCGCCGGCTTCGGCGATCGACGATCGCGGTCACGATGTTTTATCGCGCGTCGCGAAACTCGATCGGATTTACGCGGATGATTTTACACTGAACAAATTTCGAGGTTACGCCGAGAAGCACGCGTTGACTGTTGATCTCGGCGCGCCCTCGAAAGGCCGCACGCTGCTGCTTCTGACGGGCTGGACCGATTATGCTTTTTCGAGTGACAACGTTGCTGCACATCAAAGCGGATTGAGCCTGTCGTCTCCTGAACTTCAAGTGAGAGACGCGAACGGCCAATGGCGAACCGCGATTTCCGACATTGGGATTCCGGTGGGCAGGCCGCAGACGATGGTAATGGATCTGACAGACAAGTTCCCGACCAGCAATCGCGAAGTTCGAATCGTTACCAACATGCGAATCTACTGGGACCAGATTCTTGTGGATACATCGAGCGGCGCTGCGCCCACGCAAATGTCGCGGCTTGATCCTGTTTCGGCCAACCTTCATTGGCGAGGATTCTCTGCCGAAGTATCTCCCGATGGGCGCGAGCCTTTCAGCTATGACTACAATCGTGTCTCGCCCGATTCGCCGTGGAAGACGATGCCCGGCCGATACACCGGAGAGGGCGACGTGAGGGAGTTGCTCGCGCGCACCGATGATATGTTCGTTATCTCAAAGCCCGGCGACGAGATCGCGTTGTCGTTTGACGCGAGTAAACTTCCGCCTCTGCCTCGAGGATGGAAGCGCACTTTCCTGCTTTACGCCGATGGCTTCAGCAAAGAGATGGACATCAACTCGGCCAGCCCGGACCAGGTCGCTCCGCTGCCGTTTCATGCTATGAAGAGCTATCCGTACTCCGAACGAGAATCGTATCCGATGACGCGCGAGCATCGGGAATACATCGAGCGTTACAATACACGCTTCGTGCGATCGTCTCTGCCGTCGATTGACCTTGCGAGAAGACGATGACGCGCGCGCAAGAGGATTCAATGGAACACATTCGATATTCAGTTGCGGCTTGTCAGACCGATCTTCCCAACCCGATCGAGCGCCGTCAAATGCGCGCGAACACCGATCGCATGCTGTCGATGATAGACTCGGCGGTCGCGGGCAGCGCTGCCTTTCTGCCCGTGAAGCTGATTGTGTTTCCCGAATTCGCTCACGCCGCGCCGGTGTTTGATACCGTAGCCGAGTTGATCGAGAAACTCGCAGTTCAAATTCCGAATGAACACACCGAGCGCATAGAGCAAAAGGCGCGCGAGCACGACGTCTACATTCAAACCGGATCGATGCTTGAATCGGATCCGAAATGGCCGGGCCATGTCTTCAACACGACTTGCCTGATCGGACCCGAAGGCGTGCTCTACAAATATCGCAAGGTGAATACGTGGATTCCTTACGAAGTTCATACGAGTCCTCACGATCTTGAAGGCTACGATGAGCCGTTGTTTCCCGTCGCCGACACTCCCATCGGACGAATCGGTTGCGCAATTTGTTACGACTGGGTGTTCCCGGAAGCGATCCGTCAACTCGCCGCGAACGGTGCTGAGGTGCTCGTTCGTGTTTCGGCTTACATGGATCCGTGGGGCGCCACCGAGCCGATGGATTGGTGGACAGTGGTCAATCGATGTCGCGCGATTGAGAACATCGGTTATGTTGTTGCGGCCAATCAAGGCGCGAGCTTGAAGATGTACCCGCCGTATTCGTGGCCGGGCGGAAGCCAGGTCGTTGATTACGACGGCCGGCTGCTCGCGCAAGCCTCGCCCGGTCCCGGCGAAAGAATTGTGGTGGCTCCAATTGACATCAGCGCGCTGCGTCACGAGCGAGAGACTCGTCGCGGTCATCACATGCTCGCGCACTTGCGAACTGAGGCTTATCCGGTTTACTCGACTCACATCTATCCGCCGAAGGTTGATGAGAACGCCGACTCGCTCTCATATGAGCGGAACAATGGATTGATTGACGAGGCCAAGCGCCGTCTCGGGGATTGATCGCGATCTGAATTGGCGAGCGAGCGTCCGTTCGCTACAATAGTGCGACCCTGCTTTCGTTCCTCACATTGCGAAACTGGTTGTTTCGAGAAGGAGCCCCCCGCTAATGAAGAAGTTGGTATTGGTTTGCTCGACTATTATCTGCTCTATCGGCGTCGCGGCGGCTCAGCAGGCTGCAACAGGGACACTCAGCGGGCGAGTTGTTGATCCTAACGGCGCAGTTATAGCCGGCGCGCAAATCACGGCGAAGAATAAAGCGACTGGACTTCAGCGCGAAACGAAGACGAACGACCAGGGACTTTTCGTGCTGACAAATTTGACTCCGGGCGAATATGAAGTGACAGCAGGAGCACCCGGTTTTAAAGCAAAAGTCCGTTTGGCAACGCTCGAAGTCGGACAGATCGCAACGGTAAATCTTTCGCTCGATGTCGGAGCGGCGATTATAGATTTTGTCTCGATATCAGATATTGACCTGATTGAGAGAGTCTCATCAGTAGTTGACGGAGTAATCAACCAGCGTGCGATTGATCATCTCCCGCTCAACGGGCGCAACTTTCTTGAGCTTGCGCTGCTCGTGCCCGGCAACTCGCCAGCGCCGAATTTTGATCCGACAAAAACAAACACGGTTCTCATATCCTCGGCAGGCCAGCTTGGTCGCGGCGGCAACGTAACGATTGATGGCGCTGACAACAATGACGACGTGGTGGGCGGGCCGCTGCAGAACATCTCGCAGGAAGCGGTGCAGGAATTTCAAATCGCGACGAATCGTTTTTCAGCCGAGCTTGGCCGCTCAGGTTCTTCGGTCATCAACATCGTCACCAAGGGGGGCGCTAATGAATTTCACGGTTCGGCCTCTTTCTTCTTCCGAGATCGAAAGCTACAAGGCTTGCCGGCCACTTTTGATCGCAGCAACCAGACGCCTCCCTTTGACCGCGAGCAATATGCGCTTGCGCTAGGCGGCCCGATTAAGAAAGACAAAGCGTGGTGGTTCGGCTCATTCGAGTATCGAAATCAGAACGGAGCGATACTCGTGGGCGAGCGTGATACGGCTACGCGCACGATCAATCACAACTTTGCTTCGGCGCCGCTAAATGATTTGCTTGGCACTGTGCGCGGCGATTGGAGCTTATCGGACAAGGATCATTTCACTTTGCGGTATTCAATCGAGCGCGCGAATGACATTGCTGCAAGCACGTTGATTCGCGCCATCGGCTCAGCTTCGCAGCGGCAGGATTCCAGCAATCACTATCAAGCTTTCCTTACCAACTACACACGTGTTCTTTCCCCGCTGGCGATCAACAGCTTCGGCTTTAGCCTAAATAATTTCATCAATCGAACTGAGCCAGTGACTGTTGGACCACAACTAACGTTTCCGTCACTCCAAGACGGCGCATCGTTTCGAGTGCCGCAGCAGACGAGGCAGAACCGGCTGCAATTCTCCGATACCTTTTCACTCGTGAAGGGCGCGCACGACATTCATTTCGGCGGCGACATACAACGCATCGATGCCGATTTCAATCTCGGTGTCTTTCAGCAAGGCCGCATCGAGCTTGTTCAGGACTTCCCCGACTTCGATCACAACGGCGATGGGCGCATTGACGACAACGACCTGCTCTTCGCCGTCACGCTTCGCAGCGCGACGCCCAATCGCCCGCTCGTCATTCCGGACGCCGACAACACGCACCTGGCCTTCTTCTTTCAGGATAACTGGCGCGTGAATCCTCAACTGACGCTCAATCTCGGTCTTCGTTACGAGCTTGATACCGATGTTAAGAATGTCAGCCGCACCAACGAGCTGAATCCAATCATTCGGCCCTTTCTCGGCGGCACACGTCATCGTGACAAAAACAACTTCGGACCACGAGTCGGCTTCAACTGGGCAACGAAAGACAGCCGCACGAGCATTCACGGCGGTTACGGCATCTACTACGATCGAGTGACGCTCGAGATTGAGTCTCTGGAACGTGGGCTTGACGGTCGCGCGCTTGCGATTGAAGTGCGAGCTGGCAACGTCTTCTTCATCGATCCGAATTCAGGCCGCTTCCCGCCGTTTGCGCCAACGATCACGAATCCGTTCACCGGTTTCATTCTTCCCGGCGCGGGCGCTGCCGGCATCAACATCATCGACAACAAACTGCAAAACCCGATGGTGCAGCAGACGAATCTTGGAATCCAGCGCGAGATTGGAAAAGACTTTGTCGTGCGCGCCGATTACCTGCACGACTTCGGCACTCACTTCATAATCGGCCGCTTGATCGGAACAGTGTTCAATCCGGTGGTCGGCGGCCCGGATGGAGTAGTCAATCTCGAATCAAGCGTTAAGACGAAGTATGACGGCCTCCTCGTGAGCGCGGAAAAGCGTTTCTCGAACCACTATCAACTTCGCGCTTCCTACACTCTGTCGAAAGCATTCAACTATGCGAACGACGATCAAATCCCGTTTGCCAACGGTCCGATCGATCCAAACAATCTCAGGCTCGAGTACGGGCCGACGCCCAACGATCAACGCCATCGTTTTACCTTCTCAGGGTTCTTCGAGCTTCCGGGCAAGTTCACACTCGCGCCGCTCTGGACGATGGCATCAGGCGTGCCGATGGACATTTTATTGCCCGACGCCAGTACTCGAATCCCTGTCTTACAGCGCAATGCAGGCGGGCGACTGTTTCACACCGGCGCGGAGTTGAACGCGTTCATTCGCGAGATCAATGCAGGTGGCGGCGTCAACGGCACGCCTCTTCCGCTTGTAAGCGACGATGCTCGTTTCAACGACACCTTCAATTCGTTTGATCTGCGCTTGTCAAGACCGTTCAGCTTCAACGAGCGAGCAAAGATTGAGCCTATAATCGAGGTGTTCAATCTATTCAACGTGACTAACGTGCTGGGGGTCTCAAACGTGAACTACTCAGGATTCTCAAATGTTCTTATCCGCGACAGCGAGGACGAGCACAATCCGGGATTTCTGAGATCGTCGAGTTTCGGCCGGCCGGTCACGACCGCCGGCGGCGTATTCGGCTCAGGCGGGCCGCGCGCATTTCAACTCGCAGTGCGATTCACCTTCTAATTGCCGGGCAGTCGAATGGTCACGACGATCTCGCCAACACTTCTTCGGATTGAGACCGCGTTCGAAGTCGCAGTTGTCGCACTTCGCGCGCCGGTCTATTATTGTTTCTCCAAAGAAAATCACACAAGTCTGAATTGGGAGAAAGATGAAATTATCAAACCATTTCCGCCTGTCGGTGTCCATCGTGACTTCGATTCTTGCTTGTTCACTTGTCATCGCAACGGCGCAGGAAAAGGCCATGGTTCTGGACGAGAAAGACTCGGCGCGCGTCGTCCCGAGCAGTTTCTACTTCGAAGGCCAGAGCGCGCCGACGCAGATGCGCAACTCGGCCGCCGCGCGATTTGGCAGTAACCGGCTTGTCATCGCCGGGCTCGTAGATACGTCGGGCTATTCGACGGGGGTGCGCGCGAAATACCAGGGATTCCTGATCACCGATTCCGCTATCACCATCGGAGGTAAAGAGCTCGCCACCGGAGCGTACGGCTTTGGGTTTTCAGACGACGGGAAGTTCAACGTTCTGGATGTGGGCGGCAACGCAGTGATGTCGGCGGGCGCGACCAAGGACTCGGCGCTTCGACGGCCTCGACCGCTGATGATGGTTAATGAGAAAGATGGCTTGCGGCTCTACGCCGGACGAAGCTACGTCGTGATCGCAGCGAAATAGCGGATTTGTGATCTTGAATACGTCGATCTGTTGAGCATTGGCATGAGTGAAGCTCCCGGAACTATCACGAAGCTTTTGGTGATCGGTTTTCTGACCCTGCTCGTCAACAGTTCATACCTCGCGGCTTATTCGGACCCGACGCTGTTCTATTTTGGCAACGTTGCCTTTCACTTAGTCCTCGGAGTCGTTGTCGCTATAACCTTCGCCGGGTTTGCGCGCAGTCGATTCAAACAATTCTCGGCGGCGATGAAGCTGGCAACGGTGTTGCTCGCGATCAGCGCCGCGCTTGGGTTGTTCATGATGCGATACGGAGCTACTCGACAGTATCGCTGGGCGCTTTATTCTCACGTTGCGTTTGCGATAGCCGGGTCGATTCCGCTGCTGGTGATTCTAATCAGGGCAGCGGTCAGGTATTCCGCTTCGCGGCAAAGGCCCGTCGTTTACGCAGCGATCGTATGTCTGGTGTTTGTTTTTCCCGTAGCCTCGACCGCTTACAACAGATACACCGCCGGCGTACGGAATCGCATAGTCAATCCCGACAACATTCCTTTGACCATGGAAGGCGAAGGCGCGGGACCCGACAGTCCTTTCTTCCCATCTTCGGCGGAGACCAACGTCGGCGGAACGATACCCTCGACATTTTTCATGACCAGCAAGGAATGCGCGCGCTGCCATAAAGAAATCTACGATCAATGGAATTCTTCGGCGCATCACTTCGCTTCGTTCAACAATCAGTGGTACCGCAAATCGATCGAGTACATGCAAGACGTGATCGGCACCCGCCCGTCGAAATGGTGCGCCGGATGTCACGATCACGCTGTGTTCTTCAACGGACGTTTTGACAAACCGATCAAAGAACAAATCGAAACGCCCGAAGCTCAAAACGGATTGGGCTGCACCTCATGTCATTCGATAGTTCACGTCAAGAGCACGATGGGACAAGGCGACTTCACGATCGAGTATCCTCCGCTGCACGACCTTGCGACGAGCGACAACAAACTGCTCAAGTGGGTTCACGATTACTTGTTGTACATCGATCCGCAGCCTCACCGCGAAACTTTCTTGAAGAGCTTTCACACATCGCAAACTCCGGAGTTCTGCTCGAGCTGTCACAAGGTTCACCTTGACGTGCCGGTGAACAATTATCGGTGGTTTAGGGGCTTCAACGAGTATGACAACTGGCAAGCTTCGGGAGTCTCAGGCGAAGGCGCGCGTTCATTCTATTATCCACCGAAGCCTCAGAAGTGCGCCGATTGTCATATGCCTCTCGTGGCGTCGAACGATCCGGCCGCTCGTGATGGAAAGATACATTCGCATCGATTCCCCGGCGCTAACACAGCTCTTCCGTTCGTAAATCGTGACGACGAACAGTTGAAGACGACTCAAGCATTCCTGCAGGACGGACAAGTGTCGATCGATATCTTCGGCTTGGCTCGGACGGCCGCGCCGGCGCCGCAAACCGAAATCGAAAAGAAGAAGACCGCTCAGGAAGAGCCGCGGCTCTCGAGCACGTTCGCGATCGGGGAAGAGTCGGCGAATTTCGGGGCGCAGCAGGAGGTGACTTCGCAACCGGTCGAGGTTATCGCGCCGCTCGACAAAGTTGAGGCGAATGTCCGGCGAGGAGAGTCGGTGCGCGTTGAAGTAGTCGTGCGAACGCGAAAGGTGGGTCACTTCTTTCCCGGAGGAACAGTCGATGCGTTTGACGTGTGGGTTGAGCTCGAAGCGATCGACGACAAAGGACAAGCGATTTTCCACAGTGGCGAAGTCGGAGACGGCGGCCGAGGTCCGGTTGACCCGGGCGCGCACTTCTATCGCAGCCTTCAACTGGACGAGCACGGCAACCCAATCAACAAACGCAATGCCTGGATGACGCGCTCGGTTGCTTACGTGCGATTGATTCCACCGGGCGCGGCCGACACGCTTCATTATCGTTTGAACATTCCGGAAAACTGCGGCGATCGAATTTACCTACGAGCCAAAGTCAACTATCGCAAGTTCGCCTGGTGGAACACGCAGTGGGCGTTCGCAGGTGTTCGTGACGCGAGCGACAAAGACTTCTCGCTCACTCCTGCGCACGACGACGGGCGATGGGTGTTCACCGGAGACACTTCGACGGTTTCGGGACAGATCAAGACGATTCCCGACATTCCGATCACGGTGATGTCCTATCAGGAATCGTCGCTGAAGGTCATCGCTCGCGACACGCCGTTGCCGGAAACGAAACCGTTCCTCGACAAGTCAGTCCGCGAGCGATGGAACGACTACGGCATAGGCTTACTCTTGCAAGGAGACTTGAAGGGGGCCGAAGCGGCTTTCTTGAAAGTCACCGAGATGGACCCCGATTATGCAGACGGTTGGGTGAACGTCGCGAGGGCGCAGATTCAGGAAGGCAACATGGAAGATGCCGAGAAGTTCTTGCGCAAAGCTCTGGAAGTCGATCCGAATCTCGCGAAGACTCATTTCTTCCTAGGCACGGCTCTCAAGAATTTGGGCCGCTACAATGAAGCGCTCGAAGAGACGCGCATCGCGGCCGCTCAGTATCCGCGCGATCGAGTGGTCGTGAATCAGATTGGGCGGGTACTATTTCTCGAGCGCCAATACAGCGCGGCCATCGAAGAGCTTCAAAAGGTGCTCAAGATCGACGCGGAAGACCTGCAAGCTCATTACAACTTGATGCTGTGTTATCAAGGGCTAGGCAATTCGGAGTTGGCCTCACGCGAGCAGGTTTTGTACAAGCGATTCAAAGCCGACGAGTCGGCTCAATTCATCACCGGGCCTTACAGGCAGCTTCATCCCGAGGACAACAACGAACGCCAGCAGATTCATGAGCATGTTTCGGTCGTTGCGGGGAGTAAGCCGCGAAGCAAACTGTACGGTGTCTCCAGGTAGCGCTATTATCTCCACAAAGAGTTATCTATGGAGCAAGAAGAAAGAATTAGCCTCATAAACGAAATCAAGCAGATCGAACGAGAGCTTTATCTAAAGAGAAGTCAGCTTGCTTCGTCAGGAGATGCGGAGGGTTCTGGTATCTACCAAGGACTAAACGCAACGGAATGGAAGGATGTATTCTCACGATGTACTGAGGAAATAGGTCGGTTGTCGAGTGGCGGCAATAGTGTTGAGGATGTCGCGGCGGAGCGACAAAGATGAGGCTTGTTGTAGACAGCAACATCTTCATCAGCAGCCTTGATCCGAAAGATATATTCCATTCTGAGTGCTATCCGATATTTGAAAAGATCTTGAACTTCGAGATCGAAGCGCTTTGTCCTGCTCTTGTGTTGGTCGAAACGGCGTGCGTGTTGCGAAGACGAACAAACAGTCTAGAGGTCTCTCGCAACGTCTATAAGAGCCTGTCATCGTTGCCGGGGATCAACTGGTTTGATATTACGCTTGCTGTCGCGGAGAGAGCTTGCCTGATAGGGGCGAAGACTGGATTAAAAGGTGGAGATGCAATCGTGCTACAGGTTGCGGAGGAACATGGCATCGCATTGCTGACGAAAGACAAGGAGATAAAGCAGCGAGCGCCAGCAGGGATTCTAGTGGTTGAACCGGACGAGATGCAGACGTGATCGCAGCAAAAGTCCACCAGCGTTGGCCAAAATTACACTGATATCGCGCACGGGATGGTGAGCAAGAAATAAAACGGAATTCTTACTTTGACTGAATCATGAAACGTAGCGAGAAATATACTTCCCAGTTTGCCATCTGCGTCAACAACTCTGAATACCCAGCCTCACTCGAGCTGCACAAGATTTACCGCGTGCTGCGCGATGAGGATGCTGAGCAAAACGGAGATGTGCGGGTGATAGATGAGAGCGGGGAAGATTACTTATTCCCGTCCACTTATTTTATGATGGTCGAACTGGCGATTGAAGTCTCGCCTGATGAGTCGGCGGCAAGGAGTAATTACCTGCGGTCATCGATGAGACGGGTGAAGATTACGTTTACCACGCAAATCTATTTGTTGAGGTCCGTTACTAAGCGCGAATCATGAAGGCTGAGCGTAGTTCGTTCGCCTCGTTGATAGCGCCTCGCGAGGCTCAAGCGTTACTTGGGGCTGCATGTTCTCGGCGGAGTTCGGTACTGAAGGTAGACGTTACTGTTCTAAAGCAATATGGCTGGAGACAGACAACATATACTCCCGAGATTCCTACTGAAAGGCCTTGCCAGCCGAGTTACGGGCAGAGAAATATTTACGTGGGTATACCGAAAAGAAGAGAAGGTCTTTGAAGCAAACATAAAAAATATAGGCGTGGAAAGGAATTTTTATGGAAGAGAAGGTGAACTTACTGCTGATGCGGAGATCACGAATCTAGAAAACGAATTTGGGATACTTCTAGATAAACTGAGAGCAAAAAGCGACCAAACCGAGATACATGATCCAAGAGTGGCGGAGTTTGTTGCTCATCTATGCGTCCGTACAAGGCACCTTCGAGAGTCTTTCCTTGAATCATCAGAGGTTTTGCTTTCAAAGATCCCGAAACATCTGTTTAATGTCGATAACCTAAGAGCGCTTGTTTCAAATCATCCTGAACTAATGACGCTGGAGCTTGAAAAAGTTATCGCGGAGAATCTTATGCTCGGGCCTTACTCAAAAATGCTGTTGCAGATGGGACCGACTATGGCGATTGCACTCTTCGACGAGAACAAGTCTGGCATTGAACAATTAGCGGAGCCGCTCATTTCAAATCTGAAAGGTATTTTGCCAAGAGCGGTAAAAGACGGTCACATCAAAGCGCTGGCAAAAGCCCCAATTCCAGAGCCGCGAGTGGAAGACTACCGGACGCTAGCATGGTTCGTGTGCGAATCCGGGAGTCCATTAATTCTGGGGGATATTGGATGCCTATTCGAAACGGCAGGAGCACGAAGATTCAAGTCCTTAAATGAGAAGAATGATGAGATCAGGAATATCTACTTGCCGATGATGTCTAATAGGATGTTGGTAGGTACAGCTCTTTCTTCAGCTCCAAGAGTTGACTTTAGATTAATCGAAGAGGCGACGGTGAAATGTAGCAGAGAGTTCTTTGTGTGTTCTGAGTCATCGCAGGACAGAACTCGGTTGCTTCGCTTGATTGGGACGGAGTCAGAGATAGTTACTGAGAACGACTTAGACAAAATCATGAGCGAATTAGCTAGGGCAATGACCGAATAGAAAGACCACGCGGCAGACTGCAAATGCGAACGGTTCTCGCAATACCTCTGTTAATCTTTCTTCTTACGCCGCTGGTTGGCTGTGTGACCACGCCGTCGACCGAGCAGTCTTCGACAGCCGAGAAGCAGAAGGATTCGACCGCCGGACAGTCGGCAGCCGAGGTGCAAGCGCCCGCGGCGACCGAAGCGCCGAGGTATTCAGGGCCTATTCAATTCACCGACGTGACTGCTCAGGCGGGCATCAACTTCAAACACAACAGCGGGGCCTTTGGCAAAAAGTATCTTCCTGAAACGGTCGGATCAGGCTGTGCCTTCATCGATTACGATAACGATGGTTGGCAGGATATCTTACTGATCAATTCAATGAGCTGGCCGGGGCACGCGGGGCCGAAGTCCTATCCCGCTCTCTATCACAATAACAAGAACGGCACTTTTACCGACGTGACTAAAGAAGCGGGCCTCGCAGTCGAGATGTACGGACTCGGCTGCGCAGTAGCCGACTACGACAACGATGGCTTCGACGACATCTACATCACCTGTCTCGGAGCGAATCATCTATTCAGGAATCTTGGCAACGGCAAGTTCCAGGACGTGACCGCTAAGGCCGGCGTCGGCGATACTGGATTCTCAACCAGCGCAGTCTGGTTCGACTACGACAAAGACGGAAAGCTCGACTTGTTCGTTTGCAACTACGTCGACTGGTCAATCGACAAAGACCTGTACTGCACGCTTGACGGCAAGAACAAATCATACTGCACGCCTGAGTCTTACAAGGGCGAAAGCTCGACCCTTTATCACAATCGAGGCGATGGAACTTTCGAGAACGTCACCGAGCGCGCGGGATTGAAGGACCCGACAAGTAAATCGCTTGGCGTTGCCGTTCTCGATTATGACAGCGACGGCTGGCCCGATCTTTTTGTAGCCAACGACACTCAACCGAACAAGCTTTATCGAAACAACGGCAACGGAACTTTCACCGATAACGCGATGACTGCCGGCGTCGCTTTCAGCGAAGCTGGCGTCGCGCGTGCAGGCATGGGGGCCGACGCTGCCGACTATGACGGTTCGGGCCGACAAAGTTTGATCATCGGCAACTTCTCGAACGAGATGATGGCGCTCTATCACAACGAGGGCACCGGCTTGTTCATCGACGAAGCACCGACATCGACGATCGGGCGAGCGTCATTGTTGACCCTTACGTTCGGCTGTTTTTTCTTTGACTATGATCTCGACGGCTTGCCGGACGTCTTTGCTGCCGATGGGCATGTCTCAGACGACATAAACAAAGTTCAACAAAAGGTCAGATACGCCGAACCGCCGCACCTGTTTCGAAACCTCGGCAAGAAAAAATTTGAAGAAGTGACAACGAGCCTTGGCCAGGCGCTTCAGCAAGCGATGGTAGGCAGGGGCGCGGCTTACGGTGATTTTGATAACGACGGCGATCTCGACTTGTTGATTACTTCGAACAACGGCAAGGCTCGCCTGCTGCGCAACGACGGAGGAAATCAAAACAATCTGTTGCGCATTAAAACCGTGGGCACTTCTTCAAATCGCGATGGCATCGGCGCGAAAGTCACTTTGAAGCTTTCAAATCAAGCGAAGCTCTGGAGCGTGGTTAAGAGCGGGTCGAGTTATTGCTCTCAAAGCGAGTTGCCGCTCACATTCGGGTTGGGCAAGACCGACAAGGTCTCGAGCGTCGAAGTCGTCTGGCCGAGCGGCCGCGTGGACATTGCTAACGACGTAGCTGCAAATCAATTCATCACCATCCAGGAAAGCAAGGGTATAGTCGCTGCTCAACCGATAGTTTTCGCGCATCCGTAAATCAAAAACCTCTCCGATGCTGACAACCATCCAGTGCGCGTTGTATAGTGACTTCCAGTCAAGTAACACGCTGTCTGCTTCACCCGAACGTGAGTGTCGATCCGAATTTTAAAAATCAAGATCGCAGGCCAACTGATTCAGAGGAACTGAAAACATGAACCTGACGGCAATCGATTGGATCATAATGCTGGTGTACTTCGTGTTCGTGCTGGGCATCGGTTTCGCCCTGAAGCGTTACATGAAAACCAGCACCGATTTCTTTCTTTCGGGGCGCTCGATTCCCGCATGGATCACCGGACTGGCATTTATTTCTGCCAACCTCGGCGCTCAGGAAGTGATCGGCATGGGAGCGTCGGGCGCGAAGTACGGAATTGCCACCAGTCACTTTTATTGGGTCGGCGCGATTCCAGCGATGGTCTTCGTCGGTGTCTTCATGATGCCTTTTTATTACGGCTCACGAGCGCGATCAGTGCCGGAGTATTTGAAGCTGCGTTTCGACGAAAAGACTCGCGGGTTGAATGCGATCACATTCGCGACGATGACTGTTTTCTCTTCGGGCATATCGATGTACGCGATGGGCTTGCTGTTGCAGACGTTGCTTGGATGGGACTTCAACTTCAGCGTATTGGTTTCGGCGGTGATCGTGCTGCTCTACATTTTCCTCGGAGGCCTGACTTCGGCGATCTACAATGAAGTGCTTCAGTTCTTCCTGATCGTGCTTGGGTTCCTGCCGCTGGTGTTTCTTGGATTGAAAGACGCCGGCGGATGGGCAGGCTTGCAGACGAGGCTTGGAACGGTGGCGACCCAGCACGGATTCGCAAGCGGAGCCTGGAGCCAGTCGTGGAAGTTCATGGACAGCCCTTCGCACAACCCGATGGGAGTCGAATGGTTCGGGATGGCGATGGGATTGGGATTTGTGCTGTCGTTCGGTTACTGGTGCACGGATTTTCTGGTCGTGCAGCGAGCGATGGCAGCCAACTCGATGTCGGCCGCCCGGCGAACTCCGTTGATCGCGGCCATTCCAAAGATGTTTTTTCCGTTCCTGGTGATCTTGCCCGGCATGATCGCGATAGCATTGACCTACCAATCGGGCGCCAGCGGATTTGCTCTTCCAAAGAAACCGGATGGCAGCTTTAACTACGACATGGCGATACCGTTGATGCTCGGTCATTATTTTCCGTCGGGAATCTTAGGCATCGGTCTCACCGCGTTGATGGCCAGTTTCATGTCAGGCATGGCCGGGAACGTCACTGCGTTCAACACGGTTTGGACTTACGATATTTATCAATCGTACATCAAGCGCGGGGCGAGTGATGAACACTACTTGTGGATGGGACGGATGTCGACGGTGTTTGGGATAGCGATCTCGGTGGCGGCGGCTTATGTGGCGACGCGCTTCAACAACATAATGGACATGCTTCAGTTAGTGTTCGCGTTCGTCAACGCGCCGCTGTTCGCCACGTTCCTGCTTGGAATGTTCTGGAAGCGCGCTACCGGTCACGGCGCATTCCTCGGGTTGTTGTCGGGCATAGTAGCCGCCGCGATTCATCACGGGTTGACTCTGCCGATGAATGCCGTAGCCGGCGTCAAAGGCGGATGGTTTGGCGCGATTCATATCTATCCGAGCGAGATGGCCCAGAACTTCTGGACCGCCATCTTTGCGTGGACATCCTGTTTCGTCGTGACGATTCTGGTAAGCCTTTTCACAAAACGCCGCGATGAGAAAGAGCTCGTCGGATTGGTCTATTCGTTGACCGAGCGGCCAAAAGAAGCTCACCTCCCGTGGTATCAGCGCCCCGCCATCCTCGGAGTGATCGTCCTGCTGATGACGCTGGTCTTGAACATAATCTTCTGGTAAGGAGCACGAGCGATGGGACTCGACATTCGTTTGCCAATCGGACTGATGTTTACATTGTTCGGCGTACTGTTGGTCGTATACGGATTGTTCGGCGACAAAACAATCTACGCGCGCTCATTGGGAATGAACGTCAACCTTGGCTGGGGCGCGGTGTTGTTGATCTTCGGGGTTGTGATGCTAATCCTGGGACGGCGAGGAACGGCGAAGGCTCAACCGGCAGACGTCAGTCAGGAAGGACGCAAGATGATGGAAGAGCTCGAGGAGCGAGATCGCGAAGCCGAAGATTGATCCATTCGAGTCGCACCTTTTACTTTTGACTGCCGATCAATCCCCTGCCTTCGACAATCGTAAACACGCGATCACAGCCATTAACGCTGACGTTTTCGAGCGAACCATCCGGCCATTTGATTTCGAGCTTGTCGATCTTCGTAGCGGCTCCCAAACCGAAGTGCAATCGCATATCGTTTTGAGAAGCGTAACTTCCTCCACTGATCACATCGGCGCGTTGGCGAAGCTTGCCGGCAGTCACATAAGCAATCGCTCCTATCGCGTCTCGCGGACTCTTCTTTGCGGGATCGCCAATCAATTTCAGCTCGAGCCAATGTGAGGTTGTTGCGGTCACGTTACGAAGCACTGTCGGAGCTGAATCGATGTTGTTGATCACCACGTCGATGCGTCCGTCTCCGTCGAGGTCGCCGATTGCGAGGCCTCGACCGGGAATTGCTTTCGCGAGACCGCTGCCGGGAGCCGCCTGAACGCGATCGAATCTACCGGTGCCCAGATTGCGAAACAGCAGCGGCTGCTGAGCGTAGCTCGTTCCCCACTGATACTTGTCGACGACCGGATAGACGTGCCCGTTCGCGACTACGATGTCTTTCCATCCGTCGTTGTCGTAGTCGATGAAGGCCGTGCCCCAGCCGAGAAACGGAAGCGTCACCTCTGCCTGGCCGGCCTGAAACGACACATCGCTGAAGTTGGTTTCGCCGTCGTTGTGCAGAAGCGTGTTGTAGTCGTCGGAAAAATTCGTTATGTAAAAATCAACGCGGCCGTCATTGTCGTAGTCTCCAACAGCGAGTCCCATTCCTGCCTGCTCGCGTCCGTTTTCGTTGAGAGCAACGCCCGACGGATAACCCATCTCTTCGAATGTGCCGTTTCCCTTGTTGATGTACAGCAGCTTCGGAGTCGAGTCGTTGACTACAATCAAGTCGAGCAAATCGTCTTCGTTGACGTGAACGAATGCGGAAGTAAAACCATAAAAGCCCTGCGGATCGCTGGTGCCCGTCTTGACGCTCACGTCTTCAAAAGTTCCATCGGGCTTCTGGTGATACAAAGTGTCGTGCTCGCCTTTAAGTCCTCGAGGGCCGCACATAACCGGCGTGCCGCGAAACTCGCAGAAGTTTTTTGCAAGCGAGCCCGAGCCGACGGCTTGCGCGGGACTGGCCGGTGGGTTGTTGATGTCGAATTCGAGATAGCCTGGCACGAAGATGTCGAGCCGCCCGTCGCCGTCGTAATCGCCGAAGCTCGCGCCGGTGCTCCAGCCCTTGCGCGCGCACCCGAGTTTCTCGGCGACGTCGGTGAACGTTCCGTTGCCGTTGTTGTGATAGAGCCGCGATACTCCAAAATTACTGACGTAGATGTCCGGCCGGCCGTCGTTGTCATAGTCGCCAATGCAAACGCCCATTCCCCAACGCTCGTTTGCTACGCCTGCTTTGTCGGTCACCTCTTCGAATTTCCAGTTGCCGAGATTGTGATAGAGCGCGGCGCGCGGCGGTCTCTCTTTGCCGCGAATTGCATCGAGAGTCGACCCGTTCAAGATGTAAATGTCCGGCAGTCCGTCACCGTCGTAGTCGAAGATCGCGACGCCTCCCGACGGCACTTCAATGATGTAATTCTTGTCTGCACTGCCGGAGTGATGTCGAAAATTCGCGAGCGCGGTGCGAGCGGTGACGTCTTCGAAGATCATCGGCGCTTGAGGATCTGTGACCCCGACCGTTCGACGCGAGCTGTAGGTGCGAGCCACGCCGGTTGAGACTCCCATTCCCTGTTTTTGATCGGGCGATTGTTGTTGAGTCTGTGTAAGGAAGGCGACAGGTGTACGAGCCAATATCGTGATTACCAGCAAAAGAAGCGTAGCGAGCAAATGCGGACCCAACAAATGTGATTTGAGCATCAGGCGATTTTGTTGTTAGAGGTCATTTCGAAGTCTAGGTCCAGACTGGAAGCTAGCAATCGGTCTTAGTTCATGTCAAACCATGAATCCGTCCGGCTCTGGGGGCAGCCACAACTGTTTGTATATGGACTGTTCTTATTTAGTCAGCTTATGGTTGAGTCACAAAGGAAAACGTCCCATGCCCAGCGGCCTACCTGCTCACTGTGAGCGTCGTATACTTGGCTCTATAGCGGAACTGGTTACCGTACTGGTCGGTGCGTTTGGATTCCTTGTAGTCAAGACTGATGGCATAAATGCCTAGCTCAGGCAGCGTGTGTAGCTCACCGGTCGCCGAGATGTCATTGTGATTCGTATCTTGCCATAGACGCAACGAGGAGAATATTCCGTCTCTGCTATCGATAACGCCGTCGCCGTTTCCACCATTGGCGACCTTATCATATTCTGCGAGCGCCAGGAAACCGTTGGGGTGTGCCGACGGAGGCTGAGGCGTGAAGTTACCGAACAACTCCGAGCCATTATCTATCTTGCCGTTGCCGTTTCGGTCGAGCGCCAGGAAGGCATCGTCTGAGCCAGCAGCACTCCAAGCAATGCGCTCAGCCACTCCGTCACTATTAAGATCAAAGTTAACGCCCCGCGCCGCGTCCGTTAGATCGAAGCCGTTGCCAAGCACATCAACCTAGTACTGGAGTATAGTCGCACGGCTCGTAACAGTTACAAGTCACTATGTTCAATCCGCAAGGACAATCCGTAGGCGTGTCAGGAGGACATCCCGAGCCGCCGCCTCCGCCAGCTATGTATCCAGCACAACATGAAGGGGGAGCGAGAACTTGCCACACCCTTTGGTCATAAGTGCATGGTGAACCACAATGTGCCACTCGAGTTTTTTGCGCCCAATATCGGTAGGTTTGTGAAGTTGGATCGGAATCGATGAATGGTGCTTCAAATACTGGCCAACAGACCCCACTCGCGCATCCACATTCCCCAATTGCATTAGTCAGAACACCCGGTAGCCATTTGGGTCGCAATACCATTGTATATACCAAGAGGATACTTTCAGAAAGCGGTACGAAGTGCTGACTCCGCAATCGGAAAGGCTATCGGCGTCCCCGGCGTTGTACCAGGAACTCGAACAGTCTGCACTCACGCTACTCGATGTAAACATTACGAGCAGTAGCAGCACCACAGGATACACAAATCTCTTTCTCATCATGGCGCCTCCTAAACAAGAGCCAGGAGCTGGTATTGCAAGCAATCGCATATTCGAGGACGCGAACTCGAGCAACCTTGTTTCGTCTTAAAACGTGCCTTCATATCCAACCCAGGGGTGGCAGCCCACAAACGGAATCATAGTCTCGCAACAAGACTCTCACAGGTTTCTTTGACACCTACCATTCTTTTGCTTGCGCTTAGGCCGCGATCAGACTGGTCGAGCCAACGTAATACGTCGTTTACATCACTGGCGTCGTCCGGGTTATTAGAAAGGGACGAGATTCGCGATCTCAAATCAGCAGTCGAGGTGTCATCAATGGTTTGGAGCGGGTTTAGACCTACGTTTAACAAATCCACAATATGCGTTAGTATTCGTTTGCTCTTCAGCCGATGATCGAGTAGGAAGGCGACCCCTTTGTCATCCCCATCGCTGCTCCTATCATCGAATAGCACGGCAAGAACCTTGATATCGAAGCTTTCTTGTCCTGCGGTAGCATTATTGATGGAACGACGAATACTCCCGAACACATTCGTATAGACCGCTCCAGGAGCAATTGTGCGGTGATCTTCATTCTCACTATAAGCAAAATCGCTCATAATTATTAATCCATTTACAGAGACAGCGAACGCCGTGATGTTCTTGTCATATCCATTTCTAAGCGATAACTCCGGCCCAGCGCCGTCAATATCAGGATTGCGTCGTGCCTGAGTCAGTTCGAATGATCGAGTCATATTCTGTACTCGCGGAGTAATACTTCGCATCCGTGTAGTTCCGTCGTTTCTTCTTTGTCCATTCTCATTCCTTCGAGCTGCGCCTATACCAAGAACAGTCGCGACCGAAACCACGATTGTAATAACCGCTAGACTTGAACTCTGAGTGAATTTATTCAGCATAGACCCTCCGTCCCCGCGCGTGACGATACTCGGCACACGCACTCAGTGATACTAGCTGCCCACTATTAAGAATGCGGGACAGCAGCCAAAAAGAAGACAATCTTGTGACGGCGCACAAGGATTCATCATTTTTTGACCTCTCGCGCAACTTACTAACAGCCTTAAAGACTGGAAAGTGAAGTTAATTCCTGGACCCTGTTTTAGCCTTATTCTTGGTGGCTCCTCTGTAAGACAAGAGACCATGTCTGCCACTCTTACTTTATGTGCGCAAGTATCCTCTCAAAGATAGTTACGGTCAAGCAAAAGTAACGATTAAAACGTATGTCCGGTGGCCGATCTGCCTGTTTTCTTTACGCTCTCTTTATTCTCTGTCTAGGTCTTCATTGGACAGATCTAGCTCTGCCAGGCCTTTCGCTCTGTATTGGGATGGCGTCAAGCCACACATTTTCTTGAACCCTCGCGCGAAATGACTATGGTCCTGCATCCCCACTTCGACTCTTATCTCTCTAACGCTCAGAGAAGTGCTTTCGAGAAGCTCACGTGCTTTTTTCATTCTCAGTGCCTTTAGGTCTCGGCCGGGCGAAGTTGAGGTCTCTGCCATAAACAGATCGCGCATCCGGGATTTGGAAAGCTTAGCTAATAGAGAAAACCCATCGAGTGTCAACTGATGCTCGAGGTTGGAATTCATGTAATCGATGATCCTGTGGATTTTGGATTCATTAAGTACCCCACGAATTCTGCGGTGAGGCGATGCTTAGAAGTCGCCTCAGGGCACTTACAACAGGAAGAGGTGCAGAAGCGGGAGAGTCTTGACTACGTCACGGGCCATTCTCGACTGACCGATGATACGCCTGCCCGAAATCATTATCAATCTCTTTCGCGACCTTCAATACAAGTCAGCGAAGCCTGAGACGTGTGAGTGCCGACCTCATCGCTCGGTGATTGTGTGGTAGCGGTCGATTGCGGGATTCTCGATCGATTGAGTTCGCCCGCTCGGCCAGTGAATCTCCACCGAGCGCACGGCAGTTGCAGTTCCCAGCCCGACTATGATTCTGGAATCGCCGCTCGAAAGATAGCTACCCGCGGTCGAGACGTCGAAAATGAGCTTACGTCCTGCCGCATCAGTCACAATCACTCGTGCGCCAATCGCGCTGCGATTTGACTTCGTGCCGACGAGAGCAAAACCGATCCAATGATTCTTCGTTCCGTTGTTTCGCAGGACAACAGGCGAGGAGTTCAGTACTCCGACTACGATGTCGGGCTGCCCGTCGTTATTTAAATCACCAACCGCCAGTCCGCGCGCGGCGAGCGGCGAATTGAAAGCCGCGCCGGCCGTTGGCGAGATCGTTATGAATCCTTTGCCCGTGTTCCTCAATAAGAGCATCGGCTCTTTGTATTTCAAATAAGACGAGGTCTTCTCGACTGTATCGAGCACGTGACCCTGAGCTACAAAGATGTCGAGCAAGCCGTCGTTATCAACGTCCACGAAACGCGTCCCCCATCCTGAATACAGAAGCGTCGCCTGGCCGATGCCGACGGTATTCGTGTCGTAGTTGAAAGTCTTATCGCCGCTGTTGTGGAAGAGCGGGTAGGTCTCGTTCGACAGAGCTGTCATAAAGATATCCGGATAGCCGTCTCCATCGTAGTCCGCGGCGTCCACTCCCATTCCGGCGAAAGTCTTTCCGTTCTCGTCGTAGGCCATGCCCGCGGGCAAGGCGATGTCTTCGAAGGTGCCGTCGGCTCGGTTGCGATAGAGCGACTGGCGGACGCTGTCATTGGCTACAATGATGTCAGGCCAGCCGTCACCATCAATGTCAGCGATGGCTACTCCTAGCGCTTTGCCGTTTGGGTCAGCGATCTTGGAAGCGACGCTCACATCTTCGAAAGTGCCGTCCGCCCTCTGGTGAAAGAGCAGATTGGTCACGCCCTTGAAGTTGTTTGGATGGCAATAAGCGCGATAGCTCGGCCGTTTGTCTCCGCATATCATCGAGCCTCGCTCGAAATCCCAGTCGAGATATCTCGCGACGAACAAATCAAGCCGCCCGTCTCGATCGTAATCTACCCACGCCGCGCTTGTGCTCCACCCGCTTCCTCGCGTGCCCGTCTTTTTGGTTACATCGGTGAAGGTGCCGTCGCCATTGTTGTGATACAGAGTGTTCGAGCCGTAACCGGTCACATACAGATCAACCCATCCATCATTATCGTAATCGCCGACCGCGACTCCCATGCTGTAGCCGTCGCCCTTGAGACCGGCTCGCTCGGTCACATCTTCAAAAGTGCCGTCCGGCTTCTGATGGTAGAGGCGATTCCAATAGCGCGGGTCTTGTTTGTCCGGGGCTGCGGTGTTCAACATTGGATCGTCGAGCCGCGCTCCATTAGTGAAGAACAGGTCCATCCTCCCGTCATTATCATAATCGAGCATCGCCACTCCGCCGCCCATTGTTTCGAGCAAATATTTTTGCGATGTGGGCGAAGAGGCCTGACGAAAACTTATTCCGCTAGCCGCGGTAATGTCAGTGAAGGTGACGGGTGATGGAGCTTGCGGGGCAGCGGCCTTAGGCGGCTTGATAGGGTCGCCGCTGCTGTAAGAACGTCCCGTACGTGGCTCCGCCTGAGAGCTTGGTTGCTGAGCAAACCTTCCATAGCTTGCGGCCAGGGAGGCCAACGCAAGGACAATCGATAGACCCAACGCGCTAATGTTCATCGGCGAAACGCAGCCTGTATTGTCCTTGCTGTTTCAAGAAAAGATCAAGCGAAAAGCAGTCGAATGATGCTGTAACATAGCGCAACCGGGTCGCCCGTCGCCGTAACATCGCGAAACGCGGTCGAGTGATCGCTGTCGTATCAACGGAAAACATGCGGTCACACTATTGACAAAGAAGTAACGAAGGCTTTATAAGCTTCGTGTCGTTTGGGATTCATTCATTAGTGATCGCTGAGTCGCCAACTTAATAGCTCATCATTTAGATTCATACTGCAGGGCGACTCATAGTTTCCGGTTCTCGCCCCTATCGAAACGGAAACGAAAGCGAGTGATCTTCCTCTGTCGTCATCGTGCCGGGATTCGGTTTACCGGCCTGCAATAGATTCTTTTAAGTAGTACCCAGTTTCGCAAAAAACGATAGCGAGGTCGTGATGTTTTGCACGTCACTCGCAGAATCAACGCTCGCTTCAGGGAAGGCGCTGTGAGCCTGCCCGCTTTTTCAACGGAGTTAATCATGAACAGACGTCTGTCGTTGCTTTTTCTCAGTTCTCTACTTCTGACGGCAACGGCCTTCGCGCCTTCTTCGCTGGCGCAGGGCAACAAGGCGACCATCACAGGGACTGTGACCGATCCGAACGGGGCCGCGATCTCGGGCGCTACGGTTACGATTACCAACGTCGGAACAAACATCGAACGAAAGGCGCCTACGAGCGGCGATGGGACTTACATCGCGCCGCTTTTGGATATCGGCACTTACAAAGTGACCGCCAGCGCGTCAGGCTTCAAGGACGTCACTCGAGAAAACATTGTTCTTAATATCGGCGATCGACTTCCCGTCGACCTCCAACTCACTCAAGCGGCAGCAACATCGGAAGTCGTAAACGTGACGGCCGAAGCTCCGATCATTCAAACCGAGTCGAGCGAGCGCGGTAACGTGATCACCGGCCGCGAAGTCACAGAGCTTCCGCTTTCGGGACGCAACTTCACTCTGCTGGCGACGCTGCTGCCTGGAGTCGCTCGAGGGTCGAACGTCGGCTTCGGAGGTTCGGGCCCTGACTCGAGACAATTCAACAACGGCGATCCGCGAGCCGGAGATGGTGGACCCGGAAGCACCAACGCGCAAGGCGATACGCCGACCGCGCGATTCGCTCGATCGGGCGGCGGCACCTTGACGGTCAACGGCCAGCGGCCAACCAACAACAACTTCACGCTGGACGGCGTCGACAACAACGAGCCTCAGTTTGGAACCATCGGCATTTTCCCGAACCCCGACGCGATTGCCGAGTTCAAGGTATCGACCAGCATACCGCCGGCCGAAGTCGGACGGGCGGCCGGCGCGGTCATCAACACAACGACCAAATCTGGAAGTAATCAGGTTCACGGATCACTCTACTACTATGGACAGAACGCGGCGCTCAACGCGTTTCATCCCATACTGAAGCGGAATAGGGCAGAGGCTATTGCTCGCGGCGATACGTTCATTCCCGACAAAGCCGTTCAGCAAATTCATGAGTTCGGCGGCACCGTTGGCGGTCCAGTGTATATCCCCGGAGTGTACAACGGTCACGACAAGACTTTCTTCTTCTTCGACTATCTGGGACAGCGGAACAATATTCCGTTTCCGTTCACCTCGACGGTGCCGACAGCCGGCTCTCGCAACGGAGACTTCACCGGGTTCCCGACTATTTTTGATCCGTTGACCGGGCTGCCGTTTCCGAATAATCGAATTCCAAGCAACCGGCTCGATCCGATCGCTCAAAAGATTCTGAACCTGTACCCGCTGCCGACGGCTAACATCACAAACCCTGGGCAGAATACGCCGAACTATTTTTCGCAGAGGATGAACAGGGAAATAATCAATAGCTTCGGCATACGGATCGATCACAAGTTGACTTCCAACGATTCGCTGACGGGACGATTCAACAATCAGCCGCTGAAGAATGTTCGCGAAAACTTTTTCCCGATCAGCGTTACCGGTTCTCCCGGATTGCCGACTGCCGGGTTCGGAGCCGGTGAAGAGGTTGGTAACACGCGACAGGTCGTCGTCACCGAAACCCACTCGTTCAGTCCGTCTGTGCTAAACGAGTTTCGTTTCGGACTTACCAAACTCGACCTCGGGATCAACAACTGCGGCGTGCTTGGCGCGTGCGGTGTGAGCGCGACCTGGGCGCAGGATGTAGGCATACCAAACGTCAACCTCGGGGGAGATGAAACGACGGGCGGCCCGGGCCTGGGATTTACCGGAACCGGTTTCGTGGAGTTTCTAGGAGACGGTGGCTTGTTCAGAGCTAAGAGCACCAATCCTTACTTCGCCGACTCGGTGACGATCATTAAAGGTAATCATGCACTCAAAGCCGGGGCTGAAGTGCGGCTACGCTACCTCAACACAATTTGCGGAGGCTGCGCGGGATTCGAGAAGGGCGCGGTCGGCTTTGACGATCACGGCTTGTCGAGTGGCAGCGGCAACGCTCAGGCAAACGCGCTGCTCGGGCTTCCAGGTTTCGCTCAACGGAGCAGGACCTTTGGCGGGCCGTTTAATTTGCGGATGCAGGAGTACGGCTTCTTCGTCCAGGACGACTGGAAGGTAAACGAGCGGCTCACGCTGAACCTCGGCTTGCGCTACGATCTGCTTCCTGGTCCGACAGCGCCGACCGAAAAAGACGGCCGCATAAGCTACTACTTCCCCGACGTGAAGCAGGTTGTAGTTGCCGGCGGCGGTGGAGACAGAATCGTCAAACTGGACAAAAACAATTTCGGACCGCGTATCGGATTCGCGTACGCACTTGATAAGGAAAAGAATTTGGTGCTTCGCGGAGGATACGGAATCGTCTACACGCTCGATGGTGTCGACTATCCGCCGGCGGTTCGAAATCCCCCGTTCACAAATATCGTGTTCGACCTCTGGACGTTGAAGCAAGGGCCGCCTAACCCGCCGGCGCTTGATCCGGCGAACGTGCCTTCCGGCACAAATCTGTTTTCAGTCGACCGGCATCAGAAGAACGGAATGGTCCACCAGTTTCAGATAAGCCTCCAGTATCAGTTCGCCAAAGACTGGGCGCTTGACGTCGCGTACGTTGGGAACAGAACAAAGGACCTGCTCGCAACTTTCCAGGAGGGCTCCGGCGGGCAGGGCATCGCGCGCAACAGTAAGGGCGAGCTCATTGGAAGCGTCTTGCTCTACTCGAACGCCGCGAAGTCATCGTACGACGGGTTTCAGATGCAGTTGCAAAAACGATTGGCTCACAACATGACCGGCCAGATCTCCTACACGTTCAGCCATACGATCGATAACGCCACCGGTGTGTTCAACGGAATTGGCGATAGCAAGAACCAGGGCCGTCAGGGACCGTCTAATCCGTTCGATCTCAACTTTGATCGCGGAAACTCGGTGCTCGACATAAGGCATTTGCTTTCGGCGAGCGTGATCATCGACTTGCCCTTCGGCAGAGGACAAAAGTACTTAAGCGAAGGCGTAGGCGGAGCCGTTCTTGGCGGATGGCAGCTTAACATAATCGAGAGCGCGCGCACGGGATTCCCGTTCAGCGTGGTGTGTCAATGCGGTCTCGTACGGCCGTCGCTGATCGGCGATCCGTTCGCCAATCGTCCAGCCGGTCGGTTCTTCAACCCTGCGGCTTTCTCGACCAGCGTGGGTATAACTACGATTACAAACGCGGCCGGGCAAGCCGTAAGCTTTGGGAATCTCGGGAGAAATACCTTTGTGGGCCCGTCGATCTACGACACAGATTTGTCGGTGTTCAAGAACGCCCACTTACCCTTTAGCGAGCAAACCAAGCTGCAAATCGGTCTGGAGTTTTTCAATTTCTTCAACCACACGAACTTCACGGTCCCCAACAACAACTCGAGCGATCCGGGCAGCTTCGGACGTTTCGACGCAGCATTCCCGGGCCGCGTGATCCAGTACCGAGCGAAGATCATCTTTTGATCAAGCCGGGAAGCGGACGCTTAACGCGTTCGCATCTCCGATGATAATGGAGCGACGGTTTTGAAGCCGTCGCTCCATTTTTATCTGTGGGACCATTATTGGCGAGCATCGTCGTGCTTTGCTAAGATCAGCTCAGCTTCTTCCGGAGGCAAAACCTCGCTGAATGACAGTCGTCTTATCCCAACTATTAGTCTGTCTCGTATGCTCGATGGCGGCATTCGCGCAAGTGCCGGCATCATCTTCCGGCGCAACTCGGAAATCACATGTCGAACGTTTCAGCACTCCTGAAATGCGGGCGGAAAAAGCCGAGTCAGAAACAACAGCCAGGCTGAAGGCTAATCCGAAAGACTCCGAAGCGCTGAATCTGCGCGCGCTCGCAAGGGTGCGCTTCGGGCGTTATCAGGAGGCCGCGGAAGATCTTCGTCGCGCTGTCTCGCTCAACCCGAAGAGCGCGGTCTACCGGGCCAACCTGGGCTATGTGCTATGGAAGCTCAATCACTTTGAAGAATCTATTGCCGCCGAGCGCTCGGCGCTTAGACTCGACAACAATAACTTAACGGCTCACTACCAGCTTGGGCGCTTTCTGCTGCGTGTTGGCGGCAAGGAGCAGGCGATCGAAGCGGTGACACATCTGCGCCGCACGCTCGAGCTTGATCCGCGGCAGTATGAAGTGCGCTTCGAGCTGATAACCGCATATCGCGCTCTGGGCGATCGAGCCCAGGCGTCAACGCAACTCGACTTCCTGTGGGATGCCAGGCCGACCGATGCTCGCGTGTTTTATATGAGCGCGCTGCTTGCGACTGACCGAAACGACCTGGAAGCGGCAATAAAAGATTTCAAGGAAGCCTTGCGCCGTGATCCGACGCATTACGATGCGTGGCAAGGTCTCGGGCTCGCTTTTATCAGGCTTAAGCGTTGGCCCGAAGCGGTCGACACTCTGGGCGAACTCGCTCAACGACAGCCCGAGTCGGTTGATGCGGCGTACTTGCATGCACTGGCCTTCTTCAATTCAGGGAACATTCCCGAGGCCGAACGAGAAGTTCGGCGCGCGCTCAGACTGAACGCGGGAGCGGCCGAAGCGCACACGCTGCTCGGCGTGATACTCGCCTCTCGCAGCAATGCAACGAGCGAAGCGAACGAAGTTCTCTCGCAAGCCATCGCACTCAATCCTAAAAGCTTCGACGCGCACTTCTATCTCGGTCGAGTCTTGTACGCCATCAAAGACTATGCGGGCGCGGTGAAAGAACTGCGCGCAGCGTCGGCATTGGACGCACGCCACGCGGAAGCTCGATTCTTTCTCGGGACGGCACTGGAAGCGCTCGGCGAATCCGAAGCCGCGATGACAGAATATCAGGAGCTTGTGAAGCTCGATTCACAATCAACGGTCGGTCAGCTTGGACTCGGCGCGTTGCTCGTGAAGCAAGGTAAGACGGAAGATGCGATAGCCGCGCTCAAAAGCGCCATCGCCTTGGACCCGAAAAGCTTCGAAGCCTATTGGGCTCTGGGACGCGCCTTCGCGTTAGCTTCCAATTTCAGCGAAGCCGCCGGCGCTTTGCAGACCGCGGTTGCTCTGGCGCCATATCGCGCCGATGCGCACTATCAACTCGGTCTCGCGTTTCGACGGCTCGGCAAGAACGAAGAGGCGGCTCGCGAGTTCGCTCTCGTGGATAAGCTCAATACAGAGTTTCGCACCGGTGCGACAGTACGATGAGCGAAACAAGAAAGAGTGACACGGAGACGGGGAGACGCGGCGACGCGGCGATGATGCTCGCTCGCACGATTGAGCTTCAAACCTGTTGGCGCGTGGCGATCATTCTTTTTGTGTCCTTGGTTCTGGTGCGGGGCTTGTACGCCGGTGCGCAGCAAACTTCGAATGTTGCACCGGGCCGCGCTAATCAGATCGCGCAGACGGAGTTAAGCGCGGCAGCTCGCGTGGCACTAGATGCGGCGCTCGAAGCGTTACAAAGAGGCGCGCTGTCGGATGCTGAGCGCTCGGCACGAGCCGCAGTTCAAGCCGCGCCGCGCTCGCCTGTGCCTCACAACGTTCTTGGAGTGGTGCTTGATCGCCTCGGCCGCTCAGACGCAGCCAGCGCCGAATTCAACGAGGCAATCAAGCTCGATTCGACCTTCGTCGGCGCCCATAACAATCTGGGCAGGGTGCTCGCTGAGCACGGCCACGTTGCCGAAGCGATCGCCGAATTCGAGCGTGTCTTGAAGATCGACCCATCTCACGTTCAAGCTCACTACAACCTTGGCGCGTTGTACGGGGACTCAGGCGATTTTGTAAAAGCCGCTGAACACTTCGCGCGAGCGCGCGCATCGGCGCCCGATGATCCGCAACTTGCGCTTGCTTTCCTGAACGTCGCTTATCGGGCGAACCGCGTCGCCGAAGCGGAAGAAGTTGCCGACCTGATCGAACGCAAAGCCGCTTCGGATTCTCGTTCGTTGTTCACCCTTGCTACTGTGCTGGCTCAGAGCAAGCGTTACGATCGTGCGGCGCGAATCTTCGCGAGAGTCAATGAAATGATGCCGCACACCTATGAGGTGCTCTACAATCTCGGCATCGCGCTTTACAATCTGGATCGCAATGACGACGCCTCGCGTTACCTCGCCGAAGCCGCAGACCTCAATCCCGCTCCTGCCGAGACACACTTCAGACTGGGGTTGATTGCAAGCGCGCGCGGCGACCACGTCAACGCCGTTGAAGAGTTCAAGCATGCTCTTGAGCGCGACGGCAAGAATGGTAATTACCACTACTTGCTTGGCCGAGAGTATTTCCGAGTAGGCTTCTGGGAAGGAGCGATCTCAGAATACAGCCAGGCAATCGAAGCCGAGCCAAAGAACAACGCGTATATTCTGGCGCGCGCGGATGCCAATTATCGCAAAGGCGAGTGGACCACCGCTGCCGCGGACTTCGACGAAGCCGCGTCGCTTGACCCGACGACCGAGAACATTCAGTTCTGGCAGGGCGCGGCGCATCGCGCGGCAGGGAACTTCGATTTGGCGCGGCAATATCTTGAAAGTTTCCTGACAAAGCATCCCGATCACGTCGATGCTCTTGCGAGCATCGGTTACGTCGCGATCGAACAAGGTCGGCTTGACGATGCAGAAGCTCCGCTCAAACGCGCGCTTGCTCTCGATTCGAATAATGTGCCGGTGCTTTACGACTACGCGCGGCTCGCGGTGAAGCGACGCGACTACGCAGAGGCGGTGACGCGACTTCAGCGGGTCATTGAAAAACAGCCGGCGCACACGCAGGCTTTCTACCAGCTCTTCCTTGCGTACACTCGGTTGAAGCAATCGGAGAAGGCGCAGTCGGCTTTGGCGGAATTCAAAAAGCTCGAAGCTCTCGACAAACAATCGCAGCAGGAACGAATACTCGACGACAAGGCGCGCACGCAGCAGATGCTCGGGTTGCCGCCTCAGCAGTGAGGGCTTAGAGCTCGCAATAAGCATTACAGACATCTACGACGTAGTTCCGTTTCTATAAACTGGAATCGAACATGAAAGCTACGCTTTTGATCTTTTGTCTGCTTGTTATCTGCGACTGCGCGCTGGCGATTGACCTCGCTGGGCTCGAGAGCATCGGAGCAGTCTCGACTTACACTCCAACAACGAACGGAGCCGTCTTCACTTGTTCGGATGGTTCTCAACTGCAGATATCGGTTCTTGCGGCGGACCTTGTGCGCGTTCGAGCCTCGTTCAGGAAACCGCTTCCGCAACGCGATCATTCATGGGCGATTGATAAAACTGATTGGGCCAAGGTTGGCTGGACAATAAACGAGGAGTCGAGTTCGATCGTCATTAAAACCAGCGAGCTTCAAATCGTCGTTCAGCGTTCGCCACTTCTCATCGAATTTCGAGATGCCAGGTCCGGCGAAACAATCAATTCCGACGAGCGCCCGATGATGTTCGATCCAAAGAGTGCGACAGTCGCCGCGGCGAAGCGACTCGGTTTTGACGAACATTTTTACGGTCTCGGCGAGAAAGCCGCGAGGCTGGACAAGCGGCGCGGTCAATTCACGATGTGGAACTCCGATACGCCCGGCTATCGCGAAGGAACCGATCCAATTTATCAGAGCATTCCTTTTTACATCGGCTGGCAGAATGGAGATGCGTACGGAATTTTTTTCGACAACAGCTACCGGACACATTTCGATCTCGGGCAAACCAGCCAGGACTACGCTGCTTTTTCATCCGAAGGCGGCGAGATGAATTACTATTTTTTCCGGGGGCCTTCAATCAAGAAGATTCTGAGCCGCTACTCTGAACTCACTGGTCATATGCCCTTGCCGCCGATGTGGGCGCTGGGCAATCAACAAAGCCGCTACAGTTATTACCCGGAAGCGGTAGCTGAAGAAGTTGTTCGTCAGTATCGCGAGCACGATCTACCGTTGGACGTGCTGCATCTCGACATACATTACATGCAGCAATACCGTGTGTTCACGTCGGACACTTCGCGGTTTCCCAATCCGAAGGCTTTCACCGAGCGATTGAGAAAGCAAGGAGTCAAGGTCGTAACCATCGTCGATCCCGGTGTGAAGTATCAGCCACCCGAGCCCGGCGCCGGGGACGTGCAGCTCAATCCGGAGCTGGCTCCGCAAGACAAAAGTTACTACGTCTTCAACCAGGGCCTGGTGAATAACTATTTCCTCAAGCGACAGGATGGAAAACTTTACATCGGGCGAGTGTGGCCCGGCGAATCGGTCTTCGTAGATTACACACTTGAAGGCGCTCGACGCTGGTGGGGCGACCTGTTCCGCGCTTACACCGACAACGGAGTCTCGGGCATCTGGACCGACATGAACGAGCCCGCCGACTTCGTGGATCAAACAGGAAAAGTGCAAATGGACGTTGTGTCCGATGATGAGGGCGAGAGATCGACTCACGCGAAGAATCGCAACGTGTTCGCGGAGTTGATGGCTCGAGCCACGTATGAAGGACTTCAGCGAATACAGCCGAACAGCAGGCCGTTCGTAATCACTCGAGCGGGATACGCGGGCTATCAGCGGTACACCACGATGTGGACCGGTGACAACACGAGCTCGTGGGAAGCGATGGCCCTCAGCATCCCAATGTTTGAAACGCTCGGGCTCTCGGGCGTCTCGTTTGTCGGCGCGGACATCGGCGGATTTATCGGTAGATCGGCCGGTGAATTGCTCGCGCGATGGTATGAGATCGGGTTTCTCACACCCTTCTGCCGGAATCACAAAGAAATCAACGGCTACGATCACGAGCCTTGGCGATATGGAAAATACTACGAGGACATAATCCGCAAGTATCTCAAGCTTCGGTATCGTTTATTACCTTTCTTGTACACGACTCTAGAAGAATCGGCTCGCAATGGCGTTCCGTTGTTGCGACCATTACTGCTCAACTATCAGGGAGACGCCAACACGCTCAACCTCGATGACCAGTTTATGATCGGAAATGATTTGCTCGTTGCTCCTGTGTTGAGACGCGACCTAACGAGCAGGATGGTATATCTTCCGAAAGGCACTTGGATCGATTACTGGACGGGCAAGAGCATCGTCGGTCCTGTTATGTTTCGAGCTGATGCGCCGCTCGAGACGGCGCCGATGTACGTGAGGGCGGGGGCGATCATTCCGATGGCGCCCGAGATGAATTATGTCGGCGAAAAGCCCGTTGACCCGATGACCTTTACGGTTTATCCAGACGAAACGGGACACGCTTCGACTGCTCTTTATGAAGATGACGGGGTGAGTCCGGCTTACAAACGTGGCGTGTTCCGACGCACTCGATTGTCGACTTCGAGATCTCGCGACGGGTTTCGGATCGACATCAGCGCGCCCGAAGGCAGTTTCAATCCAGGTCCGCGCGCGATGGTTTTTGTAGTCAAGTCACTTGCGACAGCGAATCAAGTAATGGTCGATGGCAAAGCGCTGTCCGCGGCTGGCGCTAACGAAGCAAGGCCAGGATGGCACAACAGCAAAGATGGAGTCTCAGTGCGAATAGCGGACGACGGAAGAGCCCATCAGATTCAAATCAGGTGATCGCCGGAGGCTCATGACAAACTCGGTTATCTTGAGATCGACAAGGCTCGAAGCGATTCATTTTATTCGTCGCCTTTGTCAAACGGCTATCGTCGCCGCACTTCTGCTTGTCACCTCTTATTCATCTTTTGCTCAAGCCAAACCAGAGGTGCTCAAGGTCGAGCCGCCGAATTGGTGGGCCGGCCATTCGATCAATCCCGTGCGAGTCTTGATTCGCGGACGCAACCTCGCGGGCGCGCGAATCGAATCAACAGGAAACGGAGTCAGCAGCCGGCTGATTCGAATCAACTCGGCAGGCACATACGTCTTCGCGGATTTGACGATCGACGCGAATGCAGCTCCGGGACAACGGATGTTACGAATCAGCACGGCGGCGGGAACGACCGAGGCGCCGTTCGAAATATCGACGACGCTCAATCGCGAAGGAAGATTTCAAGGCTTCACAACCGATGACGTCATCTATTTAATCATGCCCGATCGCTTCTCGGATGGAGACCCGACCAACAATGATCCTGCCGAGTCGCGCGGGCTCCATGATCGATCGAAGAGCCGCTACTATCACGGCGGAGACTTTCAGGGAATCATAAACCATCTGCCTTACTTGAAGAGTCTTGGAGTCACCGCCATCTGGCTTACACCGTGGTATGACAACGTGAATCACCTGAACGAACGCGAGCAATATTCGGAGAGCTCGAGCGGCCCGAAGCAGCCAATCACCGACTATCACGGCTACGGCGCAGTAGACTTCTACGGTGTGGAAGAACATTTCGGAACACTCGCAAAGCTTCACGAGCTTGTGGACGAAGCTCATCGCATGGGCATCAAGGTCATTCAGGATCAGGTGGCCAACCATACCGGTCCGTATCATCCGTGGGTTGATGATCCTCCGACGCCATCGTGGTTCAACGGAACGAAGGCGAATCATCTCGCGAACACTTTTCAAACGTGGGTGCTTCACGATCCGCATCCGGTGGCTCGGATGAAGCGCGAGACACTCGAGGGTTGGTTCGTCAACATTCTTCCGGACTTGAATCAAAACGACGAACAGACTGCGCGCTACATTATTCAAAACACGCTGTGGTGGATCGGCATGACCGGCATCGACGCGATTCGTCAGGACACCTGGCAATATGTGCCTAACCACTTCTGGCGCTTGTGGACTGCGGCAATCAAACGCGAGTACCCGCGCGTGAATGTGGTTGGAGAAGTGTTTGACGGCGACGTAGCTCATTGTTCTTTTTATCAGGGCGGGCGTGTAAGGTTCGACGGAATCGATACGGGGCTCGACACGCTCTTCGATTTCCCTCAGCTTTTCGCCTTGCGTCGCGCGTTCGCTGAAGGCAAGTCTGTGAAAGACGTTGCGTGGGTGCTCTCGCAAGATCAGCTCTACCCAAACCCAAATGTGCTGGTTCCGTTTATTGGTAACCACGATTTAGCGCGCTTCATGGGCGATGCTGGAGCGACAATCGCCGGTTTGAATCTGGCGCACACTTTTATCATGACAACGCGAGGCACTCCGCAGTTGTACTATGGCGATGAGATTGCGATGAAGGGCGGAGGCGATCCTGACAATCGTCGAGACTTTCCAGGCGGTTTTCCGGGCGATGTTCACAATGCATTCGACAAAGCGGGCCGGACCGCTGACGAGCAGGCTGCTTTCGAACATCTTCAAAAGCTCGGCAAGCTAAGAGCCGAGCTTGAACCGCTGCGACGTGGCGCGCTCGTGAATTTATTCGTGTCCGATCGCCAATATGCTTACGCGCGCGTTACCAACAAGGACACGGTGGTCATAGTGATCAACAATGACAGCGAGGGCGCCACGCTCGAGTTTTCCGTCGAAGGAACGACACTGATAAACGGCATGACGCTGGTGGATCGAATAGGCGGAACGGGAGAGGTACAAGTTCGCGATGGATCGCTGCGAGTTCGATTGCCCGAGCGCGCTGCTGCGATACTCACCGTGAAATAATACTCGGACGCGAACATCTGCCGGCCCAGCCTCATCGACGCGGGCAAAGACCAGAAAGGAATAATCTCAATGGAGAAACCTCGCCTTGGCTTCTGGCAGATCTGGAACATGAGCTTCGGCTTTCTCGGGATACAGTTCGGGTGGGGATTGCAGCTTGCGAATATGAGCGCCATCTACACGTATCTGGGCGCGGACGCGGACCGAATACCTTTTCTCTGGCTTGCCGGTCCGATGACCGGTCTTCTTGTTCAGCCCATCATCGGCTCGATGAGCGATCGCACCTGGAACCGTCTGGGCAGGAGGCGTCCTTACTTTCTCACCGGCGCAATTCTATCGAGCGTGGCGCTGTTTTTCATGCCCGATTCGACAGCGCTTTGGATCGCGGCGAGTCTGCTCTGGATTCTCGACGCCAGCATCAACATAAGCATGGAGCCTTTCCGCGCGTTTGTCGCCGACAAGCTCAACGTCACTCAACGAACAGTGGGATTTGTGATGCAGAGTTTTTTCATCGGCATCGGGGCGACGCTCGCAAATGTTCTTCCCTACCTATTCAGGAGAGCCGGCGTCACCGCGCGCACCGCAAGCGGCATCCCGCTTACAGTGCAATACTCATTCAAGATTGGCGCACTGGCTTTTCTCATTTGCGTGCTTTGGACTGTCTTCACGACGAAAGAGTATCCGCCGGAGAACATCGAAGAATTCAACAGGGTGCGCGCTGAGAAGAAAGGGCTCGCTGCTGGACTGGCCGAAATACTGTCGGCGATTCGCGAGATGCCCCAGACGATGAAGCAGCTCGCAATAGTTCAGATATTTACGTGGCTCGGACTCTTCTGCATGTGGCTCTTCTTTGGTTTGACGACCGCGCGTCATGTTTTCGGGGCGACCGACTCCGGCTCCAATCGCTTCGCAGAAGGCGTCGAGTGGGGCGGAATCTGCTTCGCAGTGTACTCAGGTGTATGCTTCGTTGTTGCGTTCGCCCTGCCGAAGCTTGCGTCAGCAACTAGTAGAAAGACCGTGCACGCGCTCGCGTTGATCTGTGGCGGAGTTGGTCTCCTTTCGACCTATGTAATTCACGATCCGCGAGTGCTTCTGTTGACGATGGTTGGGGTGGGAATTGCGTGGGCGTCGATACTCTCAATGCCTTATGCGATCCTTTCGGGAGCGCTCCCGCCCGCGAGAATGGGAGTCTACATGGGAGTCTTCAACTTTTTCATCGTGATTCCCGAAATCGTCGCATCGCTCAGTTTTCAGCCGCTGGTCAAGTACGTATTCAACAACAACCCGCTCTATGTAGTGATGCTCGGCGGTGTGTGCCTTCTGTTGGCCGCGATGCTTGTCGGTCGCGTTCGCGACGTTGCAGATCGAAGCTCGACCGGAGCGATTATCGATGCGGATGAAAGAGAACGGTTCATCGTCCCCGAGTCTGCTCAACCCGTGCCGAGCACCGGATTGATAGACGGACAATAGAAACGAAAGGCTTATCGTTTGCGAAGAATCCGGTCAAAGACCGCTCGAGGATTCTTATTGAACGCGGCCACACTTGCCGCGTTACTGGCGTCGCTTTGTGCGAATTCCCTTTCTCAGGTCTCGAGAGATGTTTCCAAAGAGTCTTCTCGCGCGATTAGACCGTGGATTCGAGACGCAGTGATCTACGAAATTTTTCCGCGAGCCTTCTCACCCGAAGGCAACTTCAACGGCATCACCGCCAGGCTGGATAGCCTTAAAGATCTGGGCGTCACCATTCTCTGGCTAATGCCGATTCATCAGATCGGACAAGAGAAGAAAAAGGGCTCGATCGGCAGTCCTTATGCAGTGCGAGACCACTACTCGATCAACTCCGACTACGGAACGAAAGAAGATTTGCATCGCCTGATCACGGAAGCTCACAAGCGGGGGCTCAAGGTCATCATCGATATCGTGGCTAACCACACTTCGTGGGACAGCGTGTTGATGAAGACGCCTGAGTTCTACAAACACGATGCCCAGGGAAAGATCATCTGGCCCTACGATTGGACCGACGTGGCGTGGCTCAATTACGACAACGCTAAATTGCGCGACTACATGACGGAGATGCTGAACTATTGGATTCGAGATTTCGATCTGGACGGGTTCCGTTGCGACGTCGCCGGTGAAGTGCCCGTTGATTTCTGGGAACACGCGCGAGCCGAGCTTGAAAAAATAAAACCAGAGATCGTGATGCTGGCCGAAGCGTCGAAGCCCGATCTGATGGTCAAGGCATTCGATCTCGACTATGCGTGGCCGCTTCACTCGACGCTGACTGCCGTGTTGACCGGAAGCTCGCCGGCAACTGCGATTAGACAGGTGTGGGAACAAGAACGCGCAAAGTTCCCGCGCGGGACGACGCACATGGTCTTCTCCGACGATCACGATGAGAGCCGGGCCATCGCGCGCTTTGGAGAGCGCGGTGCGCTCGTGGCATCGGCCCTTGTCTTTTCGCTCGATGGAGTGCCTCTGCTCTACAACGGCATGGAAGTCGGCGACACGGCGGAATCGGGCGCTCCCGCATTGTTTGAAAAGCTGCCGATCTTTTGGCCGATCGCCGAACGGCGGCGCCAATTCCCGCAGTTCTACAAACAGATCACGGCGCTCAGACGGGAACACTCGGCGCTGCGCCGCGGAGATATCGAATGGATTCAGAACTCCGACGAAGCTCGAGTGGTTAGTTTTGTTAGGCGCGACCAAAGTGAAGAATTGGTCGTCGCGATCAATATGTCCAACAGGCCTTTTGCGGGAACCGTAGACGCCGCGAACGGAAGCTCCTTCAAAGATGCCACGCCTGGCGCCGTCTCGAAGAATCACGCGGTGACGTTGCCTACTCTCACTCTGGAAGCATACGAGTTCAGAATCTTCAGGCGAGCTTTGCGATGACGAGTCCGCTATTCCGGATCGCTCAGCTATCACTCGGCTTCAAGATAAATATCGGTGTTGGGATGATAGGCTTGCCAGTCGAACCAGTAGTCGCGAATGATTTCGATTTTCCGAAGCTGCTTACCGACGAGCGGTCCGCTCACAGCGCTTCCGCTGAAGTCCCACTCGCTGCCCGTTTCCGAATCAACCAAACGCAAAGGTGACACGTTTGTCTTTGCAAAGAACTCGAGCGCCCTTCCATCGACCACTCGATCGAAAGCTCGAAGAGATTTCTTGTCATCTCCCATCGCAAACAGGACTGGAGTGTCCCCTACAACGTCGATGATGAGATTCTGCTTTTGTAGGGCAGAGATCGGATAAGCTTTCGCGCTGCCGTTAAGACTTACGCCGGCAACCAGCACGCGTGGTTCGAGTCGCTGATCCGAAGGCTTCGTTGGCACAAGCAATTTGCCGATGCGGTCTTCCCAATCAGCCGGCGCGTATCGACCCGCCGTAGTTATAGTCTCATTGGGCTGCAGGACTCTTCCCTGAGGCTTCTCTTTCTTCCACAATCCATAAGAAAGCTCATCGTGATAAACCAGGTCGAGTTGTTTTCCTTTGAGCGGACCGAGGAAGGCCTCGCCTGTGACCTGCTGCCACCATGAGCCGGTCTCTTCGTCGCGCATGATGAAGTTCTGGTTGTTGATTCCCGCCAGATGAAAGTGCAACTGCCGACCGTCTACTGTAGATTTCCACACCAGACCGGTGTGGCAGAGCGTTCAGTAGGTAGCTGTTATCGGCGTCCCGCCGACGTAGTCTTGCACCACGTGATGATAGGCCAGTAAGCGAACAGGATAAGCGACTGCGTCGCCATTGTTTTCAACCGCCAGAACCATGTCGGTATCGTTGCCGAACGAAGACTCATCGACTTTGGCGTACGCCGCATTGATGAGAGGGTTGAACATCCATTCGAAGTGGTTCTGCCTTGCGAACCACGTTGATGCAAGTGAGAACGCGAGCGCCAACACGAGAATCGCTTTTGTCCACCAGCGCCGCGTGTGCAACCAAAGCCAGATTGCGATCGCTAACGCCAAGCCTGAAGCGATGAGCGTAACGATTTGCGAGTTACTTCGCAGAATGTAGGACAGTTCGAGTCCGCGAGTTGATTGCGGCTGAAATGGGCGAATGATCCATGCTGGAATCATTACCACGGCGAATCCGATCAGCACCACCAGAACCAGGACGGCCCATGCCCAACCGCGGGCCCGGCTCGTGGCGTTAAGTTCACGTTTGTCTATAGAGAGGTTTTCCAGTTGGATGTCCTCCTAATCTAATTGCCCGACAGGCAGCTAACTACCGCAGCTTACCGGGCGTTGCATTGTTGGAGAATCATGAGCCCTTTGGGCTCGCTTGTAAACAGATGGTGCGGATGGCAGTTGGTCAATTGAGTCTCTGTTGCTCACGCTATACGTGACAGGAAACTGGCGTAAGTACTATTCCTCGTTTTCATCCAAGCCCGGGCAGTTCATCGACTCGCGAGGGGACCTTGCGAGTTCGATTTCTCTTTTCGCGCTTCGAGTGCACGGTCTATCAGTTCAGCGGCTTCTGTCTTTGTCTCTCCAGTTACTTCCGAGATTTCACAGATCAGCAGCCGTCTCGCTCTTCCCAACGTCCCGGATTCTCCAAGTGTTAGCGATCTCGACTCGCTTAATTCAGTCAATGACGCAACGATCTCAGCCAGGTCGAATGGGGAGCCGGATGTGAACAGGTTCTTGTTATCAGTTGCGCGCTGTTTCCAGTTATCGGCCGCCTTGGCACCCTTCTTTAGATGAGCTAACAGGCCTGGGATCTCAGACTCCTTCATCAGCAAGCGAATACCTATCGCATTGGCTTTATCGACTGGTACGAACAAGTCGCCGCCACTGTCGTCGAGCATAGTCAAGTGGTAGAACATTATCACCCTGCCATCGATGACTCTTTTGATGACGCGTCCAATACTGCAGGGGCCCTGACCTGGATAGATAGCCTTATCGCCCGCCGACAGAATCGTTTGACTTCCAGCGGGGAACGAAGGCATCCGAGCCAACGCGGCTGTGGGTCCGCCATCAGGAACGGCTCTCTTGCCCAATTCACTAGCGCTCATGGATAAAGCTCCCTTCTCACTCGCCTTTCAATGCTCATGATCTCGAACAGCGTGAGCTCAAAAGCATTCACACGGGGCCGCCAGAATTCGTGTTGCCACTCTCGCCGGACGGCTGCCATATGTCGCCAGTGGTAGCTTTCGCTGGGGTTCCCAGCGGCGTCCGTCAGTCTGGTTTGTGCAGAAGGAATGTCGGCAATAGGTTTCAGATGAGTGTTGTTTCTTCTCATGGTGTCTCTCCAACTGAGTCTATCCCAGCATACGCCAAAACCAGACCCACCTTCAGTCCAGTATTGAACACTCTTGAGAATAAGCTACTGGAGACTCATTCGCTTGCGATCAAAGATCCCTGGGCCCTTAGCTGCACCGACGAACAACCACACCGCCCACGCGATGCCTCCCACTAACCCACCGGCAACCTGCCCCGCGATCTCTCCGACATCTCCCCACGGGAGTTTTCCCGCTACCGCACCGGCGGTCGATCCCGCAAACACCGCCATCATCAGCACGAGTAAACGCGGGTTACTTATCAGACCCAGCAGCGCGCCGACTAGCGCGCCGACGACACTTCCGACTGGGACGGCGATTGACACTTCCCCAGCGCCAAAACCGATGACTCGCCATACAGTCTGCGTAAGTTTGATTCCGCCGGCTCCCCCGAGCAGCATCCAGAAAACCATCATTAATATGGGGGCTAGCGGCGGCGAACTTGTCCGAACTCGCGCGGTCGCGTGCGGAGACTTTTGCTTGGTATCACTCATCGCTCATCAATGAAGTCCCGGCGTGGGCGACTCTCCCATTTGAGTTTCTTTGGTGTTTGTCATCAGCGGCATCCAGCCATCCACACAACTCAGCACCGCACCGATCTAACAGGTTTGATTCGGTGTCTGCGCGCGGCGCTTTTGATTCGATGGCGTCAAAGAAATCGATTACTCAATCTCTGCAGCATGGGGCCAGGAGATTGTCAGAAGGATTGCACTCTCTTCGAGCGCCTCTAGGTCGTGCTCGAGTGCGCGATCAAGCACGAGCAGATGACTGCCGGGCAAATCAACTGTCTGCGCGGGCAGCTTTAGCCTCACGTGCCCACTCAGCGTATAGATCGAGATTCTTGCGTCGGCGCTGTGCTCCTCCAGATGACCGCCCTTTTGCAGCGCGATCAGCACGATCCTGAAATCGGGCTGCTTCACCAGGGTCTTCGAGTTCCTACCCGTTCGCAGCCACGCCTCTTCGTCGTGAAGCTCCGCGATTTCTTTGGCCAGATTGAAGTCCATCAGCGGCGCGGTCAAGTGTCCGGCCAGCGATTCGTGACCCGTTCGCCCTTCCTTCTCCTGAGATCTTTTCGACTTTGGTTGAGCCATTTTTCTACCTCTTCGGGTTGCATTCGACCATCGATCGCGGCCATCGCTACTTCAGCGCAGTCCTCTGCGGCTGCACCGCTGCGGCCTTTAAGCCGGTCAGCTCACGTACAGTCTTCCGCCACTCGCCTCGATCATTCTTATTTGCAATGTGCCCATTCGTGTTTCCGTAAAAGGCAAGTAAGTTCTCGCGCAATTCGGGCGACATGTTTTCAAACTTGCGGCTCGCGAGTTTATTCAGAATCTGCGCGTATGCGTTGTCGGCGAGCCTGTACTCCCCGGCGCTGGTAGGTCTTCCGGTGTCCAGGTCCTTGTTTTGCAGCTTGAGGTCATCGGTACCGACCTTGCTGAGTGACTGGCGATAAGAATTCACCGTTGCATCGAAGCTTTGCTTGAAGAGTTTCTCGGTTTCAAGAGTCGACGGCTTGATTGCGAAGCCCCTAAACGGACCAACTTTCGGCACGACGCGAAAGAGTACCGACATCACCTTCGCAAGGAATCCGGGCTTCTTGTATTGAGTTCCCCACTCCTTGTGATAATCGGCCTGCGAGACACGATAAAGAAACCTGTCGCGAGTGATACCCGGCGTTTGTTTCTCTATGTCTCCTTTCTTCGTTTCCCAGGCCACCCTGGTCATCGTCGGAATCAGAGTGCTCACACTGTAACGGTACGTACCAAGGGCGAGATCCAGGTTGGTAAAAATGCTCGTCAATTCAATACCGTACGTTTCCTTGAACGCGCGTTCGAGCAGAGGCTTCGATACTTTGAACCCGATGAAATCGTGGTACGCTTCGGAAGCGTAGTGGCCCTGCGCTACCTGTAAAACGTCGAACCCAAACTCGGTCTGGATGTGTGCGGCGGGGTTCTCATAGTAGGTCACGTTGTTCCCGTACTGCCGGCGCAGGTTTGGATACAAAATCGGAACGGAAGGGTTTGTTGCGATGGGATGCCCATCATTATCGGCGCAATAGTGACAGAGCGCGCCAATCGCAAACGCGTACTCGTTTATGTCCTGCGAGTCGCGTATGAGGGTCTCTACAAAATCGCCGCTTCGCACATAGTGCGCGAGGTCGCTGAAGAACTTGCTTCCGAATGGATAGTAGCCCATGTCCTGGATGATCGCTCCGCCATAGGCGTGGGCATGCGCTTCGCGTAACTCATCTGCGGAGGCGGACGGGAATCGTTTCAGCAAAAGAGGCTTGATGTCCTTATCCCAGGTCGAGTCGATTATTGCCTCGTGACTGAGAACGGAATAGGCTGGCGTTATGCTCGTGACCAGACATATTAGTAGTAGGGTCAGACCGATCTCTGCCGCACGTCTTAATCGAATCTTGGTCATGTGTTCCTTTGCAGCTCGCAATGGGATGTCCTTCAAACAGCATACCCGTGCTCGATACTCGACGCTGTTCACTTTTGGACATTTATAGAAAAAGTCTGAGCGGTGGCGCCGTTCTAGAGGATCGATGCGAGATAAGCCGTGAGCTTGTGTTCCTTGATGATCAGATGGTGCTCTGTGTTGTACTCGATCAGGTCGAGGTTTCGAAATCGCTGCATGAACACGCTGATCCGCGGCCGCGTAGTGCCCACCATAGCCGCCAATTCTTCGTGCGAGATCTTCACCTCGATGCGAATGCTCCGCGGATCTTTCTTGCCGAGCTTTCTGGCGATTTGCAACAACGTCTTCCCAAGGCGCTGCTCGCTATCAACCGTCACGAGATTGGCGATGACCTGCTGCTGGTCGGCAACTCGCACGGCCAGATACTTGATAAAGCCTTCGAGGAGAGAGTCTTTGGCGAGGCGACCAAGAAACTTGGCGCAGGGAATCTCTTTCAGGAAAGTATCTTCCATTGCGGTTGCAGTCTCCATCCGGGCCCCAAGCCCGGACAGGCACAGTTCTCCGAAAACATCTCCCGCTCCGTGGATGGCAAGCATGCATTCTTTACCTTCGGACGAAACCATTACGAGTTTGATCTGCCCTTTTTCAATGAAGTACACCGTCTCGCGTTCGTCCCCAATAGTGTAGACGTGATTGTGTTTGCCGACCTTGATGGCGCTCGAGTTCCTGGTTTCGTTGAGCAATGACCCCTGCATTTGTTCTTTGAATTGATCCGACTGAGGAGTTTGCTGAATCATAAGACCTGTATTCGCTTCCGCCGACTATCTGCAATGCCTATCGACTACCCTAGTATACGCCTCGCGTGAGAGAGTCGCTGTTCAATATTGAACACTTTCAAATTCTGTTGTCGTGACACGAACCAGCGCTTTGTCACAAGAATAGCGCCAACCTGTAGCCGGCTGAGTAAGAGCGCATTAGGTCGCGAAGAGAAAAAATGCGGAGTGCCCAATTTGTGAGGCGCTCCGTAAGGGATGAAAAGAAGTTTGGGGCGAGAGGTTCCTGCGTTATCTCCCGCAATGTTTCCCGCTTTTTGTTTTGGCCTTCGGCCTTTTCTGGATCCTTAGACTGTTGACACGCTATTCCTTCGACTCATTCTCTTTCGGCCAGGGTAAGTTTTCGGGGTTCTCGTCGTCCCTGTTGGACTCCCAATCGGCGTCGGTGCCTTTATTCTCATCAAGCGTCTTGAGATCCGCAACGGCTTTTTGGTTAGTAATCATGGTTTCCTCCGAAGGCCCGACAGCAACAACCTCGAAGATCGAGAATTGTAGTCGTCCTCTATTTGCCCAGCCTAGCAAAGTTCTGCACGACTGTCTGTTCAATACTGGACAGTTTGCTGCAAGAGGCCGACGTGTTTAGCGCGGCATATCAAACTGGTTCTGGTTTTTAACGAAGCTCGCTCGCTGCGACAAGCGGACGACGTAACGAGTCCGCTTTTATTCGAAAATACATTTCTGCAACGTTCAATATTGAACAGCTTTGTATTTGAAGTTTGCGTATAGTCAGCCCAAGCAGTGGCTTCGCAAATTTCAGGGTGGCGCCGACCTCAAACAAGAATACATGCAAAGAGAAACTTCCAAGACGCCATACACCAGAACGCAATTAGCTGCGGTTCCATTCGGCGGGTCATGCCGCAAACTCCATTCTTCGCCGAACTATTTTCAAAATTGTTTAATATTGAACAGACTGCACGGAGCCTGCCCTGTACCATAAAGCGGTTTCAGGTACGAATATGGAACAGCAACCGCAATGGCGCTTCGAAGTCAACAATCCACTCACGTCCATTGACTGGCAACCTCTGTGGAACGTTGACGAAGAGCAACTTGTAAGGTCTCAGGAGCTGAGAGACGAGCTCAACAGAATAAATGCCCCGGTTAAACTTCGCATTGTTCGCAACTCAGACTGAGACCGAACGCGTGAAACATGCTTCCTCTGGATGTGATACTGAACAATCCGACAACCCTAACGTTAGCCTTTTTAGGAGATCGAATCGAAAACGCTGAGAACCGGATCAAGGTTAGGCTTGCCAGGACGAGGGGTGAAAGACGTGACCAATATTAGCAGAGAAGGTTTCGCATCTTTGTGCCAACGGGTAAGGGCAACCGCCAGGTCCGATAACGAAGAGGCCCTGCTGAGACAGTTGTTGGTTCCGCTTCGCCTCGAGTTGGGATTTGATGACCCGCTCGATGGCGTACTCCCGGTTGGATACACATATAAGGAAGCTCTCTGGAATAACATTCGCCATTTGTTCGACCACAGTTTTCGCAAGCTGCCTTACTTTGATCTTACTCAGACGATCAATAGAGAGCTATTGTTAAAAACTGAAACGGGCGACTGAGCACCCGACTCGCCTTCGACGCCTATGATCCATGATTGTCATTTTTATTTCAGTTTTATTTGCAGCCATTGCTCGTCGCTAACACGTCCAGAAGTAGCCTTTGACAGTGAATCCGCTCGACGCGCGCGTCTTGAGAGGCGCTATTCGCCGGTCTTCTGTTTGACATACCACTCGCTTACACATAGAGTTGTCACGAACCGAGCATAGCTTACTCCCTTCTTCAGCTTCTCTGGAATTTTCCAGTCCATCTGAATCTAATAGCTCACCTACTAAAGGAGCTAACGATGATGCATACAGGAACCGGAATCGCGCCGGCACGAAATAGAATGTTGCAAAGCACGCTGAACCGCTTTTTGGACGAAACCTTCGGACCGTTTGCTGCTCGTGCACCGATCAGCGAGGAGCCCGGAGCCTTCACAACCTGGACACCGCTTTGTGACATATACGAGACCGATAAGAAGATCGTCATAAAGATGGAAATACCGGAAGTGAAGAAAGAAAACATCTCCGTGACGTTTGACAACAATGTGCTCACAATCAACGGGGAAAGAAAAGCAGAGGAAGAAGATGGCCAGAACTATCACCGCAATGAGCGAAGCCATGGCCAGTTTCTGCGCAGCTTCACTCTACCTCCGTTTGTCGACTCTAAGAATATCGGCGCTGAGTTCAAGGACGGAATGCTTTTGGTAACTCTTCCCAAAGTCGAGGAAGCCAAGGCCAAACAAATCGAAGTGAAGGTCGCATAATTTTTGGAGAACAGCTCAAAGTTGGATACTAAGATTTGGCAAAGGGCGGCTCGGTGCCGCCTTTTGATTTCTTTGAACTCAATTGGAAACTAAACCACTCAAGCTCGCTTCACGCGAGCTCCGCTTCATTTGACATCGACACTCACGAGGCATAGGCTCATTGAGACCAGAGCTTAGCTCACTCTCTTCTCACGTTTTCTGGAATTTGCCAGACCACCTGACCGCAAGAGCTCACGTTCCAAGGAGCCTATCAATGAAACCATCTGTATCTCTGGCGCTAGCCTTTTTTCTATTCATCGCAGTTGCCTTATCCGGTTCGGCTGAAGCCCAATCCAAAGACCGCGACCATCCGACGCCAGTCACCACTAATGAGATCAACGGTGAATTGGATGCCAGCGGTGATGAATATTTCTATTCTTTCTCCGCAGGACCGGGAGAGCTGACAATAATGGTTGATGTCAAATCGTCGACGGGACAAGCTCTACTCAATTTTGAATTACTCGACAGAAATGCCGCTAATGCGATTCTCTGCTGCGAATTTGCCCAGGCCAACGAAGACGGGCAAAGCGCGCGGGAGGTGAAAAGCGTAAAGCTCGGCAAACGTCAAACTGTTGTCTTGCATGTAACAATCGGCAAGGCGGGACGAGGAACTTATCGAGTCAGATTCAGCGGCGCCGTTGCAAATGAAAAGTAAACGCGGCCTTGCGTGTGCTCTGGGCCAATCGGGACGCAAATTCAAACCGTTCCCGGTTGGCCGATATCTGAGGTAGCCATCGTTACTTCACCGGGTTGCTGATTCGCTCAAGGTCCAGGCGGGCTCTGTCAGCTCTTGTTGCTTGAAACTCACGGACCCATGACTGAATTGTCTCTGTCATAAGGACCTCAACCGGTGACTGTTTATATTTCTCGACTGGCGGCGACGCGCTAGGCTTGATCAGTCGTACCACAACAATTACCCTCCCAGCTAGTGAGTTGGTGCATTGGCTGCTTGAGCCTTTGGATCCACCTCGAGATTGTTTACAACGTTGGCTACGCCCTTGGTGCTCCGTGCAGTCTGTTCTGCAACTCGCTTGTCATCTTCTGTAGGCACATGGCCCGTTAAAGTCACATCGTTGCCACTCTTGCCGGGATTGTTTGTTGTATCAACATGTATATCTAACGAAGAGAGCTGCTTGTTCAACGCCAGAGCGCTTTTGACAGCGCTGGTCGTAGCCGCATCTTCAGTGTAGTCCTTTGCCTGATTAAAGTCGGCAGAGATGTCTCGATGCCGATAGCCATAGAAGTAATACAACGCACCGGCTATGACAAGAATCGTGACGACGACAGTAACAATCGATCTTGATCGCATAATCTCTCCCTGGATGGCCGGCGTATGCCGATCACATTAGCCTTATACTCTCACCTTGCGGTGCGCGATTAAGCGAAACATTCCATTGATCGCAAGATGAAGCAAGATGTAAACGATGAGCGCGAATAGATAAGACAAGCGGAACTGATGCGCCCCTGTTGCCGGTGTCTCAACTATTCGTTCGAATGGCGCGAGCAGCGGTCGAGTAAGAACGCCAATGAACTGAACGAACCCGTTGCCGGATCGCGCGCCCATAAGTCCCAGCAAAAACTCCAAGGCGATCAAGCCATAGATGAGGTAGAAGATGTAATCGACTACCTGCGAGACGCGCGCTGCAGTTCTTCCGCGCCCCAACTCACGTTCAGTCTCAACAGCTTCGTGCACCGACTTCTGTTTTAGCTCCTGAGCCACGCCGGCCACCTCGGCCGATTCCTTTGGCTCAACTCGCGCAGACTCTTGTTTGATTCGAGCATTCACATCCTCGTCAATCGAGGCCTTGACCTCCCGATGTGAAGCGAGCCTGCGCTCTTCGTCTAGCAACACATTGTTCTTGTCGACACCTTCATTCATAACTTTCCTCAATAGACGATGATCGAAGCGCGCCGATCTAAACCGACTTCGGGTAATTCGTCAGATCGGCCTTTCCTGCGTCCCGAGTCGCGATTCTGAAGAACCGCAGTTGCACGGCCGGCGTATTCGCGTCGGCGCGAACAACTCTATTATTTTCGCACTCGCGGGACCAATTCGGCCATCATTTCTAACTGACATAAAACTCCTTTGCCGTGGCTTCACCGTAGCGCGAAGCCCACAAACGCCATACTCAGAGATACCGGCGCTTCGTCAGCAATCCAAGGATTGCAACCAACACTGCTGCCCCGATAATCGCCCAAACGATCGGGAAGCTCGTGTGACCGATCTGCAGTGCATAGATCTCAGGCAATCTGAATTGCTTGACGGCCCAGCTTCCAATAAAGGCGCCGATGATGCCGATGGCGATCGAGGTCAAGCATCCACCCCGAGAATATCCGACGAGCTTCTGGGCGATCACACCCACAAGACCGCCCACGATCAGAATGATGATTAGACTCTCCACGCTCAAGTTCATGGTTTTCTCCGCTTCCTCGTGCAAAGGGTACGCACGAAATGCGTGTCTCGATCGCAGAACACCGCTTCACTATGGCTTGACCGCTGTTTTAACAGCGCGCTTTGTGCCGCGACCGACGTGCCTGCCGGCATAGCCGATGTGCTTCCCAAAGCGCTTCCCGCCCCGCACGATGCGGCCGTGCTTGAACTCGTGGCCGAGGCTCGACCCCGCCTTCCCCACTTCCTTCCCGCCTTCCTTCATCTGTCCTTTGGCTGTGGGCTTGCCCGGCGTGTCCTGCTGGGCGAACGCCAGCGGAGCTGCCAAAGTTAATGCAACCGTCATGACCGTTGTTACTAACACTCGTCTTATTTCAAGTTTCATTTTTCATACTCCTATTCATCAAGATTTCTTTCTCAATTCGTTCGGAATTCTCCAGACATCAGCTTCCTTGAGCTTAGCGAATGTTCTTTCCGACAAGCTCAGATAGCTGGCGCGTGTTCGAGTGATGGGGTGAGAAGAGGAACTCGCAGGGCGCGGCTCAACATCAGGAACATCGCCTCGAACACGAGGCCGCCAACCACCACTGCAACTCCCGTCATCATCAATCCCATTCCCATCCCCGTCATTTCCATCATCTCTTTAACTCCGTTGTTGCTTCTCTCTCGGGGGCCACCTACCGAATGTTGTCGCCATCCTGATTCGCGTCCATTACGCTGATGCGAGCGAGCTCGGTCTGTAACTGCTGCCAATCGGCGCTCACCGTCGATGAGAGCGTCAACTGTGGGTCTCGCCTCATTATTCGCTCGAGGAAGTGAGCTTGCCTCATAAGTCCACCGGCCGCGCCTTTGACTGCATCCGGATCGGTGATCGAGGCCGTCAACTGATTGTAGAGTTCAGCGGCTGCTTGCAGACTGGTTATCTGAAAGAGCAACTCAACCTCGTTGGGTTTGAAATTGCGACGCATATCAAAGCTCATCTGGCCGCGATTGTTTCGCATATTCAAATCGCTGTGAAAATCCTGTAACAGGCGATTTGCAAGCAGCGTGATCTGGCGAGGATTGCCCATGCCCGTGTCGCCGACATTGCTGCCTCGATAACCGTTCGCATCGGCGGGTATGCCGAGCGCGCGCGAAGTAACGACGTCCAGCTCGCCAGTGATCGCAATGTTGCGGTCACGCTGGAAATTTTGAATCGCGTCGTGGGTCGCCCGGCTCATCACTCCATTCACGGGGCCGTCGTAGTAGTTCCTGCCTCTGAGAGCGATTTGCGCAGAACGTAAGGAATCAGCCGAAGGCGAAGCAGCCTGGGAGGACGCGCGCCAATCGGGATTATTAAAGTTTCGTTCGTCGGCTACGTTGAACGTGTCAACGGAGAATGAACGCTCTACCATCATTCCGAACTCGGCGCCGGGTCTTACTTCTGCCCGTTCGCCGTTGCCAAGCAACGCTCCGAGTATCGTTCCCGCGGTTGTAGTCTCACCGCTACCGCCGCTGGCAGCGCCAATTGTCGCGCCTGCTCCTCCGCCGGCTCCAATGAAGACCACTGCGTGTCGAACCCGGCCGGCGCTCTCCTGGTAGCTGGTATCCTGCTCAATCTTGTGTCGGGCTTCTTCGTTGAGCGACGTGAGCGTGCAGTCAATCTGGACCGGGCTGCCGGCAGAGAAAACCATTCTGTCGAACACCACTGAAATTGTTCCGGCTTTGCTCCCGCGCTCGGTGCTGGTGACGCCGGTGACGTGGCCTTCTACCTTTGTGCTTTCTGGAATCACTGCCCGGCCATCGACTACGATCGAGCGAAAAACTGTCGCGGTAAAGCGGTCACCTATGCGTGAGGTATCCGAACTCAAGTGGGTATCCAGCCGAAGCGCGATTACAGTACCTGCCGGCACTGTGATCCGACGTTGTCCGAACGCCGGGACTACCAATGCCATAACGATCGCGAGTGAGAATGCAATGCTTAATGTTCTTCCGTTACGATTACTCATATTTAGCCTTCCTTTTCATTGCCTCTTAAAGGCATGTTCCTTCTGACGGCGATGTAAGCTGTGATCCTGCTGATGGCGAGTGGATGCTTTGCAAAGAATCTCAATGACGAATCCCCTTCGATCCCTATTCGGGATGAAACATCATTTCCCGGAAATGACGTCGGCCACCTTCTCCACGGCATCACCTGCATGACGGCGCACCTCGCCAGCCTTCTCCTGTAGTATTCCTTTGAAACGCTCCTCTTTGCCTGCAGCTTCCAGGTCGGGATTGGTAACGAACTCTCCTGCCGTTTCCTTCACAGCACCTTCGATCTGTTTGCCCTTGCCTTCAATTTCATCTTTGTTCCACATACTCATCTCCTTTTGTCGATCGCATCCGACCACATCGGAAGTAAAGAAGAATGGTCGGAGCGTGAATCGTTTGTCACCAACAAGGCGGGTACGCGGCCGGGTTTAGCTTGTCCTGATGTGTCGCCCGAATCCGCTCGCGACCAGTCGCCGCCTTCCCGCCAGCAAGACCTCTGGAGGTTTGTTCAGCAGCATAAGAACACTGCATTCAATGTCTTTGGTCGAGGAGACATAGAGCACCGGCTGGATGCCTCTCGCCGCCCGCGCGCAGAGCATCTCTTCGTACAAATCAACCATATTCGAGTCTGTCATCACCTCTCCAAATGCGCCTACGGCAATGATCGCATCACCGCGGCAGCGGGGAGATTAGGAAACTCCCTGTGGCGAAGCTTTGAATACCGGATTACAAAGCGGTTGAGTGCCGAAGTTCAGATTGCCCTTCGGCGGCCACTCAGCAGGTTGAAGATTAAAACGATCACCGCTACGACTAGCAGCAGGTGGATCAATCCCCCGCCGACACCGCCGATCATCCCCAGCAGCCACAGAACCAATAGAATAACTAAGATTGTCCAAAGCATAATGCACCTCCGTGCAGCACATCTTCCGGGTTAAGCGCCCCAATGGCTTCGTCTCAACTCCGGTTCACATTCGGAATGCTACGCCTGTTCGAGATCAGGTTCTGTGCACTATGGGACAATCTCGAAAATAATTGACGCGGATGATCAGTGCTATTCAAGAGGTCCAAAGAAGCTGATAAGAGAGTGCGTGACTCATCGGGGCAAGGTAATTGAGAATTCAATAGCTCGCGGGGTCTTAGGCTTCCCTCTAAACTGTCTCCAATTCTGTCTAGTATTGAACAGATTTCACAGAGCCTGCCCTGTACCATTGAGTTGTATGAGTACGTATCAGCAAAGCCGGGCATCGTGAACTGCGCTAGCTTATTCGGGTAAGAGCACCCGAGGTTTCGACGAGTTCGATCAGGTAGCGTGTGACGTGCAGGCTGAAAGGAGTGAGTAACATGACAATACTGATTGTTATCGTAGTTCTAATTCTGCTCTTTGGCGGCGGCGGCTATGGCTACCGTCGTTGGAGGGCCTGAACAGGCACGCTAACTGGGCCGCAAGCCGCTTGAGCCAGAGGATAGGGACAGGCCCGAGAAAGATGGTGGGCTGCTTGCTGTTCATGTATCAGTTGGACCGGGTTGTGCAGAAGAAGAGGAGCTTAACCATGAGACTACCAAACAAAGCTGAGATTAAAGGCAAGATCAATAAGGCAAGAGGCACAGTAAAAGAAAATATCGGGCACGCGGTGGGCAATCGAACTATGGAGACCCAAGGTGCCGCCGACCGACGCAAAGGGAGCGTCCAGGAGACTGTTGGCAAAGCAAGACGCAAGGTTGGCGATGCCGTGAAGGACCTCGGTAACACGCTGCGCAAATGACGCGTAGCGGCACCTTGCGCTCCAATTGACTACAAACCCAGCGCATCACCAACGATCCCAACCTCCGCACTTACGATCCAGAGTACGTTGTCCGTCTAATCGCGCAAATGCTCAGCGTGAGTTTGGAGAGTGTTGGTCCGACACAGTCTCTGCGGGCTTGCCAGTTCTAAACGCGACCTAAACTAGAATCGTACCGAGCGCTCTGATGATGCCAGGAACGAGCCGACCGTAGAGATCATGAAGACATCTATTCCGATATTGAATCGACTAACATTCCTCGACCAGTTCAACGTTTTCAAGGCTGCTGTGCTAGCCGACTCGGACCAGCCGTTCATCTCCTTTCTTACTGGACTACCGTATGACTGGGAAGGCTACAAAGATGTTATCTATTACGAAGGTCGGTCTCGGTTAGCTGCTCAGGGCTGGAGAAAGAAAGATATTGGAAGCGGCTCGATTTTGCAGCGTGTGAGAGACGCTATCGAAATCGCAATTCCGAAGACGGAGGGAACAGGGAAGATCATAAACAACCTCGTCGATTGGGATCTGCGGCACGGAAGTGCGGGACGATCACATAAGTCCTTGCTTGAGGCTTTGGAAGACGAGCACAAATGGCATGCGTACGAATCGCTGCTTTTCGATTTCTACCGCAATGAGTCAACTCCGGAAGCGGCATTCAACCAATTAATGAAGATGGCAGGAAAGCGATACGACTTCATTGCTTACCTTTTCTTTCTCAAAAATTCGTCGCAATTCTTGCCCATCTCACCCGAGGGATTCGACTGCGCCTTTCAGATGTTGGAGATCAAGCTGCGAACCTCTCGTCGATGCTCGTGGGAGAATTACCAGATATACCTAGGTGTATTGCGTCAAATTCGAAATGCGCTAAGAGAGGAGAGCCTTGATGACGTACGGCTCATCGATGCTCACTCGTTCTGCTGGATGTTACAACATCCCAACTTGCCAAAAACGCCCCTGCAAAGAATTGGTCACTTGCCTGAGCCGCTGTCTATCTCCTCCGTAGTTAGGCCTCACACTGATATTCTCGACGCCCCGAATCGGGCCGAAGTTGGTCCCGTAGATTGGAATCAACTGCGGGAAGAACAAGCTGCACTAGGTTCTTTGGCAGAGCAGATTGTCTTGGAGGCAGAAAGACTAAGACTAGAAAACGCCGGACGTTCTGACTTGGCCCTGGCAGTGAGGCAGGTATCAAATGATCACAGAAACGGCTATGACATTGAGTCGTTCGATGAAGACGGCACTATACGCTTTGTCGAAGTCAAAGCAGCGAGAAGGAACAAGGGTACGATCAGTTTTTATCTGACCGAAAATGAGCTACAGAAGAGCCAAGAGCTGGATAACTATTTCTTGTACCTTGTTTTTGATGCGAGAGCGAAAGCGAGAACCGTTAAGTATCTTCCCGCAAGTGATCTCCGTCCTGAATTCCGGAAGTCCGTTCTACACACAGTGACTATTCCGCTGCTAACGCGTTAGTCATCCAAGCCAAAATGTTTGAGATAACCTTTCGCTGGTGAAGCCGCTTATCATCCGGCAGGCTGTACGCTGAAGCGCAATCAATCCTTTCTCCCACCACAGCCTACGCAGATTCAAGCGCGAGGAACGGCCGAAGAAGGATGTTGCTTACTCTTCACGGCCTTCTTCTAGTGTCCCATCTAACTCTCTAACGGGCGCAGTGGAATCGTCCAGGATCGCTTCGTGCGCGATTACGCGATCGGAGGGCGGTAGCTTCTTGTGATTCTCGATAACTGAATGCCCTGGTTCATAAGCCTCGCTGTTTTGCGCGAATGGAATCAGAAGCAATCCCGTGACGAACAGCGCAAGGGTGAAGAAGGAGATGTAGCCCGAAGCGGGTGCAAACGCCGGCGTGTCGAGCGTGCCGAGGGAGACTCCTTGCAACAGCGCTCCCGCCAGTCGCTGCAGCCACCCCCGTTCCTGACTATAAAGACTCGCCAGCAGCAGGTGTTTGAGTACGAACGCTGTTCCGAACAGAACCACAAGACTGCGCAATAATCTGCGCGCATCAAACCACGAGAACAAATTGTTCCAGAGCGACCACAGAAAAAAGAAAGAAAACAACCAGTGGAGCAGTCCGCGTTCAGGCAGGACCGAGTTGAACACCTGCGCCGATGCGAAAAAGAGGGTCAGCAGCATCCAGATATTCGAAAAGTTCGTCATCGGAGCGTTAGTGCTCGCCACCCATCGAGGCAACTCAATGAGGTGGCCACGCACGAAGAGCAGGGCTAAGAGTACCGCGAGCAGAAGCGTGACTAGCGGCGGCGGGATGAAGATGAACGCATGGTCGTCCGCGCTTACGCGCAGACCCCCCAGCAGCGCCACGGTCAAAAACAACATCGGCAACAAAACGAAACTTACCAGCGCGCGATTTGTTGAGCGATTCCTTTCCATCATGTTTAGCTTGTGCTCATCACTAGCCCTAACTCAGCAATTTCATCACCGCTTTATTTCCGCGTGCGCAAGATCTTGAAGGGATTGAGATCGGACCAGCTTCGCTCCCTGGCTTGTTCCAGTTCGGCTTTGACTTCGGCGGCGGTATGCATCTGCAAGTCTGAATCGTCGACGGTCAGCGAACCATTAGAGGTGAGACCGATTGCGCGGTTGATAGCTTCCAGAGCCTGCTTGATCAAATCCTGATCGTAGTAAACACGGCCCCAGCCTTCGCGGTAAAAGGCGTAAGAGATATAGAACTGTGTGCGCGCGTCGCCTTGAGCGGGATCCGCTCGCAACCATTCGTCACGCGCGGCTCGAAATTGTTCGCGCCGGAAAAGCGCGAGTGCGCTATTGAACTTCTCCTGGTCGATCTGGTAAGTCCCGACGGCGATCTCCGCGCTGGTCGCAACCTCCTTAAAAGTTCGCGGTTCCGTCGCATAAATCCAAATAATGAAAGCGGCGTAAGAAAAGGTCAAAACTATGCCGGCGGCTTGAATGGACTTCTGTCGCATTTGATCCCAACTTCGCCCGAAAGTTTATTCAACGAGGCGACGACTTAATCATAGTACGTTTTATTTTCAGATGAGGCATGCGATCCGATAGGGTGTACCAAGGTGTTGGCCGCCGAAGCACTCCTCTGCGTCCTCAGCGCCCCTCTGCGGTTTTCTTAATCAGTGGCGGGGATCAACCGCAAGGGCGCCGAGGGGGAGCATCACGATCGTGAGCGACCAACAGTACGGAGAGAAATTGACCTATTCAAACTCTTAAAGCCAGCCGCCCGGAAAAGCCTGCTCGTTGAAGCCCGCTAACAATTGAGAGCAACTACGCATCAGCCGCCATAGAAATCCTGAGCGATAGGTCTCAATCATCAAGACAATCGGACCTTGATCGAGTCCGTAGTAGCCCTTCAAGATCCATTCCTTGCCTTGTGCCTCCGAAAACGTCGGATTGAAACTGTACTTGAATCCGTAGTGGCCCGACATCTCAGGATAAGCCTCGTCGAAATATTGGATCTACAGCAATCTAATCCCGGGCGGAACGGAATTGAAGCAATCACCGCCCACGGAGCGAGCGTGCCGTCATCCGGCCCGTCAGGAATGCCGCCCGCTTTCAGAAACGTTGAGCATCGAAAACCGGGAACCGCTTTCCCAGTTTTTGGTAAGAGGTAAGCGTGTTGCCGGGTGCGAGATGCGTGTTTTTCTTTGAGGTTGTACAATATTGGACAGACCTCTGAACTGGCTTGTGTTATAGGATCGTCAGTTCTTGAAACTCGCATCGCTACTGTTGAAGCAGCGACTGCATGGAACATGAATTCTTGAAACAGGAAGGACAGAAGGAACAGAGTATGAAAGTTCTCTTGGTATATCCCGAATTCCCAGACACCTATTGGAGTTTCCGGCACGCGTTATCATTCGAAGGTAAAAAATCTGCCTTTCCACCTTTGGGCCTGCTAACAGTTTCAGCCATGCTCCCCGAGTCGTGGGAGAGACGACTCGTGGACATGAATGTGCGCCCGCTGAAGCGAGCGGACGTTGAATGGGCTGATGTTGTTTTCGCCAGCGCCATGATTGTGCAACAGGAATCGCTCAAGGAAGTGATCAAATTCAGCAAAAGACTCGGGAAACTAATTGTCGTCGGGGGCCCACTCATAACCACCGCATTGAAGCCCCTGGAGAACGTTGATGTCGCAGTGCTGGGCGAAGCCGAAGAGACTTTACCAGATCTGATTCGCGATCTGGAGGCCGGACAGCCTAAGCCCGTTTACAACGCTCCGGAACGTCCATCAATGACACTCACACCAATCCCCGACTTCAAACTCTTGAACATGAAGCCCTATATCGCAATGTCCGTGCAGTATTCGCGCGGCTGCCCATTCAATTGCGAATTCTGTGACATAATCGAGATCTACGGAAGGGTGCCGCGAACCAAGAGCAACGAGCAGATGCTGCTTGAACTTGACGCGCTGCGGAAGACTGGCTGGCGTGGTACAGTCTTCATCGTCGATGACAACTTCATCGGCAATCTGAGGAACGTCAGAAAGCTGCTGCCCGACCTCACTGCCTGGCAGGAGCGTCACGGCCGTCCGTTCACCTTCATCACCGAAGCCAGCGTTAACCTCGCCGAGCACGATTCAGTTCTGGACTTGATGCGACAAGCTGGTTTCAACCGGGTATTCCTCGGTATTGAAACGCCAATCGAAGAGAGCTTGAAAGAAGCGCAGAAGGGACAAAATCTAAGGCACGACCTGCTGGAATCGGTTAAAAAGATTCAGAGCTACGGCATCGAAGTTATGGCCGGCTTCATCGTTGGCTTCGACAATGACCCGGAAGATATCTTCGAGCGCATGACTCACTTCATCCGCGAGAGCGCGATTCCGCTGGCAATGGTCGGGATATTGACAGCTTTGCCCAACACGCAGCTTTGGAAAAGATTGAGCGGTGAGAACCGCTTACTTGGCGAGAGCGGTGGCAGCAACACGCACTCGGATCTCAACTTTCGCACCACTATGGACCCGACCAAGCTCGTGACAGGGTATAAGTCAATCCTGCGTTCTATCTACGACACTCGTGAATACTACGATCGTGTGCTCGAGTGTATGAAACGAGTCTCACAAGAGGTACCCAAGTCGCAGCGAGGTAGCACTATTATTCACGATCTGTCCGTGCTAACGCGCATCACGCTCAGACTCGGTGTACGCGAACCAGACCGAATGGAGTATTGGCGATTCGTGGTCCAGACTCTCGCACACCATCGGGCCGCCTTCGCCGACGCAATGAGACTGGCAGCTATGGGCTATCACTTTCGTAAATTGACCGAGGCTTACTGTGAGTAGTCCTCTGGAGTGATAGGAATGATAAATCAACCAGCGAAAGCACCCGCCAATGCCGTGAGGGCAGCCCATTAGTAGCCAGCCCGGCGCTCCACCGACGGATGAAATGGATTAAGCATGATAATCATATACATACAGAGGTCTAATACACTTGTACACTCTCCCCCACCGTTTTGTGATACACGCACGTCCTGAACCGCAAGGGTGTTAGAAGTTCCGCCGACTCACTCTGAGCCTGACCTTTGTTCGGTTCATGCGGATTCCGCATAAACCCGAAAAGACTCGCGGGACGATTGACATCTGGCTGACAAGAATTCACTTAGTCAAAATGGAGCATACGGTTTTATACGGCAGGAGATCGGTTCTCGGGTTTATGCGGAAACCGTAGAATCGGAAGTTAGGCACTCAGGAGGAGTTTATGTCTGGCTCAATCTTCGACGTGAAAACGTTCGGTGCCCTCGGCGATGGCAAGACCGACGACACCGCCGCCTTTCAGCGTGCGCTTGATGCTATTGAGGCGCTCTCGCCAGAAACCGATTCGCATGGAAGAGTCATTTCCCCGGCTGGCGCAGTTCTACATATTCCCTTCGGAAAATACCTTCTCAACAAGACCCTCCACATAAGACGCCAGATGATCATCCAGGGCGTCAGCGGTGCCGGCGACCAGGCGGGCACCCGGCTCGTCTTCGCGCCCGACATTGACGGCATCGTCATCGAGCGGCAGGATATTCCCACCGTAAATCCGTTCGGTTTTCAACTCGGCGATTGGACGGTGATTCGCGATGTCGCCATATGGTCGGACGGTCAGCACATATTCTCCCGACAGCCCAACCCAGCGGTGAATGAAGACGAGCCGATCTCCGCCTCGAGCGCGCACATCAACCATCAGCCGCTGCACGGTCACGGCGTGGTGCTGATGAGTCGGGCACGCCTGGTCAATTGCAACATTGAGGGATTTCACTATGACGGCATCTATATTGACACCGTCGATTTGTTTAAGAACGCCAACAACTTTGAGATTCATAACTGCCGAATAAAGACGAACGGCAGGCACGGTATATTTGTCTGCGGCGGGAATAACAGCAACGCTGGGCGGATCATCGGCGTCGATTGCTCGAACAACGCCGCTTGGGGCATCTACGACCGCTCATTCCTCGGCAATACCTACGTCGGTTGCCACTCCGCCGACAACGGCCATTACGCTACCGATGTGCTTTGCTTGCTGGTGGACCCGAACACGCCGGATATTACCTACGCTGGGACCGGCGACTCGGGATTTTACCGCGCCACCGACGGCGGGCGAAACTGGGCCGCCTTCAACCGTGGTCTAAGCGTCGGGGGATTCAATGCGAAGGTGAGCGCGCTGGCGCTTGATGCGACGGGCGTGCTTTACATGGGAACGCTTGACGCCGGCGTGCTACGGCGCGACCCGCCCGTTTGGATGCCAACCACTGCCGACTGGACGGCGATCAACCAGGGGTTGAGCAACCTCACTGTCCAGGCACTGGTGATTGCCGACAAGCCAACGATTCTATATGCAGGCACCAGGGGCGGCCTATTCAGAAGCACTGATAGCGGCCAGAACTGGAACACTCCAGTTCTGGCTAACCAAAATGTGCAGGCGTTGGCGTTGGGGCGCGGAAAACCCGATACCCTTTATGCTGGCACTCCTGGGGGAGTATTCATCAGCACTGATGGTGGCCAGAACTGGAACGCTCCAGGTTTAACCAATCAAAACGTGAAGGCGCTTGCCTTCAGTCCCAAGACTAGAAAACCAATTATCTATGCTGGTACCACGAGCGGCGTATTCATCAGCACCGACGGCGGGAAGACCTGGAGTTTGAGCTTACCCAATCAGCGTGTTGCGGCACTGGTGATCGATCCACAAACTTCTATTACTATCTATGCAGGCACCGATGCGGGCATATTCAAATCGCTCGACAGCGGTGAAACCTGGACTGCCTCTAGTAATGGGTTAGCCACACTTGATGTCCGCGCGCTGGGGATTGATCCACAAACTCCGACGACCATTTACGCCGGGACACACCCGAAGGCTGGTTTCGACGCACTCAAAAACCTGGGCGGCGTCTACCGAAGCATTGATGGCGGTGCTACGTGGCACGGCGGATTCGACAACCCAAGGAATCCCGATCCGGAGAATGCCTCACGTACGTTTTACGGCGGTGGGTACAAGACCACCCAAACCCTCGCATCAAATGTGATGGTGGGCTGTTATTCTGAAGGCGATCAGGGCAACGGTAATGAATTGTTCTCTCCGACACTGGTGCTAGGCGGCAAGCTAGGCGGCGGATTCAATCCAATCACCAATGCGGGGATCGTAAATGAGAGGGGCATCATAAACCTACCGCTGCTTAGTTCTGTGGTTCACAAGGTTCGGACAATCGTTCGGCGGGCGAACTCGATTTTGCCGCGCAACTCACCTGACACATACAGCATTCTCATCGACGACGAGATCATATTAGTCAATCTCGCCAACGGCTTTATGGTTCTGGTCTTGCAAGCAGCCAAGGCGGTGTCAGGGCAGCAATTCGTGATCAAGCGGATCGACCCGGAACTGACCGATCCCGCAAATCCGCCGAGCAGCTACACCAGCTTAGGAGTGCACATCCAGGTTCTGGGCGGCGGGCTTATTGACACAGAACCCGTGGTGAAGTTGACGCAACCTAATACCGGCATCGCACTGATCGCCAACGGGGACGCCAATAATTATCAGATCATCTCAACAATTGGAAAGATCAGGCCCGAAAGAACGCCGTACTCGACAGATCATAGGATCTCGATAAGCGACTACATCGTCGGCGTCGACACAAGTACCAAGGCGCTTACAATGACGCTCCCAAACCCGCTTGCCATCGCGGATGGAGCCGTTCTCATAATCAAAGATGAAAAGAACAACGCCTCATCCCACCCCATTACTATAAAGCGTAACGCGTCAGAGAAAATCAACGGTGTTGCAATGGACTTGACCATCAATACCAACAGCGGGTCGGTAAGGTTGTACACCGATAGAGCAAACTGGTTCACGGTTTGAATCAGCGATGATTGAGCCAGCCGCGCTGAGGAAATGAGGAGAGACTAGACTGGTTCAGAGAAGTTCGTCAGGCAGCTAGAGAAGGCGTTGAGTTAACACGGCTTCATCTGGTTGAGTGCGGTAGAACAGCAGACGGAATTTGAGTGAGAATGCACGAGAGACCTAAAGCGGGAATGGTAAAGAGCCTCGTTGTTCCAATCGCGGGGCGCAAGACTTGACATGAATCGGAGCGGCGTAACCCGTCATCCGACTCGAGCGGGGGCAGCCAACTTCACCTAGAGGCTTGAGTGCCATTCCCGCGCCGCGTGAACACCCATTGTTATCTTGCTTTGACTAGGTGAACATCTCTCGGTGGTCGAAAAGAGAAAAGATAGGAGAAAGTCTGACTGACAACGGCTCATCCAAAAGTTGTTCGCAATGCCCTAATCGCCACTGTCATCGCAATCTTAATGAATCCCGTATCGCTGCCCGTCTGGAAATGATCGGTCGTTGATGAGCGTTGAGAAAATATCTCTCGGTTCAAATATTCCCCTATCGTCAGCGAACAAACAAAAGACCAATCGAACCAGAAAATCGTTCGAGGTCGTGACCGACATATCCCGAAGCTTTCAAAGCGTCATGCAATCGGCCCATCAGTTCTGACGCTTCTATGTTGACTGGATCTTGATCGCGGAATGTTCGCTTCTGAACTCCCAGAATGAAAGTAAAGTCTTCGACGTGCTCGGGAAGTTGGTGGAGCGCAAAACGGACGCGAGTATTTTCATCAAGATCGTAGAGCTCGAAGGTTTGAAAGTCGCTGAGCAGAATGTATCGCGGAAGCTCTGGTTCTTTGAGTCCCGGAAAATAATCCAACGCCTGTTGTTTCGCACGGACCAGATTTCCTCCGGCACTCTTTTGTTCTACAAGGAGGACACCTTTCCAAAACAAATCCAGAAAACCGCGCCGTTCGCCAAGCAATCTGACAGGCTCTTCAAAGCTGGCAACGCGTCGGCGGGTCACTCCGAAGGCTTCGAAGAACTCGTTATAGAAGGTCTGAGCCTCACCTCTCTCGTAGTGCGCGTGTTTCCATTCTTCGGCGAAACGAGCAGCGCGGACTCTGATTTCGTTCCAGCTCAGGTGCATGGTGGGATATTGTAACTGACGATGCCTCGATAGCAATGGGAAACCTGCTCAATCCTACCGACCGAACCAGGAAAACCACAAAGAAGGTTTTCTTTGTCGAAAAGCAAATTAGGAAAACTGCCGAGAGAGTCTTCTATATCACAAGGCCAATTGGCAAATCGGTAAGTTAATTAGGAAAGCCGCAAAGAAGGTTTTCTTCTTCGCAAGACCAATTAGAAAAACTCCGATCCTAATTAGGAAAGTCACGAACAAAGGTTTCAGAGCCGCAAGGCTGATTAGAAAATCCACCAAGCGCGTTTTCTTTGACTCCGACTCAATCGGAAAAATTGCGAAGCTTATTAGGAGAATCGTAAGGAAAGATTTCCTGGTTGTAAATCTAATTAGGAAAGTCGAAAGGAAAGCTTTCTTAGCTGCGAAGCTTATCAGGAAAACCCACGTCACGATTGGATTCAGCGAGAAGTGGACTAACCTCAAGGCAGGCGTTGCGCTGTACTTCGCTTACTGTAATTTCTGTCGCGTTCACCAGATGTGGTTAGTCAATCGCGCCAAACCCTGATAGTAGCCCCGGCAATGGAAGCTGGAGCCTGAGCGAATTGACTGCGGCGGCTTAGCGACGTTTCTTTGCGCTTTTAGGTCGTCCGCCAAGGCTCGGCTTGAACTTCTCTACTTCATCCTTGAATACGAGCCGCCTTCCAAGAACCTCAACTGACTTGAGACTCCCGCGATGAACGAGTTGGTTGATAGCTTGCGGCGTACATCCTCGAATCTCTGCTGCTTCTTTCTGTGTAATCAGCTTGCTAAGGTCAACTCGCATTATATCACAGAACGGCTTGCGTGTATGAAAGGCGTTTTGTAATAATGACCATGCCCGGAACGTAACAACGGCAACCGGGCCGAACTTCGACAGAAATGCCGAAGTAGCTGCGGGCCGGGTTGCGTTTGACCTTGCCGGGACTGCGCAACCCGTCTCGTTTATGAATTCAAGAGATTAACCGAAGAGACGGCGAATATGCCAGTGGCGAACGAGATTCGCAAGGAAAGAGTCCAAGCGGCGATTGACTTCATGAACGCCAATCTTCACCGGAGCATTAGCGTTAATGAGCTTGCCGACTCTGTACACGTTTCGCCCTCGCACTTCGCTCGACTCTTCAAAACTGAAACTGGAATTGCACCGGGCCAGTATCTCACCAACTTGAGAATGGAAAAAGCCGGACAGCTTCTAGCGACCGCTTCTCTTAGCATCAAGGAGATAATGGGAGCGGTCGGTTATTACAGTAGGAGCAACTTTATACGTTGTTTCAGAAAACACTTTCACGTCACGCCCTCCGAATACAGACAGCGAGCTTTCAGGGATCGTTGACCCTGCAACACAGATTTTAGGCATTACCCGACTGGAGACTGGGTGACGCCGAAGCCATCTCGGTTCACAAGCCCGTCTCGGCCTGTGACTGCGGTGGTGGAAACGGAAAAAGGCTGACTCTCCACTCTTGAAAGACTTCATTGCGATTGTGTACATTATCGCCCGAAGGGTAATTGACAGTCATTACTCGTAAACGCCCCAGCGGAGTCGAAGTATGATTCAAGATTATCCGGAGACGGACGTATTCAAAAAACAGATGCGCGAGTCGTTGCAACGCGAGATCAGGAACTCGCGCGCCATCAAGATCTCGAAACACTCAAACGTCTACACCATTGGCCAGCAAGACGAGATGGTCTACTTCGTCGAGAGCGGGCAGATAAAGCTGCTTATGCTCTCTTCCGAAGGCAAAGAATGTCTGCTTGCTATCCACGCCGCAGGAGACGTCTTCGGCGAGTTGTGCCTGTCGGGGTTAGCGGGCCGACTCGAAACTGCGACCGCAATGGAAGACACCCTCTTGAAAAAGGTTCCGTGTGCAAAGTTCCTTGAACGTTTGGCCACCGATTCGCTTCTTGAGGGCTTCGTCAGGTATCTGGCCGTCCGCGTCGCAGACCAACAGGCGGTCATCGCCAATCTGGTGACGGTTGATAGCGAACAACGCCTGGGGAAGACCTTGTTGCAGCTAGCCAAACAATTAGGCAAGAAGGGCCCTCGCAGCACACGCATCGAACTGAAGATTTCACACGAAGAACTTTCGAACATGATCGGCACGACGCGGCCTCGCGTCAGCGTCTTCATGCAGAGGTTTCGGAACCTCGGGCTGATTGAGTTCAGCGAAGAACATTATCTAATCGTCATGGAAGATAAGCTTACTGTTTATCTGGCATCGATTGCGTAGCCGGGCTGCGCACCAGCCTTCCCACCTAAACTTTATTTCTGCGCGTGTTCAATTCTGAACATCATTGAATCCGCATTTGTTGTATCGTGATCGCAGTTCACTAATCGGTGTACTGCATCGGCAGCGATGACCATTCATTCACGGCGATCCGTACACCGATTGGTATCGTTAATTCCTAACTGCTTCGGCAGGTACTACTAGAATCTAACGCTCGATTAGAGATAGAGAGCCTTTGTGTAGACATAGGCCCGGAATCGAAGAGGTCGAAATGACAGCAATGGCAACCACCACGTCAGGAGCAAGAAAACGGATTCTGTTGGTTGATGACGATGAGGATACCAGGGATATGATGAACGCCCTGCTCGACTCCTTCGGGTATGAACCGGTAATCGCGGCTTCCGTGTCCGACGCGTTGGAAAGCGCCAGGTCCGGCGGGCTCGCCTTGTACATCCTCGATCATTGGCTAACCGAGGGAAATGGTATTGACCTGTGTCAGCAGATTCGTGCCTTCGACTCAGACACGCCGATAATGTTCTATTCAGGCGCGGGCTATGAAGCCGATATTGACAAGGGGCTGGGTGCCGGCGCGCAGGCGTACCTTGTTAAGCCGGATTTTGAAAATCTAAAGCCGACCATTGATCGGCTGATTTCTAGAACCGACCTCACCACTCATCTCAATCTCCTGTAGGTTTCTCCCAAAGCTCACGCCGAATATGCACGGCCGCCGTTGCGATTCGGTCATTGGGCAGACGAAACTCTACGACACCCCTCCCAGTTCCACCATCCGAAACCACACGAACTTCCAAGGCTGTTTCCTTCATTCTTTCTAATCTCCAGACTTAGCGACCCAGATTTTGCAGGAACCTTCTATCACTCAAGGCGGGCATATGATGCTCGTTCCTGCTCTGGCGTTCGCTGCTGAAGCCGGTGGTTTTGGTTTAACGATTACGACGCGATCCTCGAGTTTCGTCAGAGTTACGAACAATCCGAAGTCGAACCGGGGCATTTATTCTATTCAGCTCATCTCTCAGTTCTTGATTCGCCACGAGCTCATCTTCGTCAAAATCCCACAGAGGACGCCAGTCAGTGGACGTAAGTGGATTATTGGCTTCCAACCGCCACCGTTTCCTACGCGCCTGCTGTTCCATAGTTCGTAACCTGAAGCCGCTCTATACTACGTATCAGGCTCTGCGGATTCTGTTCAATATTAGACAGGGCTCAAAATAATTCGGTGACTTTTGCTGTGAGAATCAAGTCGCGAGCTCATTCGTGAGCGGATTACGATGTTGGGTGGGGAGAGGCGACAGGCCGGAGTGGAGTGAAAACAACCCTGATCCACTCGTTCTCTTATGATTTGAATCTTCGCGCGGCGTGCTAACTCTATCCCGGCTCCGACTCCGCTAATAGTTGTCTTACTTCATCCATCAACGAATCCAGATGCACAGGTTTGTTCATAGCGCGGTACGCTCCGGCTCTGATTGCCTTGTCCATCTCTTCGCTACCAAAAGCGGTCAAAACCAATATGGGCACGTTATCGAGTTCTGGCTGCGCCCTCAACTGTTTGATCAAATCGATACCGTTAAGCTCCGGCTTGCTGATGTCTACTATGATCAAGTCGGGCTCCTCAGCGACAGCCATATAGAGTCCTTCACGGGCATCACTAGCAATGACGACCGCGAATCCTTCGGTGGTTAGGTGCAGGTGGGTAAGTTCGCGGGTGTCGAGATTGTCGTCAACGACAAGAATCTTCCTCCGCATTAGGCTGCTGCCTTTCGGTGGATTCTCACTAAGCGCCGAGACGAACAGCATACGCACGCTCGGGGTCAAAGGCAAACTATGATGTTGTGTTGCATGAGGCAACTTTGACAGTTCATCGATCCAAATGGGTTCTGTTCGAGATTCGACTTCGCGATGGCGCAAACGACGGCGAGAAACAGCCCGTCGCTGTCTATCACAGCAACGGGCATATTTCGGTAAAGAGCGGTCATCGCCTCATCTTTTAGCGAAGCGACTCGAGGTTGAGGATTCCAGCCAGCACGGCGCCCAGGATGGTGTACTTGCCACTAGAGTAGCGGCCGTATTGATAGCGGCTGTCGTAGCCGTCTTCATAGCCGCGACGGAAGCCCTCGCGGAAATAGTAGTTGTAGTCGTCCTGGTCTACATAGTAACCGCTATAACCGTAGTTCGCGTCCTGGTAAGCAAAGGAGTCCTGATAGCTGGAGTTCCAGCGATCCTGCCGGTCTGCCTGTCCCGAACGGAAGCCTTGCTCGTAGCCATAGTTGACGGCCTGACGTAGCAGGTTTGCGCCATATTGATTCGTCTCATAGTAGCTGCCGCCACGCAAGTATCGATAATTCGGAGCCGCATAGAAGTACGAATTGTGATTCAGGTTGTAGCTACGCGTTTCCTGAAGGCGAATCTGCTGCAACCGCAGATAGTACTGTTGCTGATACCGATACTGCGCCATTCGCCTTTGTTGTTGAAACTGCGCGGCTCGCTCCTGTGACACGCGCTGCTGGTCTGAGTACTGCTGACGGTATTGCGTCTGACGCTGCTGCTGTTGCGCAACACGCTGTTGCTGACCTGCCGTAGACGAGCGCTGTCCAGCGGCTTGAGTCTGCTGTTGGTGTTGCTGCCTGGCGGCCTGGTTCTGAGTGGCCTGGTTCTGAGCAGCAGCTTGATTCTGTTGGTGGCGCTGCTGTTTATCTGCCTGCTTCTGAGCTGCCTGGCTTTGTTGCTGACTCTGTTGTTGACTCTGTTGTTGTTGCTGTGCAGCCTGAGCCTGCTGTTTGCGTTGCTGCTTGTTAGCCTGTTGTTGAGCAGCTTGATTCTGTTGCTGATTGCGCTGCTGTTGCTGGTTGGCTTGGGGCTGTTGCTGCTGAGGCTGAGCCTCCTGTTTGCGTTGCTGCTTATTAGCCTGCTTCTGATCAGCCTGTTGCTGCGCGCCCTGTTGCTGCGCCGCTTTGCGCTCCTGTTTGTTTTGCTGCTTGTTCGAGTTTTCCTGTGCGTTGGTCGGTGTGCTCGTGCCGATCATCAGCAATCCGCTGACTGCGAAGGTCACGACCACCCGGCTTAAGACATTGACTTTCATTTGAACTCCTTTTCTAACAGTACAGTCGCCCCAGTACGAAGCGTCATCGAGGCTTGGAGCGAAGCGCCTCGATCGTCGGCATTCCCATCGGTTTGGTTGAATGCTTGGTGCTCGTGTCCCGGAGTAGTTCCAGTGCCGAGCCGTCGTCTCCACAGTAGGTGTCCGCTTCGGGATAATCTTTTTTGCAGATCGGGCATCTCTTATGGCTCTGGTTGATTGCTTCTTTCATATCGAACTCCCGAAAGTTGCTCGTCAAAAATTCGATGGACGCTCGCCAATCGTCTTGAATTCGAACTGACCAGCCCTGTCGGCGTAGGCACATGAACCAACTCCCAACTCCGATTCGCACTTCAGATGCTACGCCGATTCGTGAGTGCGTTCAGTGCAGTATTGGACATTCTCGGGATTTAATTGATTGGTCGGGGTCGGCCAGGGAATGCGTGCTTGGCTTCTAATGTCACGAAAGCACCGAAGGCGAAGAAACTGCCGGCAGCTCAACTTTCGCCTTCGGTGTCGTGGGGGCTGATCTGATAGCCGAAGTGTGATCATACGCCGCACTCAGGACAGCGTCTGTTCAATATTGTACAAATAAGAAAAACCTGAAACCACGGATCCCTATTGAACAAACCGTCCCCGGTCGATGCTATTTGGAGCGGGACAGGGAGCGGCGGTCCGGGCTGATCGAAATCTCAGCCGCCCCGCGGGAGTCGCGTGTGAATCTCAAGAAACCTGCGCATATAACCGCTAGCAGCATCAGCAGCATGGTCGTCCAGAAGGACCAGGGCAAATTATTGGATTGCCTCCCGCCGATGGTTAACAGAATGAACGGAGCGACCAGCGCCGCACCCACGAAGCGGAACAGAGGCGCCGCCGGATCGAATGCGCCCGTTGATACTGCTTTCAGGTTCAGTAATACTCTTTGAATTTGCATTTCCAGGCTCCCTTTCAAGCGCCTCTAACCTCATTGTGGTTGCTCCCATAAAAGCTGAGAAGAGAACTATCCGAGTTCTCTTCCCTTCTTCTATGGGAGCGAACGGATCGCGCTGAAGCTTGCAGCTCAGGACCTGAAGCTAGTAGCGTCGACCGCCGCCATAAGAACCGCCGCCGTTGCTGCGACTGTCGGTCTTCGGTTTCGCTTCATCTACCTTGAGCGCGCGCCCGTGTAGTTCTTGCCCGTCGAACTTAGCTTTGGCCGTAGTCGCTTCAGCTTTCGAATTCATTTCGACGAATCCAAAGCCCTTCGACCGGCCCGTGTCCCGGTCGGTTATCAGTTGGCACGATTCCACTGGGCCCACCTCACTGAACAGATCTCGTATTTCATCACTGGTCGTCTCGAACGAGAGATTACCAACAAACAATTTAGCTGACATAATGGTTTTTCCTTTTAGATAAGAGTTGGAAGCAGGCCGAGCGATTCGCGGGAACGGTTGCGGGCGTAGGCGGTCGGTCTAACAAGTTAACGATTGACTGCTCTTCAAGCGATTGATCGTCCGGGCCACACTAGACCCGGGCGCATCTCCGTTGTTTGCGCCGGAGAGCAAGGTTGCAATGAGAAGGCGGACGAGTCCGCCCTCTCGAGATTATGTGCACTACCTACCTCAAGCCTTAGCGGCAAGCTTGTGGAGAGTCGAGCTGATAAGCTCAAAGGTCTCGACCTTTGAAGTTCCCTCGACGAACTTCGACACGATCTTCAGCACTTCAGGATATCCGGTCCGATTGTAATTCTCGCAATTCTCTTTCGTCTCCCAGAAGCTGATTGCCAACGCTTCCGAACGCTCCGGGGCGACAAAGGTGATCTCATCACGGAAGCCCGGCTGCTTGCGAAGCAGTGGGAGAATATCATTCTCGATTACGCGGTTGAATTCCGGAGTAACATTCGCCTTCAGTTTCATAGACACATGTCGTGTAAACATTTTAGCTCCTTTGAAAGTGAGCCGTGTGATTCAGATGGACTGGATGATTCCAGAGAAGCTGAAGAAGAGAGTAAGCTATGCTCAGTTCGTAGTGAACTCTATAGAGAAGTGAGTGGTCTGTCAAACATAATCCAGTTAGAGAGGCCGCTGGTACGGTGAAAGTGTTGACTCGATCACTCTCAAAGTGGAGTTCTGGTGATGTTAACGCTCAGCAGAAAAGCACAAATAATAGTGAAATAGGAATTTGGCTCAGGACAAAGATTCGCAAATAACGTGGTTCATGTTTTGAATGCGCCCGGCGCGACTCGAACGCGCGACCTTTTGCTTCGTAGGCAAACGCTCTATCCAGCTGAGCTACGGGCGCAAAATGATTTCTTGCAACCGGTTGATTATTGCAAACGCTCTCAAACAGTGTCAACGAAACGTGTTTTGGAAAATGCTGTGCGCGCGTGACGCGTAGACGTGATTCGTGAAACGTCATTCGTGATTCGTGAATTTCGAATCGTTTGGTTGCGCGTCAGAAGTCGCGATGATAGACAGTTCAAGATGAAACGCAAAAAAGCTGGCTTCTCTTCGGATGCTTCAGAAACGATCGCCTATATCATTCAAAATCTCAAAGCTGTCTACGGTGTGCCCAAGCTCGAGCGCGGACTTGATCCGCTCGACGTGCTGATCGAAACGATACTCTCGCAATCGACCACGAATGCGAACAGCAATCGCGCGTTTGATAACTTGAAGCACAAGTTTCCAACTTGGGAGCAGGCCAGACGCGCTCGAGCGTCGACAATCGAAGCTGCCATACGAACGGGCGGGCTTGCGAAACAAAAGTCCCTTCGCATCAAGAACCTGCTCAATGAAATTCATAAGAGACGCAAATCTCTCGACCTCTCATTTCTCAAAAGCACGCCGCTGGACGCAGCAAAGCAGTTTCTCGCGAGCTTCAAAGGCGTCGGGCCGAAGACCGTTGCCTGCACATTGCTGTTCGCTTTCAATCGGCCCACCTTTCCAATTGATACTCACATATTTCGAATCGCGCGCCGGCTTGGGCTGATTCCCGAAAGATGCTCGGACGAAGACGCTCACGAACTTCTCGGAGGAATTATTCCTAAAGAGCGCTATTATGAGGTTCACATAAATCTGATTCGGCATGGGCGACAGGTCTGCCGTCCGTCGAATCCGTTGTGCGATCGGTGCTGTCTTATCGACTATTGCCGGTACTACGCGGCTCGCTATTAGCCCGGTTGCCACAGTTGCGAGAGAGCGCTTATGCTTCGGCGGTCGATGACAATTCTCTTGCACAGGAGAAAGCTCATGAACCATAGAAAGGATCGCCTACTCCGAAGCGTGTTTTGTCTTGCGGTTGTGCTTGCCGTCAGCGCGAGCTTGGCTGCGCAGGACCTTGCAACGAAGTTTGATCAGCACCTGAAGGCGCTTGCGGATCAGGGCCGGTTCACCGGCTCGGTCCTTGTCTCTCGCGACGGAAAGATTCTCTTTGCCAAAGGCTACGGGCTTGCGAATGCCGAACTGGATGTTCCCAACACTCCGCAGACAAAGTTCCGCCTCGGATCTATCACAAAACAATTCACGGCAACCGCCATTCTGCTCTTGCAGGAACGAGGCAAGCTCAATGTCCAGGATCCGATCTGCAAGTACATCGACAACTGCCCGAGCGCCTGGAGCGAGATCACCATTCACCATCTGCTGAGCCACACCGGCGGCGTCCCAAACTTCACGAGCTTTCCCGATTATGTCTCGAAGATGATGATGCCGGTGACTGCGCAGGAAATGATCGCGCGATTCAAAGACAAGCCGCTCGACTTCAAGCCCGGCGAAAAATGGAGCTACAGCAACTCGGGATATTTTCTGCTCGGCTACATAATTGAAAAGGTCTCCGGTGAATCTTATGAAAGTTTCGTTAAGAGAAACATCTTCGATACGCTGAAGATGAGCAACAGCGGCTACGATCATTTCAATTCAATATTGAAGAACCGCGCGACCGGCTATTCGCTCGACAAAGGAAAGATGATCAACTCGGCGTACATCGATATGACTCAGCCTTATTCAGCGGGTTCGCTTTATTCAACGGTCGAGGATCTGTTCACGTGGAATGAAGCGCTGTTTTCAGACAAGCTCCTTTCGGCGAAGTCTTGTGAGACGATGATGACTCCGGTGAAGAACGACTACGCGTACGGTTTGGGGGTGCAAACGAAATCGGGTCGAAAAGTAGTCGGGCACGGCGGCGGAATTAACGGGTTCTCGACTTACCTTGTGCGCTTCCCGGCTGAAAAAATCACAATAGCGGTCTTGCGCAATTCAGATTACGGAGCGCCCGGGCCCGGTCAGATCAGTCTCGATCTCGCGGCGATCATGTTCGGGGAGAAGTACGGAGCGCCGGCGTCGCGGACCGAAGTTAAAGTCGATCCAAAAATCTTCGATGCTTATGTCGGACAGTATCAACTGGGGCCAAACTTCATCATCACAATCACCAAAGAAGGTGACCGCCTGATGATTCAGGCTACCGGTCAACCAAAATTCGATTTGTTCCCCGAATCCGAATCGAAGTACTTCCTAAAAGTCGTAGACGCTCAGATCACCTTCGAAAAAGACGAGACTGGCAAAGTAACTCGTCTGATCCTGCACCAGGGCGGAGACCAGCCGGCCAAGAAGATCAATTGATTCTTCAACCGGCCTCTGGTCACTGTTTCCTCACAACTCCTAACAATCGTCCAGCCGTATAGATTCACCTCACAGCTATGTACGCTTGCGAGACGATGCACTGAAGTTTTCCTCCTGTGATTGAGAAACGCGACGCGAATTGTTTTGGAATAAGGTTTGTTCAAAAGCATGACGGATCAATGCGCGCGAACTTGAATGACGGAGAAGCATAGTTTTTGCAATCGCTGCAATGTTGCGATAAAACGGTGGCTCCTCTCAAAAGTTCCGAGATGCGAAAACCCAAGGAGGAAACGAAATGGCAACCCTAGTAACTGGATTGTTCAAGGCTCGCTCGAGTGCGGAACGCGCGGTCGAGGATCTGGTGGCACACGGCTGGTCTCGCGATGATATCAGCCTATTGATGAGCGACGCGACGCACGGACGCGAGTTTGGTCTCGCGATGGCGTCAAAAGCGCCCGAAGGCGCAGCTACCGGCGGGACCATCGGCGGAGTTATCGGAGCGGTAGCCGCCGGTTTGGTTGCGACTGGAGTGCTCGTGGTTCCAGGTCTTGCGCTTATGGCGGCGGGCCCAATTGTCGCGACGCTCGCAGGACTTGGCGCCGGAGCCGCAGCAGGCGGTGTAACTGGAGCCCTGATTGGCCTCGGCATTCCCGAACACGAAGCCCGCTTCTTTAATGAGCAGATTGAACACGGCGGCATACTAGTCGGAGTCTACACTCACGACGATCGAGCAAATGAAGCGAGAAAAATTCTGGAAGCTGCTGGAGCGGATAAAGTCAAATAAGATCGCGCGTCGGTTTGTTGAAAGAAACAGAGGCCGCTCCGTCAAGAAGCGGCCTTGTTGGTCGATGAAAGTGTTTGCAAATGATCAGCGGCTGATGGTTCCTGCCGACTGTCCCGTCGAAGTTTGTATTGCCTGAACTTGTCCGTAGTAGTCCTTCACATAGTCTTTCAATGCGCCGTGACCCCACCGCGTGTAAAAGTCGTATGCTTCCATTTCCTTGTAAGCTTGATCAAAGTTCCAACCATACTTAGTGATTCGGTACACGGCGCCCATCACTCCGGTTCGGTGACGGCCACCCGCGCAATGCACGTAGAACGAACCGGTTGCCGGGTCATTTGCAAGCTTGAGGAACTCTTCTATTTGCGCGTCTTGCGGGCGTCTTGAATCGCTCATCGGAATGTTCACGTAGTGCATCCCGGCAGCTTCCGTATCCCGCTTCTCGTAGCCAGTCGGGTCATCCCGCAAATCTATGATCGTCTTAATGCCAAGCGCGGCGAGGTCTTTGTAGTCCCTCTCATCGGGTTGGGCGCCGCGATAGAACCGATCATCCAACTTCCCGAAGTTTTTAATTGATATGTTCGGAAAAGCCGGCGCAGTTTTCGCGCTTGCGGATGCGACGGCGATGAAATTGATTGCTAAAGCAAGCACGCCTGCTTTCAAAATTGCGCTGGTGAAATTTCGAGGCTTCATCATGGTCTACCCTTTCCCCTTGTTCGTTCTGTCTGGAATTTCCTATTGATTAGGAGCCTCTACTTTGATTCGCTTTTTGGTTTTTTGGTTGCTGCTTTCGCCCGCCACAAGTCATAAATCATGTGACCGATTCCGAATCATCAAAGCGCTTTGCGAGAGTCGAAACTTGTATCGTTTTCGGTATCGTCACCACACAAGAATGCCGCTGTTTGAATCGACTCATCTGCGTGTGATATACGGACTCCGCAGCGCACGTCTGCAATATCACCTCGCTGACGAAATCATATCAGTGGAAACGAAACTCACGCTCTCTTCGGAGGCTAACATGAAAAGACTCATCCTGATTCTATTGATCGCCGCTTTGACGTCGGTTGCGGTTCGTGGCGCTGGCCCTGAGCCTAATGAGGCCGCGCTGCTTGCGAACCTGAAATGGCGCTCGATTGGGCCCGCTAACATGGGCGGACGCACCACAGTGATAGAGGGCGTAGCCGGTGACCCATATACCTTCTATATCGGCGGCGCGGACGGAGGGGTATTCAAAACGACCAACGGTGGCACGACCTTCAAACCCATTTTCGATAGTCAAGCCGTGCTTTCAATCGGAGCCATCACAGTGGCGCCTTCTGATTCAAATGTGATCTGGGTCGGTACAGGCGAAGGCGATCCGCGCAACACTGCTTCGTTTGGCGACGGGGTATATCGCTCAACCGATGGCGGTGACACCTGGAAACATCTTGGACTGAACGAGACCGAACGAATAAAGAGAATCAAAGTCGATCCGCGTGATCCCGACATTGCATACGTCGCAGCGCTCGGGCGAGCGTGGGGACCTAATGATGAACGCGGTGTGTTCAAAACTACCGATGGAGGGAAGACCTGGATGAAGTCGCTCTTCATAGATAAGGACACCGGCTGCGGCGACATTGATATCGATCCGCAGAACCCGCGAATTATCTACGCCGGTATGTACACGTTTCGTCGCAAGCCCTGGCGCTTCGACTCGGGTGGCGGTCAAACGGCGGTCTACAAATCGATCGATAGCGGAGCGACATGGAAGAAACTGACTAACGGGTTGCCGAAGAGCCCAATGGACCGAATCGGAATCGCGATCGCGCGGAGCAATCCGATGACCGTTTACATGATCACCGAGACAAAGAGCGAGGGGAATTTGTTTCGATCCGACGACCGCGGTGAATCCTGGCACATGGTTCATAACGATCCGAACATCAACTTCCGTCCTTTCTACTACAGTGATATTCGCGTTGATCCGAACGACCCCGAACGAATCTATTCTCTCGGCGGCGGATTGTCGGTGTCGCGCGATGGAGGAAGAACCTTCGCTCGAATAGCTAACAGCGTGCACGGCGATCATCAGGGCTTGTGGATCGACCCGATGAATTCCAATCGAGTCCTGAACAGCAGTGACGGCGGATATCAGATCTCGAACGACAAGGGTGTGTCCTTCGAAGTGATCAACAACGTGTCGTTCGCACAGTACTATCACATCACTTACGACATGCGGCAGCCTTACTACTTGTATGGAGGCTTACAGGACAACGGCAACTGGGTCGGTCCCAGCGCGACGCTCTACCGCGAAGGAATTCGCAAAGACGATTGGTTCACCGTCAGCGGCGGCGACGGGTTCTTCGTAGTGCCCGACATAAGCTCTCCGAACATCGTCTACTCCGATTCGCAAGGCGGCAACATCACCGTCACCGACACAAACAGCGGAGCGACGCAGAGCATACACCCTTATCCGAAAGAGGTAGGTTCGAGCGGCAATGCGATCGCGGGCTACAAGTATCGATTCAACTGGAACCCTCCGATCGCGGCCTCGCCGCACGATCCGAAGACCATCTACTTCGGCGGCAACGTCTTGTTCAAGACTACGAACCAGGGCCACTCGTGGCAGGAGATAAGCCCCGATCTCACAACTAACGACAAAAGCAAGCAGCGGTCATCAGGGGGTCCGGTTGTGGTCGACAACACCGCGGCCGAGTTTCACTGCACGATTCTGGCGATCGCTGAATCACCGGTAAAAGCAGGTGTGATCTGGGTAGGAACCGACGACGGCAATGTTCAAGTGACTCAAGACGGCGGCAAAACGTGGAAGAATGTCGTTGGCAACATCAAAGGCTTGCCCGCAAATTCGTGGGTGCCAAACATCGACGCATCGCACTTCGACGCGAGCACGGCTTACGTAGCGTTCGATCGTCATCAGGACGACGACTTCGGACCCTGGGCGTTCAAGACTACCGACTTCGGTCAGACGTGGACTTCGGTGAAGGGTGATCTTCCTTCTAAGGGTTACGTGCACGTCGTTCGCGAAGACCCAAAAGTGAGAACTTTGCTTTACTGCGGCACCGAGCTCGGAGTGTTCGCGTCGTGGGATGGCGGGAGTCATTGGGTGTCGATTCGCAACAACATTCCGCCGGTAGCTGTTCGCGACATCGTCGTTCATCCGCGCGATAATGATTTGATCGTCGCAACCCACGGACGCGGCGTCTACATCCTCGATGACGCAACCGCCATTCAGGAGCTGGCGGAAGCAAAAGCAAGCGATGTGTTCCTGTTCGACGTTCGTCAAGCGACGCGGTATCAGATGTGGGGACGCGACTCTAATCTCGGGCAGAAAGTTTATGCGGCGCAGAATCCGCCACAAGGTGCGCTGATCGATTATTACTTAAAGGCTGACGCCGACGGCCCGGTTGTAATCACGGTCTCTGACAAATCGGGCAAGACGATTCGTACGATTCGTAGCATGACGAATAAAGCCGGAGTAAATCGCGCCGTGTGGGATCTTCGTTACGATCCTCCGACTCCCGCGCCAGGCAATGCACCTGGAGGAGGCGGTGGCTTTGGTGGAGGACAAGGTCGGGGTGCTGGCGGCAGAGGGGCACAGTCGGCGGGACAGGCAGCAGTGCCGCCTCAAACTGGAGCCGCCGCTGCTGCAACCGGAGAACAGGCAGCGGCCGAAGAATTCGCTGCTCGGTTTGGGTTTGGCGGCGGACCGGCGGTTGTTCCCGGCGAGTACACGATCACGCTTCGAGCGGCAGGCAAGCAGCTGAGCAAGACCGTTCGCGTCGGCATCGACCCGCGAGTGAAAACCTCCGACGCGGACTTGAATGCACAGCTCGACGCAGCTTTGAAGCTTCGCGATTTGACGTCGACGCTCAACAAACTTGTTGCCAGCGTCGATGACTTGAATAAACAACTGACTACCTTGAGCGAGACGATGCGAAAAGTTCCGGAGCCTGCGGCCACGGCGGCCAACCGATCAGGTGACGGTGATGCAAGCGGACCAGCGGCAATATCCGTTCAGTCGGACAACGCGATGGCTGACATCAACACCGCACTCGACGAATTGAAGAAGCTGCGAGCGACGCTGGTTCGTGAAGCTCCGTTCGGCTATCGCTATCCGCCGAAGCTGCGCGAGGAAGTGCAATCGCTGATGGGATCGATCACATCGCCGATTGCTCCGCCGACCGAGCCGCAGTTGCTTCGGCTGCGCGAGGTAACCGAAGAGACTCAGCAGGCAGTTGCGAGCTTGAATTCGATCATTTCCGGTTCGATTCGCAGGGTGAATGAAAAGCTGAGCAGTCAGCCTCACATCGTCGCAGGCCCAGCCGTGAAGTGAGTTGCTGAGAATAGCACTCACGCACGGCAGCTAGTAGGGGCGGCCCTCTGTGGCCGCCCCTCTTCAGTTCGGGGCATTCACGGTTAACAAAAGAGTGGCGGCTCCGAAGTCTGTCCATGCAAGCCGTCTCAGTTGCGATCTCAAGGCGCGATCTTTATTCTCAGACCGGGGTTGAGTAATGGACAAAGTCATCGCCGTCGAAAATCTCCAAAAGACCTACAAGCCCAAAAGCCGTCGAAGCCCGCTTGAAGTAAAAGCAGTCGATGGCATTTCTTTCGAGGTGGCGCGTGGTGAATTCTTCGGATTGCTTGGCCCAAACGGCGCGGGAAAAACAACTACAATCGGCGTGCTGACCACGAGAGTGCTCCCCACGGGCGGAAGAGCATTGGTCGACGGCATCGACGTGCGCCGCGATCCCGTGTCGGTTAAACGCCGCATAGGCGTGTGTCCTCAGGTCAACAATCTCGACCGCAGCTTGACTGGCCGCGAGAACCTGCTGTTTCACGCGGAGTACTTCGGAGTGCCCAGGCGAGTGCGCGAGCAGCGAGCGAATGAGCTGCTGGAGCGATTTCAATTGGCCGAACGCGCCGATGAGAAGCCGACGGTCTATTCGGGAGGCATGGCTCAACGCTTGAAGATCGCTCGCGCGTTGATGCACGACCCTGCGATTCTTTTTCTGGATGAGCCGACTACGGGCCTCGATCCGCAAGCTCGACGCGCCATCTGGGATTTGCTGCACGAGCTCAACGAAAAAGGCCAGACGATTTTTCTGACTACTCATTACATGGAAGAGGCCGATCAGCTATGCCAGCGCATTGCAATCATGGACAAAGGCATACTTCTCGAATTGGATACGCCGTCAAACCTCAAAGCCGGCGTGCCAGGCGGCTACCTGATCGAGCTGCAGGTTCAGAGCGCGGACGGCGCGGTTAACTCGCTGGCGTCTGCTCTGCCCGAGCTTGCCGGCGTTGTACATGTAAAAGTACAGAACAACACAATCCGCGTTTATGCTGACAAAGCAGAAGGCCTGCTTGCCAACGCAATGCGCGTAGCCGGTGAACGAGGCGTGATGGTGACCGACGCGCATGTGGCAGAGCCGAGTCTCGAGAATCTTTTTTTGCATTTGACGGGCAGAAGCCTGAGAGACTGACCATCGCTCATCTTTCATCTTTCATTTGCCATTTTTCATTAGTCATTGAGAAGCGCCGGGAAGGGAGGGCAACCAGTTGTCAACAATGATAGCGCTGCTTCATCGCGACATGCGCGTCGCCCGCCGCGAATTGAAGTTCTTTTTCCTGCGAGTTGGAATTCAGCCGATTCTGTTTACGTTCATCTTCGGATTCGTGATGCCCCGTCTCGGCATAGTGCAAACCGGTTACGCCAACGCGCTTCTGCCCGGCATTCTCTCGTTGAGCATGACTCTTTCAGGAATGCAGGCGGTCGCGCTTCCGCTGGTAGTGGAATTCGGCTGGACAAAAGAAATTGAAGACCGGTTGCTCGCGCCGATCAGCATCACTGGAGTTGCCGTTGAAAAAATAATCGTCGGGATTATTCAGGCGATCATCGCCGGACTGTTCGTGCTGCCGCTGGCCTGGCTGATGATGGGCACGCATCTTGATCTTCAGCCGCGCAATTTTCTTTTGTTGATTTCAGTCGCTATCATAACCGGCTGGTTGTTTGCGGCGTTCGGGATGGTGATGGGCACGATAGTCGAGCCGCAGCAGATCGGGCTGATGTTCAATGTACTGCTCGGACCGATGATCTTTTTCGGTTGCGCTTATTATCCGTGGGCGTCTCTGCAGGTGCTGCCCTGGTTTCAAAAGTTCGTGATGATAAATCCGCTTGTTTACGCGAGCGAGGGTTTTCGTGCGGCGCTGACTCCTCAGTTGGAACACATGTCGTTGTGGTTGATATTCGGCGGGCTCATGTTCTTCTGCGCGCTGTTTACGTATCTGGGACTGCGCAACTTTGAACGCCGCTCAGTAGACTAGAGCAAAGCGCGCAAAGAGCAACTTCACCTTGGTAACATAATCCTCAGCGACTCTTTCTCGCACTGTGGTGAGCTTAATGAGTGATCAGACACGTCGACCGGTATTCTTCTGGCTCGTGCTTCTGACCTGTGTGGTGTACGCCGGCTTGTTCGCGTTCACCGTCTACGCCGTCGCACGTTACTACGGGTACGAGAAAGCTGCTGGCTGGAGCGCTACTCGAAACGACGGCAAGGCTTGGTATGTTTCGGAAGTCGACGACGCGGGCCCGGCGGCTGGGCGCATCCAGGTCGGGGATCGATTGCTGGCGATAAACGGGGACGAGCGTCGCGCGGTGATCGGTTGGTTCCAATGGGTTTTTGTGGACGGCGGCAAAACCTACACCGTCGATCTTGACCGTCGCGGTGAACGAGTCTCAGTCGAGTTGCCGATGGCTCTCGTTTCAGGCCAGCGGCTGACTCCGATTTACGCGTTGGTTGGTTTGGTCTTCTTTATATGTGGGTCGGCGTTGGCTCTCCTTCGACCGCAAGATCCTCAGGTCCGGTTGGCTGGCGCTTTCCTGATGTCGGTCGGATTCGTCACGCTTCTGATGACGCAACAGTCCACCTTCACCTTCCTCGCAGGTTGGGAGATGAAAGTCCATTATCTTGTGGCCCCGCTGTCGATATGGACACTGCCGTTGGCTTATCACTTCTTCAGCCGCTTTCCTGTCTGGAGAAGTCCGGGTCCGCTTTGGCGGGTGCTACAGTGGCTGCTGTACGCGGTGTTCGTGCTGGTGATCTGGCCCGCATTTGGGGTCATTATTTTTCTAGGGTACGGTGTATCCGAGGCCGCGACAAATTTCATGGCCGCGCACCCCTCGATCTACATGAACGCTTGTCTGGTTTCGGGTCGGCCGTTCGCTGTCTATACAATTGCCTGCTTTGGACTCTCGTTGGTTGTAACTGCGCGGAACTACCGGCGTCTTGCTGATCCCGACAGCCGCCGACGAATCCAATGGGTTATCGCGGGATTGATGATCGCGGTAATCCCGTTCGTGGGTCTCACATTCGCATTTAGCGTAGCCGGGTGGGGCAGCGAGCGAGCCTACAATACCTACTCGCCGCTCAGCTTTCTCGCGATGCTTTGCATTCCGGGTTCGATCGGGGCCGCGGTATGGAAGGACCAGCTGTTTGATATCCGAGTACTCGTCCGCCGCGGGCTTCAGTATTTGTTTGCAAAGGTCGCGCTCCGCGCGCTTCTCGCGCTTCCGATTGCGTTGCTGATTTTTTCGATCTTGCTGAATCCCAACCGAACCATCGCTCAGATACTCACGCAAGGAGCGGGCTGGCTGAACCTCGTCTTGATCGGAGGCATCGGCGCTACACTCTACTGGAGGCGGCGCGTTCAGACGTGGCTCGACCGGCGTTTCTTCCGCGAGGACTATCAGCAAGAGCAAGTGCTGGTGCACCTCATCGATGAAATCCGGCAGCGTGATTCAGTTGCGGAGATCGCTCAGCTTGTGACGGCCCGCATCGATTCGGTCCTGCACCCCACGGCACTGCACATTTTCTATCGCGCGAAGGAAGATAGCGAGTTCGTTTCGGGCCGATCTGCGTCGCAGTCTGCTACCCCGCCGTCGAGTCAACAGGTTTTGTCGGAGCAGCAAACACTCGCGCGCGTAATGGATGACGCGCCTACGCAGCAGCACCTGTCTCAGCAAGAGATGCTGCTGCGGATGCTCGATGGCTCTAAGGCGATACGAGATTTTCCCTCCGACTGCAATGAGCTGCCGGATGGCGAACGTTCGTGGCTGGAGAACCTGAGCGTCCGGCTGATTGTGCCGATCACCGGGACTCGCGACAGGCTGGTTGGGGTGTTGCTGCTCGGCGGACGCATGTCGGACGAGCCGTATTCCACGACAGACAGGCGCTTGCTTGAAGGCATCGCGGCGCAGATCGGTCTGGTGTACGAGAATCAGCATCTGCGAGAGCGCGTGAGACTGGACGCCGACGTCCGGCGGGATGTGCTCGGGCGGCTCGAGGACCAGGGCGTCAACCTGTTAAAGGAATGCCCAAAGTGCGGCGCCTGCTACGACAGCACTACTGATCGCTGTGAACAGGATGGCGCAGAGCTGATGCTGACCTTGCCCATCGAACGGACGCTCGATCGCAAGTACAGGCTTGAACGAGCGCTGGGGCGCGGCGGCTTTGGCGTCGTGTACGAAGCGACTGACCTGAGGCTGCAGCGGCGGGTGGCGGCTAAGGTGATGATGGGATCGTCGTTCGGCGATGTGACGGCAATCCGTCGCTTCGAACGCGAAGCCCGCGCCGCTGCGAGGATCGATCATCGCCACATCACGCGAGTACACGACTACGGCGCGATCGGCTCGGGCGGGGCTTACTTGATCATGGAGCTTGTTGCCGGCGGTACCTGGCGGGAAGAACTAAAGCGATCCGGTGTGATTGCGCCGGCGCGCGCCGCTGAGTGGTTTCGTCAATTGCTCGAAGGGCTCGCGTTCGCTCACAAGATGGGCGTGATTCACCGTGACTTGAAACCCGAGAATGTGATGATAGTAGTGACGGCAGAAGGTGGAGAAGAGTTGAAGATCATGGATTTCGGGTTAGCTAAAGTTCTAACCGGGGAAGCGGGCGTCAATGAGTCGCTAACACAGGCGGGAGCGGTGATGGGCACGTTTGGGTACATCGCGCCGGAGGTTTTCACCGGCGGGCTCGTTGACGAGCGGGCGGACATCTTCGCGATCGGAGTGATGCTGGTCGAGACGCTGGTCGGCACTCGTCCTTTTGTCGGTGAGACACATCACGAGATTCTAACGACCCTGTTGAACAGCGAATATCATTTGCCGGGAGACTCGACCGAGATTCGAGCGCTTGATGCGGCTGTACAACGCTGTCTGGCAAAGGATCCTCGGGATCGCTATGGCTCAGCGCCTGAGGTCGCGCAGGAACTAGTCCCTACGCTCGCGCGATGCGCAAGGTTCGAAGCACGCCAGGGCGTGACGATCCCCGACACTCAGGCACTTGGATGAAACGTTGTTTTGTTTCTTGAGGCGAAGCGTCTGTACGAAGTTTCAACTGAGGTGAAATGGGCAAGGGACGGTTAGAGGCATTCAGCGACGGCGTGCTCGCGATCATCATCACGATTATGGTGCTGGAGCTGAAGGTTCCGCATAGCCCCGGCCTGCACGACCTGTTGCCGCTGCTGCCGGTGTTCCTCAGCTACGTCCTGAGCTTCGTTTATGTAGGCATCTACTGGAACAATCACCATCACATGCTGCACGCACCCACCAAGGTCACGGGCTCGATGCTTTGGGCCAACCTGCACCTGTTGTTCTGGCTGTCGTTGTTTCCGTTTGCCACCGGATGGATGGGCGAGAATCATTTCGCCGCGATGCCCACCGCGCTCTATGGTGTGGTGTTGCTGATGGCAGCGATCGCTTACTACGTGCTCGAGCAGACGATCATCCGCGCTCAAGGGCCGGACTCGATTCTGAAAAGAGCGGTCGGGCGCGACTTGAAGGGTAAGCTGTCGCCATTGCTTTACATCCTCGCGATCATCGCGACGCCGTTTTCGCCCTGGGTCGCGGAGGGGCTGTACGTAGCAGTGGCTTTGATCTGGCTGATTCCTGACCGGCGAATCGAAAACATTCTGTCGCGACGAGAAGCTTAAGCAAATCGCGTGAGGACAATCATAGTGCCTGAGAAACTTCGAATTTGAATTCTTCGTGATCAGGGAACGGATACACGCATAAGTTTTTGGTCATCCTGATGTTCAGTTTCTTGTAGAACATCGGATGTATGACGCATTGATCGTTAACCAATAATGAAATACGGCTTTCGCCGGCGTATTCGAAGTCCGCTTCGACGATTCCTGTTTTCTCGCTGACGTTTCTCACTCGGCCCACGATCCCAAGCTCGGATACGAATTGTCGAAACGCGTAAGACGAGTATTCGCCTGCGGGCCACTGCGACGCCGTTTGCGGCGCGCGCTTGTCGAGTTCATTGCCCTTGAATATCAATGGAAGGCCCGATAACGCTTCCGCAATTCGAGCGGCGCCCGGATACACAGAGCTGTATGAATTCATCACCTCTTCAGCGAGTCGTTTCTCTGCGCGCTGTATGCCTTCGATAATGCTGTCCGCCTCAAACTTAGGAAACGTCTCGCCGTCTTGAGCACGGCTCGCGATCGAGTTGCACAAGACGATCAACTGACGAGGACGGAGCTGTGTATGCCTAAGCACATAAGGAAAAGTCTCTTCGATCAAGCCCTGCCTCGTCAGTAGCTTCTTGCCCCAATAAGGCTCCCATTTTTCTCTCAGCACGTCGTGATGATTGTCCCAGTCGAGTTTGCCGGTCGTGGGCATCAACAAATTGTTTTGTTTAAGATATCGGTCGTAGCGCCAGCTTATGAGTCTCATCAAATCCTTGGGCCGCCATTGCAAATATATTTCATCGTGAATGAACTTGAGCGGATTCAGCGAGACCTCCTCTTTCAGATGCGGGAAGATCTCGGCCATGATAAAGACTTTCAGGTAAATGCCATGCCGCGCGTAATTCCTGCTGAACCGTGAGGCGCACTGTATCAGCGCTCCCATCGATCGCATCATCGACTCGTCTCTGACCGCGTAATTCTCCATCGTGTCGAGAGCGATGATGACCTTGTTTCCCTTCACTACCTCTAATACTGCTTTCTTAGCGCGCTGAACCCTTTCATTACTTATGAAATCTTCCAACTCGTCGGCGAGATCGTTATCAGCTTCGAGGAATTTCGAGACCAGGAACTTCAGCACCTGTCGAATGAAGGTTGAGACGTGGTTAGTTTGTTCTGTAAATAACACTGCAGCCTTGATTCTGGAGTCTCTGTCCTGGAGCTGCCAGAAGATGGTCGACCAGATGACGAACTCCCATATCTTGACGAGTCGTGGGATGGCGACCTCGCGAGTGGTTGCGGCGCTATCGGCGATCTTCGACATCAACTGCTGAAACACCGCCGGCTCATCGACTTCAATCGTGGTCACGTTGGGCATCAGTTGCTGAAACGAAAAGAACTGGGAGAGAGCAGTTTTGCCCGCGCCTCTTCGACCAATAATCAGAAACACCTTGGGCCTCAAGGCCTCGCGATTGAAACGGGTATGATCGAAATAGTATTTACTGTATTCGCTTGACCCCATCACCTTGAGTTCGGACTCGCAATCCGCTTCGCCGAAAGGCTCCAGCTCAGTTAGCTCGTCTTTTTCCGAGTCGGTTATTTCTTCTTGAGGCTCATCGAGTAAGTCGCCTGGCATTTGAAGGGTGGGATTTGTATCGAAGCCCTCAACACCGTGCTCATAAGCAACCGGCAAAAGCTTGCTTCCGTCAGCGCGGCAAAAACGATGATTGCGGGAATACCGCTGTTGGCATACGGGACAGTATTTCATGGCGTATCGAGATCATAGATCAAGCGTTGATCAGCAAGGAAGTATTAGTTGCAAATACTCTTGAACCATTGAGTCGTTCGCTACGCCGGCCATAACTCATAGCTAACGACAATTACGGCCTGAAGCGGTCGTTGTTGTCGTACTTGCGCGAGCCCGAGGAACGTCGTCACTGAACGCGCGCCGGTGAAGCGGCGCTTATGAAAGAGATGATTCTTTTGAATTTTACATCTTGAGCCCTGCTTGTTATTGTCTCAATTCTAACGGAACCACCACGCTGAAAGCGCTCGGCCGCGCTTTTGTTAAGGGATCTCGATGAACCTCATCTCGCGGGCTTACCGTTCTTCACTCGGAAAGAAATACATCATGGCGATCACGGGATTCCTGTTGTTCCTGTTTGTGATCGTTCACATGCTTGGCAACCTTCAGGTGTACATCGGGCGAGACGCAATGAACGCGTACGCGGCTCTGCTCAAATCGAAGCCGGCGCTGCTGTGGACCGCTCGGGTGAGTTTGTTCATCATCGCAGTGACGCACATCATATCGGCGCTTCAGCTCGCCGCCGAGAATCGAAACGCGCGGCCTCAACCTTATGCCGAGGGCAAACCCATCGCGACATTCGCGTCACGAACGATATTGGTCAGCGGCTTGATCGTTTTCGCCTTCATCGTTTATCACTTGATGCACTTCACCCTGGGCGTGACGAATCCGGAGTTCCTCGATCTTCGCGATCCGCTCGGGCATCACGACGTCTACGGCATGACAGTCGAGGGATTCAGCAATGGGTGGGTGTCAGCCTTCTACATCATTTCGATGGGGTTGCTGTGTTTGCACTTGAGTCACGGGGTGTCGAGCTTATTTCAGTCGCTTGGCATCAGACGAAGGTCAACGGTCGCGGCGTTCAATCGCTTCGCGCAGATCTCTGCCGTGGTGATCTTCATCGGCAATTGTTCGATTCCGATATCGATCCTCGCGGGAGTTGTGAAATGAGAGTTCGGCTTATCACAGAGGACATGTAACCGCGGAGGACGCAGAGGTACGCAGAGATAGTTTTTGGAGCGAACGGTGGTGAGAGATTAGTTAATATGAAACTCGATGCGAAAATTCCTGCGGGAGCGCTGGCTCAAAAATGGAGCAGGCATCGCAACAACATCAAGCTGGTCAATCCTGCGAACAAGCGCAAGTACGACGTGATCGTGGTAGGTTCGGGTCTCGCAGGCGGCTCTGCAGCAGCAACTCTTTCCGAGCTTGGCTACAAAGTCAAATGCTTTTGCTTTCAGGACAGTCCACGTCGCGCGCACTCGATAGCAGCGCAAGGCGGAATCAACGCCGCAAAGAATTATCAGAATGACGGCGATAGCGTCTATCGCCTTTTCTACGACACTATCAAAGGCGGCGACTTCCGCTCACGTGAAGCGAACGTCTATCGCCTGGCTGAAGTCAGCGTCAACATAATCGATCAATGCGTAGCGCAAGGTGTTCCATTCGCGCGTGAGTATTCGGGCTATCTTGCGAATCGCTCGTTCGGCGGCGCGCAAGTATCACGAACCTTTTATGCGCGAGGTCAGACGGGCCAGCAGTTGCTGCTTGGCGCGTATCAGGCTTTGGAGAAACAGGTCGCGGCGGGTGGCGTGAAGATGTATCCGCGCACTGAGATGCTCGACCTCGTGCTGATCGACGGTCACGCAAAAGGAATAGTTGTTCGCGATCTTGTGACTGGCGAAATCAGCTCACACGCCGCGGATGCCGTAGTGCTTGCGACTGGCGGCTACGGAAATGTTTTTTTTCTTTCGACAAATGCGAAGGGCTGCAACGTGACCTCGATCTGGCGAGCTTACAAACGCGGCGCGCTGATGGCTAATCCTTGTTACACCCAGATTCACCCGACCTGTATTCCAGTGAGCGGTGATCATCAATCGAAGCTGACGTTGATGTCCGAATCGCTGCGCAACGACGGCCGCGTATGGGTCCCCAAAAGCAAAGACGATCATCGCGCGCCCGGTGATATTCCCGAAGAAGATCGCGACTACTATCTGGAGCGCAAGTATCCGGCTTATGGCAATCTCGCGCCTCGCGATATTTCGTCGCGCGCCGCCAAAGAAGTCTGCGACGAAGGCCGAGGCGTCGGGCCCGGAGGCCGCGGAGTGTATCTGGATTTTCGAGATGCGATCAACCGGCTCGGCCTGAACGTCATTCGAGAGCGTTACGGAAATTTGTTCGAGATGTACGAACGCATAACAGGTGAGGATGCTTACAACACACCGATGCGAATCTATCCCGCGAGCCACTACACGATGGGCGGGCTGTGGGTTGATTACAACCTGATGAGCAACATTCCCGGGTTGTACGTGATCGGCGAAGCGAACTTCTCTGACCACGGCGCGAACCGCCTCGGCGCAAGCGCGCTGATGCAAGGGCTGGCGGACGGCTACTTCGTTTTGCCTTACACGATCGGCGATTACTTCGGCGCCGAGCGGCCTCAGAAGCCGTCCCTTGATCACCCGGAGTTCAAGAGACTGGAAGAGGAAGTGGCCTCGCGCACGAAGAAGTTTTTATCGATCAAGGGCCGTCGGACGGTGACCGAGTTTCATCGCCAACTCGGCAAGCTGATGTGGGACAAATGCGGAATGGCTCGCAACGAAGCCGGGCTGAAGGAGGCTCTGGAAAAAATTCCCGCGCTCAGACAGGAATTTTGGGAAGACGTCAGTGTGCTCGGCGATGGCAATGAATTGAACCAGTCGCTTGAATACGCGGGCCGCGTGGCGGACTTCATGGAATTCGGCGAGCTGCTGGTTTATGACGCTTTGACGAGAGACGAGTCGTGCGGCGCTCACTTCCGCGAAGAGCATCAGACTCCGGACGGCGAAGCGAAACGCGACGACGAACATTTTTCTTATGTCTCGGCTTGGGAGTATCAAGGCCTCGACAGTAATCCAATTCTGCACAAGGAGCCGCTGGCTTACGAAGAGGTGCATCTGGCGCAAAGGAGCTACAAATAGTCTACCGGGTAGACTCGACTGGCAGACTCGATAGACCCGGACTCAAGAGACTCAAAAGACTCGGAAGACTCGGGAGACTTTGATGAATCTGACGCTGAAGGTCTGGCGACAAAAGAACAGCGATGCGCCCGGCAATTTTGTCGAGTACAAAGCTGACGGCATCTCGCCGGACATGTCTTTTCTGGAGATGCTGGACGTCGTAAACGAAGGCTTGATCAAGAGCGGAGAAGATCCGATTGCTTTCGATCACGATTGCCGTGAAGGTATCTGCGGAACTTGCGGAATGGTCATCAATGGAGTCGCTCACGGACCGCTCGGCGCTACGACTACTTGCCAGTTGCATATGCGTCATTTCAGAGATGGCCAGGTGCTTACGATAGAACCGTGGCGAGCACGGCCCTTCCCGGTGATCAAAGATCTGGTAGTCGATCGCAGCGCCTTCGATCGAGTCGTTCAAGCGGGCGGCTTCATCTCCGCTCGCACCGGAGGCACGCCCGACGGCAACGCCATTCCGATACCGAAGCCCGATGCCGATCTGGCGATGGATGCCGCGGCTTGCATCGGCTGCGGCGCATGCGTTGCGGCTTGCAAGAACGCATCGGCGATGTTGTTCGTTGCTGCGAAGGTTTCTCACCTGAACATTCTGCCGCAAGGAAAACCCGAAAAAGAACGCCGCGTTTTGAATATGGTCCGCGCGATGGACCAGGAAGGCTTCGGCAATTGCACGGTGATGGGCTCCTGTGAAGCTGTTTGTCCGAAAGAGATCAGTTTGGATTTCATCTCGCGAATGAATCGCGATTACATGCGTGCGTTGTGGCGTACGAAGTAACACGCCGGGTCTATGAGCGCAATCCTCGAGCTTCCTGTTATTGAGACCGCCAGATTAGTGCTGACCATTCCCACACGCGACGACGCTCGTCGAATGCTTAGCTATGTCCTAAACAACAGAGAGCATCTGGCCCCTTGGGAACAAACAAGAGCGAATGATTACTACACGATCGAGCATTGGTCGGAACACTTGTCTTCGGCAGTCGAGGAATTCAAAAGGGGGGAATCGCTTCGATTGATCCTTGTCTATCGAGAGAATCAATCCGGCTCCATTCAAGGCCAGTGCACGTTTAGCAACATAGTCCGCGGGCCTTTTCAAGCGGCTTACCTTGGATACAGTTTGGATAAAGACGCAGTGGGCAACGGGTTGATGTATGAAGCGCTGACGGCGGCAATCTCTTATGTCTTCGAGAAGATGAATCTTCACAGAGTAATGGCTAACTACATCCCGACGAACGAACGAAGCGCGAGGTTACTGCGTCGACTGGGGTTCACCGTCGAAGGATGCGCGAGAGAGTACTTACAAATCGCTGGAAGATGGCAAGACCATATTCTTACGGCATTGATCAACGAACACTGGAAAGGCGGCTAAGGCATGACAACAAAGAGCATGTTGGCGATCGCGCATTTGCGATTGGGTGTTTCTAAACCGCACCAACTCCGTGCGATTGGTATTTCAAGAACTGTTCCAACTTGCGGAGCGCATGACCGACCAGGCACACCCGTCAGTTCTATAATCCCGGCTGTCTATACCTCCAACAACCGTGCTCGCTTACCGTTGCTCGTAATCTTGTTTGTCGGCGACGAACGATTAAGTTAGTAGAACCTCTGAACTGGTAAGAGATACTAGCGCGCTTTTGGCAGACGGCCACGACGGTACCCGTGAATAACTAGTGGATTCTAAATCACGTTTGTTATAGCATCGGGCCGAAAATAGGACCGTCAATTCTTAGGCGGTCAAACAAGGACCTCGAATCAATCGATCGAGGACCGTTGATCGAAAAGTTCTAAGGAGGAGAAAAACCATGAAGATCAAGTATGTTGTAAGCCTCTTGGTTCTGCTGCTCTCACTAGGCGCAGTCAGCGGGAAATCTGACGAGCGAAGCATCGCCTCGACCGGCGTGCCTTCGCCGAGCGTCGTACCCGAAGCAAGTTCGCCAGCTCAGGCTCCATTTCCCGACGTATGCCTACCTGGCGTGCCCGATAAAGGCGATTGCTGTCTCTGGCAGATTCAGCGAAGGGCCGACGGAAAACGCGAAGCAAAGTTCGGCGATGTCTATAAATGTGATATGGGTCCGCACAGACGAGGCGAGATGATAATCACGATGAGCCTGAAGTTTCCCGGCACGGTCTGCGATCAACAGGACATCCCCGCCAATAACAGCAAGCTTGAAGCGAAGGGAATAGTCATTCGTCGTGATGATCAATACGCATACTTCAGCGGCGAATTCACGATCACTGATCCGGGCGGCAAGGTGAGCTTCAAAGGACACATCGAGACGGCTGATCGTCTGGGCTCACATCAAATGTTTTTCAACTGCGAGAAGTGCAACCCGATATCCCATTTCGAAGGATGGCTCGTCGGACGCGGCGAAGGTGTCTTCTCGCATCATACGCTGCGGGCGCTGCTGGTTGCTCGAGGAACCGTGCCTTCGCCCAGCGTAGTTTCCACTCCGATGACCGGCAGTCTGACTGGTACTTTGATCAAGTGCCCGTAGTATGAAGAGTGATGGACACACTAATAAAGAATCCGCCAGCCCCAGAGGGGCGACCTGTCTATAGGCTTTGCGCAAGCAAGATCGCGTAACTCCGTAGGAGTGAGCTTGCTCGCTAAGATTGGACTCGTTTTGAGCTTGGTTGATCTCAGCAAGCTCGAGGAGAAGTTCCCGAGCCATCGGTTCGTGGAGACCTTTGTTGTTCCCAACGCATGGCCGTGGTGGCAAATCACATTGGGCACCGATGCGCTCCTGACGTTTTGCCTGCTCTTCTTCGCAGACGCCGCCCTTGCGCGCATCGACGGCGAGCAAGCGTGGCGCGAGGACCGCGTTACGAAAACCGCCTCGTCTGTCTCATTCGTGCGAGCGGCGCTTAGCATCGCGACCATTTCACATTTCTTCTTCATCGCTCTCGCGTCGATAGCCCCGGCCTCATTGCGCCGTTTGCTGGGACGTTGATGATTCAGCACGCACCGTTGCCCCACACGACGACTATTGGCGTAGAATGCACGTATGCCGCGGACGTTCGCTACAAGACAAGCGGGCTACATCGTCGCAATGGCCGGGATAGCGGCGGTTACATTTCTGCTGTGGCTGCTTGGCGAACGCATCAATCCAACGACTGTAGCTCTCGTACTGTTGATCGTTATCTTGTTCGTTGCTACTCGGTTCGGTTCACGTCCTGCCGTTCTCGCTTCGATTGCAGGAGTTTTTTGCTTCAACTTTTTCTTTCTGCCGCCCGTCGGCACGCTGACGATTGCCGACCCGGACAACTGGATTGCTCTTTCAGTCTTTCTCATTACCGCCGTCACAGCGGGGGAGCTTTCAGCCCGAGCTCGTCATCGCGCTGAAGAGGCCGAAGCTGGGCGCAAAGAGATCGAGCGCTTGTACACTGAGCTTCGAGATGCATTCGAACGCGCCAGCGAGGCCGAAGCGCTGCGACGCAGTGAGCGTCTGAAGTCCGCGCTGCTCGATGCGGTGACTCACGACATTCGCACCCCGCTCACGTCGATCAAGGCTTCGGTCACGACGCTTCTAGACGAGTCTCGCACCGAAAAAAACAAGGAGGTGACGCTGAACGCGGAAGGCCGGCGCGAGATGCTCGAAGTGATCGATGAAGAAGCTGATCGCTTGAACCGCTTCGTCGAGAGTCTCGTTGAGCTTGCGCGCATCGAAGCCGGCCAACTCGAATTGCGTCGCCGCTGGGGAACGATTGAAGAAATTGTAGCGGCTGCACTTGCTCGCGCCGAACCGCTGACTCGCGGTCATAAGGTCATAGTTTCAATCGAGAAAGAGCTGCCGGTCGTTCGCGTGGATGCGAGGGCCGTCGCCGAAGTCGTCTACACTTTGTTAGACAACGCCTCGAAGTATTCCCCCGCGGCAACAAGCATCAAAGTCACGGCCGGTCAGTTCGACGACGCGACATTGAAGCTGGCAGTCGAAGACGAAGGTGAAGGCATACCAACAGCATTGCGTGAGCGAGTCTTCGATAAGTTTTTCCGTGCGACGCATATGAATCACGCTTCAATGCGTTCCGGGATGGGGATGGGTCTCGCGATCGCGCGTGGTATTGTCGAAGCTCACGGCGGGCGCATCTGGATCGAATCTACAAGCCGAGGGCGAGGCACTCGCGTCACGCTTACGCTTCCGCTGGGCGATGAAGAGAGCACCGTCGAGATTGAACAAGCAGAAGCGAACGCCGTTTGAAGATCGATGAACGAAAAGAAACGAATCCTGATCGTCGATGATGAACCGCAAATAACGCGAGTGTTGCGAACGAGCCTGACCGGTCACGGCTACGATGTGCGAAGCGCTGCCGATGGTGAATCAGCGCTCGAGACTTACGGCGATTGGGGTCCCGATCTTGTGATCACCGATTTGTCGATGCCAAATCTTGACGGCATCGAGCTGTGCCGTCGTTTGCGCAAAATTTCTTCTGTCCCGATTGTCGTGCTTTCAGTCAAAGGCGAAGAGCAGACAAAAGTTGAAGCGCTCGACGCAGGGGCTGACGATTATGTCACCAAGCCCTTCGGTATGGATGAGCTTCTCGCTCGAATTCGCGCAGCACTTCGTAGAGCTCCTGAGACACAGGACGAAGAATCGGCTCAAACTGTTTTGGAAGCCGGAGACTTTCACGTCGATCTCGAGCTTCGAAGCGTGACCGTTCAGGACCGCTCGCTTCACTTGACTCCGAAGGAATACGATCTGTTGATCTACCTGATTCGCCATCCCGGAAAAGTACTCACGCATCGAGCGCTGTTAACTGCGGTGTGGGGCGGGAACTACGTCGAGCAGACTGAATATCTTCGTGTGTTCATTGGGCAATTAAGAAAGAAGATCGAAGCCGACTCCGCTTCGCCGCGGTACATTCTCACTGAGCCATGGATCGGGTACAGGTTCGATCCCGGAGCTTAAGCCTCTTACACTCAACCGGTCCATGTTCCTTCGTCGGTTGTGCGTTTCGCTCGTTCTCGCTTTTCGGATGCAAAAGCAAGCTTGATTAACGGCGGCGCCGCGAGTGTAGTCAACACTGCCATCATAACTACAGCGCCATAAACCTGACCGCCTATTACTGACATTGCGAGTCCGATTTGGGCGACTACGATTCCGACCTCGCCGCGCGGGATCATCCCAACGCCTACTTGAATCGCGCGACGCTTTCCCATCCGCATCGCGCCGAGTGAACAGCCGATGAACTTTGTAGCAATCGCGAGTAAGACCACCACTACTGTGAGCAATATTGCGTCGGACGATCGAAACATCGTGAGGTTCAGTTTCATACCGATGATTGCCAGAAAGAACGGGGTTGAGAATTCGGTCAGCGCTTGAGACTGATAGTGTAATCTGGTTCCGTCGGTAGCCTCGGAGAGAGCGACTCCGGCAAGGAACGCACCCACTATTCCCGCGATTCCAATCACGCTTGCGAGTGCCGCCAATCCGAAGCACAACACCAGCGCGAATATGAAAGGCGAGTGATCGATCTTCAGGCTTCGAACAGGTTCCTTGACACGATTCACAACTCGCGAGCCGAAGACGACAACGAGCAGCGTGAAACCGATGGCCAAAGCCGCGATTAGAGCCAAGTGAAAGTAGTTCACCCGTCCGCTTGCCAAACTGGTTGCCACTGCGAGGACCAGCAAACCTATGACGTCATCAATGACCGCGGCGGCCAGTATCACTCGGCTTGCGTCCGCCTCGATCAAACCCATCGACGAAAGCACGCGAGCGGTTATGCCGACCGACGTTGCCACCATCGCCGCGCCCATAAAAACGGCTTCGATCCATGAATGCCCGGGCCACACAAAGAGCAAAGCCCAACCCGCGACAAATGGAACGACGACTCCGAGGACCGCGACGACGGTTGCTTTACCGCCAACTTTGAAGATGTCGCTGGGACGAGTCTCGAGCCCGATTGTGAAGAGCAGGAAAATAATTCCGAGCTCGGCGAGCGCTTCGAGAATCTCGGTTGGCTGAACTAAATTGAGGACGGCAGGACCGATGATGATCCCTGCGATGATCTCTCCAACGACTGCCGGCTGGTGAAGCCTCTCACAGAGCTCCGCCGCAAGCTTCGCCGCGAGCAGCACAATGAAAAGCGCCACCAATACTTGCGCGTGCGGCGCCGTTTGAAGAAGCGCGGCAAGAGATTGGGCTGCAATCAAGGCGCCTCCCCCCCCGAGAACAAAGTCCTATGTTGTTACAGGACGGCCGGCGCCACAAGGCAAGTTCTAATCCTTACAAACCTTTTATGAACATTTGACTCCACGCTTACGCACGCGCTGCTAGGCTGGAATTTGACTGAGGCTTCTCCTGCGAAAAAGTTTGAGCGAGCAAGGAGGCCGGCACCGTGAGTAATGAAGCGATTGGAATCGGTTGCGTCTTCGCACTTACTTTTTTCTTATTCTTGTTGCGACATTTGTATCTTTCGATCGGGCGGCGCGATAGGAGTCACCAAGTGAGACCGGCGGCTGTGGCGAATAAGGACTCGAACAACGAGGCGGCCGATGATGCGTGGCTTCTCTGGAACCCGCAGACAGACGATTCTGACTTTAGTCTGTTCGATGATGCGGAGGAACTCCGCGCGCAAGCGCAGAGACGAGGGGGTGTTCGACTCGAATGACCGTTCACCCTTTCAGCAGGGCGCTGACTGCGCTCCTCATCGTGATTCTGTTTTCAAGCAACGTTAATGCTCAACAGGCGAATGCAATTTGGTCGTCTCAAGCTAAAGCGGCGGTTGCGAACAGCATTGATCCGCCCAACGAGTCAAACGAAGAGCCGCAGAAGGACCAGAAAAAACCGGAATGGAATTATGGCTGCTTTGTTGATGTCGGTTACTTACTGGATTTCAACCATCCTGCAAACGATGTCTTCCGCAGTCGTGGCACGACGTGGCACGTCGATAATGTGTACATCAACATGGCTGCGGCATACGTGAAGAAAGATCCTTCCGAGTCTTCAAGATGGGGAGCGCAGGTAACCGTCCAAGGAGGCAAAGACTCTGAGGTTTTTGGATTTTCAGCAACCGCGCCCAACATCGAGGGATTCGAATGGCTGCGTCACATCGGCCCGACCAATGTTTCGTACCTTGCACCAGTCGGCAAAGGACTCACCTTGCAGGGCGGCATATTCAGCAGCCTGATCGGCTATGACTCACTCTATGCTAAAGATAATTTTAATTACACACGTCCCTGGGGAGCAGACTTTACGCCATACTTGATGATGGGACTCAACGCGAGTTATCCGCTCACGAAAAAACTTACGGGATCGCTGTACGCGATCAATGGGTACTGGCACCTTGCGAATGCCAACGCTGTTCCCAGCTTCGGCGGACAGATTGCCTACAAGGTTACTGACCGTGTGACGGTGAAGGAGACCGTCCTCGCTGGTCCTCATCAGTCGAATACGTCCCCGAGGTTCTGGAGATTCTTGTCGGATAACATCGCGGAATGGAGAAGCGATCGAGTCACTGTCGCGCTCGAGTACATAGCTTCGTGGGAACGTGTCGACGCACCGGGGCTTGCTCGCGCGTTGATGATGGCTGGTCAGCTTCCGATCCACTGGTCGATAAACAACCGTTGGAGCGCGACCATTCGGCCAGAGGTCTTTTGGGATCGCGACGGTCGCTGGACCCTGGCCAGGCAAACCGTCAAAGCGATCACAACCACGCTTGAATGTCGAGTACCGTTCCACCTCACTAATGCGATTCTTCGCGTGGAGCACCGGTGGGACGATTCGCGCGGTCCGGAGGGCGGCTTCTTCAGGGGCGCCGAAATAGCGCCGGGCGTCGTAGGTTTGACGCCAACGCAGCACCTTTTGACTTTAGGGCTCATATTCACGTTCGACCGATGATACCTGTGAAGGAGTCGTGATGTTGGACATCATTTTTATTTTGCTGGTGATCGTTTTCTTTGCGATCTCATTTTGGTACGTGCGCTTTTGTGAGCGCGTTTGAAGGTAGGAATGAACGCAGAATACTTGATCAGCGGAATCATTGCGTTGCTGCTGCTCTTCTATCTCGTGTACGCGCTGTTAAAGCCTGAAAAGTTCTGAGAGACGAGAAACCATGACGCTCAACGGACTCTTACAGCTTGCCGTCTACTTTCTAGTGCTGCTGGCCGTAACAAAGCCGCTCGGCGTTTTCATGACCAAAGTATTCGCCGGCGAGAAGACGTGCTTAACCAAATTGTTAAGCCCGGTTGAGCGATTGATCTATCGCTTGTGCCGAATCGATTCAGGTCTCGAACAACACTGGACAACCTACACTGCGGCGATGCTGATGTTCAGCGTTGTCTCACTCCTTCTGCTCTACTTTCTCCAGCGGCTTCAATACTACCTGCCGCTGAACCCGCAGCAGTTCGCCGGAGTCAAGCCCGACCTCGCTTTTAATACAGCAGCGAGCTTCACGAGCAACACAAACTGGCAGGCTTATTCCGGCGAATCGACGATGAGTTACCTTGTGCAGATGGCCGGGCTCGCCTTTCACAACTTCACATCCGCGGCTACCGGCATCGTGCTTGCGATCGCCTTCATACGCGGCATCGCGCGTCGCGAGGCCAAAACAATTGGTAATTTCTGGGTCGATCTCACGCGGTGCTCTGTCTATGTGCTGCTGCCAATTTGCGTAGTCGGAGCCATCCTGCTGGTCTCGCAAGGCATCGTTCAGAACTTCAAGCCTTACACACAAGCCGCGCTCGTTGAGGCGCAGCAAGTCGCCAGGACTGATGAAAACACCGGAGCTGAGACCACAGAAACCGTCACGGAACAGAGCATCGCTCAAGGCCCGGTTGCTTCTCAAGAGATCATCAAGGAGCTGGGCACAAACGGCGGCGGATTCTTCAATGCGAACTCTTCTCATCCGTTTGAGAACCCGACTCCATTCACAAACTTCTTCGAGATGGTCGCGATCTTCAGCCTTGGATCGGGTCTGACCTATACGCTTGGCCGAATGGTCGGAAACCAGAAGCACGGCTGGGCGGTGTTCGCCGCCATGTCGATTCTTTTCTTGAGCGGTTTTTTCGTAGTGTATCGCTACGAGGCTCGCGGCAACCCGAATTTTGACAGCTATGGAGTCACGCAAGCGTCCGCCAACACGAAAGGGAGCGAGCAGACGGGCGGAAATATGGAAGGCAAGGAAGTGCGCTTCGGTATCGTGAACTCCGCGCTGTTCGCCACGATCACCACTGATGCCTCGTGCGGGGCGATCAATTCATGGCACGACTCGTTCACTCCGATTGCCGGACTAGTGCCGCTCATCAACATAATGCTCGGCGAAATAATCTTCGGCGGAGTCGGTTCGGGATTGTATGGAATGCTGGTGATGGTCGTGCTGACGGTCTTCATCGCCGGGCTGATGGTCGGGCGAACGCCTGAATATCTCGGCAAGAAAATAGAATCGAAAGACGTGAAGATGGCGATGTTGTACGTGCTGGTCTTCGCTCTTTCGATCTTATGTTTTTCAGCCTGGGCGAGCGTTGCACCTTATGGGGCTTCAAAGATTAACAACGGCGGCCCGCACGGTCTTTCGGAAATCGTTTACGCATACACTTCTGCGACAGGCAATAACGGCTCGGCATTCGCTGGAATCAACGTCAACACCTACTGGTACAACACGACTCTTGGAATAGCGATGCTAGTCGGCCGATTCCTAATGATCATTCCGATGATGGCGATCGCCGGTAATCTAGCGACAAAAAAGATTGTGCCTCCATCAGCGGGAACCTTTCCGGTTTACACACCGCTCTTTGTCGTGCTGTTGATCGGAGTGATCTTGATCGTCGGTGCTTTGACTTTTTTCCCTGTGCTGTCGCTCGGGCCGATCGTCGAGCACTACTTGATGAACTCAGGAACGACGTTCTGAGGAAGTGATAATTGAACCGTGATTCGTGACTTCTTTTACGTTTCACGCATCACGCATCACGAAGAGTTATGTCAGAGAGAGCGAAAACGGGACCGCTGTTTGATCCCCCGATAGTCAGACGGGCGATCAGAGATGCATTCATAAAACTTGATCCACGCCAGGTCGCGCGTAATCCGGTGATGTTCGTTGTCGAAGTGGGAAGCATTCTCACCACGGCTCTCATCATTCGCGATCTTGCGCGGAGCAACGCGGGTCACCTGCTTTTCACAGTGCAGGTGACGCTATGGCTCTGGTTCACAGTGTTGTTCGCAAACTTTGCCGAAGCGATGGCCGAAGGGCGAGGCAAAGCCCAGGCCGACACGCTTCGCAAAGCAAAAACAGAGACGATGGCTAATCGCATTCTCGGAGACATTGGAATCGGCGTAGAGCGTGTGAAAACAGAACTGGTTCCAGCGCCCAGGTTGCGTAAGGACGACGTTGTGTTAGTCAAAGCCGGCGAGTTCATACCCGGCGACGGGGAGGTCATCGAGGGCGTCGCGTCCGTAGACGAATCGGCAATTACCGGCGAGAGCGCTCCGGTGATTCGCGAGTCCGGAGGCGACCGCTCGGCCGTCACCGGAGGAACAAAGGTTATTTCAGACTGGATCAAGGTGCGGATTACTTCCAACCCCGGAGAAACATTCCTCGATCGAATGATCGCGCTTGTCGAAGGAGCTGAGCGGCAAAAGACCCCAAACGAAATCGCTCTGAACATTCTGCTGGCCGGCTTGACGATCATTTTTTTGCTTGCGGTCGTGACTCTGTTGCCGTACGCGATCTACAGCGTCGGTGCGGCAGACCCGGCAAGCGGATTTGCTCCGGCTTCCCCGCCTTCGATTACCGTCCTCGTTGCATTGCTCGTCTGCCTGATTCCGACAACCATCGGCGGATTGCTTTCGGCAATCGGCATCGCGGGAATGGACCGCTTGATTCAACACAACGTGCTGGCGATGTCGGGCCGGGCCGTTGAAGCAGCCGGTGACGTCAACACCTTGCTACTCGATAAGACTGGAACTATCACGCTAGGGAATCGGCAGGCGGTCGAGTTTATCGCTATGAATGGAGTTTCGGAAAGAGAGCTTGCCGATGCCGCACAGCTCTCAAGCTTGTCGGACGAAACCCCCGAAGGCCGCTCGATAGTTGTGCTCGCCAAGGCAAAATACAATCTCAGAGGTCGCGAGTTGGCGGCCCACGAGGCCCAGTTCATCGCGTTCACCGCGCAGACTCGAATGTCGGGCGTCGATCTGGATGGCCGCGCAATTCGCAAAGGTGCGGTCGATGCGGTCACTCAATTCATCACTACCGCAGGCGGCGTAGTGCCGCCTGAAATGAAAGAGACCGTCGAGCGCATCGCGCGCTCGGGCGGAACACCGCTGGCCGTTGCGGATCAAGATCGCGCGCTCGGAATCATTCACCTCAAGGACATAGTTAAAGGCGGAATGAAAGACCGCTTCGATCAGTTAAGACGAATGGGAATCAAGACGGTGATGATAACCGGCGACAATCCGCTCACGGCCGCAGCCATAGCGCGCGAAGCCGGCGTCGATGATTTCCTTGCCGAAGCGAAACCGGAAGATAAGATGGCGCTGATCAAACGCGAACAGCACGAGGGCAAGCTCGTGGCGATGACCGGCGATGGCACCAACGACGCTCCGGCTCTCGCTCAAGCCGACGTTGGCGTCGCGATGAACACCGGAACCATGGCCGCAAAAGAAGCCGGCAACATGGTCGATCTGGATTCGAACCCAACCAAGCTCATCGAGATCGTCGAGATCGGCAAGCAGTTGCTGATGACTCGCGGCGCGTTGACTACGTTCTCGATTGCAAACGATGTGGCTAAGTATTTCGCGATCATCCCGGCGATGTTTTCGACATTGTACGCGTTGAGTGGCTCAAAGGCCGGTCCTCTTGCAGCGCTGAATGTCATGCGGCTCGAGACGCCTGAGTCTGCGATTCTATCGGCGGTGATCTTCAACGCGTTGATCATCGTTGCATTGATACCGCTCGCTTTGCGAGGCATAAAATATCGCCCGCTGGGCGCTGCCGCGGTTCTCAGGCGCAATCTATGGATTTACGGATTCGGTGGAATCATCATCCCGTTCATAGGGATCAAGGTCATAGATGTGATCATTCACGTCCTCGGGCTCGCGTGATGCTCTTTGCGTCTCGGCGGTCCTTTGCGTCTTCGCGTGAAACGATTACTTGGCATTCGAAATACTGGTTTCGCGCGAAGACGCCAAGAGCCGCTAAGACGCAAAGCCGGTTGGGATAAAATTCGTTATGAACATACTCAAACAAATCTACCCTGCGATCTCAATTACGATCGTGCTCACAGTGTTGCTTGGGGTGATCTACCCGTTGGTTGTCACTGGTCTCGCACAGGTAATGTTTCCCGCAAAGGCAGCCGGCAGCCTTATCGAAAAGAACGGCAAGGTCATCGGATCGAGTTTGATCGGTCAGTCGTTCATCGGGGCGGGATATTTTCATTCGCGGCCTTCCGCTGCGGGAACCGGCTACGATGCAACCGCGTCGGGCGGAACCAATCTTGGACCAACGAGTCAGAAATTGATGGACAACGTCAAGACGGCCGCTGACGCATTGCAAGAAGAGAATCCCGGCACGCCGATACCGATCGATATGGTCACGGCTTCAGCATCGGGACTCGATCCGCATATAACGCCGGCAGCGGCTGAGTTCCAGGTGCCGCGCATCTCGAGAGAGCGCGGCCTGACGACGGACGAAGTACGAAAGCTAGTCAGCAAGCATACTGAAGGAAGACAGTTTGGATTACTTGGAGAACCGCGCGTCAACGTGCTTGAGTTGAATCTCGAGCTCGACGCGACCCGCCCAATATCAAAGGGGGCCTCCCGGTGATCGAGAACTCGAGTCCGTAAGAATCTCTAAAACGGAGTCATAAGCATGGGCTTATCAAGCCTTGCGCAGTACGCGCTATTCCTGTTAGTCGCAGCCGTGCTGGTGAAACCGGTGGGCGGCTACCTCGCGCGCGTCTTTGGCGGCGAAAATACCTTCCTTGATCCGGCACTCCGTCCCGTCGAACGCTTAATCTACAAACTCGCTCGCGCTGGCGGAGCTCTTCGCCGGGCAGCGACGCCGTCCGGTGACTCTCGGGACTTTGCCGACCGACACGTTTTCATTTGGTGTGTTGCTGGTCGGAACGGCACTCATCGATGGGGCGTTGAGTTACTTTGCGGGCCTCGCGCCTGGCCCGATTCTTGAACACTTGATGCTTTGAAACCATTTCGTCGCTATCTTGCGGGCAGGCAGGTGGAACTTATGAGTAGTCTTAGAGGCAAACTGGCGTTTAGTTATGGATTGATGATCGTGATCATCCTCGCTGTCAGCGCGTGGAGCATCTACCACGTGGTGCGGCTTGGCCGAGCTATCGATGTAATTCTCGTGAACAACTACCAGAGCATTACTGCCGCCGAGGATATGAAGGAGGCCCTCGAGCGTCAGGAATCGGCTGCGATGTTTTTCATCGCCGGTCACTCCGGCGAGGCACGCTCTCAGCTCGCTACCAGCGGCGTCGCTTTTAGTCAGGGATTCGAAGTCGCATCGCATAACATAACGGAGCCTGGCGAACCTGAAGTCGTCGCAGACATAAACGCAAAGTATCGATCATACAAATCAGAGCTTGAGCGAATTCTCAACGCACCCTCGACCGCTGCGGACAAATCCAACATCTACTTCGAACGGCTCGAGCCTGAGTTCGTCTCTTTGAAGAACAGTCTGGACGATCTGCTTCATTTGAATCAGCAGGCGATGGTCGCCGCTAATGATCGGGCGATTTCCGAATCGCGGCGAGCAGAGATTTCGACCGCACTCACGACTGCATTGGCGCTTGCGTTGGCTGTCCTGTTCGCCTGGAGATTCACCCGCTACGTTGTAAATCCCATTTCCATGCTTGCCCGAAAGGCCAAACGAATCGGCGAAGGCGACTTCGATCAAAACATAAGCATTACTTCCAAAGACGAAATCGGTGTGCTTGCAATCGAGTTCGACAAAATGCTTGTTCGATTGCGTGATTTGCGTAAGTCCGATTACGGCCGGTTGTTGATCGAGCAAAAGAAGTCAGACGCGGTGATCGATTCAATTTGCGAGCCGGTGATAGTAACCGATTCGCATGATCGCGTAATCAAAATCAATCGCGCGGCTACGCAATTGTTCGGTCCTTCTCTGGGCGGTGGTAACGGTGGCGTACCACTCGATGGCGTGGAAGGCGGAGAGAGAATTCTCAGCGCGGTGCGGGACGCCGTTTCAATGCATAAGCCCGTGGCAGTGAACGGCGAAGCTGCAACCGTTCCCATCAAACTCGGAGCCGCGGAGCGTGATTTTCGGCTTCGTGCGACACCGATGCGCGATTCACAGGGCCGGCTCCTGGGCGCCGTAACTCTGCTTGAAGACATCACCGCCATCACAGAAGTTGATAAGCTCAAGACTGAATTCATATCGATCGCGTCGAGCAAGCTGCGCGAGCCGCTTCATTCGCTGCGGCTTGCGCTTCACGCGGTAACCGAAGGCTTCGTCGGTGAGTTGAATCAAAAGCAGGACCAGATGCTTGCTGACGCCCGCGAAAACGCAAACAAGCTCGACGAATTGATCGGCGATCTTCTCGAATTATCCGAGATAGAATCAGGCACGCGGCGACTTTCAAGCGAACGATTGCGCCCTGTTGATCTGGCGCGCGAAGCAATAGAGCGCTTTCGAGCGATAGCAGAAGCAAAGTCAATCAAGCTCGAGAACAAAATCTGGCCGGACCTGTCCTGGGTCGTCGGAGACCGCCAGGCAATCGCACGCATTCTCGATAATCTGCTCTCGAATGCGATTCGTCACACCGATCGCAACGGTTTGATAACGATCTCCGCAAGCGAGCACGTCGGGCGAATCTATTTCAGCGTTCGTGATACGGGGGAGGGAATACCCGAGCAGTACCTCGCGACAATCTTCAGCCGCTTCAATCGTGTTGGCAGCAAGGCGGAGGGAACAGGACTCGGGCTTGCGCTGGTGAAACGGCTGGTGGAGGCTCAGGGAGGACAGGTCAGCGCCGAAAGTCGTGCGGGGGAAGGATCAACCTTTACCTTCGCGCTGATCACTGGTGGTCCGGCGAGCATAAGACATACAGCTTAAACGGTTGTCAATCGAGATGGAGCCACAGATAAACACAGATGAACACGGATGAACTTAGATGTGCGCCGATCTGTGTTCATCCGTGTTTATCTGTGGTTCCTTGATTGAGCTCGGAACGCGATGGTCTCGTCCGAAACAAGAATAAAGCCCGGAACGGAAGCTCGACTGAGCGCAGAGTCGTTGTTGGCAAGACAGCAGCAAACTGCCCATGCTCGGTTGCGCGTCTATCTCGGCGCCGCGCCCGGCGTAGGCAAGACTTATCAAATGCTCGAAGAGGCGCATCAGCTCCAAAGTCAGGGCGTGGACATTGTGATTGGGTTAATCGAGCCGCACGGTCGAGTGGACACCGAAACTCTGGTTGGCGATCTGGAGCGGGTCCCGCTACGCCGCATTGAGTATCGCGGCGTGACGCTCGAAGAAATGGACCCGCAAGCGATTATTGCCCGCAAGCCTGCAGTGGTCCTCGTCGATGAGCTCGCACATACCAACGTCCCCGGCTCAAGAAATCGAAAGCGCTTCGAAGATGTTCTTGAAATTCTCGATGCCGGAATCCCGGTCATCACTGCTTTCAATGTGCAGCATATCGAATCGCTCAATGATGCAATCGCGCGCATAACGGGCGTCCGAGTCCGCGAAACAATTCCCGATTATTTCCTTCGACGCGCCGACGAAGTTGTGAACGTGGATGTCTCGGTAGACACGCTACGAACGCGTCTTCGGCAGGGGAAGATTTATAGCGTAGAAAAAATTCAGCAGGCCCTCGCGAACTTTTTTCGCAAAGGCAATCTATCCGCGCTGCGCGAGCTCACGTTGCGGCAAATCGCCGAAGATCAGGCTGTGCGCAGTCACGACTATCGTGAGCGAGAGGGGTTGGAGCAGGCGGCCATACCTGAAAAAGTAATGGTGTGCATGTCCTCTCGAGGCAGCGCCAAGAAGCTTTTGCGAACGGGCTCGCGAATCGCGGGAAGGCTTGCGTCGGACTGGTTCGCGGTTTATGTCGAAACACCTCGCGAAGAACCAGGCCGAATCAAGCCGGATGATTATGCCGCGCTTGAAGAGAATATTCGATTCGCCAAAGAGCTCGGCGCGGAAGTCCTCAAGCTCAAGGGGCGGAATGTCGCGGATGCATTGATAGATTTCGCGCGGCGAGAAGGAATCACCCATGTCGTATTCGGGCAATCGGCGCGCTCACGTTGGGACATTTTACTTCGCGGCTCGGTGATCAATCGCTTCCTGAGCGAGGTCCGCGGCGCGACAGTGCAGGTAGTCCCGCTTAGAGATGATTAACTGTGGATTCTGATAGCCCAACTGGTTGGAATCGAGTTCGCGATTGAGCCTTATGTACGTTGGCGATGGCCGTTGAGCAGTGGACGAAGCGCTTGCCCGGTATACGAACGCTTGACCCGCGCGACTTCTTCAGGAGCACCTTCCGCGACGACTCTTCCGCCCTCTTCACCGCCTTCAGGGCCGAGATCGATTACCCAATCGGCGCTCTTGATCACATCGAGGTTGTGCTCGACTACAAGCACCGTGTTGCCGAGCGATACCAATTGATGAAGCACGTCGAGAAGCTTGCGCACATCCTCGAAATGTAATCCGGTTGTTGGCTCGTCCAGAATGTAAAGCGTCCGGCCTGTTGCCCGCTTCGAAAGTTCTTTTGCAAGCTTGATGCGCTGCGCTTCACCGCCAGATAGGGTCGTCGCCGATTGGCCGAGCTTGATGTAGCCCAGACCAACATCGATCAACGTCTGAAGCTTCACTTTTATCTGCGGAATGTTCTCGAGAAGCGGCAGCGCTTCTTCGACTGTTGTGTCGAGCAGATCGGCGATCGAATAGCCTTTGTACTTCACCGAAAGCGTTTCGCGATTGTAGCGAGCGCCGCGGCAGACGTCGCACATTACATAAACGTCGGGAAGAAAATTCATCTCGATGCGCTTCATTCCATCGCCCTGGCAAGCCTCGCACCGGCCTCCCTTGACGTTGAATGAAAAACGTCCGGGCTTGTAGCCGCGCTCCCGCGACTCGGGTAACATCGAATACAATTCACGGATTGGAGTAAAAACGCCGGTATAAGTAGCAGGATTTGAGCGCGGCGTTCGACCAATCGGAGACTGGTCGATCTCTATGATCTTATCGATATATTCGAGGCCGGTCACTTCGCGATGCGCACCGGGATCAAGCATGCTGCGATAGAGCTTGCGAGCGAGGCTTCGATAAAGAATATCGTCGACCAACGTTGACTTGCCTGAACCGGAAACGCCGGTGACTACGATGAACAGCCCGAGCGGAAAAGTAACGTCGATGTTTTTCAGATTGTTCGCGCGAGCGCCGAGCACCGATATCGCTTTGCCGTTCGAGTGATGGCGATCCTGCGGAACCGGAATCGACAGATCACCCGCAATGTAACGACCGGTCAGCGATGCCGGATTGTTAGCGATGTCTTCCGGAGTTCCCTCGGCCACTACAAATCCACCGTGAGCTCCCGCGCCCGGACCGAGATCGACCACGTGATCGGCTCGACGTATTGTTTCTTCATCGTGCTCGACAACCAGAACGGTGTTTCCGAGATCGCGCAGATGTTCGAGCGTGTCCAGTAACTTTCGGTTGTCGCGCGGGTGAAGTCCGATCGATGGCTCATCCAGTACGTAAAGCACGCCTCGGAGTTGAGAGCCAATCTGAGTAGCGAGCCTTATACGCTGACCTTCACCGCCCGACAGCGTCGAAGAAGGCCGGTCGAGCGTGATGTATCCGAGCCCGACCGTTTCCAGGAAACTCATTCGCTGTCGAATCTCTCGCAGGATCAACCCGGCGATCTGTTCCTCCCGGTCGTTCAATTTAATTTGATTAAAAACTCTGACCGCCTGCAAGATTGGGATGCTCGTATATTCACCGATAGCCTTACCTCCCACTCGCACCGCGAGTGACGCAGGTTGAAGCCTTCGTCCGTTGCACGCCGCGCAAACGATTGGCGAGATCAATCCCTCGAAGGCAGCGATGCCGCTCTCGCTCTTCATATCTTCTGCGCGAGCCATCAGATAAGGCACCGCGCCTTTCCAATCAGTCTTGTATTCGTAAGCGCCGTAGCGCAGCGATAATCTTTCTTTCGAGCCGTGGAAAAAAGCATCCTGAACTTTTGAAGGCAATTCCGCGAAGCTTTTGTCCGGCGTCATCCCCGCACTCTTCGCCAGCGATTTCATAACGTCGCGAAGGTAGTTGCTGATGCTGGCGTCGGCGGGAAAAGGGTCCTGCTCGGTGATCGGAAGCTGAGGATCGGGCACGATTTTCGCGGGATCGATTTCGGCGCGGCTCCCGAGTCCGTGGCACTCACGGCACGCGCCGTAGACGCTGTTGAAGGAGAACGATCGCGGCTCAAGCGCGGGCACCGAGATACCGCATTCGGGACAAGCCATCTTCTCGGAATAAAGCCGCTCTTCGCCGTCGACGATCGAAACCAGCACCAGGCCGTCGGTAAGCTTCGCCGCGAGATGCACCGAATCGTCGAGCCGTTTTTGAACCCCCTTCTTGATCAGCAGCCGATCGACCACTACTTCGATCGTGTGATTGCGGCGCTTATCGAGCTTGATGTCTTCGTCGAGTTGTCGAATCTCACCATCTATGCGAGCGCGATTGAAGCCCGAACGCGCGAGTTTCTCGAGCTCTTTTTTGAACTCGCCTTTCCGCCCGCGAACGATCGGCGCCAGAATCATCACTCGCTCGCCTTCCGCGAGTCCCGCCATTTGCTGAACTATTTGGTCGATCGATTGACGCGAGATTGGCCGGCCACATTTCGGACAGTGCGGTATCCCGATTGATGAGAAGAGCAGCCGTAGATAATCGTAGACCTCCGTCACCGTGCCCACGGTCGAGCGCGGGCTGCGCATGGTGGTCTTTTGCTCGATAGAGATTGCCGGCGACAAGCCTTCGATAGCATCGACATCGGGCTTTTCGAGTTGATCCAGGAACTGCCGAGCATAAGCCGAAAGCGATTCTACGTAGCGTCGCTGGCCTTCCGCGTAGATCGTATCAAACGCGAGGCTCGATTTGCCCGAGCCCGAAAGCCCGGTCACGACAGTCAACCGATTGCGCGGCAATTCCAGACTCACGTCTTTCAGGTTGTGTTGACGCGCGCCGCGGACTGTTATCTTTTCTATCGCCATTGAAACCCGGACACTGATAGACAAGAAATTGCCTGAGTCGAGAACATTTCATTGTACCCGTCGCGTCCCGACAAGTGTCAAGGTGGGCAACCGTCCGGTGCGTTGGCAAAAATCACCAACTCTCCCGCGAGCTCATGTGCTATAGTCTGTCGCGAGCAACCCCTGCTGCGAGCGCTTCTTACCGAGGCGTTGATGGATTCGTCAGCGATTGAGCTTCGTTTATCAGAGCTTCGCCGCGAGCTTGAAGAAATACTCGCGATGTTGGCATCCGATTCGACTTTCACGGCGAACCAATTCTTCGAGCGCGCATCTTCCGACACCTTCGACAAGCGGGCGAGTGAACAGACTGATACCGAGTTGCTAAACGACGCTCTGGTTGTCATCACCGAATTCGGAGAAGCAACTCCTGAGATTCTTCAGATGTGGCTTTCGATCGATTTCAATCGCGCAACGCGAATCTTAACCAGGCTCGAAGCCGAGGGACTGATATCGCCGAAAGGTAAAGTGCGTCATAAGGCATTCGAGCTTCTACGGTCTAAGCTTCCGACTGCCGACTGAGCGCTACGCTTCGTGCCCTTCTCATTTCACCATCATCTCGGGCGCGAACTTTCTTGATAGTAGCTGCAATCGGATCTCACCGGGCACGATAGACACATGGGCTCGTTGGTTTTGCAAAGCTGTTGGCCGTGACGCCGCAGAAGCTGATGAGTCGCAATCAACCAATCGAAGTCTTTATTCAACCCATCATCTACCGCCTCTTGAGCCGACCGATAAGTCGACGAGTAGTTCTTTCGCTCTTCACCATACCCGAGGCGCAGCAGCACTCGCAGGCCGTTTGAATCCAACGCCAAAATCGGATGAGTTCGAGAGAAAAGAAGTATCTTCTCGGCGCCGGGATCTCCAATTCCGGGAAACTTCTTCAGCGATTTCTTTGCTTGCGCGAGCGGTTGCTTCAGTATCTTGTCGAGATCGCCATCGAACTCTTGCAGCGCGATTTGCGCAATGCGGCGGAGCTTTTCGACTCGAGCTTCGGGACGCATTCCACCGAGCCGAGCGACTTCGAGCAGGGTTTCCTCGTGAGCCATCATGATTTCAGGCGGCGTCAGTCCGACTCTCCCGCGAAGAGCGTTGAAGGCCTGCTCTCGGCGTTCGTCACTCAAAAGATATGCGACGTTTTCGAGCAGAATTAGACCGAACGGATCGATAACCTTAGGCGGTTCAGGCCGGCCGTAGAAATCACGCAACTGATCTATTATCTTTCTGAAAGACAGTTGAACCTTTGGCAAATCTCACCTCGCGCGCGCATCCCGCTTCCTATGCGGACCTCATCCTATAACATTTAACATTCAATTCGCACCACACAATAGACCTTGACGACCCTCTACAATTTTCGTATATTTTCGTTAGATTTTCGATATTCGCGAAGGTGGGGTATGTTCGCGTGCGTTCATAGTAAGCAAAAGGATCGCAGAGCCTCGCTGGTGAATTGCGCTTATGCGTTCTCGCCGCTCGTCGAGGAAAGAACTGACGACACTGTGGTGTTGGACATCGAAGGATGCGAGTTATTGTTTGGCTCGCCTCGCGAGATTGCAAAAGAGATCGCTCGTCAAGCTGCAAAGCTTGGACTCAAAGTCAACGTAGCCGTAGCTCAAAATCCTGATGCCGCCATTCACGCTGCAAAAAGTTTTGCCGGCATAACCATCATCCCTTCAGGCTGCGAAGCGAAACGACTTGGAGAGTTGCCGCTCAAATCACTGGACGCGACTCTCGCTCGCGTCGAGCCTGATCGCGTGGCCGAGATTTTAGAGACCCTCGAGCTGTGGGGGATTCGAAGCTTTCATGAATTCGCGGCGCTTCCCGAAGCGGGAGTATCCGAGCGGCTTGGTCCTGAAGGAGCGCGGCTTCAGAAGCTCGCTCGCGGTGAAAGCGATCGCCCATTGTTGCTCTCTAAGCCAGCGCCCGGATTCGAGCAGTTTATTGAACTTGACGATCCGATAGAGTTGCTCGAACCGCTTTCGTTCATCTTCGCACGGCTTCTGAATCAACTCTGCGCAAACCTGCAAGCGCACGGGCTAGCGGTGGATGAACTGAAACTTCGATTGAAGCTGGAAGATAAAACCGAACACGAGCGAGCGATTCGACTGCCTTTTCCGATGCGCGACGGCCGAGTGTTTTTGAAACTGCTGCTGCTCGACATCGAATCACATCCGCCTCAGGCTGCGCTCGTCGCTGCATCGATCAATTGCCAGCCGGCGAAGCCTCGTTCGATACAGAACGGTTTGTTTCAGCCGCTCGCGCCTGAACCTGAAAAGCTGGAGCTGACCTTAGCGCGACTCATCAGATTGGTTGGCGAAAACAATGTCGGCTCGCCCGAGTTGATTGACACTCATCGCCCGGACGCGTTTCGCATCAAGCGCTTCAATGTGAAGAGAGAACGAAAAAGAGTGACGCGGCGACGCAGCGACGCGGCGACGCGGCGACACAATCCTCAATCTTCGATCCTCAATCCTCGCTCCGTCGCCTCGCCTCTTCTTGGCTTCAGAGTTTTTCGTCCGCCGCTGTGCGCGAAAGTCGAATCGCCAAATGGCTGGCCGGCTCGAATAACAGCTCGAGCCGAATCAGGCCGAAGCATACGCGGCAAGATAGTGAGGCTTGCGGGACCATGGCGAACTTCAGGTGATTGGTGGAGTGAAGACGGCTGGGCTCGCGACGAATGGGATGTGACGGTTGTCACGTCCGAAACTCAACGTGAGAAAGGAACGCTATATCGCATTTATCACGACCGGTGCTGCGACGGCTGGTTTGTTGAGGGAATATATGACTGATTAACAACTCTTAGCGTCTTGGCGAATCTTAGCGACTTTGCCGCGAAACTGTTTTGACGAACATGTTTCGCATAAGACACAAAAGACCCGCCAGGAGGCTGGCTGTGTATGAGTAAAGGTTACGTTGAACTCCATGCCCGTTCCTCCTTCAGCTTTCTCGAAGGCGCGTCGCTTCCTGAAGAGTTGATATCCGTCTGCAAGCAACTCGAAGGCTCGGCGATGGCGTTGCTCGATCGCGATGGAGTCTACGGCGCGCCTCGGTTTCACCTCGCTGCAAAGAAACTTGAAATGAAAGCTCACATCGGCGCGGAGATTACCCTCAGCACTCAGCACTCAGGACTCAGCACTATTCCTCTTTTAGTCGAGACCCGCGCCGGTTATCAGAACCTCTGCCGGCTGATTACCTTGATGAAGCTTCGCGCTCCGAAGCACGCAAAGCCCGGCGAAGTAGCAGCGACTCTCGATGAGCTGGCCGTTCACGCCGAAGGATTGATCTGTTTGACCGGCGGCGACGATGGACCGCTTGCGCGCGCGCTTCGAAACAACAGCTCGGATGAAGCGATGGCTCTCACTGAAAGGCTCGTCGACATATTCGGGAGGAACAACGTCTACGCCGAGCTTCAGCGGCATTTCAATCGCGAAGAAGAATCGCGCAATCAGGCGCTGATTGAAATAGCCAGGCGAGCCCGCTTGCCGCTGCTTGCCACGAACGGCGTTTGTTATGCGAGCGCCCCTCGCCGCCAGCTTGCCGATGTATTGACCTGCATTCGCAATCACGTGCGGCTTGAGACTGCCGGGCGATTGCTGGCTAAAAACTCAGAACGGTTTCTTAAGCCGGCTTCCGTGATGCACAAACTCTTCGCCGACCTGCCCGAAGCAATCGCCAACACCGTCGAGCTTTCTTCACGGCTTGGATTCACGCTTGAAGATCTCGGCTATGAGTTCCCTAAGTATCTCGTTCCGGACGGCGAGACGATGGACTCGTTTCTTCACAAGCGAACCTATGAAGGCGCGCGCCGGCGCTACAACGGCGCTCACGGTATGCCTCCTTACGAACGCGCGATCAAGCAAATTGATCGCGAGCTTGCGTTGATCGAAAAGCTTCAGCTCGCGGGTTACTTTCTGATCGTCTGGGACATCATCAACTTCTGCCGCGACAACGGAATCCTCGTCCAGGGCCGTGGGTCGGCCGCGAACAGCGCTGTGTGTTACTCACTTGGGATAACTGCGGTCGATCCGGTCGGGATGGAATTATTGTTCGAGCGCTTTCTTTCTGAAGAGCGAGGCGAGTGGCCGGACATCGATCTCGATTTGCCGAGCGGCGATCAACGCGAACGCGTGATTCAATACGTCTATCAGCACTACGGGACGCGCGGCGCTGCGATGACTGCGAACGTGATTACTTATCGCGGACGTTCGGCGGCGCGTGAAGTGGGCAAGGCGCTCGGCTTTGATGAAGAAACCATCACACGGCTTTCGAGTCTTGTCAGGACGTGGGAGTGGCAGGATCCCAACGACACAACCGAACGCCAGTTCCGCGACGCCGGGCTCGATCTGACGAATCCGCGCATCAAGAGATTCTTCGAGCTGTACATTGCCGCGCAGGATTTGCCTCGGCATTTGGGTCAGCACTCGGGCGGGATGGTGATTTGTCAGGGGCAGCTCGATTCGGTTGTTCCGCTCGAGCCGGCGACGATGCCCGGCCGCGTAGTGGTTCAGTGGGACAAGGAAGACTGCGCCGATATGGGAATCATTAAAGTCGATCTGCTCGGCCTCGGAATGATGGCCGCGATCGAAGAATGCCTGATATTGATTCGCGATCATTACCACCAAGAAGTCGATCTCGCTCATCTTCCGCAGGACGATCCTGCGGTGTATAGCGCATTACAAAAGGCCGACACCATCGGGCTGTTTCAAATCGAGAGCCGCGCGCAGATGTCTTGTCTTCCGCGGCTGAGGCCGGAGAAGTTTTACGACATCGTCGTGCAGGTGGCGATCATCAGACCCGGGCCGATAGTCGGCAACATGGTTCATCCTTATTTGAATCGCAGGCTGGGCCGCGAAGAAGCAACGTGTTTGCATCCGTCGCTCGAGCCGGTGCTGAGGCGGACTCTGGGCGTGCCGTTGTTTCAGGAGCAGTTGCTGCGCATTGCGATGATCTGCTCGAACTTCACCGGCGGCGAAGCAGAAGAGCTGCGCCGGGCAATGGGTTTCAAAAGGTCCGAGGCGCGAATGCGCGAAATCGAGATCAAACTCCGTCGCGGAATGGACGACAACGGAATCACCGGCGAAACCCAGGACAAAATCGTTCAGGCGATCACTTCGTTTGCGCTTTATGGCTTTCCCGAATCTCACGCCGCGAGCTTCGCGTTGATTGCATACGCGAGCGCTTATTTGAAGTGTCATTATCTCGCGGCGTTCACCGCTGCGTTGTTGAACAATCAGCCGATGGGTTTTTATCACCCGGCTACAATAATCAAAGATGCTCAGCGGCATGGCCTGAAGATCAATCCGATTGATGTGACTCGATCGGATTGGCCATGCACGCTGGAGGAGGGGGATGGGGAA
>Ga0207663_10000014_pt1 | contig 164118 bp, 128 predicted proteins | sample LARL53metaG_FD_184346 | JGI IMG/M metagenome (GOLD analysis project Ga0207663, IMG submission 184346) | Corn, switchgrass and miscanthus rhizosphere microbial communities from Kellogg Biological Station, Michigan, USA - LAR L5-3 metaG... | ecosystem: Host-associated > Plants > Roots >...
GATCACCGCGACCGAGCGGCAAATTGGAAGTCAGACTCTCAAGCTCAGCGGACGAATCGCGATCGACGGACAACCCGACATTGTGCTCGATAACAGCTTCACTTCACCCAACGGCGCGGCCATGTTCGCGGTAGGCGCCGTCGCGCAGCCGCTGTCGGTCCTGCTCAACAGCGGTTTTAATGCGCTTGATCTTCGCGGGATCGACGTCGAAGTAACCTCGACCGATAGCCGGTCGAGCGGATCGCTCAACAGATTGTGGATTGACAAGACGGAAGTGCGTCGAGGCGAGAGCGTCGAGATGCAAGCCTTCGCCCGCAACGACAACGGGAGCGAGTTCGTCGAGCGCATTCCGCTCGTGATTCCGGCAGATGCGCCGATCGGCCCGTTGGTGATTACGGTCGGAGACGGCGCCTCGTTGAATCAAGTCGATCGAGCACAAGCATCCGCCGATTTTACGCCAAGAGACCTGGGACAGCTCGTGCGAGTCATAAACAAGCTCAAGCGGAATAACCACCTGTACGTTCGAATGACGCGAAGCGGCAGCGGCGCGATCGTCAACAACGAAGAAATGCCCGTGCTGCCTCCCTCGGTTCTGGCGACGCTGGGATCCAGCCGAACATCGGGGGGCTATACGTCGTTGTCGTTAGCCACGCTTGAAGAGCACGAGCTTCCGCCTTCGCAGTTTCTTATCAGTGGTCAGCAGACGATTACGATCAACGTGGTTAAGTAGACGGGCCTGGAATCAGAGTTTGATTGATTTGTCTTTGTCCAGGCAGCATCGAGTTAGCGGTTTTGGAAAAAGCCCGCGCAGCTTGCGGGCTTTTCGCTTTCGAACTGGATCTTTTTGACACCGCGCGCGCAGTTCTTAATAGATCATCCGGCAAGAAGCGCACGTAGCTGCGACGACGAAAGGAATGGTGAGATGTATAACAAGGGACGTGCCCCAATAACGATAGTTCTCTCGGTGATGTTGGTTGTCTTTTTGTGCGCTTCGGCAAGCGCGGTGAACCCGGTGTTCTGGGAAATTTCAAAACAGGATGACGTTCTCAAAGGCGACGCTCGCGGAGTATCGATAGGCGAGAACGGAACTATCATGCTTGCGCCGACTTTTAACCTCGTCTACGACACTAAAGAAGCTTACATCTGGTCGAGCGCAGCCGACACAAGCGGAAATATCTACCTCGGCACCGGACACGCGGGAAGAATATTCAAGGTCACTCCTTCAGGTGAAGGCCGTCTGCTCTACGATGCGAGCGAGCTTGACGTGACTGCGATGGTCACCGATCCGCAGGGTAATCTCTATGCGGGCACGTCGCCCGATGGCAAGATCTACAAGATCACGCCAGACGGCAAAGAATCTGTTTTCTACGATCCTCCTGACAAGTACATTTGGTCTCTTGTGTTCGATTCCGCCAGCTCGACGCTCTACGCAGGCACCGGCGACAAAGGCATCATTTACAAAATAGACGCGGCAGGAAAAGCTTCCGTGTTGGTGGACACGAATGAGACCAACATCGTGTCGCTGGCTTTCGACAACAAGGGCAATCTGCTTGCGGGTACAGATCCATCAGGACTGGTGCTGCGCATATCCGCGGCTGGAAAAGTGTTCGCGTTATTCGATTCTCCGATGCAGGAAATCCACAATCTCACCGTCGCCTCCGACGGTTCGATTTATGCCCTCGGGATAAGCCCTCAAGGCGGTGCGCCGCAGCGTCCTGCCGTGATCGGTGTTCCAAGCGTCACTTCATTGTCGAGCGAGGGAGTGGTTACGATCTCAACCGGAGACGATCAGGAGGAAAAGCCTCAATTAACTTCCGATCCGTCATCGGGACTCAGCTCGGGTCAAAGCCGAACGAAGACCGAAGGCGCCAAGAGCGTGCTGTTTCATGTTATGCCCGATGGCGGAAGCGACGTCTTCTGGCGCTCAAATGACACGGTCGGTTTCGGTTTGAAGTCACTGGCCGATGGGCGCGTGCTCGTGGGCACCGGGAGCAAAGGCCGGATATACGAAATCTCGGCCGACCGCTCGCGCACCTTGCTGATTCAATCGCCTGAGGATCAGACTTCGACGATCATATCAGTCGCCGGCAATCTGTACGCGACGTCCAGCAACCTCGGAAGGCTTTACCGCATAGGCCGCGAATCGGTAACCGAAGGCACCTACACCTCTCCAGTTCGAGATACGAAGTTCGCCGGTCAATGGGGCGTGATAACGTGGCGTGGCGCCGGCAACGTCGAGCTTCAGACTCGAAGCGGTAATACCGAAAGCCCGGACGCGACGTGGAGCGATTGGTCTGCGGCTTATCGAAACGCTGCGGGCGACCCGATTACAAGTCCCAACGCGAGATTCATTCAGTGGCGAGCCATTCTTCGAAGCGCGCCCGCGTCTTCGACCGGCGCCCGAGCGGGCTCCGCCCAACTTCAATCGGTGGTTGTTGCTTTCCTGCCTCGCAATCAAGCTCCGGACATCTCGGCGGTTAATGTGATGGCGCCGGGCGTCGCGTTTCAGGAAATGCCTATCGCAGTCGATCCGTCTATCGCTTCTTCGGGGCTCGATCCACAGTTGTTCGGAGTTGTGACCACCGTACCTCCACGGCGGTTCTTTCAAAAAGGAGCGCGGACGTTGACCTGGCAGGCAACGGATCCGAATGACGACACCCTAAGCTACAAGGTGCTCTACAGAACGATCGGCGAAAACGAGTGGCATCTTCTCGCGGACAATTTGTCGCAGGGCTACTTCACAATCGATGGGAACAGGCTTCCAGACGGGACATATCTCTTCAAGGTCATCGCAACCGACGCGCCGAGCAACACAAAAGAAGCCGCTCTTTCAGATGAACGCGTCAGCGACGCCATCGAGATAGACAACACGCCTCCGGCGATCAAAGTGAGCGGGCCATCGATCGCGGGTCAGACGGCTGAAGTTGTTTTCGATGCGACCGACGTCACCAGCCGAATCGTTCGAGGCGAGTACAGCGTGGACGGCGGCGCCTGGCAGTTGCTTTTCCCGGTTGACGGCATCGCTGACTCCGCGCACGAGACGTTCAAGGTGAGAATCTCTTTTGATAAACCCGGTGAACATCTGATCGCGTTTCGCTGCGCCGACTCGAGCTCGAACGTCGGCTCGGCGAAAGTCACGGCTACGGTCAGATGAGTTGAACGTGATTCTTGAAAGTGTAGACCGGTCATTGACGGATCACTTTTTACACGTTTGAGATTAGTGCGAGGGCCGTCTGATAAGATCGATTCAGGCGTTACGAATTCTCAATTCGTTGCAGTTCACGTTTAAAGACTTCCAGATCGCCGCTCGAGAACAGCACGAATACGACTCGCCCGATTCTCGATTCCGGATGTGAGTCGGCGTAGCCCTTCGCGGCTCTCATCATTACATTAGCGCATTCGTCGACCGGGAAGCCGCCGACCCCGGTTGCCAGCGCCGGGAAGGCGATTGATTCGCAGCCCGAGTCGTCTGCAATTGAAAGGCAGTTGATCGTGGCATCGCGAATGATCGCTTCGCTCGAGAGCGATCCGGCGCGTTTGGGCACGGAGCGATCTTCATCCCGATAACCCATCGCCGCCGCGTGAATCACAAACTTATTGGGCAAATTGCCGGCCGTGGTTCGAACCGCTTCCCCTAAACGAATCGGTGCTTGAGCGACTGCTTCACGTTCGACTTCTGGCCCGCCATGTCGCGCGATCGCGCCAGCCACTCCAGACCCAAGCCACAAATCGGTGTTGGCCGCATTAACGATCGCATCAATGTCGGGCTGCTTCGTGATGTCGCCTTGCCGAAGCTCGATCTTCATCGTTGGACCGAGTTTCGAACTTCACTGGTTGCTTGTCAACTTGCGACACAAATTCATCGGCGGGTTATCGTGATCTTGTCAGAGCGGAATATTTTAGAGTCTTCCTGAGATGGCAGGTTAGTCTTCGGAAGTGAGCGTGTCGTCCAGAATCTTTCTTGCGATTCGTTCTCGATCGGAGCGGCGGCGAACTTTTCTTCGCCGATCAGTTCCTTCGTTGTCGATCCAGGTTACGCCGGCGACTACGACAAGCGTGTCCGCTGTATACCTGGTGGAACGTCTTCGTTCCTGTCGCCGACGTTCTTTCGCCGTGCGTCTCTCGACTACATTACCTGAAGACATCGATTCGCCTCATTGAGGCGCTCCTCGCATCCCTCTAGCGCGCTGCAGGCCCGCCCCTGTACCAATGAAAGAGCAATTGGCGCTGCCTTTTCAGTTATCGGTCAAAATAAGTGACGGTCCAATCGATGCTTCGTCTACGCGCGAGGCGAATGTTCGATAAGCGTGGCTCGTCGAAAGAAGCCTTCGCGGTGCGGTGCATCGTCGTCGCATAATTGAGACCGGGCCTCCGGCGTGTCCGAGTGTGTGCTTCCCTCGTGACAACTGAATACTCTTTCTCTCATGAGCGCAGCTTCGCGCGAGGCCTGGTCGATTTTCCCCATAACCCGATCACGCTCCGCTCGCATCGCGTCAAGCTTAAGCAGGAGCCGGTTAATTTCGGTCTGTCTCTCTCCGATCTCCCGGTTCAGAAGAGATTCTTCTTCTTCAAACGCCGCCGCGCGTCGATAGAGGCCGTCCACTTCGTCCTCGAGGGCCTCCGCCATTTGCTCGAGTACGCGGGCTTTAAAGCGCGGCGAGCCAACGCTGACCGGAACTTCTGGATCGCTAATGATTGTCATTTCATCTCCTAGACTGTAGCCGAGTGCGCCGGCAAGGCGGGAACTATTAACCCCGACGAGTTGCGCCGGCGAGTAAGCTTGTCTTGATACATTCGCTGATCGGCGGCTTCCATCAATTCGTCGATGGCGGTCCCGTCGACGCCATAAGTTGCAAACCCAATTGAAATGCCCACTCGCGCGACGCGACCGGGCCTGATCTCATAAGCGCAGTCGTCGATTGCCGACTGAAGCCGGGTCTTCATCTCTTCTACCATCTCAGGCGTGACTCGATGCAGCACCGCCACGAATTCATCTCCCGCGTATCGAATGAGAGTATCGCCGGCGCGAAGCTGGGCACGCGACACGTGAGCCACGCGACGCAAAATCTCATCGCCAACATGATGTCCGTAAGTGTCGTTGATCCTCTTGAAGCCGTCGAGATCCATCATCATCAACACCAGAGCATAGCCATGCCGTTCCGAGCGGCTCCGCTCCTGATCGAAGACGCTGTACATATATCTCGAGTTTGGAAGACCGGTGAGATTGTCGGTTAGCGCTGATTCCTGGGTTCGTTCAAACTCCAGAGAGTTTTGAATTGCAGTAGCTGTGTGGTGCGAAATTGTTTCGAGCAATCTCACTTCGTCAGCCGAGTAGCCACGATTCGTTTCACAGTAAAGTGCCAGCGCCCCGACGAGCGCCCCATCGCGCTCGATTGGAAAGATCGATGCAGTGCGATACGATTCGGCCGCCGAACCGAGTGGCCGCTCGAGGTCCGCCAGCGGCGTTCCGCCAAGCAGGATTTGTCGGTGCTCGGCAACCCAGCCGGCTCCGCCCTGGCCCACCATCATTTCCAAACCCTTCAGCGACTCGGCATTCTTTCCAGTCGCGTACGCCGCGCGAAGCAACTCTCCTTCGGCCAGGAAGATGATCAGTGTTGTAAAGTCCGCGATTTTCTCGAGCTTGGCGGCGACGATCGGCAAGACCTCCGACAGCCTGAGAGTCGAGCCCAGGGTCTGAGAAATCTCATACAGAGAAAGAACCTCGCGCTGCGCGGCGGCGATGTCCCTCAGGGCCCTTTCCTTGGCTGTCTTTGGTGACAAAGCAAAGCCCGGTTCCAAACGCCCGGTAGTTCTGGTCTCAAGTGCGATCGCCGGCGTTACACACTCCTCCTGCTCGGGCGTTTGCTCCTCGATCTGGTCGATGATTTCGAAAAATATTTTTAGCAGCGCCGGATCAAAAGTCCCACCAGCTTCATCGCGCATCAAGTCGAGCGCTTGCTGACGAGAGTAGCGCTGGCGATGAGGTCGATTGGTGGTCAACGCTTCATAACAATCGACGATCGTGAGTATTCTGGCGCCAAGCGGGATCTCCTCACCTCTCAAGCCGCTCGGGTAGCCATTCCCGTTCCACTTTTCGTGATGATGTTTGACGATTGGAACCACTTCGTACGGAAACTCAACGTTGCTGAGGATGTCAGCACCTACGACCGGATGAATCATTACTTTTGAGAATTCGGCGGGCGTCAGCTTTCCCGGTTTGCTGAGAATGTGCTCGGGAACGGCCAGCTTGCCGATGTCATGAAGCAAGGCCGCAGCCTTCAATCCTTCAATCTGGTTCTCGGGATAGCCAACCTTCCGCGCAAATGCTTCGGCGAGCACCCGAGTTCGATGTATGTGCCCGCACGAAAGCTCTTCCTTCGCGTCGATCGCCATAGTCAACGATTCGACGGTCGCGAGATTGAGCCTGGTCAAGCCCTCGATGTGCTTGTTCGACGACTCTACTCTGTGAAAATAAATCCGGTAAGCAACGTAGGTCAGCAACAGGATCGGAAGAGAAATTACGAACGAGTAAAAACCAAACACCGTTATCACTTTGCCAACAATGCCGGCGGCCACCGCTCCAATGAAGAACGCGGGCGAGGTCCACAAGTAGTTTTCGAGCCAGGTCTTGATTACAGGTTGCCCGCGGAAAAGCGCAATCGCAGTCGCTGCGATAGCGCTGTTGACCAGGTAGCTGGTAAGCGTGATGACACCTATTGCAAGAACAAGCTGATTTAGCCGAGTGGGGTCGTACAACAAACGATCGAGAGGTCCAAAGATCTTCACTGCCAACAGCGAAGCGCTTATCACCGCTATGTTCATTGCGCTCATGTTGATTAGCGCAGTCGGAACAAGCCTTCCTTTTCTGGCGGGACGTGAACGTGCGAGCCCGTCGATCGATGCAAGCGCCGCCGCCGCCCACGGACCGAGCATCAGAATCGCAATGCAAACAAATGTGTCGCTCAGAGTGATCTTGCTGCGCACTCCCGGAATCCAGATCTCCGCGCGCCAGCTCAGCAAAAGCGCGGAGGCCAGCACCAGGATCCAGTCGAGCCGCGCTGGTTCCTCCGCCAGTCGATATAGCGAATACACAAGCGCAGAAATCCCCGCCGAAGAAATTACCAGCGTGAACAGGATCGAGTTTGTGTTGGTAGCTTGCCTCATGTTCTCCTAAACAGAGAAGTTCGCCCGCCGGGCGCGCGGCTCCAACCTCATTGCAAAGATCCTCCACTGATGATGCGGAAAAGATCTGGGGGGCTGATTCGACAACTTCCGAGACAGGTCACCATTCAACGCTCGTGCCGAAGATGTTAATCGCGAAGACTTTCTCAAAATACTGTAAACATTTGCACTAGTAGTTGGTCCTGGGTGAGGCGCGCCGCCACGACGAAAAAAGTCGCAGTCAAACTGGCAGCGGAAAGAAGACGGTTCATTCACAATGACCGGCAAGGGTCAGCGGAACGCTTAAACTAACAGTCGCACGATTTTTGATTCTGCGATACGCGCGATGGCATCGCATCAGCGAAGGGAATCAGATTGGAAGATGAGAAGAACTCAATTCGATCGACGCAGTCCTGACCAAAAGTCCGCTCGCTCTACTTCACGATCAACTCCTTCGTAACGAGCCGTGATGTCTCGCTCTTCCAGCACGTGTCCCTGCAACCAGATATTCGCTGTGATTTCCGAACCTACCTTAAGTTGACCGCGCAACACGCGTCGATTCGCAAGCACTTCGAGACGAAGCGAGCCTGTGTCTACGTAGATCCAAACGAGGTCGGCCGCGGTAACCGGATTTCTAATTTCACGCCAGGCAAGCACACGGCCGCTGATAACGTAGTCGTTCTCACAAGCCTTCTCGGCGAAGCCTTCCAACTTTTCCGCGAGCTCGAAGCGATACGGCGTGGTTGATTGTTTAGCCGGGACTGGGCGAACGCGCGCAGCATAAGCTATGCCGGCCAGCGCAATCTGGAGATGCAACTCGCGAAAGACCGAATCGTCGAGCTCGGTCAGATTCTGCAGCTCGAAGACGATCTCGCGCGATCCACTCAAGAGTCCGCGAACTATCGCTTCGCCGTCTTCGTCGTATTCGACGAGCTCCCACGGTTCAAGCCTTCGAACGTATCGGCTTCGAAAAGCGGGACGGCAGTCGGCATAGTAGAGCTGCGAGCCACGCTGATAGAGTATCGACCAAACCTCCAGGCCGTCCCCGATCTTCCAGCACCTTCCTAAAAGCGCGGCGTCTTCGCGACCGGCTCGCGTCCGTTGTCCATTGTTTTCAACGTATTCTACAAGCAGATTATACGAACGTTCGTCGGCTACTTCAAAACCTATCGCGTCGAACAACTCGGCCATGACCGCTTCATTGGCGGGCTCTTGTTCAACGCGTTCTTCAGTGACTGGCTTGCTCATTACTGCATCGAGAATAGTGAGGGTGAAAGCTCGAACGCTTCCACGTTTGGTTTACTTGTTCCTGGTTTCTTCACCGATCTCCGCATTCAAAGTGTACTCGCGGCCATCGCGAAGAATTTTGATTGCTATCTTTGCACCCGGCAGCTTGCTCGCAACGATGCGGTTGAATTGCACCGAAGACGTTATTGGCTGGCCATCGACGGTCGTTATCAAATCGTCTTTTCTAAGGCCGGCGCGCGCCGCGGGAGTTGCACGCTCGGCTCGAACCACGAGCACTCCGCGAGAGTCCGCAGGAAGCTTCATCAACCCTCGAACATCGGCGTCGATGTCGCGAGTCTCGACTCCAAGGAAGCCGCGAGTGACCCGGCCCCGTTCGATCAACTGAGGCAGAATCGACTTGAGCGTATTGATCGGTATCGAAAAGCTCAGCCCCTGCGTGCGTTCGAGCACCAGTGTATTGATGCCGACAATCTTTCCCTGAGCGTTCAGAAGCGGGCCTCCGGAATTTCCGGGATTGATCGCTGCATCGGTTTGAAGAAAATCGTCGAACTGCCCGCCAAAACCTGAGCGTCCCTTCGCGCTGAGAATGCCAAGAGTAACCGTGTGATCGAGGCCCAGCGGGTTACCGATCGCGATCACCCACTCGCCAACGCGAAGCGCATCGCTGTCGCCAAGGTCTCCAATCGGAAGTTGCGCGTTGCCCGGGACGATCTCAAGGAGCGCGATGTCGGTGGCTTCATCGTATCCTTTTATCGAAGCGGGAAACTGTCGGCCGTCGTGCAGGGTGACCGTTACATTAGTCACCAGCTTTGGAGCGCTTTGTTGTTCAGGACCTCGCTGACTGGAACCACGTCGAGGCTCTGCATTTGAGATCAGGTGAAAGTTTGTTGCGATGTATCCGCGTTGATCGATGATGAAACCGCTTCCAATATTCTCTCCGTTCTCGGAAGTCGACCGCACGTTCACGACGACCTCGTTTACACGCTCGGCGATCGAAGGCACGTCGAGCACGACGGTCTTTCCTTGAGTTGCCGGAATCGAATTCTGACCGTGCGTCCCCTCCAATGAAGAACCGGACGCGATGACCGAGATGATCAATAAGAGCGAGGTAGCGTTCAGTTGATTAATCATTACCTTGACCTGAGCGTGATTTTTCGTCGCGTGAATCAACCACGGGAGCGCGCGAGCGAACGCCTCGAATATTTCGGGCGGGTCCATATCTGGGTTGCTTGCCCGAGCGCACCATCTCTGCGAATAAGTCCACGTCGTAATCGCACTCGCGAGACATCTCTTCGCGAATCGCGTGAAGCTCTTCAAGAAATCTAGGTTTGCGGTACATAAATCAGAAGTCTGAAGTCAAAAGTCTGAAGTCAGGAGCTGCACTCTTATTCTGACTTCTGAATTCTGAGTGTCGAATACTAAAACTCAGCATTAATCAGAAACTCCGGTGTCACGATCATCGGGACGAAAAATCCGGCAATGGTATTGAACAATTGCACCCGCGATTGCCGATGGACGTTTGCAATGTATCCGAAGTCCCACGTGACCAGCAGGTCCGCCTTGTTCACCGAAGCGATTGCCACGTGCAGCGCATCGGCGATGTACTTTCGATGAAAGATCCCTCGCGTAACATACCCTTCGGCAAGAATCGAAGCTTCCTCGCTTATGTCGAATGTCGGCACATCGCGAATCAAATTCAAATAAGCCGCGCGGCGCGGCTCCTCTGTTCGTTCGAGCTCGCGTACAACGAGTGAAGAGATGAACGGCGAATAATCCGCCAGTTCATGTTCCCACCACCGAATCGTCAGGTCGCGCCGAAAGGGCTCGCCGTTGTCCAGATACGCGCCGATCACGGATGTCTCCAGGTAAAGGCTTTTCTTCATCGCGACCCGCAGTAATTCTACCACAGGGAATCGAGGCAAGACGGAATCAATAGATTCGCCAACAGAAGACTTGAGACCGGCTTTCGGTTTTTACCTTACTGATGGTTCTCTGAAGTTGTATGAGGCTGGAAGGCGAGTAACGCTCGATTGAAGTCGATGGTCACTCTAAAGTTGCGAAGGAAGTCGCCGCCCAGAATTCCGCTTTGTTCGAAGCCGGCGGTCTCGTTGATCGCGCCAAAATCCAAAACCAGAGCGCGAAGGTTTGTTTGTTGAAGTCCTGCCAGGCTGCACTTGCGGACAAACAGCATCCTTACGTTCTCAGTGACGCCGGCCGCGCCGATGACGCTCGCAGTTTGGTCTTTTATTATTTGATCGCCGAGATTCAATCGCTCAACTGCGGCAGTGGAAATAACGGTCGAGCTCGCGCCCGAATCGAGGATTACGTTTACGTTCTTGTTTCCGTCAAATTCTGTTTCCACGCTGATGAGTCCGTTTTGAGTGGTGCGGAAAGGCACTACCGTCAAGTCGGGCGTGGTTGCAGGTGGAATTGTTCTATTGTCGCGTCTATCCAGCCGGATTCGCGATTCCTTATAATCCAATTCAGTGAGGAAGTGCGACAGGATCGACAAGCCGATGAAGCCGTCCGCTTTTTCCTCGATCGCTTTGTCCTTATCGATGTGGAATGGGCGGATGAAACAAGGGACCATTTTCACCTTCTCGTCCCCAAGCTGGAGCGACTTTATCAGGCCGTAGACGATTTGAAACTTTCCGGTGCCTCCGACGCCCTGTGACTTGCCGCCGCGTGCGATTTCGCCGACGCCCATTCTCTTCGCTGTTTCCTTTGATATCACGGTAAAGCCGGAACCGGTATCAATGACGAAGATTGCATCGCGCCCATTAAGCTTCACTTTCACATACGGCCGTCGATCGCTGCCGAGATAAAAAGGAATGTCCGTGAGGGCCGGCCCGCTCAACTGGTGGACCTGAAGTCCTGAGAGCTGGCGATAAAAATGGATCAGGCCCTTGATTCGTTCGCGCCGTTCGGTATCAGTTATCGGAGCTATATCCAGGTACAGCTCGTAGGCGGCGGCTGCCTCTTTGAAATCTTCGAGCCGCGAGGAAGCGCGAGCATAAGTCACCAGGTAATCCGGTTCATCCGGATCGAGGACGTGAGCATATAGAGCCTTGCCTTGCGAATCTTTCGGCCGGCCTTCGTAGTAATCTATTTCCGCCGCGCCTCCGTAAGCTAACGCCTCCTTCGGATTGACACTAAGAGCCTGTTGGAACTTGACAATAGCCCCGCTAACCATGCCCGACCGAAGCAGCGCGAGTCCCGCGAGCGCGTGAGCGCGTGAGTTGTTTCGATCTACCTTGAGCACATCAATCGCTCGCTCGAGCGAAAGCAGATAGTACTGCGCTTTAAGGTAGGCGTAGCTCGCGCCGAGACGAGCCTGAAGGTCGTTGGGGTCAGCTTCAATCAGGGAAGCGAACAGTTTTATCGCCTCTTCATACTTTCCAGCTCGCGTCGCTTTCTTTGCATCGCGGTGCAGTTTGCTGAGCGACTCTCTTGAGTTCTGTTGAGCGGGTGTTTCGTCTGCGGACTGAGGCCGTGAGCTCAACAAAGTGAGTCCGAAAGCCAGGAGGAGAAAAGCGAAGAGTCTAATATTCCGCTTCGCAATCAATTTGCTCTTTCCACTTGAGACCTTCATTTCAAAATCTCTCCGGTCTTGGTGTACCACAAGAGCAGGTCGAGTTCGTCGAAGTCTATACCGATCGAATCAGCAAAGTGTTTCGCTCTTTGTTCCGCCGCAACGTATCTCTTCTTGGTCGAAGGCGGCTTCGGACTATCGATTACCTCGAACTCGCTTAGGCGCGAGACCAAATGCTTGTCCAAGATCGCGTAACCGCGGTAGCCGATGTTGCGCAGAAAATGGCTTGCCTCTTTGTAGCCGATTCCGCGCACGGCTGGGTTCGCGGCTAAAAAATCGCGGCGTTCGTCGGATGTTTTGAAACTTCGAAGCGCGTCGTGGAGCTGAAGACCACAGTGCCCCCGAAGATATTCTCGTGTCTCGAAGACATAAGCTCCGCGCGCGTTCGGGAATCTGTGCCGTCCCGTCAGCGCCTGCTGAATGTCTCGAGTCGATCCGTTCATCAAAACCGATCGAACGCTTTCAACTGATCGCAACCCCATGCGAGCGCTCGCGCCCGCAGTGAAGATGCAAAAGGTCAGCTCTTCAAAGAGCTTCTCGTGGGACCCAGTCCGCCCCACTATTCGGAATTCCCTTAGTCTCTCCCTGATTTCTCGGCGCTTGTTAAGATAGATTCGCTTAAGCTCTTCTATGGTCAAGCGGGTGGGCACCTTCCCGGCGCTACTGACGCAAAGATTCTATGGCGGGTTCTATCGAAAGTCAACAAAGGGGCGACGGCCGAGTGATCGCCTTAAGAAATGTGCCGAAAGTCTGTCGAGTCTGCCAGGCGCATTAGCTCACTGCTTCCAGGATCTCCGGATTCAATCCTTCCCACTTAGCCATGTACTCGCGGCGGTCTGACTTCAATCGGTCGACTATTTGGTTGTATTCATCGAGCCGGTTCTGACGTTCGTAAAGCTTTCGAGGTTGAAGGATTTCCTCACCGTCGTCGTCGACCCCAGGAACGTGTGACGCAACCAGATAGCCGAAGTCGGAGTCTCTTTCCCATTCGATCGTTCCTTCTGCGATACCCTTCACCATTGCGGACGAATGCTGAATGCGAACTTTCTTCGATCGCTCGTCTTCATCACGCCCGCCCACGCGGCCGGTGTTCATCAGGTAGACTTCCATCGGCGACGATTCGAGCAGCTCCCAGAAACGATTCCCCTGCTGCGCATGTTTGAGCGGGAAGAAGGGATTCGTTCCGGGCACTCGCAAAAATTTTCCAGCCTCGGCGGCGCCGCCCGCGGACGTCCCTCGGGTCTCGCCCAACATGAAGTAAGCCGCCGCCTGATGACGATCGAGTTTTGCTACGCCCGGAATAATGTTGTCGTTTCGATTGAGGATCAACAGAAAATCGGCGGACTTGATTTCGCGAGCGTCCATCGCACCGGCAATGTCCTGCATTCGCACGACCGCGCGCCCGTTCTGCGTGTAGCTCGTGTCGTAGAAGTCGAGCTCTCCGAGATTGTTCTGTGAGACGTTCTCCAAATAAGCGTGCTTTCTCGTAACGGCGTTGTAGATGGTGGGTTCGTCGTCAGCGTTTAAAGCGAAGGTCTTCGCAAAGCAACCGTTTTCCGTCGCGTAAATTTTGCCGCCGGGCATCAACGCCAGGAAGTCGTCCTGCACCGGCGATGAGTCGTTCTGCTTCGTAAAAGTAGTCGTAGTCTTGCCGGTTCCCGAAAGACCAATGATCAAACCAACTCGCTTCTGATCTCCAACCGGAATGACCTTGCAACCCGCGTGAAGTGCAAGCCCGCCTCGATCGTAGACCATTTGGTTCCACATCCGCAGGCCGCCCTTCTTGGACTCGCCGAAATAATCGCTGTTGAAGACTCGCGTGACGCCTTCATCGAGGTCGACCGCGATGAGTCGATCCGCGGGGTAACCCTTCATTTCGAGATTAGGGGTGTAAATGATCGTCAAGCGAGGCTCGAAGGTCTTCAAATCTTCGTCGCTCGCCGGATAATAAAGGTGCTTTTGCATGCCCGCTACGTTTGCGTTTGAGCGCTCGATGATCAATCGGGCGGCAACTCGAAACTGCGGATCGTTTCCAATAAAGCCATCCACCAACACCATCTCGCGGCTGCGAATGTAATCATTTTGAATCTTCGCTACGCGGTTGTATTCATCGCGGGTGATCGTCTGTGAATCGTGTTTCTCGGGACTATCAGAGACAACATAAGTCGACAGTTTCGAGCGGGCATCGACTCGAGTCTGAGTGTTTGTGTTGTCATAGCGAGTCGTTCGGGTGTTGGGCATCTCTTCAGTGAGTGCTCTCAACTCCTCAGCCGAAGGATTCCAAAGGATTTCTTTCGGATCGACGGGAAGCATCGCTCGGGCAGATGGTTTGCTCATTAAGTCCTCCGCAAGTATGGCTAAATATTAGTGCAGCGACCGGTATGATAGCCAGTCGGCTTGTCACTGGCAAATGAGCCTTTGCGCACATTGTTCGGCTGTGGCATGATGCGCGCGCTACCGTTGTCCTGAACACGGCAGGCGATGAATGAAGTAACCGCGTAGATCTTTGCGCGGTATATGAAAATCTGACGCTCGATAGACTCACCAACAACGCGGACACACGGAGGGAGACATGCTCAAAAGGTGCATTGCAATTCTGCTGACGGTAGTGACTTCGTTAGCTGCGACAATCGCAGTCGGAGCTCAAGGGTCCCAGGAAAAATTCAATCAAGAGGCGATTGCCAAAATCAAAGAAGAAGGAATGAAACACTCGCAGGTGATGGACACTCTTAGTTACATCACCGACGTTTCAGGCGGGCGGCTCACCGGTTCCCCCAATATCAAGGCGGCGCAGGAATGGGCGCGACAGAAGCTTGCATCCTGGGGCTTGGAGAACGCGCACCTCGAAGCCTGGGGACCGTTCGGGCGAGGCTGGTCGCTTGAAAATTTCTCGGCCGGAATCACGAAGCCTTACTATGCCCCGCTCATCGCGTATCCAAAGGCGTGGTCGCCCGCTACTAACGGCGCCGTTCGTGGAACGCCCGTCTTATTCAACCCTAAGACCGAAGCTGATCTGGACAAATACAAAGGCAGACTCAAAGGCGCGATAGTTTTGATGACCGGTCTCCGCGAGGTTAAAGCACACTTTGAACCTCTCGGCCACCGACAAAGCGACGCAGACTTGTTGTCACTGGCTGACGTCGAACCGGCCAGCGCGGCAGGTCCTGGGCGATTCCGCGTGACCGAAGAACAGTGCGCGGAGATTGCTCTGACCAACAAGAAGTGGGAGATGCTGCAGAACGAAGGCGCCGCGCTCGCTATTGAAGCCGGAATGACTCAACGTGGAAGCGGCGATGGTGGAACGATGTTCGTTCAAGCGGCAACGCTGGCTTATCCTGAGAGCACGCCTCAAGACAAGCGCAAGACCGTTCGCGACAAAGACGCTCCTGCGGTTGTGCCCCAAGTTGTGCTCGCGGTCGAGCACTACAACCAGATCATTCGGATGATGTCCCGCGGCGCTCCGGTTCAACTCGAGTTCAATCTTTCGACAAAGTTTTACGATCAAGATCTGATGAGCTACAACGTGATCGCCGAGATCCCGGGAACGGATTTGAAAGAGGAGATCGTCATGCTGGGCGCGCACTTCGATTCGTGGCACAGCGGAACAGGCGCGACCGATAACGCGGCAGGCTCGGCTGTATGTCTTGAGGCCGTTCGCATTCTTCAGTCATTGGGACTCAAGCCTCGTCGCACGATTCGAATCGGATTGTGGAGCGGAGAAGAGGAAGGACTGCTCGGCTCGCGAGCTTATGTGACCGATCACTTCGGTAAGCGGGTTGGCAATGAACCGCGCTTCTCTCCGTGCCCACCGGCCGCGCGTGAACAACGCCCGCCTCAAACTCCGCAGTTCGAGCTAAAGCCGGATCGTGAAAAGGTCGCGGGCTATTTCAATTTGGACAACGGAACCGGGAAGATTCGCGGAATCTATTTGCAGGGTAACGAAGAGGTGCGCTCGATCTTCCAGGCGTGGTTTGCTCCGTTCAAGGATATGCTCGGGACCACCAAGGAGAATGCCTTCGCGACTCTTTCGATCGCGAACACGGGCGGCACGGATCATCTGTCATTCGATGCGATCGGATTGCCGGGATTTCAATTCATTCAGGACCCGATCGAATACGACACTCGAACCCACCACTCGAACATGGATGTGTACGATCGAATACAGGAAGAGGACATGAAGCAAGCCGCTACGATCATGGCGGCTTTCGTGTACAACACAGCCATGCGGGACAAGAAGCTTCCGCGGAAACAGCTTCCCGGACAACCCGTAGCTCGAACTGGGCAATAGCTCGGCGTTATCGCCTAATCGCGCTTCGCGCGTGGATCCATTTCAACGGTCAGCGGCTGAGTGTAAGACTTGCCGTTGACCGTCAGCTTCACGGTGTACTTGCCGGGAAGCACTCGAGCTTCGCCGCCTCGGAAGAATCCGCCGCCGCCTCCAGCGCCACGCGCGCCTCGATCGGCGTGCGGCGTCGGTCGAAGGTCCCACACCCATCGATGCATTCCTGCCGACGTTGCCAGCGGCGGTGGCGTGCGGACCCAAAAAGCAGGAATGCTCAATGTGTCCGGATTCACCGGCGGCGTCACATCCTGACTCGAGTACCGTCGAATCATCTCGCCCGCGGGATCCAGTATTTCTATCGTCACCGCCCCGGAAGCTGCATTCTTCAGGTAATAGTCAATGAAGGCGCCGTAAGGAGGATTCTCAGCAAACGGCTCATCGCGAGGCTGCGGCGTTCCGTCTTCGGCGCCGGGAGGAAAGTTGATCGCACCGGCGGGCCGAAAAAGAAAAGCCCCAGCCTTAACGACCTCATCGCTGAGTTGCCGCAGGACGCTGATGTCGTCGAGCACCCAGAAGCCTCGTCCGTGCGTGGCTACTATCAAATCGTTTTCGTGAATCGTAAGATCGCGCATCGAGCAAGGCGGCAGATTGAGCTGCAATGACTGCCAGTGATCTCCATCGTCGAAAGAGACGAAAACGCCGAGCTCCGTGCCGGCAAACAGCAATCCCTTGCGAACCGGGTCTTCCTTCACGGTCTGCATATATACGCCGGCCGGTAGACCGGTGATGATTCTTTGCCAGCTCTTGCCTCCGTCTCGCGTACGATAGATGTAAGGCTCGTTGTCGTCGAGGCGATGCCGATCGATCGCGGCATAAGCTTCGTTGACATTGAAGTGTGAAGCTTCCATCATCACCACCTTGCTCCACGGAGTCAGCTCAGGCGGTGTCGCGTTTTGCCAGGTCTTTCCGTCGTCTCGTGTCACTTGAATGAGTCCATCATCGGTTCCAACCCAAACTGTCTTCGCGCTCAGGGGCGAAGGCGCGATCGTGTAAATCACGCCGCGGCGTTTATCTTTCGGAGCATCCGCCGCGGTCGCTTCATCGAGGTTGGGAGGCACTCCCGGATCTTCACGAGTGAGGTCGGGGCTGATTGTAGTCCAGCTTTCTCCGCCGCTGGTTGTCTTGAACAGAAACTGATTGCCGAAGTACAGCGCGTGCGGATCAGCTTGAGAAAAGACAAGAGGCAGCGTCCAGGTGTGTCGCGCGGGAACGCTCATTCCGCGCTCCGGCGAGACATCTTTTGATTCGCCGGTGATGACATTCCATCTGGTGACGGTTCCGCCGAACAGAATTTCAGGATGGAGAGGATCGGGCGCGGTGTAGCCGGCTTCATCGCCGGCGCCGACCGGCCGCCAATCGTGCGCGGAAATTTCAGCGAGGTTACTCCGCGAAGGCACGCCGACTGCGCCGCTGTCTTGTTGAGCTCCGGTCACCCAGTAGGGAAATCGATTGTCGGCTGCTACGTGATAGAGCTCGGCTGTCGGTTGGTTATACCACGAGCTCCAGGTCTGCGCTCCATCAACGCTCACCACTGCGCCTTGATCGCTTCCGAGAATCATACGACTCGGATCGCCCGGATAAATCCAAAGCTGGTGGTAATCATCGCCGCCGGGCGCGCCTTTGATGGCCGTCCACGTTTTGCCCGCGTCGCTAGATCGATATACCGAAGTATTCGACACGTAGACTACATCCGGATTCTTCGGATCGACTGCGGTCTTGCAAAAGTACCAGCCGCGTCCCCAGATTCTTTTGTCGCCCGACACAAGCGCCCACGTTGCACCCGCGTCATCGGATCGATATAACCCTCCGACCTTCGCATCTACGATTGCATAAACACGATTCGGGCTTGTTGGCGCGACCGCGAGCCCGATTCGTCCAAGTCCTTCGGTCGGCAGGCCGTTTGTGAGCGGCAGCCAGGTATCACCGCCATCTGTAGATTTGAAGACGCCTCCGCCGGGTCCATATGACGGAGGATAGATGCTCCAGGGCGGACGGCGAGTGTTCCACAACGTAGCATAAATCACTCGCGAGTTTCCCGGCTCGAATGCAAGATCAATTGCCCCGACGTTGTCATTCTTGAACAAAACTTTTTGCCAGGTCGCTCCGCCGTCGCGGCTGCGGTATACGCCGCGATCGGGATTCGCTCCGTAAACGTGACCGAGTGCGGCGACGAAGACAATATTCTGATTTCCGGGATCGACGATTACTTTGCCGATTTGACGAGTGGCATCAAGTCCGATGTGAGACCAGCTCTTGCCGCCGTCGGTGGACTTATACATTCCATTGCCGTACGAGATCTGTGATCGCATATCGGCTTCGCCCGTTCCAACGTAAACGACATCGGCAGCGGATGGAGCGACGCCGATCGCTCCGACTGAAGCAACCGGCTGTGAATCTAATACCGGCAACCATGTCCTGCCCGCGTTTGTAGACTTCCACACGCCACCCCCGACCGCGCCGAAATAGAAGGTTTCAGGTTGGCCGGGCACTCCGCTTACGGCGTTGACGCGTCCTCCGCGAAACGGCCCTATCATCCTCCAGTGCAACCCTGAGTAGAGGTTGGCGTCATATTGCTGAGCGTTCACTACTCCCACCACGAGTACTGCAACAGCAACAAAGACTGCTGCGAAACCCAATGGCGCCAACCCGCGCAGATTTATTTGCCGAATATCAGTCACAGAGAATTCCCCGTTTGAGAAAATAACTGGCCGATGTCTGCCCCAGTCTGTTGACTAAGAGGTCGGTTGGAGGTTTTGATTGTTAACTTCTGGAGTTCTTAATCTCCTCAAGCAGTTTTCTTACCTTCTCAGCATCTCTCAAGCACCACGCGATAGCTACGTCTAACAGCATCCTTCTAGTAGAATCATTATTGATCGAACAATCCGATCTTGGATCATTCCAGAGCAACCCATTGTTGATGATCTCGGCTGGACGACCATCGAAGGATATTTGCGGATCAATCGACGCCACTTCTACCAGCATATCAATACACGAGCTTATACTATTGAGCACACCAGCCATGATCGTTGCTAGGCTGCGGCGTCCATAACCACTTGTTACGCCACGACGACCGTGAGTGATGGTAATAGGGGAGAGTGACGTCTTAGCTTTATGACTGAGCGGAGCACCAGGCCGACCTTTACTGATTCGACGCCGCTGATGTGATTTGGCTTTGCTCTCGAACGGTATCATGCCGGATCCGGTGCTCGCACTTGAGCTAAAGAGAAAAACGTCGGACCTATGAGACACGATATTGCATTTGCCCTTGATCTTATCCGAGCAGTTTGGTCCTCGCCAGAAGAGCGGCCTGTCACTTTTTCTTTTTAGCTTTTTTTGGCATGACGCCTATGCTTTTTATGGCGGACTGTAGTCTTAGTTTGGTCACCAGGCTTGCGTTGTGCGGAAATGCCTTCATTTGCATTTTGAGAGCGCAGCTCCGCGAGCGCCTCTGAGCCCGGATTCTGAGCGCCGGCTCTTGTACTGAACAGGCACAGGGCCAGCGTGAGACTGATGAACACAGCAAGACAGACAACACGGTGTTTCATGTGCAAATCTCCTCATTCAAAAGAAAGTGATGCTTCGAAGAATCACGACTCTTCATGGGCATCGGTTTGCCCGTTTCTCCAAATCGGCATCGCCAATGTTGAAGATATTCCTCGTAAGTGGCTTATTTTCCGTGCCCCAGTAGAACCAGCAGAAGGCCTGGTCTAGATCGTCGTTAATTCTGCTTGCCTGCTCCGGTTGTACTTCCAAGCTCTTCTTTAATAGTTCAACGTGTTCTTTGTAACCTCTGAATAAGTCGATAAATGGAATGAAATTGATGTCATCCATTGCTGGATTATGGTTGAACCCCCCACTCGAATCTATGGCTACTGATTCAAAGAACTTTTTATCCACCTCATGCAAATGTCGCAAAGCTCCGAAGTATTCGGATATGACTTCTATATTAGTCTCGGGTTGTTCAACGAGCAAAGATGAATAACCGGGCCAGTACTGTAGGACAGTGCGTTCGAATTCTACGTTGCGACGTTTTTCTAAGTCGCAGTCTCCAGATCTCGTCAAGTTAGCTAACAAAGTCCCAACATCAGCCTTTAGCTTTTTGTCGGATCCTTCCTGTTGCTGAGGAATACTCTGGATCAATTGATCGAGGTCTTGAAGTGTCTCTATAACGAGAGGTATGGTTTGCTTCTCATCGATCGGAAACATGAGTAGTTGTTTGAGATCTGAACGGTATTGATTGGTGAGTCGTTCGATAAGCTCACTTCTCCTGAGGCTATTATCCTTTTCTGCAAGATCACGGTCCTTTTGTCTATCGGACCTGAACTTCTCGATCCCCTGCCAAATTCCAAATACGGTTGCCAACACGGTGAATGCAGTCGCAAACTGCACTACCTGACCCTTCCACGTATTCTGCCTTTCGAGAGCCAACACCTCGAGCTGGAGCTTGCGGAGTTGACTCTGGGCCATCTCAGTTTCAAGTGCGCTCGGTTCCCGAGCAGAGTTTGTGGGCAAAGGTTTTTGATGCTCTGGTGATTGCTCTGGCTCTTTTGTAGGTTCTTGATCTTTCGTCAATTCTCCGGCCATGAAGCGCTCCGTCGTGGCTTTAAGCTAGCGCTTTCCGGTGGTATTGTAAAGAACATTCCTGCTGAAATGGGGGGTCCGCAAATATCGAGTCCCGATATAAGGCAGCCCCATTCTTCCGTCAGGATTGGGCCGAGCACTCCGTTGCTCCTTGAAGCAATTAGAGGATTCCGACCGCCTCTGACGATTCAATGGAATCGACATCGCACTGCAAAGCACGACTTAGAGTCGTCCCGGACGCAACCAATCCAATGCTGAGCCGCAAAAGAAGAGACGTTGACCAAGACAATAGTGAAATTGCGAATCGTAATGCAATATGAATGCTGGATAATCACAAAAAAGCCGCCGGACTTCACACGCCGACGGCTTGGTTCGTGTCTGACTTCTAGTGACACACTAGAAGCATCAACTTCGACTTAGTACCGGTGGAATCTTCCGAACGCGTCGTAGTAACCATACGCGTGGAAGCGGCCGAACCGGTCATAATAGCCGGCCACTCGCCTTGAGCTATTCAATCGGAATCTTATCCGGTGCTCACGATCGAGTCGTCGAATTCTCCACATGTCGTCTCGATCTCGGTGCCATCGGTGGTCATAACGCCAATCATCCCGATCGTATCGCTGCGCTGAAACAACTGCGTTGCTTGCGAAGCCGGCCGACAAGATCACCATCGCGCTGATTATCAAGGAAACCAAGCCCTTCTTTAGTCGTTCGTAAATCATAAGACCTCCTTCTTCCAGGCTTCAGTTGCTCATAGAAGCAAATTGTCGCCGGTAGACTTTCGCCTTGCTTCGTGGCATGCGCTGTGCCATTCCGTTCGGGAATCATCGTTTGCGGTAATTGATAGCAGCAAGTGTGCAGATGTACGGTAGGCGGGCAGGTGATTGAGTCGAATGGGTACGGTATAGGTTACTTCGTAAGCAATAATACAATCGTTGGATTGCGGTCAAAAAGCGAAGTCAATTGCTCCACCGGAAAGCTTGCGCGCCAGCGCGACGCCTACGGCTGTGATTCGCTCGGATTCGCTGATAGGCCGGCTTCCAGATCTGGTTTCCAGGAAACCGGGCTCTGCGAGGACTCCCAGACGCTCGCGACCGTTTTCTTCGATCAGAACGATGTCACCCGCAAGTGGCGCCCGCCCGCCGGCACATAACACGATGTCCCCTTCGAGCAAGCTCTTCTCCGCCCATGAACTGTTCACCATCACACACTCGTAGTCGGCTTCCGGGATCTTCAACACTTTGACGAGCACGTCTTCGTCGTCGGCGTATACTTGCAAGCGACGGTTGTCGTGGGCGGGAATACTTTCGTCTTTTTCCATTGCTCTCTTTTATCCATTTCCTTCTGAGTAAACTCGGCGAGGGAGTTTGCGCCGGCATAAATCCGAGCCCTTATTGAATCCGGCGGCGGTTCCGTTGTCAATATCAGCCCCTGTTTGCGACTTCGAAGTTGAGCGGTTAACCTGACTGCGGAGCGCCGATGACCGACCGTGAAGCACACATTGATTTCAAAAAGCTGCTGTTGAGGATCTGGCAGGAATGTAACAATGACAACGTCGCAGGAACTGCCGCGGAGCTTTCATACTATTTCCTGCTTGCCTTGTTCCCTTTGCTGATCTTTCTTACAAGCCTGATCGGATTTCTACCGGACGCTCCAAGCGGGCTCATCGACTACGTGGCGAGAGTTGCTCCTCCCGATGCTCTCAAACTCGTGCGCGAAACCCTTACCGATGTTGTTAAGAATCGCAGCGGCGGCTTGCTTTCGTTTGCACTGATCGGAACGGTGTGGGCATCGTCGAGCGGAGTTGCTTCGCTCATGGAAGCGCTCAACATTGCGTACGAAGCAAAGGAGACTCGGCCATTTTGGAAACGCAGGCTGGTTGCTATCGGATTGACAATGATCTTTACGCTTCTGGTTATCGGCGGATCCGGGCTGATAATAATCGGGCACCGGCTCGGCGATTGGCTTGAACATTCACTCGGTCTCGGCGCTGCATTGAACGTCGCATCGACCGTACTGGGTTATCTGACGGGCCTCGGACTTCTTCTAGCCGGAGTCAGTGTACTTTACACTTTTGGTCCCGATCTCAAGCCCGCAAAGAGGAGAATCTTACCGGGAGCGCTTTTTGCTGCTGTCGGTATCGTAGCCGGTTCACTGTTGTTCTCGTTTTACCTTCGAGCCGTGCCGGCGCTCAGCGCAACCTACGGGAGCCTCGGCGCAGTAGTCACGCTGATGCTTTGGCTATACCTCATCGGACTGTTGTTGCTGGTGGGCGGTGAAATCAATTCAGAAGTCGCTCGAGTTTGAACGCACTATCACTTCGCAGACTTAGTGAGCGGGCGAGCAAGCGAGGCTGCGTTATCGCGATAAAGTTCGAGGTCAGCCTTCAGGCGATCGCTCGAGGCGAACAGCCATAGAGGATAGAGATCAAGAAAAATTCTTTGAACGCGATCCAGAAACGCGCGTTTTGAAAGCACGCGATCCGTTGACGGAAAGTGCTCGCCAACCGTGAAGCCATCCAGCTCGACCCACCGACTTGCGGTCTTCGGAAGCGGCCACTTCGTTATTGCGCCGTCCTCCGCTCCCGACAGTTCCCAGTATGATTCAGCGATCGAGCGCTCGTCCAAATAACGCTGAAAGAGTCGCGTGTTCTTCTTTATCTGTTCGTGGATTGGCCCGGTTCGAAGCTCTCGATGTCCTCCGGGATAAAACCCGACCGATACTCCACCGCGATAAATCCCGGTATACAACAGAGCGGAGTTTGACCACTTTTGACCTCTCCGTGGAAACGCGACATAGATGAAGGGCCGATAAGGCGGTCGATTTTTGTGAAAGCGAATATCGTTGTTGATTCGGCTAATCGTGCGTCCAACCCTGGGCTCGGTCTCAATCTCCTCGTTGAGCATATGAAGTATAGGGCCGAGTTCGCCGGCAAAGTTCTTTATCGGTCCAAGCACTTCGGAATGATATTGATCGCGATGCTCATCAAACCATTGCTTGTTGTTGTTATTGGCGAGGCCGGACAGGAAGCCGAACAGCCCCGGTGAGAAGCCTTCAAATCGAGCGGAGCTCATACTGCAATCCTCTTGGTATGCATTACTACACAGCGGCGCTGTCTTTCCGCGAAGTCAGCTTAAGTTCCAGAACGCAGGGTGTCAAACGTGCGCATTGACTCATTAAAAATCTACGCGAAACTGAATCGTTGCCTCACGTAAAAATCTATTCGAAATCGAAGAGAATAGAGCCTCCAGGCAAAGAGAATGGAGGCAGAGATGGGGCTAAGGATGAAGGTGAAACGAGCAATAGCGGCTGAAGCGGCTGCCAGGTATCGGAGGGCAACCAAGAAAGAGAAACAAGTTCTTTTGGACGATCTGATCAAGACTACCGGATACGATCGAAGCTATTTGGGATGGTTGTTAAGGAGCCATGGCAGGAAGGTCAGAGTGAACGGGAAGATCTTAATAATTGGCGACTTAAAGAAAAGAACCAGCAGACGACGTCGGCCAAGTATCTACGATGATGAATTTCAATCAATACTGAAGAAGCTGTGGGTGAGTATGAGATTCATTTGCGGGAAGGGAATGGCTGCCGGGTTGAAGGACTTTGTATCGGCGTTGGAGAGACACGGAGAACTTCTGCTGGACAGCCAAACAAAACAGAAGCTGGCGAAGGTTAGTCCGGCGACAATCGACCGTCTGTTGGCACCCGAGCGTAGAAAAGCGCAGCTCAAAGGAAGATCCACCACCAAACCAGGCACGCTTCTTAAGCGCCAGATAGAAATACGGACCTTCTCAGATTGGGATGAAGGCAAGCCTGGATTCGTAGAGGTCGATCTGGTCGCACACGATGGAGGCAGCAGTAGTGGGGAGTATTGTCATACGCTTGACGTGACCGATGTGTGCACGGGATGGACAGAGACTCGAGCAGTTAAAAACAGGGCTCAGGTGTGGGTTTTTGAAGCTTTGCAGGAGATCCGCGCGCGGCTGCCTTTCACCCTTCTGGGGATTGATTCAGATAACGGCGGCGAGTTCATCAACCATCATCTACTCGCATATTGTGAGGCCCAGAATATCAAGTTCACCAGAGGCCGGCCTTACAAGAAGAACGATAACTGCTACGTAGAAGAAAAGAATTACTCCGTGGTGAGAAAGACCGTAGGTTATCAACGATATGACACTCAGCAAGAGCTTGAGCTTCTCAATGAGCTGTACTCATTGCTCCGTCTTTACACGAATTACTTTTTGCCGGTGATGAAGCTTGTCGACAAGCAGAGGTTCGGAAGCAAGGTTAAGAAGACTTACGGTCCACCGATGACTCCCTACAAGAAACTGCTGCAGTCACCAGCGCTGACTGAGAAGGCGAAGCGTCAGCTCAGGAAGCAGTACGTGACCCTCAATCCAGCGAAGCTTGATCGAGATATCACCGCGCTGGAAGTAAAGCTCACGAAGTCAGTGATCGAAAAGCAGAGTGCGAGTACACGAGCGAAGATGGGTTGTGGAAAAGTGGAAATCGAAAAGCGTGATTTCCACTTTCCCACAACCCCTACTACTGCTAAAACCAGTACGCGGAGACGCAGCGCGAAACATCGCCGACTGAAGAAGAGGGCCGCTTGAAATGGCTCAAAACATCGCTTCAATTTCGAATAGATTCTTAGATGAGTCAACGATACTCATTTCGAGTAGATTTTTACGTGAGGCAACAGGACGTGCCGCTTGCTGCTCGTCTTGCTCTACAGGTGCAGCTTTGAATAGACTCATCCGGAATGCATGAACCTTCTTATCTTGGCCTGTTTCGCTCGAGAGAGCTTGAATCTCGTGTCGAACGTTTGATGGAAATGCTCGGCAAGTGCCGTATTTGTCCGCGCGACTGCGACGTGAATCGCCTTCAAAATGATGTCGCCGCTTGCTACTCGGGATTGCTGCCCATCGTTTCAACCTACACCGCACACTTTGGTGAGGAGCCGGCGCTGGTTGGCAAGCACGGAGCGGGAAACGTATTCCTCGGGTTGTGCAATCTTCGCTGCGTCTACTGTCAAAACTATCAGATCAGTCAAACATTCAAAGAGCAGCGAGCCAACGAGGTATCTTTCGAGCGACTGGCCGACATTTTCCTCGAACTTCAGGATCAGGGTTGTCACAACATCAACTGGGTTTCTCCGACACACTTTGTTCCGCAGCTTGTGAAGTCACTTCACATCGCTGCAAGTCGCGGCCTTCGACTTCCGATCGTGTTCAATACTAACAGCTACGATTCTGTTGAAGTCTTAAAGCTGCTGGACGGCGTCGTAGATATCTACCTTCCCGATTTGAAGTACAGCGACGACGTGGCCGGACGCGAATACTCGAAGGTGACCGAGTACGTGCGGCATTCGCGGGCGGCGCTAAAGGAAATGTATAGACAGATGGGTGACGCGCTGGAGTATGACGAAAACGGATTGCTGCGGCGTGGATTAATCATTCGATTACTGGTGCTGCCCAACGACATCGCCGGCATACGGGACTCGCTCCGATGGATACGTGAAGAGCTGTCGCCAGGAGTTGCGGTGAGCCTTATGGCTCAATACTTCCCGACAAACAAAGTTGCGCTTGATCGCTACCCGCTCATCTCGCGAAAGATACGTTGGAGCGAATGGCTGAGCGCGCTCGAGCAATTGGAGTCGCTTGGAATGGAAGAAGGCTGGCAGCAGGACTTCGATTCAGCGGCAGAATATTACAAGCCTGACTTTGGAAACGGCGCCTTGCCCTTCAAAGACATCGTGGATTTCCAGTAGCAACAATCCAAGCGCTATCTGGCGGCAATTGATTTTTCTGCTGCGCTGCTTCGATGCCACGCATACTTTGCGCCGGTATAGAAAAGAAATCCCGACTCGTCTCCAATGTTTTCGTTGATCACGTCACCGCGCAGCTTCGGCAGAGTTGTTTTCGAACTGGCCGAGTTCAATACGTCTGCAAGTTGGCGCGATTTAAGATTCGTGCCAACAGCGTTCTTTAGAAGATATGTTTGCCTTGAGCCCGGATCACGCCATCCCGACGGTCCAAATCCATGTAGCACTGCCAGGAGGATATCAGAGCCCTCGACGCGAGGCGGCTTCGACGACGGCCCCAGATGCTGAGTCGCCTTGCCCGCGTCGGGAAGCGTAATTTTCTGCGGGTCCTCCAGTATCCAATTCGCAACTTCGCTGTTGATCTCTGAAAGCATGCCTTGTGCGGGCCTGACAACGACCGCCAGGTCTTGTGATCCGTCACCGTTGAAGTCGCCGACAACGAAACGACTCGCGTCTATCGTCACCGCATCCTTGTAGATTCGAGCTATCGCGTTGCGGACGTCGGCTTGATTAGGGGCCGGCAGCTTGGGCGTTCGCTCAGGCTTTATCTGATCGGTGACCGGAACCGTAGTCTCTGTGGCTGCAACTGGAGGTGCTTGTTCGACGCGCGGTTGGTCAGGCGGTCTCACGCATCCCGTGATCGTTGCGGAGGCGGTAGCCAGGAAGACAATCATTAGAATTCCCGTTTTATTTTTGCGCATATCCAATCTCTCGAGTTTGAAATGAGGCTCAGAAAGCGAATGCCCGCTGAGCCTCAAGTTTCATCGCCTCGCTTCACTATTTGAGACCTACAGTGAATTGAGGAACGCGATCACCTGATTCTTCTGAGTCGTGCTGAGAGCGTTGTAGTTGGAGATAACGAAATTCGCTTCCCCAGCATGGCGCAGAATGGACTCGTTTCGATTCAATCCTTCTCCGTCGTGCATTATTCGGTCACGCGTACGCACACCCCAGAGCGGAGGTGTGCGCAGCTTGTTGCGAGTAGACTGACCGCCGTTCTGAACGATGCCATCACCCGTTCCAACATCGTGAAGCAGGAAATCGCTGAGCGGATGAATGATCTTGTTGCCCAGAGCCGCCGGGACAATGAACGCTCCGCCGTTGATCGACGTACCGGCCGGTGCAGTCGTAATCGAGCGCACGTGGCAAATAGCGCAACCTATCTGATTGAACAGGTTCGAGCCGGCGACCACGTCTGAGTTTGGCGTGCCGTTGGAGCCGTCTTCCGCTCCGGGGCCGCGTGACGGCGTCTTGGACGCTCGCATGAATCTGGCGAAGGCATTGATGTCCTCGTCTCCATCCTCGCCGCAATTCACGCTCGCGTTGCTCGCGCATGGCTGGTTGTCCGGAACCGGATCGAATCCGGAGCCAAACCCTACAAATCGTCCAAGAGACGTATTCTCCGTGAGGTTGAAGCGGTTGGTAATGCCTTGCTCGTTGAGGTACGCGTCCGACGAAAATGAAAGCAGACTGGCTTGTTGATTCTTCCAGCCAAATCGTCCGCCGCGCACCGCTCCGTTGACTTCGAGTACCGGCACCTGAATAAACTGGCCGGCTATTCGCCCTCCGCTTTGCCCTGGCTGATTCTGTGAGATATTGAACAGCGTGTTGCTGTCTATGGCCTCTACAAAACCGTCACCCAATGTGTTGAGGGAGGTGCGGAAGGTCCTGACCTCATTGCCGCCGGGAATGCGTTCTTGTATCTCGGCGTTGGTCGCGCGATCATTATTGAGCGAGCCACCCGGCTGATCAATGAAGTTACTCCCATCAAAGTGCCCAGCCCTGAGCTCGGTAATCTGGCTTATGCCCCCGCTAACCGGATTCTGATGGCACTCTGCGCAGGATTGTGCATTGTAGACGGGACCCAAGCCCTTGGCGATGTCGTCACGTTCTTCGAACACGCCCCTGTCGGCATCGTGTGTGGCCTGGCTGACAAATGTAGCGTCAATGGTTTGGTTGTCGAAGCCCCGCGGGGCTTCGGTTGCGGCTTGACCTTCGACGGAACTCGTAAGCGAAAATGGCACTACGAGAGCCGCCGCGAACAGCAACACCACAAAAACCTTGAGGATTTTCATCTTTCTCCTTTCGGCATAGAACGCAGCCGGTCCAAAGACAGCTATAGCTGTCCGTCACCAAGTTGTCTGACTTTTTACCCCTGGAACCGAAACCCGAGTGCTCGTCCTCTCTGGCCTTCGATTGGGCCAAAGCTATCGCAAGGTGAGGTCCGCACTTCTTGAACTTCGAAACAAGAGATAAGGGCGTGGCCTCAAAGTCGTTTAAGACTATCCCACGTTGGATACTTTTGAAGCAGCGCGAGTGTATGATATCTACTATTCAGTGTCAACAAAAAAATGTGTTCATCATCGCCGGGGAGCGGTCAAACCTATTCATCAATATAAAGCGGGCAGAATTCGCTATTTTTCAGAACTTTTATGAGCCCACGTCGAACGCTCGGTTTTACGTCACGTATTCCAGCTTGGTAGTTACAGCTTAAGATTGTCTAACCGATATAGCGTCCGGTCTGCAAAGCTAACCAGAGCCCGGTTGGACATGGGTCGCAAAAAAAGAGCAACCAAAAATGAAAAACCCATGCTACAATGACAGGTATGAAATGCCCAAAATGTTTTAACCCCCTCCGACGGGTAGCCTCCACCGAGGATTCGGTGTGGTTTACGTGCCCGTTAGGCCATAGATTCCATTCGGAGACAGGTAGCGGTATCAGTGACTCTGAAGGACATCGCTATGCCGTCTCCGAGTGACTAGAGCGGCTATCTTCGACAATCGGCGAGGATAGCCGCAGGGTGTATTCGTTAACAAGGTCGCTATTCAATCGCGCACGCTTTGATAATCTGCGTTGTGATTACTCTCTCAACTTTCCTCTCTTTTTTGGAGCTTAAGCCGCGCAGGTGACAGCGAGCGAATACTTTTGTTAGCCTTGCGAGAAATGAGTCCGGGCTCAGTTTTTCTCTCTTAAGCGCTTTTCGCATCTCGCAATTGCTGCTAGAATCCCAGTAACCCGGCGAGTTGGACGGGGATGGTAGTATTGAGAAGCTCGCCAGGCAGGATTCAAGTAAAGAACCAAAAGAACGGTTAAGTCAAAGCCGTCGCTGTATCGTAATGCAGGCCACTACTCGTCGTTGCATTTGTGCAAACGACAGGTCGAGACGCTACCTTAATACTCAAATGAGGAACCGAATCTAATGGACAGGCGAGCATCGCAGGAAAGCTTGGTAGAGTTGATCGATAGTGGTCAGTTCCTTGCCGCTGAAGAGATTTTTTCTGAACGAAGAACCGACGAACCTATGGAGATGGTGGTTCGTTCCGAAGTTGCTTTGTATTTCGACAGGCTGGAGGAAGCCGCCGGGCTGCTCGAACAAGTCGGTCCGCGAATTCTCGACATCAAAGTCGCCGCTAGGTTTTCCCTCACAAGAGGACGCCTGGCGCTCTGGCTAGGCGACAACCAGCAAGCCGAGACCCAGCTCGAATCTGCTTATCACTTCTATTTGTTCTCCAAGGATTCTTTCGGCATAAGCCGGGCCTTGCTCAACCTCGGCCGCTTTGATCGACGCCTGGGCAAGACCGAAGAAGCCGCTGCAAAGCTCGAACACGCCCAGAATGGAATCAAGGGCCGCACGAGTAAGCGAACCGAGTACCTTCGCGGTGTGATCTGCACAGAGCAGGCAGCGGTCGCCGCAGAACGCGGTGAGATCGAACGAGCGACAGATCTATACGCGGAGGCAATCCGGCTGCTCAAGAATTGTGAGCGAGGCCGTCTATATGCGAGAGCCTTGGTTGGAATGGCCGACCTCAAATGCGCTCTCGGCGATTTTCAAGACTCTCTGGAGATCTACAAAGAGGCCGACACCGTGCTTGAGCGCTACGATCTGAGAAGAGACCTGGCAGAAAGCCAGTTGAAACTTGCTCGTGCGTTGATCAGGCTCTCGCGTCTTGAGCGAGCCGAAAGACTTGGTCAAGAGAGCAGAGCACTGCGCCAGGGAGACCCGGTCGGCGAGAGTGAGGCTCTCTCCGTGCTCGCGTTGATTGCGCTTCATCAGAATCAGCTCGAGAGCGCGGGCGAAAAAGCGCGCGCAGCGGTAGAGCTCGCGGATCAAAGCTCTTCAACTGTTGCTCGCGCCCGAGCCCGGCTCGCTCTTGGACATGAGAAGCTCGCGGAACGCGAATTCACTGAGGCGACTCAAGCCTTCGCCGAAGCCGCCGAACTCGCCCGATCTTCAGTCGGCTCTGATGCTCGCAGGCTGGAGCTCGAAGCCACTGTTTATCTAGCCGAAGCGTTTCACAGCGTTGACACGCGCGCGGGCCGCGCTGAACTCCTGCGGGTAAGCGAGCTGCTCAATCACATCGAAGACTCCTGGCTCGGCGACGAATTCAATCGCGTGTCGGCCAAGTACGAAGAGCAGATCGTATTCACCGATGACAATCGGCTCGTGTTTGACGGCAACCAGTTGCCGCGATGGCAGGAGGCGAAACGAACACTCGAGGGATTCCTTCTCCGTAACGCTTTGCGGCAGACGAACAACAGTCTTACGAGAGCCGCACGAAAACTCGGGGTATCAAAAGTTCACGTGCATAACTTGAAAAAGAAGCACGGCCTTTAAACAATCTCCGGATTCGGTTTGCCCAGTTCGATTATTGCCGCGCGCAACTTCCCGTGACTTTGCAACAGTCGAGCATAGTCCGACTCGGGAGCCTGAATCTTTGCGTGAACTACTTCAGCTATTCCTTTTTTTTCCGACGTCGTCCAACGCGACAAGCCGGGAAGAAGCCCGAGCATTAATGCGAGATCATCGAAGATTCGAAGTTCCGCTCGAGTAAATCTCTGCACTTCAAGTTTCAGGACCCTTGCCGCGAGTCGCCGAGAACTGAGTCTTGTCAGTTCCGCATCGCCGCCGAACTCTTTTGCCATTCGGGACTGGACCGCGAGCCCGATATTGCGAATAGAAAAATTGTCCCAGTCACCGCGACTTGAACCGGGCCCTTCGTAAACGACGTTCCCCGCCGAAAGCAACCGAAGAATCCGCGCCGGTGTTCGGTACCGCGGATTCGATGCAATCTTCTTCTCTTCTCTCGCCATCAGTTTCGCGAGTTCAGGTCGAGTGGGCCGGAACCCCAGCTTGCGATAGAACCAGAATGCACCCGACTCGATTGCTTCTTCATTGTTGAACCCAAGTTGATAGGGATCGATCGATATGCAATTCACTCCGACGATTTGATGCAAAAGTTTCAGCACCTTCGAATAAACCCACGCCGACTCGCCATCGCGAAAAGTGTAGAAAGTGTTGAAGCCGACTTCCATCCGGTCACAAATCGTTATGCCTTCAATGTAGTTGATTGGCACTCCGTTCTTGAGCGTGAATCCGGCATGATAAGCCCGCAGCGGAAGCCGGCGTTCAGATGGTAGTCCCCAAAGAAAAATCTCGACGCCTCGACCCACGTTTGTCTGTATAACCGTGTCCGGATCACCGTGCGTTATGCCGTAAAGCTCGCGATAACGAACCGTCGTCGCTTGGCGAAGCATGTCCTGCATCGCTTTGCCCCGCGATCGCGAAAGCTGCCCAACTTCAAGCGCCGGCGATTGAAATTCCATGTCCAGAGAAACTTGGTTCCGTCGAATCAGTGGCCGTGTATGACAAAAAGGCTTTCGGACATCGAGCTTATTCAAGGTTCGCGAGGCTTTCGAGTCATCGAGCTGCCATCGAACGCGGAGTCCCAGCGAGTCATAAAGCTCGGCCTTTTGCCTTTCTTCAATTCTCAAACTTTCAAATCGCCTCACTAGCCATTCAAGACCTCGACGATCCTTCCCGGTAGCCGCGCGAAGCCAGCGCACATAAGGAATATTAGCTTCGACCAGAGAGTCCTCGTACAACAGCGGAAGAAACCGCGGCAAGGTTGAGCCCATTCGTTCCGGTTGAGCAGAACTCCAATCGGCACTTACGTGACCGGGAAATTGCTCGATAAGAAAGCGGACGATTGCATAACTGAAGGTACCATAAATGGTAGTGCCTGCAATGCCCGAATACTCGATGTAGTCGGTCGCTGTCAGGTCCTCGCCTTTCGTTCGAATAAACTCAACACGCTCGGCGAAGTTTGAAAGCAGTTTCTCCGATTGCCGAAACGCCGCGGGGCTTTGAGGATGCGAGCGTACAAAGAGCAGTGCTTCGTGAAAGCGAATCAGCAAATCAACATCAGTGAAGTTGATCTTGCCGACCTGCGTGAGGAGCACTTCCGTTCGCTTGCCGTCTTCTCCGAATTGCCGCTTTGATTCTTCAAGCTGGATGAGGAGCTTTTCGAGTGAAGGCATGTTTGAAAAGTCCGGTTATCATTTCGAGTCGCACCTCAATCATCCTAACTCAAGTGCAACCTCAAAGCAGGAGCCAGAAAACCCGGAAACCTTTAAAGCAGATATCGCCGCCGGACCATCTCGAGCGCTGCGGTTGAAGCGCGCCACCGGATCAAGTGACGGTCGCCCGGCAACGTCAGCCGCCTGTTGGATGTAACGACATCGTCGGCGAGTCCGATGTATACAGTTCCGACCGGAACAGCATCCGTGCCGCCACTGGGCCCGGCAGTGCCGGTTACACTCAAGCCGATCGTCGCGCCGGTTCGAGCCCTTACTCCGCGCGCCATCGCTTCGGCAACCTCGCCGCTCACGGCTCCGTTGCGCTCAATCATTTCGGCGGGTACGTTCAGCAAGTTCGACTTCGCGTCATTGGTGTAGCTGACCACGCTTCCAACAAAGTAATCGCTCGAGCCGGGCACTTGAGTTATCCGTTCCGCCACAAGCCCGCCCGTGCAGCTTTCAGCAGTCGCGATAGTGAACTGCTTCAAGCGAAGGCGATGGCCGATCACTTCTTCGAGCGACTCGCCCAGAGTCGAATAAACATAGTAGCCGAGTTTCTCTTCGAGTTTGTCGGCCAGTTCTCCCGCAATCTCTTCTGCGTGGGCGGCGGTCTCGGCGGTCGCGGTCAAGTGAATCTCAATCTCAGAGTCGGTGAATAGAATTGTCGTCGACGGGTTTGAGTATTCCTTGTAGACCGGCGCGATCATTTCATCCAGTGCGCTCTCTCCGAGCCCGGTCACCTTAAGAACTCGTCGCGCGATGCGCACACCACGGGACATGCGTTCGAGATCAGCCATCACGAAGTTGTCGAACATCGGCTGATTCTCGCGGGGCGGCCCCGGTAGAAGGACAATCAGTTTGTTGTCCTGTTCGAGTTTGATACCAGGCGCCGTGCCATTCGGGTTTGGAAGCACCTTGCCTCCCTGAGGAATAAGCGCCTGCCTTTCGTTGTTTGGAGTCATCTGAAAGCCGCGACTCGAAAAGCGCTCACGTATGCCGGCGAGTACTTCGTAGTCGAGTGTGAGTTGGCGGCCAGTGACTCGCGCGAAAACCTTGCGCGTGATGTCGTCCTCGGTCGGGCCCAATCCGCCTGTTGAAATGATCACCTCGGAACGCCTCATCGCATCGCGAACGCTTTCTTCGAGGATCGCTTCATCATCGCCGACTACAGTTTTAAGCTGGACCTCGATGCCGACAGAGTTCAACCTTTCTGTCAGCCAGAGCGAGTTGGTGTCCGTGCGAAACGGTGTCAGAAGTTCTGATCCGATAGCGATGATCTCAGCTCTCAACATCTTCTTACCTTGCGTAAAGTGCGTGCTCGAGTATGTAGCGTTCGACTAATTCAGGCACAAGGCCTGTTATCGACTTACCGGATCTGCGACGGTCCCGAACCTCGGTAGCTGACAGATCACCAAGTTCCGAAGGGAAGTCGAGATAAAGAACTCGTTCCGATGGCAGAGCCGGTTCGCGCTCTGTCAGCAATCGAATGCTGTCCCCCTTAGCTCCGGCGCGGCCGGCAACGATGAAGCTGCTGCGATCAAACAGATGCCCGAGCGCTTCAGCACGATCGTTGAAACTTCGATGGTATCGCGAAGTGTATCGGTTTTGCGGATCAAGCACGCGCTCGAATGTATCGAAGCCGACGATGAAGTGCAAATCAGTCCCCGGCGAGTAAGCACGAATAAGTGCATCAACCATATCAACGAAGAACGCATGTGATGAAACGCCAATCGAGTTGTGGTTGTCATCGGCGAACGCGAGCTTAACCATTTCGATACGATCTTCAAGCGGACATTCATAATCAACTTTGTCCGCGTTTGCTTGCCCCGCAAGCACGATCGTCTCGTCAAGCGAAAACGTCTGAGCCGCGCGCCGAATTAATTCGACGTGCGCGATTGTCGGTGGATTGAACGACGATGCAAAAACGCCAAGCTTCGGGCCCATCGCTTTCGCGCGCTTGATGATTTCGATGTGAGGCTCACTAAGCTCATCGATCCGTTGATTCATGTTCGAATCGAATTATATCAAGCGCGCAAGGTGTCCGAGCCACAACAACGCGGCTGCATAGACGCCCGCGAGGACGTCGTCGGCCATCACACCGAGTCCGGCATGAAGCCGCTCGAGCTTGCGAATGGGGTACGGCTTGAAGATGTCGAACACGCGAAACAATAAGAAGCCTGCGACAACTCCAACAACTGACAATGGAAAAAATGCTAGCGGGGTAAGAGAGATCAATTGGCCGCTCACTTCATCGATCACAACTAGCCTTGGATCTTTCAGCCCGGTTATTTCGCATGTTCTGGTCGAGGCCCAAACTCCGATGACGAAGATTACTACGTTGATGATGGCCAGCACGATCATCAGAGATGCTTGCTCGAGATGAATCGCTAGTATGGCAAGAAAAATCGCCACGCCTTCAGCGGAGCCAACAGTGCCTGGAGCGATCGGCGTGAACCCCGCTCCCAGTCCGGTGGCCAACGCATAAGCCACGCGGTCCGCTGCGGAGCGGCTTTTTCTCTCAATGCGCGAAGGGCTTTTCAAGCGGTTAGATTGTGTGATGCAGCAACGCGCTCGACTCTCATTATAGAGTCTGCGCAATCGACTATACGCCCGAGCAAGTCGTATTCGTGAGCTTCGGTTATCTCGACGGTCACGAAATCACCAGGCCGAGGCTCGGCGCTTTCGGGTACGTCGTTGATCAATATCGACCCGTCGATTTCCGGAGCTTGAGATGACATCCGGCCTTCAAGAAGCAAATCGCTCTCTTTTGATTTTCCTTCGAGCAAGACTTCGACTCGCGTTCCAATCAAGCGGCGATTCCGTCGAAGCGAAATTCGCGCCTGCTCCTTCATCAAGCGTTGCTCGCGCTTCTTTGCGATTGCCGGATCGACCTTCTCATCAAGCTCAAACGCAGCCGAGTTTTCTTCATCGGAATAGGTGAACACTCCGACGCGATCGAACTCAACCGCGCTCACGAAGTCGAGCAACTCTTTGAAATCATCCTCTCGTTCACCGGGAAAACCGACAATGAAAGTCGTGCGAATCGCGACGCCGGGCACTCGCGCGCGAATGCGCTCGATCATTCGCTCATAAGCTTCTCGATTGCCGCCGCGTCGCATGCGCCCGAGCACTCGACGGCTCGCGTGCTGAAGTGGAATGTCGAAGTACTTACAAACGTTCGCGTGTCTCGACATAACATCGAGCAGCTCATCGCTGATGGCCGTCGGGTAACAATAAAGGAAGCGCACCCATTCGACGCCGGGCACTCGAGCGATTGAATCCACCAATCGCGCGAGCCCGTCTTTGATCGCAAGGTCGGCGCCGTAGTTTGTCGTGTCCTGTGAGATCAGCACGAATTCTTTCACGCCCTGCGCCGCAAGGATCTCGACCTCTCTCAAGATCGATTCGGGTGAGCGGCTCCTAAAAACTCCGCGGAGTTTTGGGATTATGCAGAACGCGCACGTGTGATCACAGCCTTCGGCGATCTTGACGTAAGCCGTATAAGGCGCGGTCGCTCGCAAACGCGGAGTTGTCTCATCGTAAAGAAAAAGTTCCGGCGCCGCCGCGCCTTCGCTGTAGACCGGCAGTATCGGGCGGCCATTCCGCGCGACAACCGATTCGATTTCTCTAAGTTGGTTGACGCCAATGCACGCGTCGATTTCAGGGATCTCGCGCTGAAGCTCGTCGCGATAACGTTCAACCAAACAACCGGCGACGATCAGGCGCTTAAGACGGCCCGTCTCTTTGAGCTGGGCCATTTCAAGAATTGTTTCCACGGACTCCTGTCGCGCCGAGTCGATGAAGCCGCAGGTATTCACAACCAGAACATCGGCGTCGGTTGAATCAGCGGTCAGCTCATATCCCTGCCGCGCGAGCAAGCCCATCATCACCTCGCTGTCGACAAGGTTCTTCGGGCAACCGAGGCTGACCATTCCTACTTTTTTCTTATCGATCATTTGTTGATGACTCTCACGGGAGAGTTTCCGCGATAGCACGGAAACCTTGATGTTAGCCTACGCGTGCGGTTTATGCTAGACGTGCCTTTATATATATCCCTCTGGTTTCATCAATCCCAAACAGGTTGCCTCAACCCCGAAGGGGTTGCATCTGTCAGCCCAGGGTTGTGGTACTCCGCTACCCTGGGTACATCGACGCCATAACGCGAAGCCGGTTGTTTGCCCAACAACCCCGAAGGGGTTGCGGTCCGCGTCGTGGTTCCACAGGCCGTCACATTTCGATACCCCGAGCAATGTTGCGAAACGTTCTTGTGAGAACCCCGTCTTTTTGCGGATGCTCGCGACGCCGGGAAGATTCACGACTCGTCCGTGGCGACCGCTCTTGGATCTCTCGCAGGCCAGCCAGAATTTCGTGACATCTCTCCTTAGTCATTCTCAATCTCCTCCCGAATCGAAGAACATGCGCGGGAATTGTTTAACGGCGTAGCGGTGACCTCTCGATAGATTGCGACGCTGGAATTTCGTGGGACCGCGTAGCGGTCACCTGTCGATAGTCTGGGCCGCGAGAATTGCAATTGACCGCGTAGCGGTCACCTTTGAATTGTTCGACCATAATACGAAGCGGTGGAAAGGTTACCGCTACGCGGTCTCATGGATGTCCCTGGCCCTCCCAAACTATCGACAGGTCACCGCTATGCGGTGTATCAACATCCGGCGGAATTGGTACTCGCACCGTCTCTTCTCTTATGAGACTAACTTCACGAGACCGCGAATAACTGCCATTCTCCCGGGATTCCGTTGATGCTCAGAGTCCCTCTCTCCTCGAACGCTGTGCCTGAGCCTGATACCAAATCCTTCACCGTGTTTGAAACCAGCACCTCTCCGGCTAATGCGGTCGCGGCTACTTGCTTGCTGATTTCGACCGAGGGGCCCTGGATGTCGTCTCCCCTTACTTCACACAGCCCGGTGTGCAGTCCGGTCTTGATCTGAATGCCTAGTTCGCGAGCTGAGCCGCTAATAGCCCGGGCACTACGGATCGCGCGAATCGGACCATCGAACGTAGCACAAAAGCCTAGCCCCACTGCTTTGCCGGGGCGTCCTTTGAACCACTCGGTCTCTCTTTTGACAACCGAGTGGAATTGCCTTAACAACTCTCGCTGCTGATCGTCGCTTGCTGCCTGCACGTTTGTTTCAGGTATGCAGATCTCCGTGTACAGAATAGTAGCCAGCAGGCTATCGGTCTCCTGAACGTGCTCAATACCCTGGATAAAGTTTTCGACTTCGTCGAGCACTGAGTCCTGATCGCCGACGAAGAGAAGGTGATCATTGCCGGGCAATTCGACGAACCTGGCTTCTGGAATATGCGCGGCGATGTAGCGTGCTTCTTCGATGTTGCAGTCGAGATCTCCCGTGCGATGCATCACTAGCGTAGGAACTCGTATGGCTGGCAGAACGTGCCTTACATCTATCGAAGTGTTCATCCTGGCTAAGGCTAATGCTGCGCGCGGGCTTGCGCTGCGCCGCTGGTAACTGGCCCACCAGTTTCGGAAATGATTGTCGTTGGCCATACTCGGAGCCAAATCTTCAACGCCGATTGGTCCGCCCCATTGCTGCTCGATGGCATCGTAGAATTTCTGCCGCTGTTCGGGCGTCGGCGCCCACGGGTAATCCGGTTCGTAAACACGTTTGGCGAAGACCCCGAATGTGATTAGTGCGATTGTGCGCTCGGGGTAAGTGGCCGCGAAGAGCATCGCCATGTTGCCGCCCTCGGACATGCCGAAGACGATTGCCCGCTCAGATCCTACGGCCTCCATGACCGCGCGCACGTCATCCATGCGTTGCTCGAGCGTCGGAGGCTCCGGCGTTTGATCGGACAGGCCGGTGCCTCTCTTGTCAAAGAGGATGAGCCGGGAGAATGAGCCTAAGCGCCGGTAGAAACGCGCAAGGGAAGGCTCCTCCCAACCGTACTCAAGATGACTAACCCAGCCTGGCACGTAGACGATATCAACGGGGCCGTCGCCGATCACCTGGTAAGCGATGTTGATGTCACCGCTCTTGGCGTATTTGGTCTCAGGTCTTATTGTGCCGAGGACGCCGGCTTCGGATGCCAAGCGGGTCGCGCTTACACGATCGCTCTCGCTTGAGTGTGGCGAAGAGGGCATGACTCGTGTGGCCTGCTCGCCGGAAGAAACTTCGTAATGAGTGAGTGGCGCACCATCCGCACGACAGAACTTCAGTTCATCATCCGGGTAAATGAGTTGACACTTAGGACACTGCTTCATAGGAGTTGGACACGATCAAATGATTGAATGAATTCCACAGCTCCTGCACCCATTGAATCAGGTTCTCCGAGTCGTAGCCTACTCCATCCTTGAAGACGATTTCCACCTATTCTATTTCGGTGATGTTTACTGCCTGGTTTCTCAAAGTGAGCCCACGAAGTGGGCGACAGCATAAAGCCCAGGGCGAGTCCACGAGCCCTGGGATGTCACGAAACAGGCATCAAGCCCGCGCAGCGGGTGACAGAAACTTCGAGCCGACCCGAATCGTCCAAAACCTTCCGACTTAATGTGCACTCCGACTAGTGCTGTCCCGCGTAAGACCTTGATGAAGCCGCTTTCCTTGGGCTATGAGTAGCTGGTTATATAATCGCGCAACAAGGGCGGTATGCGGCGACTTTCTCGCATGTGCCTGCGACGCCTGCCGCTCAAGTGACACCTACTCGCGTGAAACCGATCAAGAGTGCCCAAATTAAGTGAACGCGATTGGGCGTGCAATACGAATTGGAATTCGCAGCGATTCAACAGCGACGTAAATAAAGCGAGGTCAACATGAACGGATTGTGGCAGGACTTGAGATATGCGGCGAGAGTGCTCGGCAAGAATCCCGGAGCCACCGCTGTAATGGTGTTCACACTCGCGTTGGCGATCGGCGCGACGACGGCGATCTTCAGCGTTGTCTACGGAGTCTTGTTGCGCCCGCTACCCTACGAAGGCGCTGACCGAATCATGGACATCTCTGAAGTGACCTCAAAGGGCAGGCCCTCGCGTCTCGCGGACCCGAACTTTGACGACTTCCGCGACGAGAGCCGTAGCTTTCAAGCTATAGCGAAGTACTCGGTGCGAGTCGTTTCTGTTTCCGGAGCATCGCAGCCGACTCGCACGATTGCGGCAGCAGTGACGCCCGAGTTTCTCACGGTCTTCCGCGTTCAGCCGATCGCCGGCCGCGACTTCATGGCAAGCGATGATCAAAAGGGAGCCGCGCCGGTCGCGCTCGTGAGCTATGGTTACTGGAAGCAATACCTCGGATCAGACGAGGATCTTTCGCACTCGCATCTGAAAATAAACAACATGGTTTACTCGGTGATTGGTGTGCTTCCTTCGGCATTTCGTTTTCCGAATAACGCGGACGTGTGGTTCGCGGCTGATATAGGCGGTGAGAACACAAGCCGCACGTCGCACAGTTATGCGGGCGTGGGCCGGCTGAAGGATGGCGTAAGCGTAGCTCAAGCGCGTGAAGATATCAGCGCAATTGCGCAAAGGATTTTTCAGGAGACGAATGAGAAGACTGATTACTTGCTGAGGGACGGAACGGTTGTTCCGCTGCAGGAATCGATTACAGGAACTGTGCGATCGCCGTTGTTGATTTTGCTTGGCGCGGTGGGTTTTTTGTTGCTGGTAGCTTGTGCAAACGTTGCGAACTTGCTTCTGGCGCAAGCGTCAGTTCGCGAGCGCGAGCTTTCAATTCGCAGCGCGCTCGGCGCATCACGCGGACGACTGGTGCGACAGTTTTTGACCGAAGCACTGTTGCTGTCGCTTGTGGGCGGGGTTCTAGGAGTGCTCGCTGCTGTTGCCGGTGTGAATGGATTAGTGGCCCTGGCTCCAAGAAATTTGCCGCGGCTCGACAGTGTTTCAATAAGCGTGCCGGTGCTGTTGTTTACTTTTTTGCTGACCGCTGCGGTGGCTGCCGGCCTCGGTGTGTTTACAGCCGCGCGAGCGACGCGCGATTTGAGGAAGGGCCTGGTCGAAGGCGGGCGCGGACAGGCCGGCTCGCAAAGCAGCGTGCGCGTCGGGCGAGCGATTGTCGCGGCGCAGATCGCCATCACATTAGTGCTGGTGATCGGCGCGGGATTGCTGGGACGCAGCTTGATGAAAGTCCTCGAGGTGAATCCGGGATTCCGAGTGGATAAAATCTTGGCGATGGATGTGTTGCTGCCGCGGGTGGAAGATCCCAAATCGAAGCCGCTTCAGGCAATCTTCTTTTCGGACTTGATCGACCGGCTCAAACAGATCCCCGGCGTGCGAGGAGTTGGCGCTGCAAGCGCGTTGCCGATGACCAACGGTCTGCCGGACGGAATGTTTTTGCTTTTGAATCAGAATGAAGTTCCAAAAGCGATGTCAGACTTCAGCGTGTTGTTCAATCAAAAGGAAGGGACCGGCAATGCGGATTTTTGTGTAGCGACGGACGGATATTTTCAGGTGCTGGGCATTCCACTGATTCGCGGACGCATGTTCGACGACCACGACGGGGCGAACACTCCGCACGCGGCACTGATCAGCGAATCGCTCGCCGAAGAACGATGGCCAGGTGAAGACCCGATCGGACACACAATTGAATTTGGAAATATGGATGGCGATCTGCGGCTGCTGACGATCGTAGGAATCGTGGGCGACACGCACGAATACGCTCTCGACGAGCCGCCTCGACCGACTGTGTATGTGAATCTGTTCCAGCGGCCCGCTTCGTTTATGAGCGTGACGATGCTGAGCGATGCCGATGCTGGCTCGGTGAGCTCGGCCGCTCGCGGAATATTGAAGGAGCTGAATCCGGAAATTCCGGCGAACTTCAAAACATTTCAGCAGGTGTATACCGCCTCGCTCGGTTCGCGAAGATTCAATGTGATACTGATCGGCTTCTTCGGAATCATCGCTCTGTTGCTTGCGACCGCCGGGGTGTTTGGAGTGATGGCTTATTCGGTGAGCCGGCGCACTCGCGAGTTCGGAGTGCGTATCGCGCTTGGAGCGACATCCGGGAACGTGCTGCGCATGGTGCTTGGTCAGGGCATGCGCACGATCGCGATCGGTGTAGCGGTTGGAATCGCTGGATCGTTCGCGCTGACAAAGGCGGTTTCGTCGCTGCTCTTCGGCGTGACGGCCACGGATCCGATCACATTCGTTGGAGTGACGCTTTTGTTGATCGCGGTGGCGCTGCTGGCTTGTTATATCCCGGCGAGGCGCGCGACAAAAGTCGACCCGATGGAGGCATTGCGCTCCGAGTAGCGCAATCGGAAATCGCTGCCGGAGTCGGAACTGCTCGGTTGGAAATCCATCGGTCGGGAGTCAGCCGCGACCAAGCACGCACCATCGTGATCGGCTGCGACTGAAGTCTACCATTTATCTGCTCCTCGGCGTCCCCTGCGTCCTCTGCGGTTAATTCCTAACACTGACCAGAACAACCGCCGAGGGCGCAGAGGACTGTTTTTGATCAAACCACCTATAGATCGCTGCTGCATTGCGGGTCCTTTTTCGATGACCGTGGAACGATGCTAGAATTGTTTTCTGATCGCCGCTTTGCGTTCCACGCATTAGAATAGGATCACAACATGATTCACAAATCGTCCGTTAGTCGAATCTGTCTTGCCCTGACGATCATCTGTTTGTTCGTTACAGTGACGGTTTCTAAGGCACAAACTCCCGGACAGAGCAACGCTGTGTCCCAGCCAAGCCAAAGTAAGTTTCGACTCACTCGGTCGATATCGGGGAGCAAGGGACACGAACAGGGCGGCCGATTTGTAGTCGATGATCCGAGAACTGTCTTTAAGGTTCCAGATGACCGGCAGGTGTTGGTCTATTGCGAATGGGAGAGTCCAATCGGGCTCGCAGGGCAACACGAATTCGAAGGTCAGTGGAAGAACCCCGTGGGCAAGCTGGTTGCCGTTTCCGATTTCAAACTGGAAGTGAGAGAAAGACGATGCGCAGGGTACTTCACTTTGCTGTTGTCGGAAACTACTGAAGCGGGACTCTGGACGCTGGAGGCTCAAGTAGACGGAGAGAACACCGGGCAGCATAAGTTTCAAATTGTTTCTTCGACGGAGCCGGCGGCTCAAGCGGCGATAGGTGTTTCGCAGAACGCGGCGAGTTCGACAAAGCAGGCGACTGCGCCGGAACAGGCAAGGCAGCCTCTGACCGAGTCGCAGATTTATGAGCTTGCCAATGCCGCCACTGTTCTTATCGAGAAACTCGATTCAAACGGCGTTCGCTTTGATGGCGGATCTGGATTTCTTGTCGATCAGGATTTAGTGCTGACTGCGTTTCAAGTGATCGATGGTGCTACGAAGCTAAGAGTATCGCTGCCTGATGGCCATCGTGTTGAAATCGATAATGCGCTCCGTTGGGATAAGTGGAAGGATTGGGCTTTTTTGAAAGTTGACCTGGCGCGCAAGCAGTTCCTGAAGATGCTGCCCGCCACGGAAGCTCCCGTCGGAAGTCGAGTGTTTGCACTGGCGGTATCGCCCGCCGGCGCTCGCGTACTTGTCCGCTGCGACATTGTGGGGAAGAATACGTTCCCCAAAAACGGCGAGCGCATCAACTTGAACTGCATTCACCCTGATGTGATTGGTTCGCCGCTGCTGAATGAGTATGGCGACTTGATCGGAGTGGTCGGCGGCAGCCTGATTCCGGGATGGGTTTCGACCAGGACGATTCGTGGTGTCTACTACAGCGGCGAGCAGATCAACAACGCTACGCCGGGATTGCTCGCAGTGCCTGTGAACTTATCTTCAAAGCCGGCTTCGACTCAAGCGACTACCAGCTTGCAGCAGCTTATGACCGACGGCGTGTCGATCTCTCCGCTCAGCCGTTCTGAGAATATCCTGTACGGGACGCTCGCCAGGCGCGTGGAAACAAAACCGATGCCGACGCCGATGGAGGAGACTTATGACTTTCGATCGAATGACGGCTTTGTGGTGTTTCTTAACTTGCGGCCTAAAGAAAAGGTCAAAGGGTCGGGGTTGATTCGAATCTATGATCTCGACGGGCATGGGTTGATATCGACCAAGCCGGCGAAGGTCGATATGAAGCCCGGGCCAACGACGTCTTATGTATGGTGGCGTGCGGATATCTCGACCTTGAAGCCGGGGACCTATCGAGTAGATGTCTTGGTGGATGCGACTCCTGTATGGCGCGCGTTCTTCAAGGTTAGAGAGTGAGTGCCTGGTAAGTTTGGTGTTGTGACAATCGCCCGTTTCGCGGCAAAGAAGCGGTAACCGCCGATGCATTTAACAGCCCCGTAGGGGCGACATGTCTATAGCCCAGGGCATCAGCCCTGGGTTCGGAGCAGAACGAACAACCGAGCCCCGTCAGGGGCGACCTTGAGTTGCGGTTCTCATTGAGATTTCGCGCGTTACTTCTGTCGCCCCTACCGGGCTAAAGAAGTTGATGCCGACGACGTGTACCCAGGGCTAGCGCCCTGGGCTATAGATATGTCCCTAACGGGGGGCTACTTACCAAAAATCGGTCTAAACATATCGAGGTATTGCGGCGCAAAGGCTGCGAATATCGCAACGAAGAAGCCGGCCACCAGGCCCGTTGCCGCCACGAACAGGCCGAGGTCGCTCCACGATTTGTTTCGAAGGCGGGCATAACCCCAAAGCGAGAAAATCACGAGCCCGCTCGTGACCAGGGCTGCAGGCGCTGCGATGATGATGTCGGGGCGGTCAACATGACCTGTACGAAGCAGCATTGAAACGCGCTCAAATCCGTTGCGGACAAAAGTGGTAAGTGTCCCTGCCGTCCACAGCCAGAACGCACCTGAGGCAGCTCCGAGCATATATCCGAACTTGCGCCGGCGAAGACAAAGCGCCGCGGCCACTAAATACGGGAGCGACTCGAACACGTGGAGCACCCGAATGGTTCGATCCCAGTAGGCAGCTATTCCCAGGATAACGATGAAAGCCGTCGCGCACACGGCTGCGAGCGTGTCGATGATCTTTGCTCGCTTAGATGAGTCGCTGGCGTTTAGGCGCCTTACCGTCGGCATACGAGGGAACATACGCACCGGCGCATCCTCAAGGGTGCAATCACGGTCACGCGAGGAGGAGATATCTGTTCCAAGCCGATGCTCTTAAAAGAAAAAGGCAGTCGATACTGATTCGTGAATCCAAAGGGGTAGCGAATGGGTAAGTTCGCGAAACCGCATTGACCCGTTTAGTCCGAGGTCAGACGTATGACAATAGCCCAGCGCTTCAGCGCTGGGATGTCGAGCGTTATGAGTTCTAGTCCGCGTAGCGGACGACCGAATATCCGATACATCAGCCGTCCGTTTCACGGACTCCGATCCCGTCGTGCGGATTGATCCCACCGATGAATCGGTGGGCTATCCTCAATCGTCCGCTGCGCGGACTCACCTGCGTTGTCCTCGACTTGGCAAGGTTCGGCCACGCGCTCCTCGGATGAAATTGCGCAGCCGAAATCGTCCTTCCGCAATAGTCTCGGAGATTTGACTTTCTCACTCAGTCATCGAAGATATGCTGACCGGCTCATTCTTCCATTAATACAGACTAATGCCAGCGGCAAATAGTGTAGAGATTTAGCCAGGTCGGTTCAGAAGTTCAGGCTTGTTTTTGAAGTACGAGTATTCGTAGAAAATTCAGCATGGCGGATGTATGGACGTGAAGAATGAGATATACTGCGACTCTGAATTCTCGGGAATGCCTTGATTTTAGAAATGGAGCCAAATGGAAGTGACTAATGCAGTGATCGCTCCAGTCAAGGAGGACAATAAGCTGCGAATCGAAGATCGAGCGGCTCACGACTGGTATCGATTCGTGTTGTCCTATCCCGCGCATCTTGTCAGAGATTACATTGCTCGCCTTGGTATCGATTCGAACCAAACAGTATTAGATCCTTTCTGCGGCACGGGTACTACGCTTGTGGAATGCAAGAAGCTCGGGATTCCGAGTATTGGCATTGAGTCGAATCCCATGGCAAGCCTTGCTTCCCATGTCAAAGTTAACTGGAAGGTCGATGCAAAGGGCTTGTTATCGCATGCTGAGAGGGTCGCAAATAGAACTTGGCAGAGGTTAGAGGAAGAAGGCATCGCTCATTCTTCCCACCTGCCATTGTTTAAAGGGAATGGCGCGCCTGTTGTCCATCTGCGCACACTGCCCGAAGAGAAGTCGAAACTACTACTCAAGGATTCCATTAGTCCTTTGCCGCTGCACAAGGCTCTTACGCTGATTGATACTCTTCATGAACTTGAAGACGTTCGGTTCTCAGCAAGCGAGCAGTTAGCACTGGCTAGGGCGCTCGTCTCCGGAATAAGCAACTTGCAATTTGGTCCCGAAGTGGGTGTCGGCCCACCAAAGGAAGATGCCCCGGTCATCGAGACATGGCTGAACTGGATGCATCGAATCGCTGACGATTTGCGAAGTTTGAAATTGTTATCGGAAACACCAGCCACTGTTAAGACTGGAGACTCGCGCGATCTCATGAGCTTATTAGAACCGAATTCCGTTGACGCCGTGATTACGTCTCCGCCATATCCGAATGAGAAAGACTATACACGCACGACGCGGTTGGAAAGCGTCCTCTTAGGCTTCATTAACAATAAGCATGACCTGCGTCTCCTGAAGAAAAAGCTCTTGAGATCGAACACGCGCGGAGTGTACAAGACCGACGTGGACGACTTGCTGGTAGCCGACAACCAAGAAATCCAGCGCATTGCAGAAGCCATCGAGAGACGACGAATCGAACTGGGCAAAACCTCCGGATTCGAACGGATGTACGCAAGGGTGACCAAGCTTTATTTCGGAGGAATGAAGAAGCACTTTTCGGACCTAAGAGCGATTTTGCGGCCCGGAGCACGCCTTGCGTACGTCGTTGGTGACCAAGCGTCCTATTTAAGAATCATGATTCGCACGGGCGAAATTCTAGCTGTCCTCGCGAAGTCTCTGGGCTATGAGTTGATCGATATTGACTTGTTTCGAACTAGACTCGCTACGGCGACAAAGGAACACCTTCGCGAGGAGATCCTTCTGCTTAGGTGGCCGGGAAAGAAATGACGTATGGCGATCAAACGAAAACCAATCTACGCCTCGATAATCGAGAAAATCTTTGAGTCGAAGTTCAGGCCGGGACTCAGGGAAATTGAGTTTGAACGCGATGACATTGTCAAGGTTAGTAAGCAATTGAGAATAGATTTACCAAAGAACCTAGGCGATCTGATTTATAGTTTTCGTTATCGCTCAGTTTTTCCGGAAAGCATACAATCGAAAGCGGGCAGAGGGGAAGCATGGATTATTCGCCCAGCCGGTCGTTCCAAGTATCGGTTCGTTTTGGTTACAGACCGCCCGATAGCCCCTAGTGAGCAGATGAAAATTACCAAGGTGCCGGACGCTACTCCAGGCGTCATCGCTAAGTACGCATTGAGTGACGAACAGGCTTTACTCGCACTTGTTCGATACAATCGCTTGGTAGATATATTTCTCGGCATCACTTGTTACTCGCTGCAGAATCATTTGCGGACAACGGCGCCGAATATGGGACAAGTTGAAACGGATGAGCTCTACATTGGTGTAGATCGCCGCGGATCGCACTATGTTGTTCCGATTCAAGCTAAAGGTGGAAAGGATCGCCTAAGCATAGTTCAAATCGAACAAGACAGAGCCGTTTGCGCAAGTAAGTTTCCTTCTCTGATATGCCGACCGGTAGCGGCTCAATTCATGAAGGACGATGTCATAGCCCTGTTTGAGCTTGAACCGGATGAACACGGGCTTGCGGTTTCGATGGAGAAGCATTACAAGCTCGTACCGCCAGACGATGTGACTGATACGGACCTTGAGCTTTACCGCAACCGTTCCTCCGAATGACCGTGATGCACCATGCCCATAGACGCGGCTCGCGCAAAACAAATCCTAACAGAAATGCTTAGAGAGATTTCTCTTCGTTCTGGAGAGGCGCGAACGAACGCTTTTTCAACGTTGAGGTCCGTCGACGCAAAGGTAAGAGAAGTCAAGATGACCTTACGAGACGCCGGCGCCACAGCTCTTGTTGAGGAGATCGAGCAGGATACCGATTTCGCCGCAAACAGTCGCAGAGTTCGGCTTGAGGCCCTGGCGAATTATTGTCGAACAGCGATCAAGTTCTTAGACACCGGAGTAATAACGCAGAAACGACAACTCACAAAAGGACCAAACCTAAATTTGATCACCGACATCATGCCCGATCTAGAATCTATCATCCAAAGGCGTTGGTTAGATGCTCAACGGTGCCAGTTAGCCAGAGCTTATCTTGCAGCGGTCATAATGATGGGTAGCATTCTTGAGGCGCTGCTTCTTGCACGTTGCTCCAAGGGCTCCCTTGAGGCCTACCGAGCACAAGCTGCACCAAAGGATAAGGCAGGCAAGAGTGTTGCGATCCCAAACTGGACACTAAGTAATCTTATTGACGTGTCAGTTGAATTAGATTGGCTCAAGCAAGATCGCGGAAGCTTCTCACATGCCCTGCGTCAATCACGTAACCTTGTGCATCCATACGAAGAGGCGCGTACCCGCACAGAGTTTGATGAGGCGACATGCAAAGTTTGCTGGCAGGTTCTCAATGCGTCGGTCGAAGATCTACTGACGACTCTCTGAGATGTTTTCGCTTGCTGCTCAGCAGGAGGAGTGAGCAATTTCTATGGATGAGCCCCTTTTGCGTGAACTTGCTAAAGAATATCTGCTTCCGTTGTTTTCCGGCGCATCGTTAACCGCTAGCGAGGCTTCGGGACCAGGACAGCAGTGCGTTGCCTTCTCGAGTCCTTGCGCAATTGGATTCAAAATCGATCGACGGGATCCATACCGGTTGTTTCTCTTCCGAAGTCAGCCGTTTGCAAAACTCGCGAGTGGTTTAGTAAGTGAAAGAGACGTCGTCGAAGCTTTTGTTAGCGTCGTACGAGAAATCGAGCCCGGGTTAGGAGCAGCCTATAAAGATGACTTACTCTCGACGTTTCAGCGACGGGTTGTCGCTTCAGCGATTGCCGCGCCACCTTTGCAAAGAGTTACCCTCGAAGCACTAGACCAACTCGCGGGTTGGGCAACACGTCTCTATGAGGGCAGACCGATCTCTGCGGCCGTTGGGATAGATCCAGGCACCAATGGTGTTTCAGTTACGTTAAAGGATATTCGGCAGGAAGATTTCAGTGCGGTGTTAACGAACGGTTTCGACACCTTGATCTCATTCGATCAAGTCGGCCGTCTCATTGGACACAGCGCTCTGACACAACCAAACCCTGCACCGAGCTTTGCGCCCTATCGCCAAGGGCCAGTTGCTGCTTGGGCACAAAATGGAAGGATTGCTCTCGTCCTAAATCGGCTTGGGGAAATACTACTCTACAAAGATCAGAAGCTACTGTTCGCGCGGCGCTCAGGTAAATGGCGTTTTCTAACTCACGAGCCAGTTCTAACTCAAATGGGCGGAACGGACAAACTGAGAGTGCGGACGCCGGTGTATGAGAGTTGTTTAGATGCGTCGTCCGCTCGGACTGGGGCATGCATTGGCGTTGTAACCAGTGGACACCTGGGGCAATGGAGGACTATTGCTACTTCAGAAGCTGATTGGCTTAATAGTCCGATCTCAAATAAAGCCAAGAGTATCGCGCGAATGTTGAATGGCAGGAGCTTTCATCAGCTAGACCGTCGTCTAAGACAGGAATTGCTTGCGATCGATGGTGCCACGCTGCTTGATCATAAAGGCGCTATCTTGGCTGTAGGTGCCATTCTTCAGATTCCAGGCGGGAGTACCGGCGGAGGTCGGCTTGCCGCTGCAAAAGCTTTAGCCAAACTCGGCCTCGGAATAAAAGTTTCACAGGATGGTCCAATTCAGGGATTTCGAGGAATAGAGCCGCAGCCCGCGTTTCTCGTAATGTAGCCGAAGCAGCCTTCTGATCTGCATAGGAATTTGGAATCTTTAGGAATTTGATCCCCGCCGTTACGCTCGCTAACGCTCGGACAATCACACGAGGCGGGATGCCCTCGCGGAAACCCACTCCGGGGCTAAACACCTCTCGACACTCTCGAGTTAACTCTGCGTTTGTTCTTTAATCGAGACGTTACTTGATCGAGATTGTTTTCACATTAACAAATTCGCGGATGCCAAACACTCCGAGCTCGCGGCCGTAGCCTGAGCGTTTCACTCCGCCAAAAGGCAGACGCGGGTCGCTCGCGACCATTGCGTTTATAAACACGCAACCCGCTTCTAACTCTTGAATGAAGCGCTCCTGTTCTGCAGGTTCATTTGTCCATGCGCTCGAGCCAAGTCCAAACGATGTGTCATTCGCGATCCGAATCGCGTCGTCGATATCGCGAGCGCGAAACAACGAAGCTACCGGGCCGAACAATTCTTCTCGATAAGCGGGCGAGTCTTCGGGAATATCGGTGATCACCGTAGGCTCATAGAAGAAGCCGGCGCTGTTGAGCCGCTTGCCTCCGATCAGAACGCGCCCGCCCATCTCGACCGTTTTGTTCACCTGCTGCTCAAGGTCGGCGAGTATCTGTTCGGTCGCAAGCGGGCCAATCTGAACCGTGTCGTCGAGAGGATTGCCGATGTTGAGAGCGCCCATCGCTTCGACGAATCGGTGTTCGAAATCACCGAAGATCTCTTCGGCGATGATGAACCGCTTGGCTGCGATGCACGACTGGCCGCTGTTGATCGTCCGCGCGGTCACCGCAGTCTTGACCGCTTCGTCGAGATTCGCGCTCGGCATCACGATGAAAGGATCGCTGCCTCCAAGCTCGAGCACCGACTTCTTGATGCACTTTCCCGCAACGCTTGCGACGTGGCTTCCGGCCGGCTCGCTCCCGGTCAGAGTGACGGCGGCGACTCGCGGATCTTCGATGACGCGATCGACCTGGTCAGACCCGATCAACAAAGTTTGAAACACTCCTTTATGAAATCCGGCCCTGTGAAAAATTTCTTCGATAGCAAGCGCACAAGCGGGCACGTTCGAAGCGTGTTTGAGCAGACCGACGTTGCCGGCCATCAATGCGGGAGCGGCGAATCGGAAGACTTGCCAGAACGGAAAGTTCCACGGCATCACCGCCAGCACCGGCCCGATCGGTTGATAGCGAATGAAGCTTCGGCTGGAATCTGTTTGAACGATTTCGTCGGCGAGAAATCGCTCGGCGTTCTCGGCGTAATACCGGCAGACCCACGCGCACTTTTCCACTTCGGCGGCGGCGGCGTTGATGGGCTTGCCCATCTCCTCAGTCATCGTGATCGAGAATTCTTTCTTTTCATCCTCGAGAACTTTCGCAGCGCTGTTCATCTTTTCCGCGCGTTCAGCAAAGGAAGTTCGTCGATGTCTTGCGAAGGCGTCGGCGGCAAGTGAAATTCTGCTTTCGAGTTCACTTTCAGAAAGCGCTTCATAGGTCTTGAGCGTTTTGCGTGTGGATGGATCGATCGACACTATCGGCATGTGTTTCTCGCTTCGGTGTAGGCGCTCCGATGTAGCGCAAGCCGCGCGCAGGAGGTAGTTTTATGCCGCAAGCGATCCACAAGAACGTATCTTATCGGCCCGAGAGCACGATGTACTTGTCAGTTTGAAGCAACAACTCGGTGCCGACTTCAGCCATTCGGTCGAAGAGATGCATCCGCTCTTTGACCCGCTTGGGTAAGGGCACAGAAACAATTACGCGATTGTCTGGCCGCACGATAACAGAGGTAGTACCCTTCGCCGCCGGATATTCGTCTTCAAGCGCCTTCAGGTATTGAGACACCGGATCGTTCGCGCGATGTGCTGGTCGCGACAGATTCCTCTCGATTCTCCTACTCATCAAGTCTCTCCCAACGCCTTCGCAATCGAATACAAGAAGCGCTTAGCTCGGTCGTGCGCCCTCTTAGCTTCTCTGGCCGTTATTGACTGACTCTTATAATCTGCCAGATGTCGCAGCTCCATCAAGTCCATCGGAGTGCGACCAACACTGGCCGGCAGTACTTTCCTTCGCATTATCAACTGACGATTTAGTTCTGCTTGAACCTGACTGTGTTGCCATTCATTGTCCTTCGCTCGAACGGAGGTCAGTTTGAGAAGCGCAGCGATGCCGGCCTGGAACACGGCGTAGTAAGCCCGACTTGCGCAAGCGTTGTACTTCTTCTCACCAGAGCCAAGGCACTCATCTCCAGGTTCTCGTTAGCCTTCATCCAATAGTCTTTCCATTCCACATTAAAGCCAATAGCATCAGGCGGAGGCGTGGTCAAGCAGAACACTTCTTCGATGCCGATCTGTCTGCTAGGATTCGCTCGGAGTTTGGAAATGCCCAAAGCCATTGACATGCATGTGCACTTGCCGACCGCGAGCTTTCTTGAAGGCGCGGTGAAGCCGTTCAGGGAACCGGCGGAAAAGTTTTTCCGAAGCAAAGTTCCGGTGCGAGAGATGGAGGAAGTCGCTCGCGTCTACGAAGAGCTCGACATCATCGCGGTGTTGCTGGCCTGGGACGCCGAGACGGCTACCGACTTGCCTCCGCTCACCAACGACGAAGTAGCCGATGTCGTTCGAAAGTATCCGCGCCAGTTTGTCGGCTTCGCTTGCGTCGATCCGTGGAAAGGCCAACGCGCTGTCGACGAGATGCAGCGCGCCATCACCGAGCTTGGATTGATCGGAGCGAAATTCCATCCCGGCATTCAAGCGTTTTATCCGAACGACAAACAATTCTATCCGCTGTATGAAAAGATCAGCGACCTCGGAGTTCCGACTCTGTTTCACACCGGGACGAATGGTTTGGGCGCGGGAACTCCTGGTGGAATGGGTGTCAGGCTCGATTACACAAGGCCGATTTATCTCGATCACGTCGCAGCCGACTTTCCACAACTGACAATCATCGGAGCGCATCCGGCCTGGCCGTGGCACGACGAGATGCTGGCGATCATCGGTCACAAATCAAATGTGTACATGGATCTGTCGGGCTGGTCTCCGAAGTATGTTCCAAAAGCGATAATGGACGAGGCACGTTCGCGTTTGCAGGATCGAATTCTGTTTGGCAGCGACTACCCGTTCATCATGCCGCAGCGTTGGCTAGCGGACTTCGACGCGCTTGAAGGATTTTCAGACGAAGTACGACGGAAGATTTTGCATGACAATGCAGCGACGTTATTGAAGCTTGCTTAGCGTCTTCGCGAGTCTTTGCGCCCTTGCGCTAAAGTGTGACTCACAGCGAACCGATTTCGCGCGAAGACGCAAAGACTCGCAGAGACGCTAAGTAATCAGCGCTTCAATCGTGCGGCACTTCTCAGACGTGCTGCCTTCGCTTGGAATCGGAATCAACGGAAGCGTCGCGCCCTGCGAGTACATTTCATCGAGCAGCATTCGACATCTTTCGACCGAGCCGCAGATCGCAATCGCGTCGACCATCTCTTCGGTCACTGCGGCGATTGCGCTCTTGCGGCGGCCCGCTTGCCATAGATCGCGAATTCCATCTGCTTCATCTGCGAAGCCCAATCGGCTGAGCGAATCGTGATAGTAGTCACCCATGCCTCCGACGTAATAAGCGAGCGGGAGCCGTGCTTGATTGCGAGCTCTTTTCAAATCATCAGACACAACGACGTTCACAAACGGCGCGATTTCTATTTGACTGGGATTGCGTTTGGAGCTTTCAGCGCGGGCGCGAATTTCAGCGATTCCGTCCGTGAGTCTCGCGCGAGGCCAGTGAGTCGGAAGCCATCCGTCGGCGATCTCGCCTATCTGGCGTAAGCTTTTTGGAGTAAGGCCTGCAACAAAAATCGGGATGTCGCTGCGCAGCGGCTTGAAGCCGAGTTTGAATCGATGAAGCTCAAAGCACTCGCCCTTGAAGTCTACTGCTTCACCTGCGAGAAGCGTTCGGACGATCTGAATTGTTTCTCGAATTCGCGTGAGAGGCTTGTTGAATGGGACGCCGTGAAAGTCTTCGATGACTCGAGCGCCGCTGGTCCCGAGCCCTAATCGAAAGCGCCCGCCGGAAATTTCATCAAGCGTCGCGGCGCTCATCGCGATCAACGCAGGACTACGAGAGAAGACATTGATGATTCCGGTGCAGAGATGAATTCGTTTGGTCGGTCCGGCGAGCTCCGTCAGCATCGCGAACGCGTCACGTTCCCAACTTTCGGGCATCCAGAACGAATCGTAGCCACAGGCATCAGCGGCGCACACGCATTCAATCAGTTCTTTTCTGTCGAAACCTGATTTGTCGAAACCGGGAAGGCGTTCGAGGTAAAGTCCGAGTCGTCGCATACAAACAGTTTGGTTTGTCGGTTTGTCAATTCTTGTGAGGTTCTTCGTGCCGCCTGTTTAGTTCATTGTAGTCGCCAGCAACTTTATCCCAACTTCGTAATTGCTTCTTAACGCTGACAAGCTCGCGCCAGGACCAGAAGATCCCACGAGTCCGGCGAGAATTGACGAACAACACCGTGAATAGCAAAAAGGCTGAGGTTAATGCGAAGCTCCAAATCGAACGAAAACCACTCAAGGCAGATGCCAACACATTCAAGGCCAGCACGATCAAGAACCAACGAAGTAGTGTCACGCTCCGCCGCTTAATTTCATTCAGATCGCGCTTGATGATCTCTCTCTCGACGTCGAGCTTGACCTCTCGTCGCACGTCAGCGTCCACATCGAATGGGAACTTATGTTCTTCCATGGACCACATTCGTCGGAGAGCTGTATTCGACGCTGAAACCATCGGATGACGTCATTCAAACCGATTCATTATCCGGTAGAGTGTGGTTCGTTCTGCCGGAATCCTGCCAAGCTCTCGAATTCGAGTCTGAAACTCCTCGGGCGACACATACTCACCTGACGTCGCACCGGCTAATCGCGAGATGTTTTCATCCATCAATGTTCCGCCGTAGTCGTTCGCGCCTGCGAGAAAACACTCCTGTGCCATCTCGCGCGTCATCTTCACCCAGGACACTTGAATGTTGTCGATCCAACCTTGCAGCATCAGCCGCGACAACGCGTGCACTTTCAAATGTTCATCACGAGTTGGTCCGGGCCGCGCATCGCCCGATCTGAATAACTGAGTGAACTCGTGAACGAATCCGAGCGGCACGAATTCAGTGAAGCCGCCGGTTTCTTTCTGAATATCACGAAGCAGCATTAGATGTCGTATCCAGTGCTCTTCGGTTTCGAGGTGGCCGTACATCATAGTCGACGTAGTTCGAATGCCGAGGCGGTGAGCGGTTTTTATCACATCAACCCACTGCGAGACGTTCAGCTTGATGCGTTCGATTTGATGGCGGACTTCATCGTCGAGAATCTCTGCCGCAGTGCCCGGCAAGGTACCGAGTCCCGCATCTTTCAACATCGCCAGATAATCAGCAAGCGGCATCCCGGTCAGCTCGACTCCATAGACTACTTCCATCGGCGAAAACGCGTGGATGTGCATCGCGGGGGTCGCGCGTTTTATGGCGCGAAGAAGGTCTCGGTAGTAATAGGGATCGAGATCGCGAGGCAATCCGCCTTGCACGCACACTTCGCGAGCGCCGCGCTCCCACGCCTCGAGCGAGCGGCGCTCAATCTCGTCGAATGAATGAAAGTAAGCGTCCTTCTCGCGAGGCGCGCGACTGAAGGCGCAGAAGCGACACCCGACAAAGCAGACGTTGGTGAAGTTGATGTTTCGATTGACGACGTAGGTGATCACATCGCCGACGCGACGCCGCCGCACTTCGTCGGCCGTCAGGACTAGCGCTTCAAGCTCGTGCCGGCGTGCGCGTGCAAGCAACAACCCGTCTTCGAAGCTGAGCTCGTCGCCGTTCAACGCCCGCTCGAGTATGCCAGCTATGGCCGGGGCGATTCGTGGTAAGAGCGTGTCCACACTGCGAGACTCATCACGATAAACTGTGCCGGGCACGCTCATCTCAATACTCCCACCAGAAGCCGTCATCAGGCTTCAGGAGCATGTAGACCGCCGAAGGATCGTCGACCTCGCCCCATATTTCTTTGTGTTTAGGATGATCGGCAGAGCCGAAGTACTTCTTGCCGAACGCGCGATAGAGTCTCGCTCTGAGTTTCCGATCCGTCACTTCGTTCGCGTTGCCGAACAGCGATACGCCCTTGTACTTGCCCTGCTTTCCGCCATCGATCACCCACGCAACGCGGCTGTTTCGCTTGATTGCGTTCCACTTTGTACTTGCGGAGCCAGTACCGACGAAGTAGTCGCGTCCGACAACTACAAACCACACCGGAACCACTCGCGGGCGATCGCGTAGGTCGATGTATGCGAGCCGGAGAAGTTCTTGTTCCTGGCAGAACGCTTTGAGCGTCGAGGTTAATCTCTTCATCAGAGACTCCATGAATTGATCGGCAAGTCATCCATGCCATCGTGAAATCTAACACGTCGCCTGTTTCAGAGCCATTCGCGTTGCGCCAAGAGTTCGAATGACGCGCACGTTGACAATCAACGCAGTGGGTGGCGACAATTCTTCCAGTGACATACTTGAATTCGTTCGTTTCCAGAATCACTTTGATAGGGCCGTTCAGCATTGAGATGACGAGCTGGCGGCCCGTTTGATTTTAAGCATGACCAAACGAGTTGTTCTTATCTTATTTGTTTTACTTGCCGTTTCGGAGCCGGTGCCTGCCGCTTCGACAGACACGATCGTCACGATGGCATTCGAGAATTTGTCGGGCCGGCCCGAATACAACTGGGTTGGCGAGAGCTTTGCCGCCGCGCTTGCGGATTTGCTCGATAAGCCGGGCCTCGTGGCGATCAGACCTGACGAGCGAAACGTTGCTTACAAGCAGGAAGGCTTGCCGCCTACTGCGATTTTGACTCGCGCAACGATGATAAAAATCGCCGAACGCGCGGGGGCCAATCTCGTGGTGATGGGAACGTATCGAATCGCTGGAGAAGGACGCGACAGCACGATAACCATTACGGCTCGGGTGATCGACATTCGCGAAGGCCGGCTTGTTGGCAAGGAATACAATCGCGGCGGACCGCTCGTCGATCTTCAAAAACTGCAAGGCGATCTTGCTTACGAAATTCTCTATCAGCACAATCCGGCGCTTCCAGTTTCACGCGATCAGATTACGACTGACGCGACTGTGCCTCCAGTTGGAGCATTCGAGAACTTCATCAAGGGAACGCTCACACGCGACCGCGACGCGCGCGTCGGCTTTCTAGAGCGCGCGATAAAAGAGTATTCGGAAAAAACGAAAGCGCAGTACATCGCTGCGATCTTTGAGCTGGGCCGCATTCGCTTTGAAGCGGGCGAGTACAAAGAATCTCTCGAACAGCTTTCGCTTATAGACGAGAAGAACCCACGTTACGACGAAGCGCAGTTCTATGTCGGAGTTGCGCAAGACGCGCTCGGAAGGACAGACGAATCTCTCACGACAATGAAGAAGCTTGCGACGAGACTGCCTTTGTTTGAGGTGTACAACAACATCGGTGTCCTGCTCATCAAGCAGAAACAATACAAAGACGCGATCGATCATCTGAAGCCGGCAGCCGAAGCGGCGCCTCGCGACACAGACACGCTGTTCAATCTCGGCTACGCTTTTTTTCTTGCGAAAGACAATGCCAATGCGGCGGCGACGCTGAAGAATGAAACGAAGCAGCGAGCTTCAGATGGAGAGGCGTTTTATATTTTGAGCAAAGCTCTTGCCGCTTCCGGGGATCAGGCGGGCGCATCGGCTGCTTCTGACCAGGCCAAGAAGCTTTTGCCCTCGTTCGCGCAGTGGGAAACGAAAGGAATGCCCTTGGTTGCGCGAGTGAAACAGAGCTTCAGCAAAATAAACTACTATCGCTACAAGCGAGATCAGGACGAGCGGCTCAACACTCAAGCTCCGATCACCAGCCTCACGCCGCAGGCTGATCAACTGCTCGAATCGGCGCGCAACGCATTTGCCGCGGGGCGCAACGAAGACGCGCTCGAGGCGCTTGGCAAGCTGCTGCAAATCGCGCCTCAGAACTATGACGCGCACTTGTTGATGGGGCGAGTGTATGAGCGTCGAGGTGACTTCGATCGAGCCACGAATGCGCTCAAGGCTGCGGTCTTTTGGAACCCGAAGCTGGTACCCGCTCACGTGTTGCTTGGTCGAATCGCGGTGTTGAAGAGCGATTGCGCGACTGCTCAAGCTTCGGTTCACAAGGCCCTCGAGATCGACCCAACCGATCAGGATGCGCTTGCGTTGAAGAGGTTGATTGAACAGAAATGCAAGAGTGAATCGTGAAGCGTCGTTAAACGGAGTTGCTAGCTCGCCTGGTCGCGTGCCATAAGCGCCGCGCCAATCATTCCCGCTGACAGGCCAAGCTTCGCAATTACAATCTCGCAGCTATTGAAGGATGGTGGAAACGCGCGGCGGCGCGTTTCCTTTATCGTGGGCTTCAATATCAAGTCGCCGGCATCCATTACACCGCCACCCATAACGACCATTTCGACGTTCAACAAGTTGAGGACCGCGGCGAGAGCGATCCCCAAAAACATGCCCGTGCGTTCGAGCATGAGCTGCGCCATTTCATCGCCTTCTCTCGCAGCTTTGGCGATGTCTTCGGCAGTGAACTCGCGGTCACGAGGGATGGCAAGCCGAGAAAGCGACGAAGTTCGATCGCGATAAAGTCGTTCGCGTGTTCGCCGGACGATGCTCGGACCTGAAACAATAGTCTCGAGGCAACCGATATTCCCGCAGGCGCATTCGATGCCTTCGGGATCTATCGTCATATGGCCGAACTCTCCGGCGAATCCGGCAGCTCCGCGATAGATCCCTCCGTTGATGATCAAGCCGGCCCCGATCCCTGTTCCCAGCGCTACGAAAAACACCTCGCGTCGTCCTCGAGCGGCTCCGACTTGAAGCTCACCGTATGCTGCCGCGTTTGCGTCGTTGTCCAGAATGACCGGAAGCCCGGTCTCGCGCGAAATCTCCGCGGTGATATCGATCTCGGAGAGGGTAGGAAGGTTCGGCATCACCTCGATCCGGTTCGTCTTTCGATTGACGAGACCCGGTATGCCTATCCCGATCGCGGAAACTTTTCCTCGGGCCTTCTTGTCATCGCGAAGAGCGAGCGCCGCCTGGGCGACCTGGCTGAACAAGGCGTCAGGGCTCTGTTGTTCGCTCTCGATTTTTATCTCGTGAATTATTTCGCCGGTGGGACTTACGAGCGCGCCTTTGAGGGTGGTCCCTCCGAGGTCAATTCCTATAAAGACCGATCCATTTGACCCGCTTGTTGTCATAGAAGTAACCGCAGCTATGCCGGCAAGCATTAAAGCTCAGTTGATTGAGGATAACAAAGCCGCGAAAGGGATGTCAATTTTCACAAATTGCGCTAAAATGCCCGACCTAATTGCTCAGTAGTTTCTAGTTTCCGGTTTGAGTGCAACCGCAGCTTCGTGGCCAGAAACGGGCAAACCGGAAACTACAAAATCGGGAATTAGAAACTATAAAGATGTACGAGCTTCTGCAGAAATACGGGTTGTGGGCGCTTTTTTTCGGGACCATGATCGAAGGCGATCTGACGCTGCTCTTTTCGGGAGTGTTGGCGCGCGCGGGACTGTTTACATTCGAGGAAACCTTGCTTGTCGGGACCGCGGGAGGCGTCGTCGGCGATGCAATCAGCTACCTGATAGGCGCGCGGTTTCGAAGCGGCGCTCGAAGTTTGCACTTCTTCGCGCGCGCGCGTCCTCGACTCGAGAGACTCATGAAACGGTTCGGAGTCCTGTCGGTCTTCATCGTCAAATACGTGTACGGGCTGCGAACGGCAAGCGCGATGTTTTGGGGCCTCGCTCATTTCGGCTTTATCAAATTCATTGCGCTCACGATTGCGAGTTGCTTTGTTTGGGTCGGACTTCTTGCCGGGCTCGGGTTCACATTCGCAACCGGCGTTGAGAAGCTGATCGGCGATCTGAAAAGAATTCAAATCATCCTATTGGTTGTCGTCGTGATCGTCGCCACGGTCTATGTCATAACTCGTTTTGAGAGACGAGTGATCGAAGAAGAGAAAGAATTCTTTGCGACCGAGGATGAGGAATAATTTGAGACGTGAGTTCTCACTTCACTTTTTCCGGGAAGAGAGACCTCTCATATCGATAAGCATCGATCTCCATTTCACTGATTCGGAACGTGACCGGTTCGCAGAGGTAGCGATCAGCCGGTAAGGCGCGATAGGCGGCGCTCGTCAAAAGTATCTCGCTTTTGCCGGCCAGGTCCTCGCCCAGCTTGCAGGCGATATTGACTTCCGATCCGAAAATATCATTCCCATCGATAACGAGAGTCGTGCCGTAGCCGATTCCGATGCTGCCGTAGATGTCCCGCTCAGGCGGCACCACGCTGTTGACGGCTTCAAACGCGCGAAAGATGTCAAGCGCTGAGTCAAGAGCAGCAGCCGGCGTTTGAAAGATCGCGAAAATGTCGTCTGCGTCCTGTTTGATAAGCGTGCCGCCGTTGGCAGTGACCGCGGGTAGGGCAGCTTCCTGCATCTGATGAATCATTGCGAGGTAATGAATGATTCCGTATTCGACCGTGAGTCGAGAGAAGCCGACCATATCAAGAACGAGAACAGCAACATTCTGTTCGAAGGCGTCGCGAATCTGCTTATCGATCTCCGAAGTGCGTTCGGAGAATTGATTCCGCTCCGACAGCAGGCGACCGAGGAGCGCACGGTCACTCATAGAAGAAGATTTTGAGGAGTGTTCCTTCAAGCTCTGAAACTCGTTCGGCATCTCAAATCTTGATTGAAATTTGAGATGCCGAATAGGTTGCTGCGTCCCTGTGTCGTATTACTTGCTCTTTATGAACTCGCGAATGTAGCTGTCGACAAGCGCAGGCTTCTCGTGTATCACCCAATGCGTTCCGTCGGGGATACGCTTGATTGTAAGGTTGGGTACGAACTTATCGAGACCTTCGAGGTTCCCGGTCAGTAAGGCGGTGTCTCTCTCACCCCAAATCACAAGAGTCGGCACCTTCACCTCGAGGGACGGCAGACCTGCCGCGAAGTTCGCCGGCTGTTTATCGCCTTCGGCGGGCGGTCCGACGCGGGCGGCGCGATAATAGTTCAATCCCCCGGTCAATGCTCCCGGCTGTGACCACGCTTCGATGTAAGCCTTCTTGTCTTCTTGGGTGAACACGCCGGTCTTCAAACCCTCACCCAAAACAACCTGCACGAGCAAGGCGTAGTTGTTTGCCGAAAGAGTTTGCTCCGCCTGTGGACTGCGGAACATCAGCATGTAACCGCTTGCTTTCTGCTGCGCGGGGTTCTCTCGCAGCTCACGTTGAAAGACGCCCGGGTGAGGCGCATTTATGATCACCAACTTCTCGAGATAGTCCGGATGCGCGATGGCGAACGCCCACGCTACTGCTCCACCCCAATCGTGCGCAACCAGAATGAATTTCTTGTGACCGAGTTTCTCAGCAAGCGCGCGCAGGTCCTCGACCAGGTATTTAACCTGATACTGATCGACTTCGGCGGGCTTCGATGAAAGGTTGTAGCCGCGCATGTCGGGGGCTACGGCTTGATAGTCGTTGCCGAATTCGGCGAGCTGATTCTTCCACTCGTACCAGAACTCAGGGAAGCCGTGAACGAACATGATCAGCTTTCCTTTTCCGGCAGTCACGTAATGCAAGCGGACTCCATTCACGTCGGCGTATTCGTGTTTGAGCATAGGTGCTTTCACTTCTTTCTTGTCTGGGTGACTAGTCGGCTTCCGCCCTGCGTCGGCGCTTACGAATGTGATTAACACAAGTAGCGCAGTCGATACTATCATTGGGAGGCTTCGATTTTTCATACGCGGTTCTTCCTTCGCGCGGAATTCGCGCTTACTTTTCTTTCTTCGGATGGAGGTACTCCTGAGGCGGCCCTTCATAAATCGTGAGGCAACGCTGACATCGGTGAATTGTGTTGCCGGGCGCGGCTTTGCTGACTACCTCAGGTGGAGCCGTCTGCCATTGTTTGACGTGTCCCTGACAGTTTTCGCCCTTCTCGTTCTTAACCGTGCACACGGTTTGCCCAGGCAAAAGCGAGCGGTATTGGCCTGCATGCTCGGTGCCGGGCTGAATCGCTTTTGATTGAATTTCTGACTGGGCTGTATCAATCATGTTTTCGACCTCTTTTGGAATCGAGGCGCTATATTATGGCACGCTCAAGTTGTTGGTCAAATGAGGCCGAGAGTCGTTCTTTTATGCGGAACACGTTTAGTGTAATCTGAGGCTAAAGAGAGACGAAAAGCGAATGTTGGAAGATCAAACATCAATCCCGGTTTCCGGAGAACAGTTCGTCGCCGCGCTTGCGGAAGAGAACCAGATTTCACTCGAGCGGCTGGGCCGGCTTAGCTCCGCAGGGGAAGCCCCTCGCGGGGTGACGATCGAACAGCTTCTGCGCATCGCGCTGAAGAATGAGCTTGAAGCGAGCGAGATAGCGGCGATATGGATGACGACAACTTCAGAACTCGATGTGAAACTCGCGTTCGCGCGGCAGTGCGGTGACGAAGCGAAACATTTTCGCTTGATAGCCGAGCGGCTCGGGGCGCTTCACGTTGATCCCGACCGAATCGATCCGCGCGAGGGCGGTTATTCTCCTCTGTTTGAATATCTGCGCCAGCTTCAAAGCACCACCGCGCGCGTGGCCGCGGGCCAGTTCACTCGAGAAGGAATCGCGCTGGTTCGAAATCAATGCTTCATCGACTTTTGTGAAGCTCGCGGCGACCGGGAAACTGCCCAGCTTTATCGAGATCAGATTCAGCCGGATGAACGGCATCATCACGAGCTGGGCCGGCGACTGCTCGAACGATACGCCGTCGCCGAAAACGAGCAGCAAGTTGCGCGTCAGGCAGCTCGTCATACATTGGAACTCGCCGAAGAGATTCAGGAAATGGCACGGCTCAAAGCCGGAATTAGCCGCGCCCCCGGTTGTTGATGGTCAAACTGCCCGTTGAGTCTCAAACTGAAATTTGTATTTACTCGTCCCTGCGCGTTGGCTAACATGATGCCTCCAATCGAGACGAAGTATAGCCCTGTCTCGGCCTCCCTCATTTGAAGCGCCCCTTTGTGACAACGATCGATTGCTGCACTTAGCTACGGCTTTCCCTCAGGACTCGCGATGCCGCAATTATCCAGAAGCGACATATTAGACAGAGTCGCCAGAGGCGAAGGTTTCCGCCAGGCGAATCTCGTTCGCACTGATCTTTCGGGGATGGACCTCTCTCATGTAGACTTCGCCGAAGCGAATCTTAGAATGGCCGATCTCAACAGCGCGAATCTGAGTGAAGCGCGGTTGGCGGGATGCTTCTTGAGCGGGGCGATTTTGAGCGACGCAAGTCTCGTCGGCGCGAACATGGTTGAGTCAAGCATGATTGGCGCAATTTTGACTCGCGCGGACCTGAGCCGCGCCGATCTCAGCGGCTCCGATCTTACCGGCGCTACACTGCAGGGCGCGCAGCTCGCGGGAGCTTACCTTGTAGGAACTTTTCTGAACGAAACCGATCTGAGCGGTGCAAACCTCGCCGGGTCGTTTGTGCGGATGGCCCAGATGGCGGGAAGCAATCTGGTTGGTGCAACGCTTGAGGGCGCCGACCTTTCTTACACTGATCTCTCCGGCGTGCGCCTCGACGCGAGCTGTTTGGTCGGTGCGAATCTGGTAGGCGCAAATCTGTCAGGCAGCGTCTTGAGCGGCTGCGATCTTCGAGAGGCGGATCTCAGCGGCGCCGATCTGACCGGCTGCAATTTGACGGGAGCGAAGTTGCGAAACGTTAGCTTCGCCGGCGTGAAGGTCGCAGACACCTGGGCTGAATGGGTCGACATGGCTGTCGACGGAGTGGAAGATCGCTCCTCGCTTGAAGAAGTTTTTGTCGGCATAATCGGCAAGCCTGTAGCGCAATTGCTGGTTGAAGGCGCCGTCTCCGACGATGTGTGGGCTGTGATTCTCGCGCATTTGCGTGTATTTCATCTCACACACCCTGCCAGCGGGGAGGTTCGGTTAAGGGGAATTCACCAGGGCATCAGCTCTTCGGCACTCTACCTGGAGGCCGAGAGTGAGATTAGTCTTGCGGCATACTTCGCGGAGTTCGCGGATATGATAGGCAAGTGCTCTCTTGAGCTGTTCGAAAAACTCGGGGCCGCAGTTTCTGAAAGCGGAGAGCTCGGACCAAATCGAGATTCGTTTTCGTCAAATTCCGATTCATCTTCGGCTTCTTTGCAGGTCGAAGGATTCGAAGAAGCTCTCGGCGCGTTGGCAAACAAGATCGAAGCGCTTCAACGGACAGCGTTCTGGTCCTGCGACAAAGCGATCTTGATTCTGACTGGAAACCGGCAGATATGGCTCGAGGCAACATCGAATCCAACGCTTACGCTTCGCCCGCCTCACGGGTCGGTGGTGGGAGTTGATCTTGTGCGCGGGCACTTTCTCACCGACGAGCTTCGTCGAAATCGAACGCCGGTGGGCGTTCGATGATTTCCTTACTGAATTAGCCACTTATAATAAGGCGCTAATACGCTTCTAATCTCATAGCGGTATAATGACTGCGCAAATCTGCGAGATTCAATTCGCAGACAGCGCTGTGCTAGACTGGAAATTCCAGGATGCTCACCTCGGAACGAGGCAGGCTCCTCGGAATCAATCATCGCAACAGGAGTCCACCACTATGAAGAGTTTTTGGTTTAAGCGCGCCACAGTGCTTGCGCTGGCGGCGACAATCGCTGCGCCTACTGCGTTGCTTGCGCAGGAGAAGACCCAGGCGACCACAAATCCGCCCGCAGCGACCTCCACAGACAACGGAGTAGGCGCGCCGAAGGGCCATCTCAGCGAAGACGAGAACCCGCTCATGATCGGCAAGCGCGATATCAACAAACACCAGATAAATTTCTATTCACTCAACAGAGAAGTTGCGTTGGGCCGTCAACTCGCAGCTGATGTCGATCGTCAGGGCAAGTTCATCGACGATCCGGTTGTGACTGAATACGTAAACCGCGTAGGTCAGAACCTCGCGCTCCATTCGGATTCAAAGATTCCCTTCACGATCAAGGTGCTCGATTCAGATGACGTGAACGCGTTCGCGTTGCCAGGTGGCTTTTTGTACGTCAACAAGGGCGCGATATTGGCGGCCGACACCGAAGCTGAGCTCGCGGGTGTGATGGCTCACGAAATCGGCCACGTAGCCGCGCGCCACGGCGTTGAGCAGGCATCCAAGGCGACACTTGCCAACTACGCAATGATACCGCTTATCTTTATGACTGGTGGACTTGGTTACATTGCTTACCAGGCGGCGCAAATCGGCGTGCCGCTGACCTTCCTCAAGTTCAATCGAGGCATGGAATCGGAAGCCGACAAGCTTGGGGCGGAATACTTGTGGGCGTCCGGCTACGACCCTAACAACTTCCTCAGCTTCTTTGAAAAGCTCGAGAAGAAAGAGAAGCACAAACCCGGCACACTCTCGAAGTTGTTCGGCACTCATCCGCCGACGCCCGATCGCATTACAAAAGTTCATGATCTGCTTGCGAGATTCCCGGATCGCGACGAATACACGGTGACCACATCAGAGTTCAACCGCGTGAAGGCGCGATTGCTGGCAATCACAAACTCGAAGACGCTCGATCCATCAAACCGCGAAGGCGGACCGAAGCGTCCGACTCTGAAACGCCGCAAGGAAGGCGACGATCAGACTCAGAAAACTTCAACCGACGATCAGCCGACAGAGAAACCAACGCTGAAGCGACGCGACAGCGATGGCAAGCCCCCTGATAACCAGTAGACTCTCTCTCATTACTCCTCCGTAAACTGAGGGCCGGTTGTGCATCCCATCGCACGACCGGCCCAATTTATTGCGCGCATCCGTCGAAATATCGTCGCAATTTGAAACTTAGACTCTCGCATGGTATGAAATGCTCGCACTGCTTGAGTACCGGCGGCTTTGCCGATCGAAGGATAGCGATCAGGACATACTCTCTTAGGATCGAAGGAGAAACCTCATGAAGACGGGCTTGCGGCGTAGCTATGCGCTCTATTCTTTCGCTGCTCTCATTGTATTGCTGTTGACATCGCACTCGACGATTCGAGCGCAGCAACGCGGATACGATCAGAGTTTGCTCAAGGGCCTTCAGTGGCGAAGCGTCGGCCCGTATCGCGGCGGGCGCTCGACTGCGGTCACCGGAGTCTCGACGCAACCAAACGTCTTCTACTTCGGAGCAACCGGCGGCGGTGTGTGGAAGACTACAGACGGCGGCATCAATTGGGCGGCGGTCTCAGATGATGACTTCAAGACCGGCTCAGTGGGAGCGATCGGCGTCTCTGAATCGGATCCCAACGTTGTTTATGTGGGAATGGGCGAGTCACCAATTCGCGGAAACGTCTCTCATGGAGACGGCGTTTACAAATCAACCGACGCCGGCAAAACATGGAAGCACATCGGACTTGAAGACACTCGTCAGATCGCACGCGTGCGCGTTCACCCTCGCAACCCGGATATAGTCTACGTAGCGGCCCTCGGTCACGTTTTTGGACCTAATGAACAGCGCGGCATATTTCGCTCGACCGACGGCGGTAAGAACTGGCAGAAGGTTCTCTATCGCAGCAACAAGGCCGGCGCGACGGACCTGATACTTGATCCGACGAATCCGAACATCATCTACGCAGCGTTCTGGGAAGTCTATCGTCAGCCATGGACTCTGGAGAGCGGCGGTCCTGGAAGCGGCATCTTCAAATCGACCGACGCCGGCGACACCTGGTCGGAGATTACTCGAAACGAAGGACTGCCCAAGGGAGTAATCGGCAACATCGGTCTCGCGGTCTCGCCCGTCAACCCCGATCGCGTCTGGGCCATCGTTGAAGCTGAAGAGGGCGGCGTATTCCGCTCAGACAATGCGGGCAAGACCTGGTCGAAGCTGAACGAGCAGCGCAACCTTCGACAGCGAGCCTGGTATTACACTCGCGTTTATGCCGACCCTAAGAATGCCGACACGGTCTACGTGCTCAACACTGGATTCTACAAATCAAATGACGGCGGGCGAACCTACACTGCGATCGGAGTCGAACACGGGGATTGTCACGATCTATGGCTTGCTCCGGGTGACCCGGCGCGCGTGATCATAGGTGATGACGGCGGCGCGGCGGTGAGCTTCAACGGCGGCCGAAGCTGGAGCACGCTCTTGAATCAGCCCACTGCCCAGTTCTATCGCGTAGCCCTCGACAATGACTTTCCTTATCACATCTACGGCGCGCAGCAGGACAATTCGACCGTAAGAATTGCGAGCCGCACGACTGATGCCTCGATCGATCGCACTGACTGGTACGACGTTGGTGGAGGTGAAAGCGGCTGGATTGCGCCGAGTCCCAAAGATTCTGAAATTGTTTACGCGGGCTCTTACGGGGGATTGATCACACGCCAGGATCATCACACTGGCCAGCTTAGAGATGTGTCGCCGTGGCCCGACAATCCGATGGGCGCCGGAGCGGCCGATCTGAAGTATCGCTTTCAATGGAATTTCCCAATGGTGTTTTCACCGCACGATCCGAACACGCTCTATGCGGGCGGCAACGTGTTGTTCAAATCAACAAACGAAGGTCAGAGCTGGCAACCAATCAGCGGGGACTTGACCCGCAATGATAAAGCGAAGCAGGCATCATCGGGCGGCCCGATTACAAAAGACAACACCAGCATCGAATACTACTGCACGATTTTCACTGTGATGGAATCGCCAGTCGAAAAAGGAGTGATCTGGGTAGGCTCAGACGACGGATTGGTGCACGTTACTCGCGACGGCGGCAAAAGCTGGCAAAACGTAACTCCAAAGGGAATGCCCGAATGGATTCAAATCAACTCGATTGATGCTTCGTCGATCGACGGGGGAACGGCTTACGTAGCGGCGACTATGTACAAGCTCGACGACTTCAAGCCTTATCTCTACAAGACGAACGACTACGGCAAGACCTGGAAGAAAATCACGGACGGAATTCCCGACAACGCGTTCACTCGAGTGATTCGCGAGGATCCAAATCGCCGAGGGTTGCTGTTCGCTGGAACTGAGACCGGCATGTACGTGTCGTTTGACGACGGCGGTTACTGGCAGTCGCTGCGGCTCAACCTTCCGGTAGTCCCTATTACCGATCTGGCGATTCACAAACGCGAAAAGGATTTGGTTGCCGCGACTCAAGGGCGATCTTTCTGGGTGCTCGACGATCTACCGATGCTTTATCAACTCGCCGATGCAGCCAGGACGGATGCGTACTTGTTCAAACCTGAAGACCCATATCGAATGCCCGGCGGAGGCTTTGGCGGCGGTGGCGGACGAGCGGCAGCCGTTGGGCAAAATCCGCCAAGCGGCGCGGTAGTTTACTACTACTCCAAGAACAAACCTCCCGGTGAAGTGACGATCGAGTTAACCGACGCTTCAGGAAAATCGATCAGAAGGTTCTCGAGCAAACCTCCAACAGGCGAAGGAGCAGGCCCAACTCCTGGAGGCGAAGAAGGATTCTTCGCTGGCGGCCCGCGACGCGTGCCCGCCGAAGCCGGCTTGAATCGCTTCGTGCTTGACCTGAGATACGCCGACGCGACTCGTTTTCCCGGTTTGATAATGTGGGGCGGCAACACCACGGGTCCGCGCGTTGTTACCGGCGCTTATCAAGTGAAGCTCACCATCGACGGCAAGACGATGGTTCAAAGCTTTGAGGTGAAGAAAGACCCGCGGCTTGAAACCACGACCGCTGACTTCGCCAAACAACTCGAGTTGCTTTTGAAGATTCGTGACAAATTCAGCGAAACCAGCGAAGCGATCCTCCAGATTCGCGACATCCGAAAGCAGATCGATGAAATAACCAATCGATTGAAGGATCAACCGAGCGGCAAAGCGATCGCGGATGCGGCAAAGCCGCTGAAGACGAAACTGACGGCGATTGAAGAGGAGCTTTATCAGACTAAGAACCAGAGCAGTCAGGACCCGCTGAACTATCCGATTCGACTGAACAACAAACTTGCGGCGCTTGGAAGCGTGGTTGCGAGCGCTGATGCAGCACCCACCGATCAGTCTTATGTTTTGTACGAAGAGCTTTCCGGAAAGATAAACGTTCAGCTTCAGAAGCTCGATGAAACGATACGGACTGACCTGCCCGCGTTCAATAAGCTCGTGCGCGAGCAAGACGTGCCGGCAGTGTTCATCAAGCCGAAGTCCCGCGAGAAGTAATTGAAGCGCGTCTCTCAATTGGAGACGCGCCAACTGTCACGACTCGGGTCTAAAACATTTCTGTTTCGACGGTCGGACGGCCTTCTAATCGCTTGATGCCGCTTTGTGGCATCGAGATTGCCAGAGTAACATCCGAATCGAGCAAGTTGTTGGTCGAAAGCGACGATTACAGGAGTTTGCGGACGACTGCGCTACAGGAGGAACGTATTATGTACGTACAGACCGGAAAAACTTTCTTTGCCACCGTCATCGCGGTAGTGCTGGCATTGGGTGGCCTGGCGGTGCTCTCGAGCACTGCGCACAAGGATGCTCAAAGCACTTTCGCGAAAACCGAACAGAGCGTCGCAGCACCGGCACAGCCTGATTCTTCTGCGTACGAACAGACTGCGGCAACGAACGCAAACGATGCTTCTCAATCATCGAGCTACGAGGACGGCTATAAGTCGGGGTATCGCGACGGTCACGAAGATTGCAAGACTTCGCCGACTGCCTCCGGTGTGCAGGGCTCAAGTTACTCTCGCAGAACTTACTATTCACGACGTTCTTATCCGCGACGCAGCGGTGTAGCTGGAACGCGATACTACGCCGAGACGCATCGAGGTCATTCGACCCGCAACATGCTGCTGACGATTGGAGCCCCAGCCGCTTTAGGCGCGGGCATTGGCGCGATAGCTCACGGCGGTAAGGGAGCCGGCATCGGCGCTCTTCTGGGAGGCGGAGGTGGCGCGTTGTATTACCTGGTGAAGCATCGTCGCTAACAATTCCCGCTTTCTCATAACAGTATCGATTTTCTTTCGAGGGCCACGGCTGGACGTGGCCCTTTATATTTTGTTGTGCGTCTTATTTTTTGTTCAAGCAAGGCGCAGCGCTGGTATAGTTACACTCGAAATGGCACAAAACACATTCGATATCGTGTCGAAGGTTGATATGGCTGAGGTCAAGAACGCCGTCAATCAAGCGACAAAAGAAATCATTCAGCGTTACGATTTCAAAGGCACTAACTCGAGCATTGAAATCGATGAGAAGGAACACACGCTGTTGCTTGCGACTGCCAGCGAGTTCACCCTCCGGTCGCTCAACGATGTGCTTCAACAAAAGCTGGTGAAGAGAAGTGTATCGCTGAAAGCATTGTCATACGGAAAAGTGGAACCCGCCGCAAAGGACAGCGTCCGGCAAACGGTTACGCTTCAACAGGGAATTCCGATCGACAAGGCGCGTGAGATCGTGAAGTTCATCAAGGACACCAAGCTGAAGGTGCAGGCTTCGATCAACGGCGACTTCGTGCGGGTTTCGGGAAAAGATCGAGACACGCTTCAACAGATAATCGCGCAACTGAAGCAAAAGGAATTCGGAATAGATATGCAGTTTACAAATTATCGTTCGAACTAAAATACTTTACGGCAGATTCTGCAGAAGGAGCCTCAGCGTATTGCGCCCCATTATCTTGCCGATCTCTTCATCGGTGAAGCCCTCGGCGATCAACGCGTCCGTGATCTGAACAAGTCCAGTCGTATCGAACGGAGTCGTGACCGCCCCGTCGAAATCCGATCCAAGTCCTACGTGATCGACGCCGACAAGATTTGCGGTGTAGCGTATCGCTTTTGCAATCGCACTCGCATCTTTTCCGCATACGGCAGTCTCCCAGAAGCCAATGCCGATTACGCCGCCGGTTTGTGCTATGCGTTTCAGTTGATCGTCGCTGAGATTGCGTTGATTGTCGCAGGTGCCTCTCACGCCTGTATGCGAGACAACAACGGGGCGGGTCGCGATCGCCAAAACATCATCGATTGTCTGGGCTGAAGCGTGCGCAATATCGACAATCATGTGTTTTGCTTCCATGCGACGGATCATCTCTTTTCCCTTTTCAGTCAGGCCTCCCTTTTCAACGCCGTGCGCCGAGCCTCCGATGTCGTTGTCGAAGAAGTGTGTCGGGGCCATCATTCGAAACCCTGCATCGAACAGCACGTCGATGTTGTCGAGCTTGCCATCGAGCGCGTGAGCGCCTTCGATACCAAGCATGCCCGCCGTAATCTGATGATCGTTGATTCGCCGGTCCAGATAACTCGAAAGATCCGCTGATGTCTTGATTACTGTGAACTTTCCGCCGGACTGCGCGGCTGCATTTTGGAGTTTCTTTGCTTGATAGAGCGCTCGCTCGGTCAAACTGTTCCAGGTCGAAGTCGGCCAACGCTCGGCTATCGCGAGAATTTTTATGTTGTCCGTTTTGTCATCATTGCGCTCAATATTCATCTTCCACACATAAGGCGTCTTGGTTACCACGGTGAAAGCCTGTAGAGCGACGTTTCCTTCAATAAGTCTGGGAATATCGACGTGTCCGCGCGTTCCGCGATCGAGCAGGTTCCTGGCCCACAACAAAGAATCCGCATGAAGATCCGTCACGAGCAGCTTCTTGTGAAGCTCGACCGCTCGCTCTGAAGCCATGTACGGAGGCGCGTTGAGCGTGGCGTTCAATCTCTTTTCGAGCTGCGCCGGCACGACAAAAAAGAACGCACCCGCCAACAACACAACAACCACCAAAAGCGTGAGGAGGATTTTCTTTTTCATCGCTATCGTTCAACACAAGGCTGACGAGCCTGATCAAAATTGCTTCGTGTCTTCGTGACTTTGTGTTTGGTCAAGCCTGAGCAATGACGCTGTTGACGTGAGCATCGCGAGCCGCGCGAAGCTTGTCGTATTCTGCCGCGATGTCTTCGTCGGCTTTGCCCAATGCTTCGATATCGACTCCAGCAAATTCGATCACTCCCATATCGGCGAATGCGGTTTGTATTCGCGAGCCCCACAAGCCGATGTCTTTGATCGTCGGCACAATGCGAGAGAACAACATCTTTGTGTATTGCTGCATCAGAGGCGAGACGCGAACAAACTCGACGCAGGCGTCGGCGCCTAATCCGAGATGATCCCAGATCTCTTCAGCCATGAAACGGTCGCGCATGAGGTAGCAGGCTTCGACAGCGAACTGCTCGCGCTCGTCTCGTTCCTTTTCGCTGAGCTGCGGGTAGTAGTCCCGCAAGGCGAGCCTCCCGAAGGCAACGTGCCGAGCCTCATCCTGCATTACGTAAGCGGTAAGCGCCTTGCCAAGCGGCTCAGTCGCAAGATCTCTGATCGTGTTGAACGCAGCCAGAGCCAGGCCTTCGATGATTACCTGCATCGCCAAATAGGTGAAGTCCCATCGCGAATCGGCGATTGCCTGGTCGAGCAGCGTTTTCAGATGAACGTTGACCGGATAAGCGAGCTCAAGTTTCTCTCGCAGGTAACGCGAATATACTTCGACGTGGCGCGCTTCATCGAAGACCTGCGTCGCAGCATAAAACTTCGAATCGATGTCCGGCACGGTCTGAACGATCTTCGCCGCGCAAATGAGCGCGCCCTGCTCGCCGTGGAGGAACTGCGAGAAGCGCCACGCGTCAAGATGAAGCCTTACTACCGAACGCTCCTTGTCGTCCATTTTATTCCAAACGTCCGAGCCATAAATCGAAACGTAATAATCAGGAAAGCCCAAAGGATTCGCGCGGTCGATTTCAATCGACCAGTCGAGTCGCTCGTTCGAGTTCCATTGTTTGGTCTTGCCCTTCTCGTATAAGCCCAGCAGTTTGTCGCGGCCCTCGTCATATTCCCAGTTGAAGATAGTGGTCGAGCCGACGCCCGGAACGTGCCATTGCGTCTGCTCTACCGGCAGCGTGTACATACGTGTGCTCATCGTAACTCCTGTTGAAAGACCTGAGGGATCGAATGCGATTCGAGGTTATGAATTTAGTTTGAACAAGTCAAGGTGGAAGCTTGATCAGGCAACGGTTCAACTTTGAGATTGAGATCCAGCGCCGCTCTTTTGGAACATTCCAAGAAATCTGAACAGGATCGCGACGCCGGCGGTCAGCGCAGACACCAGGCTTATCGTCGAATCATAGAGTTCCTTCTGCGTCAGGAACAAAAACAACAGGATGGCGAGCAACACAAGGAGTATCGGCACTTTTATCAGTTCCCAGGTGCTGCCGCCGCCGGCCTGTCGCCAGGCATCTATGTCTTCGCCGTGCGAGACCGAAATTACAAACCGTCTGAAGCTTTCGTCCGTCAATCGCAAGGCCGGATCGCGCGCGACGACTCCTCTTTGCATGAGCCGCCGCACGTCTTTGTTGCTGGAGCTGATCATCCCGTCCAGAGCGATATGAATTAGAGTGCAGCGCTCATCTTGTGAGCAGGTTGCCCAAAGAGCTTGATGATAAGCGCGGCCCTGTTCAACAACCTGATCGATTTCTTCTTCTACGACTGCTTCTCGATTGTCTTCCCGAGCCGCCGATTCCCCGTTCGCGATTAACGAAGGAAAAATTCTTTCAAGGTAGCCCCACGGCGTTTTCGTCTTGAGATTCCTCAAGAACTTTGAATGAGCACTGACAAACTCCGCCTTCGCCACATCGTGCTCATAGACGGTCACGAAGTTACTGAAAGCGAGAGACCATCTGGCGAGCAGTTCGCTTTGATCGCCTTCTTTCGTCGTCTTGCCGTCGGTGTCGTTTTCTTTCTTAGCTTTTTGATCTCCGTTTTCGCTTGCCGTATTCATCTGGTTATCACTTGTTATCGAGAACCGAAGCGGATCAATTGTCGACGCGACGATCACTCGCGTACCCTCGCTTAACCATTGTTCAATGGCTTCAAGCTTCTCTCGCGTTACTGTTGGTTGTTCCATGCCGGATTCGAAATGATCCAGCACCAGAGCAACGCCTTCCGCCGGGCGATTCGATTTCATCGAATGTGACCAGCCTTGCCATTTCTCGACCTGACTCAAATCAATCCGTTTGAACTTTGCAGTATCGTCCCAGATTCCGTTGTTCATCATCGGTGCTCGAATCAGCACCACGTTGTGAGCGGAAGGCAAAGCGGGCGGCCCGGCCTGGATCGGATGAAGGTCAACTTGATCGATGTGAAAGAAGTTTCTTGCTACAGTACGAGCAAGCAAATAAACGAGCGCTGCCAGAACAAGCGTCGCGAGTGCCTTGATCGTCAGCACTAGAAGGGTGTCAGGCAAGACTCCGGCGGAAGGATCGGAGGTAACCGCGACCGAAGCTTCGCCGGGTCGTCCGTCTCGATCTTTTTCCAGCAGTAGATGGCCTTGCCCGTCCGGACCCCACTTCCAGATCCCATCCGCGGACGCCGAATATGGAAGTTCCTGGCTCTCGACGCAGCTCTGGTTATATAGCGGTCTGAGCTTCCTCAGTGAATAATCGATCCAGTCCAGATCCTGCCCGACAGACGAGGAGAGGTCGACCTCCGACAGTGCATGCTTGGTGTCGAAGAAAAACGAATCATACACGTCCCAGTTGTGACCCTTTGAATCCGGATTGAGCCTCCGATCAAGGAATCCCGGTTTACCTTCATCTCCGTCGCCGACGGTGATCGACGTGTATTGCGCCTCGACGCTCTGAGCTCGGTGCTCGAGCCCTTTTGCAAGACTGACTTGTCCGTGCTTTACCAGAAGGTTCATCTCGAACGCTCGCGCTATTCGAAAGAAACCAAATGTGGGCAGCACGCTCAACAAGGCTACATAACCAACCAAGACGATCAAGTAAGCCCGTCGATAGGAGACGAAGGGCCGGTGTGTGAAGCGCTGTGCGAGTCTGTTGAGGGTTGGATTTTCAGCGCGGCTTCCCAGGATCAGCGCGCCAAGAAGAATCGCCAGCGTAGGAGTCAGGAAACAACACGTGACCAGAAACAACTTGTTTCTCACGATCAAAGCGAGGACGAACACCAGTGCGAGGAAGACATTCATTATCACCAGCAGATTGTATTGCGAGACCCTTTTCGAGTTCGGCCACAACCAGCTAATTCGTTCACCGCGCTTCGGCAAATATATGCCGGCGACGACGAGCAGGACCACAAGCGCGAAACTCAGATACGAAACGAGAGACAAGGTCATCAATTCGAGGTTCATCGTGCGAGCCATCTGCTTGTCGCGGAAGACCACGAGAACCCATGGCGTACCGGCCAGCGGGCTCACAAACAATCGATGCCCATTGCCCAGATAGTTGGCATTGACGAACTCTTCGGTCCGGGCCGCGACCGCTGCTCGAAGGATGCGGTCATTGTCGCACTCTTCAAAGAACTGCTCCTGCAAATTCTTTACTTCATCGGAGTGAAATAAAACTCCCCCGTCGCGATCCAGCACTGCATATCCGTAGTTGGCCGGCAACACCGGTCCCATCAGCGAGAGAAGTCTTCCGTCAAGGCTCGAAACCCACAAAGTCTCCCCTGCCCGAGTGGCAACGACCGCGAGATTCTCACCGGTATTTTTCGAGTAAACCAGATCCACGACGTACTCGGCGTCAGCATTCTCTCGTTTCCACAAATCCCCGCTTCTCGCGTTTGTGAAATAGGCTCGCTCCTGAACGTTGACGAACGCCGTAGTGTTGGAAGCAGTCGTCCACTTGATTTGCTGGACTCCGTTGCTGTCGGTCCACGTAGCCGAATTGAAATATGGATAAGGCGCTTGCTCCCAATCCAGGGTTCCCGCCAGGAGATCCACCTTCTCCGGAAACCATTCCTTCGAGTCGGCGGGAGTTTTAGAGTTGGGTGAGGCGATCAGCTTCTCGGCCTCCACATCCCAGCTTGACTGCGGATGCACCTTCTTCTCGGCATCGCTCATTTGCTCGTTCAACTCACTCAACTGTGAGAGAGCGCTTCCGATCTCTTGATCGAAGTTTTCACGTATCTGCTTTGAGAGTGCTGCCAGATGGCCATCGAGCATGTTTTCAATTCCGATGTAGCTGCTTATGTCCAGCAACAGGAACGTGAGCAGCGACGTTCCCAGGAGCCCGCACGCGAAGGTCAAGCCAAGATCCGCGCGCCTCAATCGGTCCTTGGGGCCCATCAGCTTGAGCTTCAGCAGCGGCCAACTGAGCGCCGACAATGAGACGACGAACACAAATATGATGAGAACCGTGTAAGAGACAGCATAAGTCTCGTCTCTGAAATGATCGGCGCCGGTCAATCCGCACACCAGCCATCGCACTTCCTGACCAGTCTTGCTATCGGCTAAGGTCAGGCTCACTGGCTGGACGAAGAGTTTGTAATCTCCGCCGGCGATTCTTACATCCTCGAGGCTGCTGGAGCGGTCAACCAATTTCAGATCGAGTTTCTCACCCTTCTTGTTCGATAAAGTATCCAGGGCCACAATGTGAATGCCGGGCTGACCGCGTTCGAAAATAACTTTGCCGCTGTCCGCTTCGGCTACCAGCACTTCATCGAACAAACGTTCCTGCGTTTGAGTTTGATTGAGCTCATCGACGACGTAGCGAGCCACAAATGGATCTGCGATGCTCGCGACTTCACTCTTGATGTGAAAGTTTCCTACGCCGTTGTTGTCACCTCGATACTCGACGTCCAGCCAGAACGAGCCTTGCTCGGCGACTGTGCTTATGCGGACGGTGCCTTCAGAGGCGGTCACCGCTTCGCCGGGTTTCGAGGAATATGCGCGACTCGAGGAAGTTGCTCGCGAATTCGAAGCCGCTCTTGGAATCGGGGCTTGTGCGACGACGTTTGAAGCCGGGCGGTTTGCGTTTGTGTTCTCACTCGAAGCCGCGGAACCGGGCACGTTGTTAGTCGCGGGCGGTCGCTGTTGAACAGGCGAAACCTTCACCGGGGGCGATTGCTGTTGGACAGGCGAAACCTTTACCGATTTCAGCTCATCAGTGTTGTACTTCAAGTTGACGCCGGATTTTTTGATGAGATCTATCGCGTCCTTCAACTTATCGCCTGAGGCCGGCTGCGGCGACGACTTCTTTGGCTCTGGCCTGGTTGTCTCCGTCTTGTCTTGACGGGCTTTGTTGGCCGCGTTGATGACGCTCGTACCCAGGTTGTCGATCCTTGACTTGATTTGACCGCAGATGTCCCCAAGCACTCGAAAGTCTCGCCCGGTGAAGTAGGCAGTCTGAGACTCGACGAAGAAAAGGTAGTAAAGACAAAAGGGTATGATCACGATGATCATCGTAAGAGCGACGATGCTTAGGCGTCTTGCGCGGGGTGACTTCATGATCGAGCTCCGGGGCGAAATTTCGTAACGCGCGAGCTGAGCCGGGTTGAGGTTTCACCTCGATCTTGCCCTTCTATATTACAAATAGCAGAAATTATGCAAGGGAGGTTTTCATACTCACCGGGATTACGTGGGACGAGCCGGGCGTGATCAAAGATTGTCGAGATCACAAACGAGCGGGGCTTCGTCGATCAGCGCTCTCCAGTAACGGGCGGTCTGGAAGAAACCGGGTTGATCAAAAACTCCGAGGCTTGGCAGCAAGAAGTGCGCGGATGCAACCGTCAACAACGCGGCCGTCGAGTCTTGCTCCGAGCGCCGCAACGCTATCGTCGCCGTCCAGGAAAGCTCGAGCAGGCTGCCGAATCGATCTACCAGTCTGCGCGCATGCATTGAAGCCCAATTGCGGTCCGACAATCGGTTATCCGAAAGTTCTTCAAGCGTCTGCTTGAACGTCTGCTCGAAGCGCGCGCGTGTTTGCGATAAGAAGTCTCGAGGCCATTCGCTCAGCACGTTATTAACTTCGGCTCGCCATCGATCGACCAGATCAGACTTAGCCGCGTCTCGCGCGATCTGAAGGCAAAGTGTGTTGTGGGTTCCTTCCCAAGTCTCAATGATCATCGCGTCCCGCAGAAGGCGCGGCAGAATGGTGAAGTCTTCGACGATTCCGTTGGCGCCGAGAACTAGAATCGCTTCTCGAATCGAATCGGTCAGCGTTGAAGCCGTTCGGTATTTCGCCAGATTGATCAGGAATCGCTGCCACATCGACTGGCCCCTATCCGTCGGCGCAATGCTGTGTTCGTCGATCAAGCACGCGAGCTTGAAGGTCAGCGTCCGATATCGCCAACATCTCTCGAGCAGCGAGACGAGAGTCTCCTGAATCAACGGATAGTTGATAATCGCTCCGCCAAAAGCATCTCGCTGCCGCGCGTAGTTGCGAGCCTCGAGAAAAGCGCGATGAAGTATCCCGCAGGCGTTAGCCGCGTTATGCACTCGCGAGGTGTTGATGACGTAATTCATCAACGACTTGAATCCCTCTTCGGGTTCGCCGATCGGCCATGCTGTTGCATTGTTGAAATCGATCTCCGCAGTCGGCAGGGATTGAGTGCCCAGCTTGTCTTTCAATCGCCGGAACGAGATCTTGTTTAGCTGACCGTCGGGCAGCACGCGAGGAACCAGGAAAATTGCGATGCCTGCGGTGCCGGCGCGCGCGACGGTGTATCGCGCCGCTACGAGAAAGTACTCGTCGGGATTCGAGCAGAACCACTTCTCGCCGGTGAGCGACCAGGTTCCGTCATCGTTTGGCGTTGCTTCTGCTTCGATGGAGCCGATGTCCGATCCGCCTTCCTGTTCAGTCACAAACTGCGCGCCTGCAAGCGGCGTATCGACAGAAAGCAGCAGCGGCAGATAAGTCTCGCGCAGGAACTCGGAACCGCGGGCCTCAATGACTCGAATCAACCCGTCGGTGCAGCTCAAGCCGCAGTTGACCGACGCTTCGCCGTTGTGAGCAAGCAGATAAACCAATGCGAACTTGTGAACTTCGCTTCGCACATCGGTGAGCACGCCGAACTCTGCAACTTCGCGGCGAAGGTGACGAGTGAGCGAGCCAAGATCGACCTGCTCGACGGGGCTTCCAACGCGATCGTACTTGACTATTTTAGGGCGATGCTCGACCTTGCTGGCTTCGCGCGCTAGCTCATTCCAGCGGCCGGCAACAAGTCGCGCGCAATGATGGAGGGAATTGAAAACCGGCGCACGTTCTTCTTCGGACAACAAGTCTTCTAGCAACGATCGGAATCCTCGATCGTCCTCGAAAAAGTCCTGACCTTCGATTCCTTGAAACTCTCTCAATTGCCCCATCTCAATCTTCCGTTTCGTGAGGCTTTCTATCCCTCAGCAGCGACTGGTTCCTAATGTATGTCAAATCAGGGCGCCACTCAACTCGGTCGACTCGAACATCGCTGAATCGCATCGCAACTTGTCACTACGTCGCTGTTCCGTTCAGACCCTTCTCGCAAAGAAGTTTTGTAAGAATCCCTTCAAGGTTAGTTCAAGTTTTCTTCAACCACTCATTGGTAAGTTTACCGACACTATTTCAAAAGCGCTTGGCGCTCTCTGTAGCACCGTGGCGCAGGACTTGTGATTTGGAGGAAGCGTGGTGTCAGAAAGGAGGTTCGGTATGTCATCCTCAAGAGATAGAACTAAAGCCTCACTTCAAAGAAGGCGCGGCTTATTATGTCGTGTTCTGTCGGCAATAATAGTCGCGGCCCTAGCCTTACCTATCTCGCAAGCACAAGCTGAAGCGGTGAGCGAACAGGCGATGAAAACGGTTAGCTCCATTACAGCTTTCCTGAGACATACCATCTCTCCGTCGAATGCGAAGAGACGACTAGAACCCCAGTCTGGACCTGCGAACGCAACGCAGGTCAAACATCTGCGTCTTTGTCCGCGACGGCTCGTCCTTTACGTGGGTGAGGCCATCACCCTGGTGCCACTCCCTCTTGACGTGAATGAACAACCAGTACAGGGAGTAGCTTTGAGTTGGACGGCAGCCAATGCCGTTGTTGCTACCGTCTCACCTTGGGGTGAAGTATCGGCAATTGCTCCGGGCCTGGCCGCAGTTACTGTGCAGGCGGGGTCTGTTCAGGCCACAGTCACCGTCGAAGTGCGTCCGGGAGCACGGCTCAAAGAGAGCGACGCCGTCTGGGACCTCGAGCATTCAGGCGATTGCCTAACTCCTGAGACAAGTCAATTGAACCAGACTCGACCGGAGTTGGCCTATAGGACCCACGAGGTGGGTCAGGTGCACTCAGTTGCGGGTAAGACCAACGATTCTAGTTCGACTTCCAACTTCGTCGGTGGAGGTCGCATGAAGCACGCCGATGTCAAAGTGCTTGACGGTTCAGCCTCAGCATCACCAGGACAATCGGTACATCCTGCCGTTCTGAAAGTTACTTCCTCGCGCAGCCGGCAACTACCCTACGCTTTTTTGAGCGAACCCGTGGCCGCAACTACCGCTCGCACTGTTTCCCGCGTCGGTGGCCTACAGAGCAGTGGTCCGGGACTCATTGATGGGTCAAATCCTGATCCTGCTCCCGCAACCGCCGCGTCTAAGCCGCTCAACGGAGTCGGCAGTCCACGTTTCGGAGCGGTTGAGTTCTCTCAGGGCAGTTCAGCGAAAACCAAGAATGTGCTTGGCAGCTATGACTACGTTTTCTCCGCTCCTGTTCTGGATCTGCCTGGTCGAGGTCTAGATGTCAATTTGGCGCTGACCTATAACAGCCGCGTCTGGAGCAAAGAAGCTACCGGCATGGTGTTCAACTATGGCAAGGGATGGCCTGCGGCCGGATGGACGCTCGGCTATGGGCGACTAATTGACAATTATGATGGTGTCGGCAACTGGCTATTGATCCAGGCGGACGGCACGCGCACTCACCTCCAACAAACTCAGACTGGAGCCTTTAGTTCGACTGACGGCACATTTCTTAGTCTAGTGCAGAGCACTATGATGAATGCCAAGCTTAGATACCCGGACGGCACACTTGTGCGATACGAGGTAGTTAACAATCGCTGGCTGCCTACCAGCATTCGCACTCGCAACGGAGATCAGATCACCATCGCCTACAAACAATTCGTGAAGAACAATCCCGACCCAAGTCAGAACTTTCCCTTTCGGTGGGCGATCGATCAGATAAGCGACACCCTCGGCCGGCATATTTGTTTTAGCTATGACGTGACGACCGGTTATCTGACTTCTATAATGGGGCCCGATCAGGCTGGCGCAACTCGCACGCTCGTACAGATTGACTATCAAACAATTACTCTGCAATACAATTTTAACTCGGTTGATCCAAGCACACCCGCCAGTCCCTCACAGCTAGCGGTCGTGAAACGTATCTATTACCCTGCAACCGGGCGCGGCTATTTGTTCCCCGACTACAGCAGCTATGGCATGAGCCGCTACATTTCTGTGCGGAACAATATGACTGGAGCAGGCTCGTCCGTGACTGATGGGACGGAGATCGCATATACAAAATACAACTACGTCGATGTGAGTAATCAGTCGGGCGCGCTCAACGACTCACCTCAGTACACGACTCGCAGCGAGTGGTGGCAGGGCAAGATCGATGATCCAACGCCAACCGTATATACCTATTCGCGAACGACTGCCACAGACCCAAGCACGTTGGGTCAGATCGAAATAGATAAGGTCTCCTACCCGAACGGCATGGACATGATCACCACCAGTGGCATTGATCAGACGAACGACCCTGCTGGGTTCGGCCACGTACTGAAGACCGAGATTAAAACCGGAACAACCACACTTCGAAGCAATCAGCCGAGCTATGTGACTGATTCATCGGGCGGCCAGCAAATCTCGCAAATCATGGCGACCGACGAAGCTGGTAATACCTCAAAGACTACCTACGACTATGGGAACTACGGACGGGTGGCGAACATTTACGAATACGGCTTCTCTACGAGCATACAGCGGCAAACAACATTCGCATACGCGGGTACGCCGCTTGTTGATGCAAACCTGTTGCAAGTGGTCAAGCAAATCGATGTGTTCGATGGCGCTGGGACGAATGTCGCAAGGACCGCCTTCACATTGGACGATTACGCCGCAAAGGGTGGTATGCAGACCTACACAACCATGCCGCCGCCGCAGACGCACGATTCCACATTCGATCAGAACAACACCACACGGGGGAACGTCACCGGAGTGACAACGTGGGTCAAGTTCGGAGCGACGCCTGCAGACGATGTCAAGATCACCAGGAACAGCAAGTTCGACGTCTTCGGCAATGTCGTTCAAGCTGATGTGAGTTGTTGCCAGGTGAAGAACATCAACTATCTTGACGGGTCAGGGAGTCCCGCAACGTACTATTCGCAGCCGCTGAGTGTGACAGACGGTACCCCAAACGTTGCGCCGTTCTTGACGACCAGCTACCAGTACGACTTCAACACCGGACTGGTCGTCAACACGACCGATCCGAACGGACTTACTACTTCCTTCTCTTACGACTCGGCTTGGCGGCTGAAGACGGTGACCGCGCCTCAGAATGCGTTCACCGTGACAACGCAATTCGATAAGGACAACAACGGAAACGATCAGCTTGCTTACGCGGGTCAGACCAGTTATACGGACACGGACGCGCTGTGCAAGGTTGTCAACAATAAGAGCTGGTTTGACGGAGGCGGGCGCGTAATCAGGTCCGGCAATGGCGCTGGTTCATGCGCATCGCCATCGCCGTCGAGTTTCGATACGGTGGCTACCGTATATGATTCGCTGGGGCGAGTGTTGAAGCAATCGAATCCGTATTCGGGCGACTCATCAGGTAACGCGGGAACGGGCGTTACCCTGTACTGGACGCAGAATACTTATGACTTGCTTTCGAGAGTGACTACGGTCACTTTACCGGACACTCAAACGATTCAGACAGCATATAACGGGACCATTGTGACCGTTACCGATCAAGTAGGCCGTCAGCGGCAGAGTCAGACGGATGGACTCGGCAGACTAACGAGCGTAACGGAGATGAATCCAGCAACAGGGCTTCTTGATCCGACGAATTATCAAACAACCTATACGTATGACCTTCTGAACAATCTGACCGGCGTCAATCAAGGAAATCAGACACGCAGCTTTACTTATGACGCGCTCAGTCGAATGACAAGTCAGACAACGCCGGAAGGCGGCGCAGTCAGTTTCACCTACACGGATTTTGGAGCAGTGCTGAAGAGAACGGACCCTCGCACCGTCGAGACTCATTCCCACTATGATTCACTGAATCGGGTGGATAAGATGTGGTACACGGGGCCGAACGGCTCGGATGACCCGAGTGCGACAAGGCCGCCATTGCCGAGCGGCGTGGCTTCGACTCTCGATGTTAGCTTGACCTATAACAACTTCACGACGGCTCAGCCGGGCAATGGACAGTTGAATTCGATAACCGACGGCACGGGCAGCGAGAGTTATGCTTATGACACGCTGGCTCGCGTGCAAAGCAAGACTCGAGTGATCGACTCACGCAGCTACCAGACTCAATATCAATACAATCAAGCGGGTCAGCTCGCGTTAATGATCTACCCTTCAGGGAAGCGAGTCAGAATGAATCGCGACGGGCGCGGCCGGCTGAGTGGAGAGGATAACGTCGACAACTCGAACAATGTGCTGACCAGCTATATTTCGTCGATCGGGTACAATCAGGCTGGTCAAGTGACCGGCTCGAGTTTAGGCAACGGAGTGAACGAGGCTTACGGCTACAGCGCGGACAGATTGCAGCTCACAAGCCAGACTGCAACTGCTGGCGCAACGTCCTTGATAAACGTGCAGTACATCTATCAGGCGCCGTTGGGCTACAGCGGCACTTTGACTACGGCAGGCAACAGCGGGCAACTCATCCAGATAAGCGGGACGATCGGTCCACAATCACGAACTCAGACATTCACCTATGATGATCTGGGACGCTTGGCGACGGCCAATGGCAAAGGGCTTTGGGGCAGGCGCTTCGTTTATGACCGATGGGGGAATCGCACTTCTGTTTACGACGCGACCTCTGGCGGCAACCTCATTCAGAGTGTAACGCTGGAGCAGGCCGGAGGCGTGCCCACGAATCGAATTGCAAGCGTCGGTGTTGCAAACTACAGTTATGATTTGATCGGGAACCTGACCGCAGACGGAACTCACACCTACCAGTACGACGCGGCAAGCAGGATGGTCAGTGTGGACAGCGGAAGCACAACAAGCAGCGCTTATGATTCAGCCAACCGACGAGTGAAGAAAGTAGCTGGAGGAGTGACGGCTCATTACGTATGGGAAGGGAGCCAGGTGATAGCGGAGTATGATGGCAACACGGGCGCACTGATCAGTGAGTACGTGTTTGCGGGAAGCCGAATGGTGGAGCGTGAGCAGAGCGGAGTCGTGAGATATTTTCTTCAGGATCGTTTATCGACGAGAGTGATCACTGATGGGTCAGGGACTTTGGTGGGAAGAGAAGACCACTTGCCGTTTGGAGAGGACTCGGGGACTGGCAGCGGAGAGACAGAGAAGCATCGGTTCACGAGTTACGAACGGGACAGCGAGACCGGTAGTGACTATGCGATCAATCGTCAGTATCAAAACACAAACGGCAGGTTCATGCAGCCTGACCCAATTGGGGGATCGCTAGATAATCCACAAAGCATCAACCGTTACGACTATGCTTTGAACGATCCTGTCAATCTGGCAGATCCGACAGGCTTAACCTCGTGTTATATAGACTGGTCACCGGCCCCTTGCAGCGTAGCTTTTGGCCTGCTGCAGTCTGGGGCTGGCGTCGTTTACAACGGTAGTTCAATTCAGAACATTAACGGACAACTTACTCCGATTAGTTTCGACGCAAACGGGAACGCGTTTTCTTACATTCGCACTTCAGGGCCCTCCGCCCGATCCGGCATGATCGCCGGCTACGACCCTAACGGAGACCCGATCTATGTCATTGGAGTTACCGAGAAAACGATAAGAATAGATATACCCTTCGCTGCATTGCCGATCGGTCTGAGATATCAACTTGATCCCGGTTCTGTGGTGCGCTCCGAAGGTATTCAAACCGACTGGACCGCGCAGTTATTGATCGGTGCGGGTATAGGCGGAGTTATCTCGCGCTTGGCATCAATCGGCGGAGGTGCTGCTAATTCAGCGGCACAAAAAGTGGTTGATATTACCTTCAAGCATGGGGCGCGTCATCTTGAAGGAACAGGTTTATCTGAGGCGGCAGTTCAGAATGCCATAACGCAAGATGTCCAGCAAATAGTTATGCACTCCTCCTCCACCGGATGGTTCTGGGGCAGGGTGACCGTCGATGGAACAACCATAGAGTATCGGGCTTTTACGCTGCCCAATGGTATTATTAACGTCGGGACGTATACGATACGTCGATAGATTAGTGGGTCCATTCTGCGAGCGCCGCTATGAGAGGTTCCACTTTCAGGCCTATGACTGATTACGAGCGCCAACTCATACTGCGCCTCCTTGAAAAGGACTTCCCGGGAAGGGATGCGTTGGTGGAGCAAGTGGAAAATTCTCTTGTACGGAGCATTGATCCAGATGGTAGCTTAGAGTTTCAAATCAATTCTCAAGTGGTAGCGGATGTCAAATGGAGCATCCCCACCGAGGGACGTGTACCGGATAGCGATGGAATGGTTATAAACATGCTGCTGCACGTCATTGACGGAAAGATAACAGAACTTGAGATCTATAAGGATGACAGCTCGCCTGTGATCAAGAGGCCCGACCCCGCCGCGTTGGAGATATGGCATCCGGGCGAGATATGGGACTAGACAGCGCGATAAGCCTTCGAATTATTTCCACTCAATGCTGGAAGACTACACTCGACGAAATCATCAGATCAAGGATCGGATTGACTCGATTGCTTTGGAGGCTACTTCGCCGCAGAGCTATCGACAAATTGAACCAGGCGATCTCCTGTTGGGTTCATTCGAAATGCTCGCTGGTTGCACGCCCGAGCTCGATGCCTTCCTGGAGAAAAAGCATAAGCTTAACCTGGAAGAGTCTTCACGCGAGGCACATTCGAGGCGCGTGTTTGAGGATTCAGCGTTTGTCAGCTGGGGCCGGGCATGCTTTTCGATCAAGAAGCCTGGAAATTACACCATTGAAGCAGAACAATCGAACGATACCGTGGTTGTATCGCGAACTGGGTCAAAGGTGAAGACTGCCGTAGGTAGAATTCAAAGCTCGCCTTTGATTCTTAGAATAACCGAGTGATGAGTCGCAGCAACATATCAATACCGTCAAGCCTGACTACGCATAACTGGATTTCTCGACTGGATTGACTCAATCGATGAGGGTACGGTTACGAGCAGTTGTGAGCTTCAGCCTCCAGATGAGGATTGCGTGCCGCTAACCTCTCTTTCTTTTCTTTCCCGACGATGCTTTTCGCTCGGCCGCTGCAACCGCCGCTCTCGCCCACACTCTCAACTTGTCGACGTCTTCAAGCACGTCTACCGGAACCTCGAAATAATTCATCGAGTAGGTGCCGTCGTAAGGCTGAAACGATCTCGAGCCCGCGGCTTCGTATTGAGACCGGTTCTCATCGTCGACCTTGAAGTACAACACATCACTCGCGATCAATCCAAAGAACAAACCATCGTGATAGAGCCCGACTCCGCCAAACATTTTTCTGGCTATGACTTCGCCAATGCATCCGAGTTGATCTATGGTGTAATCGAGATATTCTTCGCTGACTGGCATAGCTGGATTCGCAAACCGGCTGGATTATATGGCGCGCGCTTAAGACGGGCAAGCAATCGATGGTCGCGATTGAGGCGGGCTATCTCCCGGCGGGAGGTGAGGAAGTGACGTGTCAACGTAGCGTCACTTCCTCTCGAGTTAATCATTGAGGTGGTCTGTGCTGCATAGATCGAAGTTGATTCTGTTGATCGGCCGTCAGCTTGTTCTTGATTCGAATAGCGACGGTCAATTGAGTTCGCTTCAAGTCGCGTTCGAGATTTAGAATCTTATCGAGCTCGGCGAGCACTTGCGCTTCATCAACCGTGCTGCCCTTCGTCAGGTTGTCCATCGTTTCCATTTCGTCCTGCATCTGCCACTGCAGCTCGTTGAAGTGCGTTGAAGCCCTCATCAATTCCTGCTTGATGGCGTTTTTCTGATCGTCAGTCAACCCGATCGCTTGCCTGTGTTGCATCACCAATTCAGGCGGGAACAGGTTCTGGCCGACCGGGTCGGGAGGTGGCGGCGGCGGATGCGGAGCTTGCGGCGGTTGAGGCTGTTGAGCCGGCTCAGGCGCAGCCGGTGGATACTCGGCAACCGCAGGCGCCGGGCCGGGCCGGGGCGCCGCCGAAGGCCGCGCCGGCGGCTGTTGCGACATCGCGACCATCGCCGCGATCAATAAGATTGCGCACAATCCTAAGACTTTCAGTTTCATTTCTCTGCCTCCGTTCAATTGAGTTGATCGAGTGAATAAGCTCCCAGTGTTTGTAATGAATCCCCCAGTTTCGGCAACTGCTTAAGCAAGTCTTCGCCTGGAAAGTTCAATAGGGATGCTGTTGGCGATTGCCATTCTGAAAAAGACTTCGCGACGATGGCTAATTCTTCCGAGGCGCGTTGAACGCGAACGTGGTTGACGCGGCGCTTAATCAAGCGCGGCGTCACGGGTCTTGCAGGCTCGGGCACAGCAGCCCTCTCGCTGTGTTCTTCAGGCAGCGGCGCCAGTTCCAGTGGTTGAACGTTCGCTTCGCTCGGCAATTGTGTGATTGCGTGCCGTCCGGGAAGTAAAATCGATGCTGCAACGATTAACACAAGCGCTGTGAGGGCCGCGCCCAGGGCAAACAATGAAATGCTGCGATCAGATTTCGATTCGCGGCTTCCAGCTTCAAGCAGCGAGTCGAAGTCAGGCGTTCGGCGAGCGTCGTCGAGGCTCATCTCAACGAACAGTTGCCGTATTCTCTTTTCGTCCCAGTTCGAATTCATAAAACTCTTCCGACTCTTCAAGCAATTTTCTGAGCCGCTTCTTTCCGCGTTCGTAATGCGTCCGGGCAGAGCCGATCGATACGCCCATCACCTCGGCCGCCTCTTGAAGCCGCAGGTCATGATAGAAGACCAACTCGAGCGCCTCTCGTTGACGCGTCGGCAAAACTGCGAGCGCGCGGAGAAAAACTTCCTTGATCTCACTTCGATACGCGGCGTGTTCGGGATGCTGCGATCTGTTCTGACTTGCGCTGTATTCGGAAGCGCGCATCATTACCATGCTCCGCAGCAGCCTCTTGCGCCGCTGATCGGCAGCCGTTTTTCTAATTACGGCGAACAGCCAGGTCTTGAAAGAAGCGTTGCCATCGAAACGAGCCTTCCCCTCCAGCACTTTCACATAAACGTTTTGCAGCACTTCTTCGGCCTCGTTCACGTCGCGCCTGCAACAAGCCAGCGCCCAACCGAAGTTCGACGCGTGACTCTCAGCGAGCTTTGCTCTCAGTTCTCTTGTTTCCATCAGCGTCGCTTTGGCGTTTGCTGTTCGTCCTATTAGTCGCGTGACGCGCCGGGTTATATGACAAACGCGCCGGCTTTTCAAACCATCTCTGGATCGCTAAACGGAGGCCGCTCGAATGATGTTCGTCTTATTTGACGTAATGGGCGGGTCGCGCCTGCAGTCGAACGAAGTTGATTGACTCACCTTGTTCGCGAGTCAAGCGCAAAGATTACTGAAAGGTACTCCGCGAACGAATGACAATACAACATCGTTCGCGGAGAACTTCGAGCAACGCCAAAACAAAACTTCATTCGTTGTGAGCGCTGAAGCCGGTTCCTTCACGCGAAGGAGCGTGTTCGCTCGAGCCCTCTGCGCCCTTTCCGGCATCGGCTGCGGCGGGAGCTTGCCTCAGCGCCACTCCAAGTTCTTCGGTCACTTCTTTGCGGCGTGACTTTCTCGTCTTGCCATTGCCTGACGCCGCGCGAGCGCGAGTCTCGGTTTCAACGTGAGTCGGCGTTCGTTGACGGACCGCCAGCGAGTACTCTTCATTTGCCGATTCGAGTTCGCCTATCGAGTACAACACTCGTCCGAGTTCCTGGTGCGCTTCGGGATAGTAGCCACCACGTTGCTCGATCGCTTTTCTGAAAGCGTCGATGGCGGCTTCGATGTTACGAACTCGAACATGATCGAGGCCCATCTGATAGTAGGCTTCCGGATAAATTCCGCCCGACTGTTTGATCGCTGTTTGATGAGCATCCAAAGCGGTTTCGACATCGCCTTGTCGAGACAACAGCAAGCCGATTTGAAAATTCGCTTCGGCGAAGACGCCATCCTGTTGCTCGATTGCCGTCTTCAATGAGGTCATCGCGTCCGCGAGTCGTCCAGCGCGAATCAGCGAGCGTCCAAGCTCGTAGTGTGCTCGAGGAAAAATCGAGCGCCCCTCGATTGCTTTGCCCAACTCGGCTATCGCTTCGTCGCTGTGCCCCAGGTCATAAAGCACACAGCCGAGATCGAGATGCGCCTCGGGGAAGGAGGGGAGGGGACACGCGGGGATGGGAAGACGCGGCGAAGCGGCGATTGATTCCTGTCGCTCTGTCCCTGCCTCGCTTTCTGCGGTCGCGTCGGTCTCGCGTTGGGTGATTGCGATTTGAAACTGTTCGCGAGCCTCTTCGAGCGCACCGCTCTCGTAAAGCGCGCGGCCGAGGTTGCGATGAGCTTCAGCATCGTTGCCGTCGCGAAGCTCGAGCGCAGTTTGAAATTCGTGGATCGCTTCTTCGAGTTGGCCTCGACCGTAAAGCACCAGACCCAGATCGTGATGAGCATCAGCCGCGGTGTCGCCTTGCTCGATTGCCTGTTTCAACACGTCGGCGGCGCGGTCAAGATCGCCCAGTCTCGCAAGCGCGTTCCCGAGATTGCGATGGGCGTCGGGGAAGTTGCCGTGTTGCTGCTCGATCGCCGTTTCATAAGCGCGCACCGATTCCTGAATCTCGCCTCTCGCGTAAAGAGCGTTGCCAAGATTGTAGTGAGCTTCGGCGTAGTGACCTTTGCGTTGTCCGATCGCGGTTCGATATGAGGCGATCGCTTCGTCTATCTCGCCGAGGTCGTACAGCGCGACTCCGAGGTTGTGCCACGCCGTGGGGAATCCATCGCCCAGCGCGGCCGTTGCGCGGCGAAGGCTTACCACCGCGTCTTCGAGTTCACCGCCTTCATAAAGCGCCAGCCCCAGGTCGTGATGAGCGATCGGATAATCAGGCCGATTCTGAATCGCCGCCCGATAAGAGGCGATCGCGCCATCCAAATCACCCATGTCATAAAAGACTCGGCCAAGATCGCGATGAGCTTCCGCGATCGCTGGATTCGCCGCAATGGCCGAACCCAGCGCGCCTACTGCGGAATCCAAATCACCAAGCTCGTAAAGCGCTCGGCCAAGCAAGTGGTGCGCTTCGGGAAAGTCCTTGCCGTGAGCGGCAATGACTTTTTCACACGTTTCGACCACGCCGCTCAAATCGCCGTAATCATAAAGCGAGCGCGCCAGGTTCAATTGAGCTTCGGGAAAAACCGGCTGCTGGCTAATTGCGCGGCGCAATTCCCGTATCGATTCTTGAAGTTCCCCGGCTCGATACAATCCAACGCCCAGGCTATGGTGAGCCCACGGCATCTCGTCGTTGAGCGTGAGCGAACGGCGAAGTTCGGCTATGGCCTCCTCGAGTTGGTCGGTGTCGAGTAACGCCGAACCCAAACTATAGTGTGCTGCCGCGAACTCTTCTTTCTCTGCGAGAGCGGAGCGGTAACAAGAAATCGCTTCGGTCAACTCGCCGACACGAGCGTGCGCGAGCCCGAGGTTGTAGTGCGCATCCGGATACGGCGCCTGACGACTGGTGATCGCCCCGTTATAAGCTTCGATCGCTTTTTTGACTTCGCCTTTCGCGTTGTAGGCGGAGCCGAGCCAGAAATACGCCTCGGAGAATTCCTTGGATTGTTCGAGCGCTTTTTGCTGAGCGCCGATCGATTCGTCCAGCTGACCCTTGCTGAAATAAGCGAGACCGAGGTCGTGATACGCTTCGGCGAAGTCGCCGTCGCGCTGATCGACTGCAGTTCGCAGGGCCGCGATTGCCCCATCCAAATCGCCCGATTGGTAAAGCGTGCGGCCAAGATTTCTAAATGCTCGCGGGAAGTTTGGTTTCTGCTCGATCGCGATTCGGAACTCCTTAGTAGCTTCGTTGAGCACTCCCAGGTCCGCGAGCGCAAGTCCGAGGTTGTGATGCGCGCGGGCGTAATCGCCGCCTCGCTGCTGAATGGCGGCGCGAAACGCGGCAACAGACTCGCGAAGCTTGCCGCTTCGATAGCGGGCGACACCCAGCTCGTGATGAGCTTCGGGGAAGTTCTCGTTCTGCGAGATCGCGGTCTCGAGCGAGGCGATCGCCAGATCGAGCCTGTTTTCTCCGGCGTAGAGCCGGCCGAGCTCGTAGTGCGCGTCGGGATAGCTTCCACCGCGCAATGCGATCGCGGCGCTGAATTGTTCCGTAGCTTCGGTTACCTGCCCGAGATTGTGCATCGCAACGCCAAGATCGAAGTGCGCTCGCGGGAATCGCGGGTTTTGTTCAATCGCTTTGCGATAGGCTTCGATTGCTTCATCGAGATTGCCCGACCTTGCCAGGGCTACTCCGAGATTGTGATAAGCCCACGGGAAGTGCTCGCGCTGAGCGATGCCGGTCCGATAACAATCAATCGCTTCCGTCAGGTCTCCTCTGCTGGCAAGCGCACGGCCGAGGTTGTAATGAGCTTCGGGATAAACGGGCTGCTGTTTGATCGCGGTGCGAGTTTCGTCGATGGATTCCTCGAGCTTACCCAGACCGAACAACGCGCGCCCCAATTCGGAGTGTGCTTGCGGAAAAGGTGAGCGGCGCTGGTCGATAGCCGCTCGCATTGCTTCGACGGCTCCCTCGAGATCTCCTTTTTCAACAAGCACGCGGCCAAGCTCAAACTGAGTGTCGGGATAGTTGCCGTGCCGCTGATCGAGCGCCTTGCGAAAGGCTCCAGCAGCCTGTTCCAGGTCACCAAGCCGCGCAAGAGCTACACCGAGGTTGTGCCAGGCTTTCGGAAACTCGCCGTTGCGTTGCGAGATTGCGCCGTTGAAGGCGGCGACCGCTTCTTTGAAATCGCCGCGACGCAACAGCGCTATGCCTAAATTATGAAAAGCCCACGGGTGATTGCCGCCTCGCTGCTCGATCGCCTTGCGGTATGCATCGATCGCTTCGGAATACTCGCCGCGCCGGGCAAGCGTCAGGCCCAGGGAGTAGTACGCATCGGGATTGTCGGGCTGCTGTTCGATCGATGAACGAAGCGCGTCGATCGCCGCGCCTACGTCGCCGGCATCCAGAAGAGCACGGGCGAGCTGGTAGTAAGCTCGGGGGAAATTCCCGCTGCGCATTTGAATAGCCATGCGATAACTATTGATCGCTTCGTCGAGCCATCCCTTGTTGTAGAAGACTGCGCCTTTATCCAGGTACTGTTGTGCTGTGTTGAGAGAACCGCTCATGAAAAATCTCCTTGAGAGCAAAAAGCCTGACTCTCAGTGGAGCATCTGCGAGTCACGATTGATTAAAGTGAGGAGTTGCCCCGAATCCCAGTATGACTGCAGCCTAGCTTCGGCGACCGCTTCTACTGCCTGTTGGATTATAATCGGGCCGCATGAATATACCACGAGTGACAAGGGAGCCCAACTAGAACGCACTGCTTCGCTGCGAGTTGATAGCTGCTTCGGCCTCTGAAGGCTCTTTCGGAGGAAGGTCCGTTATTTGGCCTAAATCGTTTAATGTGATGTGCTGGTCATTGATGGAAGGATAATGAGCGGCGTGTTGTTTCAGCCGCCCGGGCGCTTATGAGCGTGACTAAAGCCCATCACGATTCGTACGGCGTTAGCTGCATCAATCAGTGGCTGACCTTGTGCTGCCGTCAGTTTTCCGGCGTCGATTAACGCATGAGAATGGTTAATGAACGCCTGATGAGAGGTCCATCTTGTTAAGGTGTAGGATTGATGACATTTTCGCGGTTCGGTGTCGCCGAAAAAAGAGCGGGCACTTCTTTGCCTGTACCGTCCCTACGATGGTCTGCGTCGTCCGGGGCAAATGGTTTGACCCGAGCCTGAGCTTGATTTGCAGGCTGAAGCTGACAGCGACGGATGCGTTCATCTCTGCTCAGCGGCACACAGTTGACTTGCATGTCCGAGATGACAGCCGAATCACTCCAATGGAGTTGTTCTTGTCCCGAGCAAAGCGGCGCCGCACGGAAGACTTCCGACCCAGGCTATATGCAGGACTGGATAGGGGTTGAATGCGGATGCCGGCGCCGGCGTTTCCGGGTTGAACCGGAAATCAAACTTCTGCGATTCGGCGACGCCAGTGAACAACTGGTAGTACATTTTGAAATGGGATGGCCCACTGCTGACAGAACCGATCGGCGAATTGTGAATGTCGACGGTGTGAGGGTGGGAATCATATCCCAAGCGTAGAATTACCCCCTCAGGGCCTGTATTAGACTCCTTCAAAACCAACTCTTCACCTTGCTGGAGATTAATTTCAAGGGCGGTTGTCTCAGCTACAAACCCAAATCTAGAAAACGCGCCACCATCCTGCTTGCGATCCAAAAATGGGGACTTATATTTCGTGTAGAAATCGCCATCGGGCAGGTGGATAATGGGCCATAGTTTGTTCGGACGCAGCTTAAGCTCGTGACCATGAAATTCTTTGCTTTCAAGGTCAACAGACCAGCTAAAGTCGTATTGACCGACTTGGCTATCCATGAGTCTTGTGTTGTTGTGGCCCACGTTTCGAAGCGTCGGGCCTTTACTGCCGGGTCGGCCAGTGATTTCAAGAATCCAACTCTTGACCTTATAGCGGGTCAAATCTATGGGTTTTTCATCAACCAGAATCTGAAATTTATGGCCGGGTGCCACCTCAGGTTTCAAGATCCCGATCTCGTAACGGTTTCCCGCTTCCTTGTGAAAAATCATGAGCCCTTCAAAGGTTATTTCAATGGTCGAGGACTCCATTGTAATTGGCTTCGTCTCCACAGGCTTGAGGTCGTTTTTGCGGCTTGGAGAACCACCGCCGAGTGTCGAACAGCAGAGCGCCAATGAAACGGAAACGAGCGAGCTCATCAGGGTTCTTGACATTTTGATGTCTCCTTTAGAGGAAGTTGTGCAACCTTTTACCTGCGAGGTCTGTTAATGTAAGAGGCTTCCTTGTCAAAACCTCGCCCTACCACCTACTGCAATGAACGGTGCCCAACAGTACGGACGATGCAACCGAGCGTCGGGACTATTCAGCATGTCCAACTGCGCGCGCCTTAAGGCCTCGGCGCTGGACAGATTTTCAAGCTTGCGATGCTTGTGAAAACTGATCATCAGTTCCGCCGTAGAATCTGAATCGACCGGCCATAAGCTTGCGACTACGAGCGGTACTCCGGCTGCCATAAATGGTCGAGCCATACTGATCATTCCTTCTCCTTTGTAGTATCCCTCAACGCCGGTTTGGCACGCCGATAGAACCACTACTCGCGTCCGCGGTAATCTCAGTTCATATATCTCGTAAGCCTGCAGAACTCCATCCGACGCTTCTTCGTGGCGGGAGGCCTGGTTCTGTTCACGCGCTAACACTAGCTTTGATAACATTGGCGACCGTTCATTCATCACCGAGTGCAGAGCCAGATGAACCACATCCGATTTCACCAGCTCGCTTTTTACTCGTTCCTCGGTCGCGCTCTCACCCAGAAGAAGTCTCGCCGGACTATAGTATGCAGCCACGGCCTTTGCCTCTCGGGTAGCCGATGGTAAGTCACGAAGGGAGGGAAACTCTCTACGGTCGAAACCCGGATTGCCAACGCTCAATAGCCTCTCGGGCTTTGCTCCTTCTTTCAACTTAGCAGCCTCGGAGCAGGCAACTAGCAAACTGGAACTTGGCGAGACTATTAACGAATAATCTTCCAGCAGGAATCTGCCCGTCTCAGGTGATATCAAGGCGGCAAAAGGGAAATAATTGAGGACCTTATCGGGGACAACACAAAGCGTCTTGCTCTTATCCAGCAATGGCTCACAAGGTTTTATCAAAATGTCAAACAAAACCTTTGCTTTAGCATTCAGATCTTCTCTCGTTTCGTTGTTTGTATCCGACACCGAACGTACATAACTTATGACTTCTTTGCTCAGTTCCTGTTCACCGATTTTGCTTTCAGCGATGGCAAATTCGCGTTTCGAAACCACCCAGATCAGCAGTTTGTCGTTGAGGACCGCGTACTGGATTACCTGCGTCTGTTCAGGCAGCCTCTGCTGTAAATCTGCCAGCTCAAGAGGCCGAGCGATAGCATTCGAAATTACCTCAGGCTCTTCGTTTTTGTAGGAGACGTTAGCTTTTCCCGCCACCGAATCCAACAAAGATCCTGAGCGAGACTGTTCTGAATAGTCGAATGCGCTTCGCGGGTCGTTCTCTCTCAGGTATGCGAAATCGATCGCTAGATCATAAACGCTCTGCTCGATGTCGAAGTATCTGTTCTTGTCGTCGACTCCAACTATGCCTGATCGATATCTCTTAAAGAGATTCAATGTTGTTTCAAGTTCCTCCTTTGCGAGAGAGTCATCTGCCTTTAAAACGCAGCAAAACAGTTTCCCCTTGTGTGCCTGGTAGAGATCATAATGAAGATCCAGCGTTTCATAGAGTCTAATGCACTCGTCGTAACTGCCGATCGCCTTTTCGAACTCTTTCGTCTCTCTGTATAGATGTCCCATCTGTAATAATGAACTGGCCATCATTTTTGCCCGAATGCTCGGGTCAGTATTGGATTTGGCGGTCCCGTAGGCGAGTTCAGTATTCATTAGCGCTTCGGCAGGCCGCTGTGCTCTTCCGTACAGTGCGCCGAGCTGTTCGTAGGCGAGAGATACCATCTGAGGGTGACCGACCGCTACAGCTCGCCTGAGGACTTCCTTTTCATAATCGATTGCCGCCGAATGCAGCCCATAAGAAGAACATGTCGAAGCCAATATATGGAAATGCCGAGATATCTGAACTTCGTTCAACGCGGATGAATCCATAATGGCTAAACTTCGCACCCCACAACTCAATGATCGACGATAGTTGGCGATATAACAGTATTCCCATGTGAGCATACTGGCTGTATTGAAGACCCCTACAGTGTCTCCGATGTTCTCCGCCAAAGCTAAGGCGCGACGACAGTAGTCGATTCCCTTGGAATACTGGTCGATCCCGTATTGAGCGCCGGACAATGATTGAAGCGTTCGCATAAGCAGCCATTTGAAGTTCTGGCTGTCAAAGGACTGCGCCAATTGTTCGAGAAGTGCGATGCCTTGCCGCATGTTTCCTTGTTCCAGATAAGAACAGCCAAGCCAGTACCGCGTATACAACGTCTCCGCATCATCGCCGAACCCATCAAGTAAATGATCTATCTTGCCAAAGGCGTCCACGGCCTTGAGGGGTTCAGCTTGAAAGTAGTATTGGCGTCCTGAAATCATTTGGCTGCGGGCTTGTGCGAGTCTACTGAGTCTTGTTGCGGATGTTGACGTGTAGAAGTCGGCTAGTCGAGAGGTGAAGAGGTCGCCTGATCTCTGCGCCTCCAATTCTCCCATGTAGCTGAGCGCCTGAAGCTTGCCGGTTGCGGACTCTCTGTCACCTTTCGTCGCCGCCTCTAGATATGCATCCAACAGTTGCTCCCAAATCAGCTTGCCCGAAACAGCTTCTCTGCTGTGGCTGACGACTTGCCATGCTCTAATGTCGTCTCCGGCGTCGCGAGCGATCAGAAAGTCCCGCAGAATCTCTTCCTTGGTTTGTGAGCGCTTTTGTTTGCGCTCCTCAAGCAGATTCAGATTCCGCTTTACTTCAGCTGCCCATTGGGAACTTGCGTCTTTCTCCAAATACTTCTGCCAATCCTCTTCAGCTTGCCGAGGCAGCATCATCTCTTGATGCACAAGCGCTCGATTGAATAGAGCGTCAAGAAGTTCGCTATTCAATTCAAGCGCTTTGTTCAAATGATCGAGGCTCCTGGCAAGCTCTTCCAGGCCTTTGCCCGGGTCGTCGCTCGAGCGGTCCACTTTGCCTTTCTCGAGCAGCGCGGCGCCGTAGTCGCTGTGAAGCTGGGCGTTGTTTGGGTCTCCCTTCAATGCCTCTTCAAACTGCGCTATCGCTTTATCGAATTTCGATTCGGCCAGGTAAAATCGACCGAGCGCGTGGTAGGCCGCTGAAGTGGGATGATCGCTCACTTCGTCCAGCAGGATTCGCTCAGCGCGATTCAATGAGAGCTCATCGACTTGCGATTGATCACTACCACGAGTGTCCGCCAGCGGCGCGTAATTCAAGCCTGTTATCCGAGCCTCGACCGGACGCTCGATTCGATAAGCCTTCGCCAGTGCCGCCGACCCTCTCGAGACTTCGGACTGAAAGAAAAAGACTCTCCAGATCCCGAAACCAAGTCCCAGCACGATAACCGCAGCGCTCGCCATCCTAAAATAAGGACTCGCGAACAATTGTTGCCGCCACTGAGACCGCCGACGCGCGACTCGCGGTACGGGCGAGGCTAACCGGACGGATGCTGTAACCGAGCCTTCCGCTTCCGATGCGGATTCCGCTGTAATGTAGTTCTTGAAAGCCATCGCTAAGCGCAGTTGACGGTGACGCTCTGGAGAGCACAAAAAGTAAGCGTCAAACCTGGTTCTCTCATCTGCCGACAACTCGTCGTCAAGGTAATCGTCGATCAACTCGTCCTCGATTACTGAGAGGAGTTCGAATAACTCGTCATCTGTAAACAATCGCTCTTCCAGCTTCTGCTGCTCAGGGTCATCCAGTTGACCGAGCAGGTATCTTCTCAGCTTACGATCATCGTCATAGCCTCCGTGATTCATTGCAGCACTCATTAACTAATGTCCGTCCCCAACGATATGTTTCAGTCAAACTTGCTGAACGCAATTTTCAACGCAGCGTTGCAATCTCCCACGGAGCCGATGTGTTCTTATTCGCAAAGCAGTGGGCGCGATGCCGCGTCGTTCAGCCATTTCTTTGCGATGAATGATTCTCGCCGACCTTTCGCCGCGATAGTATTCAAGCAACAGCTCGCGATCCACCACCTCGAGAAGGGTCATGCACTGCTCCAGGCAACGATCCTCTCGTTCCTTCTGCTCGGCAGGAATGGATGCCCCCGGAAGCATGGGGATAGGCTTTCTTTTCACATACTCGAGGTGAACATTGCGAGCGACGCCATAGAAATACAGCGACCGATCACCTTCGTAGGAGTCCGCCAGCTCTTGAATCTTTCGAATAACGCGATTGATAGTTTCGTCAGCAAGTTCTTCACTCGCCGCGCAATTACGGCAGGTGAAGATTTTTATGAGCTTGCGTCGGATGTCTTCGTACTTTGCTCCGGCTCGGTCACGATCCGTATCGAGCCAGGTGAGGAATCTGTCGAAGGCATCCTGAGTGATATCCCACTGTTTACCCATCTCGGAGGGCAGCTTCCTGGAAAAAAGGTAGTGTGCCAAGAGTGCCCGAGCGCCGCCCTGGACGTAAATCTTTTTTACCGTTTGAGGGAGAGGCGGAATCTTATAGCAAACGCCGCTGACTCTATCACGAGAGACAACCGCTAGCAAAAGCTTTGTGTGTGTTTCGCTGTCGCCGGACGGGGTAATAATTCTTCTCGAAACTTCATTAACGACCAGATCAAGTCGCGACGCTTCGCATCGTGAATCGAGGCAGTTTTCCATCACGCCCGCCTGATGTAGTCTTTACAAAGATAACTCTGTTCTGAAGGAGCAACGGCAGTGGCAAAGACGATTGGTATTCTGACCGGCGGCGGCGATGTGCCCGGCTTGAATCCATGCATAAAAGCAGTGGTCAATCGAGCGGTCGATTCCGGCTATGAAGTCCTTGGCATTCGGCGCGGCTGGGGCGGGTTGTTGCACTTCAATCCGGAAGAGCCCGAAGGCTTCAGCAAGCACCTAATGCCGCTCGACAAGCAGGCAGTTCGCACCATCGATCGAACGGGTGGTACTGTCCTTCATACAAGCCGAACGAATCCCTCGAGAGTGAAGCTCAAAGATACACCCGATTTCTTGAAGGGCTTGGTGCGATCCGATGAAGCCCCAGGCCAGCAATCGACCGACTTCACAACTCACGTGCTCAAGAATCTCGAGGATCTCGGTATCGGGATTCTCGTTGCCATCGGCGGCGACGATACGCTCAGCTACGCCGAGCGCATGCACCGCGAGGGTGTGGAAGTCATCGCCATTCCGAAGACAATGGATAATGACGTCTTCGGAACCGATTACTGCATAGGCTTCAGCACGGCAGTGACTCGAAGCGTGCAATTCATCCATCAGCTTCGCACAAGCGCCGGCTCACACGAGCGCATTGCCGTCGTAGAATTGTTCGGACGCAACAGCGGAGAAACCAGCTTGATCAGCTCTTATCTGGCCGGCGTCGATCGCGCGCTTATTTCTGAAGTGCCGTTCGACCCTGAACGGCTCGCGAAGCTCGTGATGCAGGACAAGCGCGCTAATCCCAGCAACTACGCCATGGTTACAATCAGCGAGGGGGCTAGCATGATCGGCGGCACGGTTATCGAAGGCGGCGAAGCCGATGCCTACGGACACCGCAAACTCGGCGGCGTCGGGCTGGTAGTAGGCGAAACTCTCAAAGAGCTGACCGGCGAGGATATCATCTATCAACAGATTGCCTACTTGATGCGGTCAGGCGCGCCCGATGCCGTCGATTTAATGGTCTCCGTCAACTACGCGAATATGGCTATGGACCTGATCGTGGACGGCGCAAGCGGCCGGATGTGCGCGTTGCGAGACGGAACTTACACCCACATTCCTATCAGCACCATAACAAGCTCGGTGAAGCGAGTCGATGTAGACGAACTATACGACTCAGAACGATACCGTCCGAAAGTTCGAAGGGTGCTGGGCAAGCCAATGTTTTTGTACTGAAGAATCGTTCCTCTTAGTAGAAACGATGAGCGCGAGTTCGTTCGCACTCACTCAAGCTTGACACCGACTGATCGCCGGACAACAATGGCTGAGACGCTTCGAGATTAGTCCACTCACGATTCGATTGTAGAGAGTTTCTAAAAGGCGTAGAGCCACTCTGCCTCACCATTTGACTGCAATCGAATAGCCTACCACCAAACATTCCGCACTGGAGGAGAAGGTATGTTGCATCTCCTGGCACGATCAATTCGCTTATTCATATGCGCATCTATGGTTGCGACAATTGCAGCAACCGCGAACGCACAGTTCAAGGCGAGCATCGCCGGCACAGTCAAGGACGCATCCGGAGCTCTCGTGTCGGGAGCGACGGTGACAGTCACAAGCGCAGAAACCGGCAGGTCTCAAAAAACCGTCACGGGCGACGAGGGGTTCTTTCGTCTGAGCGAACTGCCGCCCGGAACATACACCGTAACCGCTGAAGCAAGCGGCTTCAAGAAGCAGGTGCTTGAAAACATCGTCATTCACGCCGAGGAGTCTCAGGGAGTGAATATCACTCTCGAGGCGGGGCAGGTGAATGAGTCGGTCACTGTTTCAGCGGGCGCGAATGAAGCCGCGCAGATTCAAACAGAGAACGCCAATGTGGATCGCGCTATAACGACTCGTGAGATTCTTAGGATTCCGCAGGTGGGCCGCGACCCTTACGAGTTGATTCGCATGACGCCGGGCGTGTTTGGCGACGGGGCGCGAGGCGGAGCCGGGCAAGCGGTCAATCTTCCAAACACAACGGGGCCGGGCGGCTCGAATACTTCGATCTTTCAAGTCGAGAACCAGGTTCCTATTTCTGCTAACGGTCAGAGAGTGTCCGCCAATAACTTTCAAATCGATGGCGTAAGCGTCAATAGTCTCGAACACGGGGGCGCGGCCGTTGTCACGCCGAATCAGGAATCAGTGAAAGAAATACAGGTGCTTTCCAGCACCTACTCGGCTGAGGACGGACGCAACACCGGAGCTCAGATAAAAGTGGTCTCGCAAAATGGAACCAATGAATTTCATGGAAGCGCCTTGTTCAAGTACAACGACCCGGACTTCAACGCATTTAACAAGTTCGGTGGAATAACAGGCGACCCGACTATGAACGCGCCGCCGGTCCGAGTGAATCAGCTCTTCCGCCAATTCGCAGGAAGCCTCGGCGGTCCAATCATCAAAAACAAATTGTTCTTCTTCTTCTCTTACGAAGGCTTGAGAAACAGCACCACCAACACGACCGATACGTGGGTTGAGACGCCGCAATTTCGCCAGCTCGTTATCAATCAACGCCCAGGCAGTGTGACTGCGAAAGTATTTGGCTCGCCGGGCATCGAGCCGCGCATCGTCACCGTGTTGCCGGCTGACTGCTCGATCTTCGGCAACGATCCAAATCGCTGCCGCGTTGTGGCAGGAGGCCTCGACATTGGGTCACTGACCGGCGGAACTGGCCAGTACGTGAGCCTCGGCAATCCCACCGGTGGAGGATTTGACGGCATCCCCGACATCGAGTTCGTTCGTCTGGCGGTGCCTTCAACGACTCGGCCGAATCAATACAACACACGAGTCGATTTCAACCGCGGGACTGCCGATCAATTCGCGGTAAGCACTTACTTCACGACTCACAACGATTCTTCAGCCGACGCCGGTGGCAGGAGCCGTCCGATGGCTGATCTCACGTTCAAGCCGGTGAGCTCGGCGGCGACTGTCACGTGGGTCCGATCGATCTCTTCGACCATGCTCAATGAAGCGCGCGCCAACTTCACGCGATTCACCTTCGATCAGGTTTCGAGCAATCAGAATGTCAATTTTGGCATTCCTCGAATCGAGGTCGAAGGTCTCCCATTCGACCGCATAAGGTTCGGGGCCGACCGATCGGAGACGACCCCCGCGAAGTTCGCCGAGAACACGTTCGAAGTTCGCGATACATTGAGCAAGGTGATCGGCGTTCACGCGCTCAAGGCCGGGATTGAAATTCGAAGAGAGCAAAACAACAACTCGCTGGTCGGCGGCTCGCGGCCGCTCTATTCGTTCTCGGGATTGTTCAACCTGGCGAACGGCACTCCGATCTTCGAAGCCATCAACGCCGACCCGCGTTCAGGACTTCCGGCCGACGCGCAGCGATACTTTCGGACGACGGGCTACGCCGGCTTCTTTCAGGACGATTGGAAGTTCAGGCCGAACCTCACCTTCAACATTGGGCTTCGCTACGAGTACTTCACTCCGCTGCGTGAGACTCAGGGCCGGATCGCGAACCTGTCGTTTCCGGCGGGTGACCTCGCTGATTCGAAAATCGTCGTGAGCGATCAGTTGTTCAAGCCCGATCGCAACAACTTTGCTCCGCGATTGGGATTCGCGTGGGCCCCGATGGCCCTCGAACAGAAGTTCGTCGTGCGAGGAGGCTTTGGCGTCTCTTACAATCGCACTCCGCAAGTGCTGTTTGGAAACACGCGCGGCAATCCGCCGTTCTTCGCCAGGTTCAACATTTGCTGCGGAACGGCTTCGTCAGATTTCGGGACTCCGTTTGTAGGTGGAAAGATCGCCTACGTGCTTGGAGCTTCGCAATCGCCGTTTAGTTTCCCGATCAACCCGGCGCTTGCGCAAGGCATCGATCCGGTAACCGGAGGCGTAATAGACAATACCGTCGAAATCTGGGCCACGTCGCCGAATTTCCCGAACGCGTATGTGTACAATTTCTCGCTCGACACCGAGTATCAGCTTCCCCATAACGTGATTGTTGCGCTGGGCTATCAGGGAAGCAGCAGTCACAAGTTGATTCGAATCGTCGACGAGACGTTGATACTTCCGACCAATCCGAGATTCGATCCGGTCTTCTTCCTGACTCCGGATGTGAACGCGAACTATCACGCGATGTTGTTTCGCGTGTCGAAAGCGCTTTCGCACGGCTTCAGGATCGACAGCGTGTATCGCTGGAGCAAGAGCATCGACACGCTTTCCTTCGAAGGTCCGGGCGCGGTCACAAATCAGACCAATCCGGGAGACCTTGCTTCAGAGCGCGGGCCTTCCGATTTCGACGTGACTCATCTTTATAATCTATCCGGCACCTGGGACCTCCCGATCTTCCGAACGAGGACGGACTGGGTTGGAAGGCTGCTGGGCGGCTGGCAGATAAACGGAATATGGACGAAGCACTCGGGGTTTCCGTGGACGCCGAAGATTTTCCAGTCGCTTCGACAGCCGAGCGGCAAGTTCTTCGGTCCGATTCGACCGACAAAATACTTTGGCGGCGCGTTGAATGACTCTTCTGATGATGCCTTCACTCGCGTTGGCGGCAACTTCCCCGGCGGCGGCGCGAAGTTCTTCGATACTACTACGGTCGGTCCTCCGGGCATCGGAAGAAATTCGTTCCGCGGACCGAAGTACTCGGCGGTGGATTTGAGCTTCGCGAAGCAAACAAGGTTCGGACGAATACGAGGACTCGGCGAAGGAGCGAACCTCGAACTGCGGGCGAACTTGTTCAACGCTTTCAATCAGCTCAACCTCAAGCCTATTGAATTCTTCGACGCGGGCGCTATAGTTACCGATCCGAACTTTGGTCGTTCTTCCAGCGGCCTTTCGGGCAGGGTGATAGAGCTTCAAGCGAGGTTTAGCTTCTAGAGCAAATGCGTATTGTCCATTACACCAGCTCAAGGGCGCGAGTTATTAGTTCTCGCGCCCTTGATTTCTCGGCTGCGCGCGAAGGCGGAAAGTGGAGCTGCATTTCAGCGTTCTGCCTTTGCGCTCTCATGTTGCTGCCGGCATTGGCGTCTCCTTCGCCACAAGACATCGAGAGAAAGATCGATGCTCTGATCTCGCGGATGACGCTCGAAGAAAAACTCGGTCAGCTCCAACAACTCGACGGAGACGCGAATGGCGAGTACAGGTCCGAACACCTGGAACTCGCACGGAAAGGCTTGCTCGGTTCGACCTTGAATGTCCGCGGTGCGAAACGAACCAATGAGCTTCAACGGGCAGCACTCGAGTCGAGATTGAAGATTCCAATTCTTTTCGGGTTCGACGTCATTCACGGCTATCGCACGGTCTTTCCAGTCCCGCTTGCGGAAGCCGCCAGTTGGGACCCGGACGCGGTCGAGCGGGCTGAATCGGTCGCCGCCGCAGAAGCCGCCGCCTCGGGTGTGCGGTGGACCTTCGCTCCAATGGTCGATATCGCCCGCGATCCGAGATGGGGCCGAATAGTCGAAGGCTCTGGTGAAGACCCTTATCTCGGGTCGGCAATGGCCCGCGCCAGGGTGATCGGTTTTCAGGGGCGCGACTACAGTTCGCCGAACAAGCTCCTGGCTTGCGCGAAGCATTGGGTAGGCTACGGCGCGTCGGAAGGTGGCCGCGATTACAATACAACCGACATCTCAGAACGGCGGTTGCGCGAGATTTATTTCCCACCGTTCAAAGCCGCGCTCGACGCCGGCGCCGGAACTTTAATGAGCGCGTTCAACGACCTGAACGGCGTTCCCACGTCGGCAAATTCTTTCACGCTTACCAGAGTTCTGCGTGACGAATGGAAGTTCGACGGCTTCGTCGTGAGCGATTACGAATCAATCAAGGAGCTGGTCAATCACGGGGTTGCGGCGGATGAAGCAGATGCGGCTCGCGCTGCATTGAGCGCCGGTGTGGACATGGAAATGGTCAGCCGGCTTTATGGGAAATACGCACCGGGACTCTTGCGTGAAGGCAAGCTTGCCGAGCGGACAATCGACGACGCCGTGCGCCGCATTCTTCGAATCAAGTTTCGTCTTGGATTGTTCGAGAGACCGTACGTTGACGAGTCTCGCGAGCAGGCGGCAATCATGTCTGCAACCAACATCGAAACCGCGCGTGAAGTAGCCGCTCGATCGATTGTGCTTCTCAAGAACGAGCGCGATGTGTTGCCGATTTCAAAAGACGTTCGCTCGATCGCGGTGATCGGACCGTTGGCAGACGATCAACTCGACATGCTCGGCTCGTGGTCGGGCGACGGTAGAAGAGAAGACGCGGTCACGTTGTTGGCCGGGATACGCGCGAAACTAACTCCGTCGACCAAGATCAATCTTGCGAAAGCTTGCTCGCTCGCTTTGAACGGAGATTCTTCCGACGCGGCATCGATCGGCGAAGCTGTTCGCGCGGCTCGCGACTCGGATGTGACTGTGATCACCCTCGGTGAATCCGCTGACATGACCGGCGAAGCTGCCGCTCGCGCTTCGCTTGATCTTCCGGGCCGCCAGTTGGAATTGGTCAAGGCGGTGATCGCGACCGGCAAGCCTACAGTCGTCGTGTTGATGAATGGCCGGCCGTTGACGATCAATTGGTTGGCGGACAACGCGCCTGCGATTTTAGAGACCTGGTTTCTGGGCTCACAGGCCGGCAACGCAATCGCCGATGTGCTCTTCGGCGACATAAATCCGGGAGGCAAATTGCCGGTTACCTTTCCTCGTTCAGTCGGACAAATTCCGCTTTACTACGATCATGAGAACACCGGCAGACCGGCGGATCCCAACAACAAGTACACTTCGAAGTATCTGGACTCACCGGTGACTCCCCTTTTTCCATTCGGCTACGGAATCAGCTATACGAAATTCGAGTTAACGAACCTGCACGTGAGTTCGCAGACAATCAAACGAGACGGAAGCGTGAGGGTTGGCGTCGACGTCGAGAACATCGGGAAGCGTGCGGGTGATGAAGTTGTTCAGCTTTACATCAGACATATTGCCGCGAGCGTTACTCGACCGGTCAGGGAGTTGAAGGGCTTTCAACGCGTCGCATTGAAGCCTGGAGAGAAACATCACCTGGAGTTCGCGCTAACGAGCGAACAGCTCGGCTTTTACAATTCTGATATGCGTTTTGTGGTCGAGCCGGGCGACTTCAAAGTCTTCGCAGGCACGAGCTCAATCGGTGGCCTCGAAGCCGGCTTCCGCGTTATTGAATGATGCCGCGGAGGATGCGCGGGCACTTTGAGGATTTCAATTCTCAATCTAAGAACTCGCACCAGCTTCTTGCGACGCTGCGCTTCTCTTGTCGTTGTTCTTCTCGCGACCAATCACGTCACCGCTGCCCGCAGTCACGTCTTATTGACGGCGAATGAGACGTTCCTCGAAGAACTATCTCATCGCTCGTTCCAATATTTTTGGGAACAGACGGACCCCAATACCGGATTAGTTCGAGATCGTGCGAGGGCAGACGGCACGCCTCACGATGAAGCTCACCGCAACGTCGCGAGCATTGCCGCTACCGGTTTTGGGCTCACTGCGCTTTGTATCGCGGCTGATCGGCGGTGGGTCGATCAAGCGGAGGCTCGCGAGCGAGCTCGCGCGACGCTTCGCTTTTTTGCCGAACGAGCGCCCGGCGAGCACGGCTGGTTTTATCATTGGCTTGAGGCAACGACCGGGCAGCGAACCTGGACCAGCGAAATTTCTTCGATCGACACTGCCTTGCTGCTGGCGGGCGTACTTACCGCGAAACAGTTTTTTCGCGAAGATGCCGAGATCGTTAAACTCGCGACAAAGATCTACGAGCGCGTCGATTTTCAATGGATGCAAAACGGCCATCCTGCCTTCTTGTCGCACGGGTGGAAGCCTGAGACCGGATTTCTAAAACCGGTGTGGGATTCCTACAGCGAGGAGACGATTCTCTACTTGCTTGCGATTGGGTCCAGACTCCATCCGATCACTCCGCGAGCGTGGTGGGCGTGGAAACGAGATTGGGTTACCTACGCGGACTACAGGTACCTGTCGGGCGGCGCACCGTTGTTCATCCATCAATACTCGCAAGCCTGGGTTGATTATCGAGGACAAAAAGAGAGCAGGCCTCCGCACGTGAATTACTTTGACAACTCAGTGAAGGCGACTCGCGCACACCGCGCGTTTTGCATTGATCTTTCGAAAGAGTTTCCCGGCTACTCGGAAAATATTTGGGGCATCACGGCGTCCGACAGCGCACGCGGGTACGTGGCGTGGGGAGGTCCGCCTCGTGATGCAAGCATCGACGGAACGGTAGTGCCGGCCGCTGCAGCAGGCTCGCTGATGTTCACGCCCGACATTTGCCTTTCTGCTTTGCTCGCGATGAAAGATAAGTTCGGCGAAAAGATCTGGGGACGATACGGATTCATCGACGCTTTCAATCCGTCAACCGGGTGGGTCGACAGAGACGTGATCGGACTCGATGTGGGAATCACGCTCTTGAGCGCCGAAAACATGAGAAGCGGAAACATCTGGCGCTGGTTCATGAAGAATCCGGAAATTCATCGCGCGATGAAGCTCGCCGGATTTGTAGCCGCCAATTCTCACCATAAACACCGACCAAATCGCTCCAGAGTCCGAGCCTCGATCGCGACCGCGTCGTTACGGTCTCATTGCTGACAATCTGCCCTTCTGCAAGGTATAGTCCGACTGCCAGCTCCTCATTCTGAAGAATGCAAAGAACGGTTATTGAACTAGTGAACCGCTCGGCGCCGGCCAGGCAATCGTTTCGCGCGCCGGGTCGCGTGAATCTGATCGGCGAGCACACGGATTACAATAACGGCTTTGTTATGCCCGTGGCTATTGATCTTCATACGGAAGTAAGCATTCAAGCGCGCGACGATCGCAAGCTGGTCATAAGCTCCGACACCTTCGCTGAGTCGGTTGAATTTGATCTTGACGAAGCAACCCCCACAGCGAGGCATCATTGGAGCGATTACATACGCGGCGTAGCTGTTATGCTCGAGCGAGAGGGCCATCGTCTCCGGGGAGCTGATCTCGAGATTCGCAGCGATGTTCCAATCGGTTCCGGCTTGAGCTCATCGGCTGCTCTCGAGGTGGCGACGGCTTATGCGCTGCTTGAGAGTATCGGGGTCGCGATCGATCCACCTGAGCTTGCCCAGCTCTGTCAGCGAGCCGAAAACGATTTCGTCGGAATGCGTTGCGGAATCATGGACCAATTCATTTCTTGTCTCGGCCGGGCCGGAAATGCGTTGATGCTTGACTGCCGCTCTCTTGAGTATCGGCACTTGCCTTTGCCGGAAGATGTGCGACTCGTAATTTGCAACACGATGATTAACCATGAACTGGCCGCGAGCAAGTACAACGAGCGCCGCGCAGAGTGCGAAGCAGGCGTCAGACACTTTGCTAAATCGAAGCCGAGCGTCCGGGCCCTTCGAGACGTGACCATCGCCGACCTCGAGCGCCAGCGCACTGAGCTGGACGGCACGATTCTCAAACGCTGCCGTCACGTAATCAGCGAAAACGAACGCGTGATCAAAGCAGCAACTGCTCTTGAAGAAAGAAGTCTTATAACGTTCGGTGAGTTAATGGCCGAATCGCATCGCAGCTTGCGAGACGATTACGAAGTTAGCTGTGCGGAACTCGACATGATGGTCGATCTGGCGAATCAAGCCGAAGGAATTTACGGTGCTCGAATGACCGGCGGAGGATTCGGCGGGTGTACGGTGAATATTGTTGCAGCCGACAGCGTTCAGAGGTTCAAGCAAGCGGTTGCGGATGGCTACGAACAGGCGACGGGGATCGCACCCGACATCTTTGTTTGTTCGACGTCGAACGGTGTTTCCTAGCCAGGAGGCACGCCGGTACTCGAGGAGGAAGAAATGAAACGGGCACTTCTGGTTTTTACAACCGCAGCCGCACTGATTGCAGCCGCTGCTGGTAGCAGAGCTCAACAGGATCCGGTGGTTCAGCTTTTGCAGACCCTTGCCGATGCACCGGGGCCGTCCGGCTTCGAAGAAGCGGTGCGAAAGATAATGGTTGAACGCATGAAGCCCTATGCCGACAAGATCAGCTACGACGGGCTGGGCTCCGTGATTGCGATGCATGGCAGCGCCGGTCCTCGCGTAATGGTTGACGCTCACATGGACGAGCTCGGCGGGGTTATAAGACGCATCGCTCCGAACGGGTTCCTGACCATGCAGATGCTCGGGGGATGGCTCGATCAAGCTCTCGTCGACCAGCGCTGGATCATTGTCGGATCTAAAGGCACGGTGCGGGCCGTCACAGGGATTCGTGATGTTCACATAGTGCCTCCTGAAGAAAGAACTCGAGTCTATCCGCGCGAGTCGATCTTCCTCGATGTTGGCGCGAAGACGGAAGCCGAGGTGCGCCAACTCGGAATCGAAGCTGGTGATCCGGTTGTACCCGATGCCCCGTTCTTCGTGATGAATGGCACCGACAACTATGCCGGCAAAGCGTGGGACGATCGTGTCGGCTGCGCTGTCGTCATCGAAACAATGCGCCGGCTTGCGACTGCCTCACATCCTAATCAGATTTTCTACGCCGCAACCGTTCAGGAGGAAATCGGACTTCGTGGTTCGCATACCGCAAGCGACGCGATCAAGCCAGAGCTCGGCATCGCACTTGAAGGCGGCGTGGTGAAGGACGCGCCCGGCACACACCCGGAAGAATCTCAGGTGACGTTGGGTAAAGGTCCCGGTTTGTTTCTCTACGACAGCAGCGCCTTGCCGAATCGGAGACTCGTGGCCTTCGTCAAACAGGTCGCGGAAGAAAAGTCGATTCCGTTACAGTTCGATCTGGTACAGGGCTACGGCGATGATTCCGCGGAGATTCAAAAGAGCAATGGGGGCGTGCCGACGGTCAATTTGGTAGTACCTGCGCGCTACACGCACGCTCACAACGGCGTGATCAACCGCCGTGACTTCGATCAGATGGTTGAATTGATGGTCGCCATTTTGCAGAAACTTGATGCAACTACAGTCGCGAAGATTCGTGACTTCGCGCCGCAGTAGAAAAAGTTTAAACCCAGCGGTGCGACGAACCAGCGCACTTTCGTGCTTAGAGAAGACAAGGGAAATCGAGATGAAAAAAGTGTTATTGCTGCTAATCACCTTCGTTGCGGCTTTCATGATTCAAGCGCGACCGAACACGGCCTCCGTGTCGCTAGCCGAGCGATTGGGATTCAAAGCCACCGACAAGATCCTGATCATCAACGTCGACGATGTAGGCAACAGCCACGCCGCGAACGCCGCGGTGATCGACTCGATGGAGAACGGGCTCGCGACTTCTTCGACGATAATCGTTCCGGGTCCCTGGTTCCCGGAGATCGCAGCTTATGCGAAGTCGCATCCGAAATCCGACTTCGGCGTTCATCTCGCTCACACGAGCGAGTGGAAGACTCTCAAGTGGGGACCGGTCGCAAACAAGAGCGATGTGCCCGGGCTCGTCGATCCGCAAGGCTACTTGTGGCCCGACATCATGAGCGTCTACAAGAACTCGACGCCCGAGCAGGCTTACATCGAGGCTCGCGCGCAGATCAAGAAAGCGCTGGACGCGGGCATCGACGTGACGCACATCGATTCGCATATGGGGACGCTTCAATATAATGAAGCGTACTTTCAGGTTTATCGGCGATTGGCAAAAGAGTTCGATTTACCCTTGAGAATGGGCTCCCAGGAATTGCTCGCGGCGCAGGGGGGCGGCCATCAGCGCGGCCAGTTGGATTCCGACGGAACGATCTATCCTGACTACTTGATTCACGGCGATCGCAAGCCCGGCGAATCCGTCCGTGACTACTGGAAGCGCGAGCTGAACTCACTCAAGCCCGGGGTAACCGAGTTGTACATTCATGCTTCGGTTGCGGGTGAAGAGATCAAGCACATCACCAACACCTGGGAAGATCGCGCCGCCGAATATGAGTTGTTCACGAAGGATCCTGAAATTCGACGCATACTCGAATCGCAGAGCGTGAACAGAATCGGTTACCGCGCCTTGCGTGACCTGCAGCGAAAGTCTCACAAGATGTAAGACTCACACGACCGTTCAAGCTTGCTGATTCGCGCGAGCAATGAAGTTGTGACCCCAGACTGACATTAGCATTTTCAACGAACAAACGTTTCACGCATCACGCTTCACTCTTGAGAATTATCTTCGAGAACAGATCCAAACTAATATTGCGGCCGCTTACTATCGCAGAGACTTTCTGCGCACTTAATCTGAAGTCGCTCAAGGCTGCCAGACTCAATGCGGCCGCACCTTCGATCATCAAGTGCTCGTGACGAGCGGCGCTCGCGATCGCGTCTCTGGTCGCCTCTTCGCTGACAAGAAATACATCGTCGACCAGACTCTGAATGATCGGAAATGTGATTGAGCCTGCTTCGATGTTCCCCGCGCATCCGTCGGCAATAGTTGGCTGCTCTTCGATTTGGACAATATGGCCAGCCTCGAGTGCTGCGGTCATAGTCGGCGAAGTCAACGGTTCGACGCCGTAGATCTTTATCCGCGGATTGAGGGCCTTCGCTGCAATCGCGACCCCGGCAATCAATCCGCCGCCGCCAATCGGAACAACGATCGCTTCCAGGTCTGGCGCCTCTTCAAGCATCTCGAGTGCAATTGTTCCCTGGCCGGCGATCACTTCGGCATCGTTGTAAGGCGAAACAAAAGTCACCCCGCTCTCGCGTTCCATCTCGCGAGCGGCGCGCTCGGCCGCGTCGTAATCTGATCCGAGTTCAACAAGCTTCACTGAGTAGCGCCGAATCGCATGGACCTTTGCGCGCGACGCGGACTGCGGAACTACGATTGTGGCGTCGAGTTTGAGCGCTTCGGCGCAATGAGCTACGGCGAGGCCGTGATTGCCGGCTGAAACTGTCAACACTCCCCGCGAGCATTGGTCTTCGGTGAGCGAGGAGAGCTTAGACATCGCGCCCCGCAGCTTGAATGAGCCCGTGAGTTGAAGACACTCGAGCTTCAAAAATACGTCGCGCTCGAGTTCGTCTGACAACCAACGTGAATACTCGAGTGGTGTGTGACGCGCAATCGACGCTATTCGTTCTCGCGCAAGCCGGACTTCATCGATCGTTACTTGCATTTATGTTCTCTCAAAGACTGCCGCGAAGAAACCATCGCACCCGTGGCGATGAGGAAACGTTCGCACGAAGCCATCAGCCGTGATCAAATCAGCTCTTGCGGCCGGCTCAACCAAACGAAAGCGCGCGTTCTCGTTGAGGAAGTGGCGGACCACCTCTTCGTTTTCTTCGGGTTCGATCGAGCAAGTCGAATACACGAGCCTTCCGCCCGGCGCAAGCCATCGCGATCCTTGTTCCAGTAACGTGAGTTGAAGCTCAGCCAACCGCTCGAGGTCTTTGGAAGCAAGCCGCCACTTTATTTCCGGATTACTGCGCAGCGTGCCCGTTCCCGAACACGGCGCATCAACAAGAACACGATTGAAGCGCGGAGTGCTCGCATCAAAGGGAAGCGCTCGGGTGGCGTCCAACGCAATCGCGTCAATCGAGATGATCCCAAGCCGCTCGCAGCCGGCGCGAAGCGTCGTCAGCCGGTGAGAATGACGATCGCACGCTACGACCCAGGCCTTGTCGTCCGTGAGCGCAGCGATGTGTGTCGATTTGGAGCCCGGCGCGGCACACAGATCGAGAACTCTATCACCGCTTCTTGGCGCAAGAAGAATCGAGACCAACTGCGATGCCTCATCTTGAATGTAGATCAGCCCTGACCTCGCTGATTGATTGACGAACTTCGAAGGTCCGCTGTCGACAACGAATGCGCCTTTCGCAAGCGACGACTCTCGCACGGCAACGCCCTTCGATTCGAGTTCACGAATGACGTCGCCGACACTTCTCGCAATTGTGTTTATTCGAAGAGCGGTGGGCGGCGGAGAATTGTTTGCAAGCGCAAGCTGCTTTGCCTCTTCGACGCCAAGCATTGCCTGCCAACGCTCGATCAACCACGGCGGATGTGAAAACTCAACGGCCTCGCGCTGAATTCGATCGACAATATCGGCTCCGGCCACGTCATCAAGTTGCGACGCGGCCCTTCTCAAAACCGCGTTGACCAATCCTGCCGCGCTCGACATTCGCGCCCGCTTGATCACGTTCACAGATTCGTTCACCGCCGCCGAAGCAGGAATGCGAGTCAGATGGCGAAGCTGAAAAAGACCCATGCGCAGCGCAACCGCTACCGCCAGGTCGAGTTGATCAACCGAGCGGCCAGAATAGAGCTCGATAAAATAATCAAGCGACGCTCGCCGGCGAAGCACACCCAGTACGATTTCTTGAATGAGTGCGCGGTCCTCGCGCGATAGAGTTTCCGGGAGCGCGGCAATTAGCGAAGATGCGTAGGCAGATTCCGCTTCGACTCGCAGCAGGATATCAAAGGCCCAGCGTCGCGCAGGACTCGATGATGATTTGGGTTTCTTCGGATTCATCGGCCGCGGGTCGATTCCATCCGTCGAGCGCGACGGCGATATCAGGCGTCCGGGATGAACTCATCATCGCACTGCCGCCGCCGCTCTGAAGCAAGGAAGTCGTAGTAGCCGCAGCGAAGGCTGTCCGGGTATCGACGACACACAGCGGGCCGCGCTTCATAGATGCCGCAGCGTCGCGTCTCAGCGTCGAGAAACTGACAGACCTTTTTGAAAATATGATCTTTCTTATGGCGAAGCACGCGGCCTACGGAAGAATTCTTGGTATATCTTTCCTCGGCTTGCTTGTATGAGACACCGAAGTGGCGGGCGATTCTCAAAACGTCGCGCTTGCTAACCTCGATTTTATCATAGCTGCAGCAATATGCGGGACACTTCGAGCAATTGAACATCACTCGCAGCGATCGAGACTTTTTCTTGGAATTACCATTGCTTGTGACTTCCATTCAGTTCCTTGATCTGGCTATGAAGAAAAACGGGCACTCAGAACGGCCCCGCCGCCTTTAAGACTTAATCCAATTCCATCGGGAAAATTATCAAACGATCGCACTTTGTGTGCGCAGCACTTAGCTTATTCAATTTGTGCCGCGGAAACCTGCGTGCGCGTGCGATTTGTTCTCGCGGGTGAGCGGCTATGCAATGCAGCTACTCGGTCCAATCCTCTTCTTCTTCTTCGACGGCTACGTCCAGTTCGATTGGATCAAGACCAACCACCTCCAATTGAGTGCCGCAGTCAGAGCATTCGACAGTGTCGCCCTTGTCGGTGTCTTCATCCACCTGGACTTCAGCATCACATTCGGGGCACGTCCCTCTTGGCATCGTGTCAGCCCTCCATCATCTTCCTTACGATTGAGTTTGATAATGCGCGTCGACCAAAAATATCTAAACTGAAACGGACGGCATTTGCAAGAAGTTATGACTTGCAGCCGTGAACGCTTGATCGTCTCCTCTGAGTCATCGAACCTTCTCATTCACGGCGAGCCAGCTTTTGTTTCGCAAGCTCAAGCCGCTCGCGTGCAAGCCTGGCTTCATCGCCGTCGGGGAAGCGTCGCACTACCTCGCGATACGCCTTTCCATCGTAAACATACTCTGAGGTTGTTTCGTTGAAATCGAAGACCACGCGAAGCTTGCTGTACCGATCCAGACCGACATCGCTCATGAAATAATCTCGCGAGCTCGCGTTTGCGTTTTCTTCGCCCGCATCACCTACTCTTTTTCGCGCCCTCTGGCTCAATGTTTGAGCAGCCCGCTCAGCCTCGTTGCCCATTGCCAGAAACGCTTTTGGAAGAAGCCGCGATTGAGGGAACCGTTCTATCAGAATGCGACACAGCGAGATTCGATCGATTCCATCAGCGCCGTTTTCAATGAGCTTCATTATTCGCTGATCTTCACCGGCCCGTCCCTGGACTGCAAGCGCCGCTTCGTGAATCCACCCACGCGTGCGCCTGGTGACCGCGATGCGGCAAAACCTCGGTTGGTCTGCCTTCGGTTTAGTCGTCGCGACGATGTAGACAGTGTGACCAAGCCGCAGGCGGCGGATGACTTCCGCTTGCAAGCCCGGCTCGCGTCTCAGCGCCGACAGGCGATCATCAATCACAAAAGCCTTTGAATAGAGCGCTCGCTTCTGCGGCGCCTGGCTGACAGGATTTTCGGAGTCGGCGGACGCAGGTTTCGATTGTCCTTGTCCCGCAGGCTGAACTACGAGCAACAGCAATAACAAACCTGCCGCTGCGATGCTTCGAATTCGAGTGATGTGTGTCATAACCGTCCCCCTCGCGGCGTAGTGTTGCATACAAGGTCATTGATGGCAAAGCGAAGATCGCTCGCGTCGGTGCGGAAAACACCTCGCCCTCACCTCTTAATGACGAAAACCCGAGATGAAACCTCTCTCGAGAAACACAGAGGGAGAGGTTTCGCGGGCAACGGTTCATATCGTCTTTTGCCCTACGATGTGTGCGATCAAAAGTGGACTTCGCAGAAGGCGGGCTCTTGACATCACCCACTGACTCGCGTAGTCGAGTCTGGTTCTCATTAACACCCCACGTTTAGTGGGGTGCTGGGCGCCTACGGGAATCTCGAACCGTTTCGACGGTTTATTCGACCGACCCAAAAACTGTTGAAACAGTTGTGACCAATCGAAGCCCACTCCAACACCTCAATGAATTGATGTGTTAATGAGAAGGACAGGGGTTAATCCAGAACGAAGTCCCACTTTTAATCACACCCCGCTACGATCACAGCCAACTCGCTATCTTGATAAGGCTGACGGTCGTCCCTATACTTCCGCTTTGGCTATAACGATTAGGATTTTGTTAGAACAGGAACACGGATGAAGCTGATCAATTTTCTTTTTCTCGGACTTTTCTTTTTCGCTCCTCCTGCGGCGGCGCTCGCAGAGACGCCGTCGATACAAGGAAAAATAGTAGAAGTTCGCGGCTACGTGATGCACGGCCTCACCGTTCGCGCTCGCAACAATTCCACCGGCACTGAATACGAAACTATTTCAGATGAGAAGGGCTCATTTACCTTTTCCGGACTTGAACCGGGACGTTACTCATTGGCCTCGGAGTGCGAAGGACTGGATCGTATTCTCGGCTCGGCTGTGGTCGAAGCATCAAAAACAACACAAGTCGAAGTGCTCGCGCTTCCGTTGGCAGAGACGGGCAACACCTCGATCGACAAGTTCGTAGCTTCATCGGCGACGCAGGGCGGGCGTTATCCCGCCGGCAACATCAGCTATCTCAATGTCAACGATGCGCTCGATCTGTATTTCATGTGGGTTTACTTTTTGATTCTCGGACTGCTGTCGGTCTACGGAGTCTACCGCTATCGTCTGATCTATTTATTCCTGCGTTATCAAAAGCACCGCCCGCAACCGAAATCGAGATTTGCCATTGACCGTCTTCCGCGAATCACCGTTCAGTTGCCTCTCTTCAACGAGATGTATGTTGCCGAACGGCTCATCGACGCGGTGGTCAAGCTCGATTATCCACATGAGTTGCTCGAGATTCAGGTGCTCGATGATTCAACTGACGACACTCAAACGATCGCCGCTGCTGCAGTGAAGAAGTACCGCGATCGGGGCGTCGACATTACGCATCGTCATCGCGAAGACCGCGTAGGCTACAAGGCGGGCGCGCTCGAAGCCGGGCTCAAGAGCGCGTCGGGCGAGTTGATCCTGATCTTCGACGCGGACTTCGTTCCTCGCCGTGACTGCATTCGACGAATGCTCGACTACTTCACCGACGAGCGAGTGGGCATGGTGCAGATGCGATGGAGCCACATCAATGCTGAGTACTCATTGTTGACTCGCGTGCAGGGAATCATGCTCGACGGGCATTTCGTGATCGAGCAGGTTGCGCGCAATCGCTGCGGCGGCTTCTTCAACTTCAACGGCACTGCCGGAATGTGGCGCCGCGAAGCAATCGAATGGTCGGGCGGCTGGCAGCACGACACGCTCGCCGAAGACACGGACCTTTCATACCGCGCTCAATTGATGGGATGGCATTTTGTTTATCTTGCCGACGACGACGTGCCCGCCGAGCTCCCGGTTGAGATAAACGCCTTCAAGTCCCAGCAACGGCGATGGGCGAAAGGCGTAGTTCAAGTCGGCATGAAATTGTTTCGCCGAATGTGGAGCGATCCCCGTCTGCCGTTGCGAGTGAAGCTCGAACAGTTCTTCCGGCTCACGGGGAACCTGGCTGCTCCGCTTGTGATTGTCCTTGCGTTGATCAATTTGCCGATACTGATCGTGCGCTACAATCAGGGTCTTTTTCATCTGTTCGCTCTCGACGTTCCGATCCTTACGTTCTCGACCGTTTCAGTAATTGTCTACTACCTGGTGACGCAACGATATCTTCACCCAAAGACCTGGAAGCAATCGATCAAATACATTCCTTTCGTGATGAGCATGGGAATCGCGCTGACCTTTTCCAACGCGCGCGCAGTTCTCGAAGCGCTGCTGGGAGTGAAAACCCCGTTCGTCCGAACTCCAAAGTACAAGATCGAGAATACTGCGGACACGAGTTGGGTCAAGAAAACCTACGTGAGGCGACGGATATCATTGCCGTGGCTCGAGCTGCTTTTTGCGGGCTACTTTGTATTTACGATCTGGTATGCGATCGACAGCAGGATCTTCGGCACGCTGCCTTTTCTGATGATTTATTTGTGCGGTTACGCGTATGCCGCGGCGATGTCGATAGCTCAAGCGAGAATGAACCTCCGCCGAAAGTGATTTGGCGGGATGGCGATTGCAACTTCGCGACGGCTAGTCAGAGTTTCTCGGCGTTTCTCTACCCCAAAATAAAACGCGCGCGCTCGGTTCGAAGCATCTCGTATGGACTCATGCATTTGATCCCGAGCCCGATGCAAGCATCAGGAATCTTTATCTTCTTGGTCGAGGTCGAAGCTACCTCGTGCGTTACGGCCGTGTGTCCGTACGCTAGCGAATAAGCGACCTAATCCGCCACGAGAAGAAAAGTGTTGACCGCTGACGGTTCGTAGCTTTGACCAGCAGCCCATGCGCTCACGGTACTCAACGCCGGAAGCAGATTAGCGTCAGGTTTCAGAAAGAAGCCATCTCCGCGCTCCGTTGCCCAATCTGAAAGCTCATCTGCTATCGCCTGGATCTCGTCGCCTACCTTCTCAATGCTGAATACTTGCTTCGTTGCATTCGCTTGAATCAGCCAGTCCCAGAATGCCGGACAAAAATCCAGCCCGTAGTGAAGATTCTTTGCTTGAATGAACACATTGGCGTCGAGCAGGTAAGGCATTTTACGCCATCACTCCCAGGCTGCGGCCCAACTTCTTAAAGGTCTCGAGCTTTGCAAAGCCAAGCATGCGAAATGCATCGCGGTGCAGCGTCTGGCCCTCAAGCGTGCTTATCACGAGGGCCCGCGCGAACCGTTTGCTGACACGTGCTGCTTGAGTCAGGTAAAAGTTGCCTCCGCTCTTTTTTGAAATCGCCAGAATGCGCTTCCACTCCGTTTCATACTCACGCCAGAACTCATCGCGGGTTAGCCCACCTGCATCGTGAATTCGTCGCACGATAACCAGCGTGCTGACTTTGAACCGCCTTGCCAGGCGATCAAGCGATGCTCTCAGATTCAAACTGCGGTCATACTCTTGTTCCAGAACCGCGAGCGGAACGAGGAGCTCCGCGGCGACACTATTGCACCATCGTTCGACTCGATGTTCAGGAACTACAGACGCCTGCGCATCGGATACTGCCGATTTGCCGAGCCAAATATGCGCGAGTTCGTGAGCGAGTGTGAACATCTGAGCGGCCTTTGTATCGGCTCCATTAATGAACACCAGCGGCGCGTGAGTATCGGAAAGCGCGAAGCCCCGAAACTCTTCAGGATCGAGACGGCGAGTATTGTTGTTGAGCACCACGCCGCTGCACATAACCATGATTCCCGCTTCATCTGCCTGACTGATGAAGAGCCGTAGAGCGTCACTCCACGTTGGAATTCTGCGGCGCTGTTCGAGATCAAATCCAAGAGCATGCCGCATGATTCCCGCAGTAGTCTCGACGTTACTCAAGCTCGCAGATCCAACGAACGAGAGTGGCGACGCTCGCTCGGATCGAGCAAAGTCGCGATACCATTCTTGGCGTTGCTGACAGACATAAATCATGTCGAGCAAGTCTGGGCTTGGACGCGAGATTGCTTTGTTTCCGATGGTGCGGAAATCAGGTATGGGAATCTCCTCGACAGGCGGCTCTTGAAGAAATAAAAAACCGATTCGGGCGGCCCCTTTCAGCGTAGCTCTCGGCCAGCACTATGTGAAGTTTTGTGCGATCGTATTCGGGCACATCCGTAAGCAAAAAAGCCTCGATCTTGTCGGCTTGCCGAACGATTTGATCCGAGCTCTCAACACTCCATCGCAGAATGCGCTCCGTCTCAAGATCTGTTAATAAACTTTCAAGTTCTGTATCAAAGGATGAGTGCGGTATTGCCCGCGCAGCCTCAAGCTCGCCAACGATCCATTTGCCAAAACGTTGACTTGCTAATCCGACCCTGAAGCCCGGTGCAAGGGCTTCTGCCTCGAAAAAATGGTTAAATTGGAAGTCTATGAGTGCTTGGATCGTGTTCGCCAGCGGTCGGCGGAAATCCTTGAGTTTGTCCGCGGAGCGGCTAAACTTGGTTCTATACAGTTCGTAAGGAAGCGAGGAATCCGCCGCATGCTCCTTTGCCAACACTCCATAGAAGTATTCGCAAATTCCATCCAAATAGTCAGCCGCGCTCGCAAAAGTTTGGCCGGAATCAATAAAATCTTCCACTGATCGCATATCAAGCCGACGGTGCCGAGCTACATTCAAGAAGGACCGCTCCACCCCTATGACGTCAGCTTCATCAGCGACGCGAACCAGGAGATCAAAGCTTGCCGACACACGTCCGTTTGACAACTCAATCTTCACAGATCCGTTTCCGAGTTTTGATAAGTTCAATCCAAGTTGCTGCGGAGGTACTTCATCGCCGTTTAGTACGGCCTTCTCGCACTTCAGAGTTTCTATGTCAGCTGGTCCGAATCTCCGAGAGATTATCAGGGGCGAACTGCCGACCTCAAGGCCACGTACCAATAGCACTGGCCTGCTGAACGGGTGAGTTTCAAACCGATGCGAACGTAAATCATCAGCGTTGGGGAACTCTTCGCCGCAATGTTGACAAGCGAAAATCGGAGGCGGAGGCGGATAGCCATCGCCGAGGCCTACCGGTTCATGAAACTCCATATAACCTGTGTGCCAAAATCCCATTGGTCCTCCCTCATGTCAATGTCTGAATAGACTCAGCATACTCCAACTCCCGGAGCACCTCGCTGGGGAGCTGTTCTTTTGTCTGAGCATGTGATTTCAACAAGAGTAGCTGTTGATGTTTCGTTCGATCCAGAGAATCAAAAACCGTGGCGTCTGTCTTGAGCCCAATTAGTATCCTTATCTTCTCGGTCTGTTCGAGCGCGGGATAAAGCTTATGAAACCCGCTGATCATGAAATATCCCACCAGACAATCGAGGAAGCGGGTTTTGTCTCCCAGCAACGCGTTGAAGCGATCCAAAAGCGACTTGCTCGGTTCGTTAGTAAGAAATGTTAAGTCGGATGACATGTCCGCAAAGACTATTACCTGTGGCGTGTTGATTCAAGTTGATACGGCGCTCCGCAAACAACGACACGGCGAGCAACTAAACTTTATCGGCGGGAATTGAATAAGTCACCGTCGCGTGAGCGACCGGTTCAGCGTTACCTTCTGAATACATCGTCACTTCACCGACTGCAAATCGCTTGCCCAGCTTCAGGATCTTACATTCGCCGATCACATCAGCTTGAGCCGGTTTGCGAAGAAAGTTTATGTTCAGATTCGTCGTCACCGCGAGCGCTACCGGGCCGATCATCCCAAGCACCGCCATATACATCGCCATATCGGCGAGCGTCATAAGCGAAGCTCCCGATATCGTGCCGCCCGGCCGCAAGTGTTTCTCGTGATACCGAAGCCGTACCTGCGCGAACATTTCTTCAACTCGTTCGACTGTCATTGCGCGATTGTCAATGTAAGGAAAGTGTTCGGAAAGAAACTGCTCGAGTTCTTCGACTGACATTTTCGGCATTGTTTTATACCAGAGCTCCGAGTTCCAGTTTCGGGTTCAGAGCTCGCGTTCAACCTCGGCCTGTCAAACACGACCCTGAAGACTCAACTCTAAACAACCGTGTTCGCGCTCCCGGTTTCGCGTTATCATAAAACACTCGGGCAAGATGAAGAAGCTCTCAACGCCGAGAGGCAAAGTACGCGAGGCGCGCAAAGAAGAAGCTGCTCATGCTGAGACGATATTCAACACTGTGGATGCTCGTTCTGACGGTATGGATGTTGATCGGGCTTTCATTCACGCTGAACTACTATTTCTTCGCGGCGCATTACGTTGCGATCTTTCGGGATCCGCCGACTCTCGGGCAGATGCTGGTGTGGGAGCTTCCTTACTGGTTGCTGTGGGCGGGGCTCGCGCCGGTTGTGTTTTTGTTCACACGCCGGTTTCCGATCGATCGCGAGCGCTGGTTTAGAAACTCGCTGCTTCACATAGCCGCGTGCGTAGCGCTGACGATCGCTCATCGCGCGATCTATCTGATCATCGGCTGGCTTCTCCACGTCGCGGCTTATCAGAAGCTGACTACGATACCGGATTTATATTCATCGGACATCCTGTTCAATCTGCCGACTGGTTTTATGAGCTACGGGACGATCTTTTTGATCAGCTATGTGATCGACTATTACCGCCGTCATCAGGAAGAGGAATTGAAGATCTCCCGGTTGAAGGCTGAACTTGCCGAGGCGCAGTTGCAGGTGACCGAGGCCCAGCTTCAGGCGTTGAAGATGCAGCTTCACCCTCACTTCCTGTTCAACACACTCAACTCCATCTCGGCGCTGCTCGATGAAGACGCCGAAGCTGCGGACCAGATGCTTGCGAGGCTTGGCGATTTTCTGCGGATGACTCTTCAGAACTCCGGTGCGCAGCAGGTGACTCTTCAGGAGGAGCTCGAGTTCCTGAGGTGTTATCTGGAAATCGAGCACGTTCGGTTTCACGATCGGCTGACGGTGAATATGCAGATCGAACCTGAGACGCTTGAAGCGCGAGTTCCAAACCTGATCCTGCAGCCGATCGTCGAGAACGCGATCAGGCATGGCATCGTCTCGCGAATCGCTCCCGGACAAATAGAAATCAGTGCGAGGCTGATCGACCACACACTTCAAATGCGAGTGAAGGACAACGGACCCGGGTTGGGTTCGATCGACGGCGGCCGGGCGGTCGTCAAAGAAGGGCTCGGGCTGGCAAACACTCGCGCGCGGCTTACGCGAATGTACGGAGCGGCTCACCGGTTTGAGATGGGGGACGCTTCCGAAGGCGGGCTGCAGGTCACCTTGACGATTCCGTTTGAAGGCTCGGTCGCCGCTCGCCAACTGGAGGAGCCGGCGATCGCATGACCATGGCAAAGACAATACGCGCTGTGATAGTAGACGACGAGCCGCTTGCGCGCCGGCGGATCAGGCGCATGCTCTCGCACGACGCGGAGGTTGACGTGATCGGCGACTGCGGCAACGGCAAAGACGCTATCGCAACGATCAAGAATCTAAATCCGAATCTTTTGTTCCTCGACGTGCAGATGCCGGAGGTCGACGGCTTCGACGTGCTCGAATCGATAGACCCAACGCAGTTGCCGTTTGTAATTTTTATAACTGCTTACGATCAGTACGCGCTTCGAGCGTTTGAGGTGTCTGCAGTCGACTATCTCGTGAAGCCTTTCGATCGCGCTCGGTTTGAGAAAGCTCTTGCGCGCGCCAAGTCTCGCCTTGCGACTGAGCGGGCCGGGGACTTCAGTCAACAGACTCTCGCGCTGCTGGAAGAGCTCAAGGCGCGAACGAATCACGTCGAACGGCTGGTGATCAAAGCGGGCGGCCGCGCATTCTTTTTGAAGACCGAAGAGATCGACTGGATCGAGGCGGAAGGCAAGTACGTTCGGCTTCACGTCGGGAAAGAGTCTTACCTGCTTCGCGAAGCGATTGGCAGCATGGAAGCTCAGCTCGATCCGAAGAAGTTTCCCCGTATTCATCGCTCGTCGATCGTGAACATCGACCGGGTGCGCGAGCTTCAGCCGTGGTTCCACAACGAGTATCGAGTGATTCTCAAGGACGGCACCGAATTGATGTTGAGCCGTAGTTGCCGGAAGAGGCTTGGTGAGCTCCTGGGCACCGTACTGTAGTACGTTCCCCGGACCTAAGAATTCGTCTCTTTCCCAAAATTGTTAGAGCAGTTCATTCCTTGCTGAAACCCATTTACTCCGCGACATACCTCTTAGTGACATTGTGATTCTCGTCCTTTGATATCCCGCCTATAGTCGTTTCAACTCAGAGCCGGCAATCAACGCGGAGGTGTAACTATGCGCAGTCAGCTTCTGGCGAAGAAACCGCTAAAGTTGTTGCTTGATGAAATGGCGGGCGAGCACCGTTTGCTTCGCGTGCTCGGTCCGGTTCAACTCACGAGCCTCGGCGTAGGCGCAATCATCGGAGCCGGGATCTTCGTCGCAACCGGCAAGGCAGCTCACGGTGTCGCGGGTCCGGCGCTGATGCTGTCATACGTAGTAGCCGGAAGCGCCTGTGTCTTCGCCGCGCTGTGCTATGCCGAGTTTGCTTCGATGGTGCCCGTTGCCGGCTCGGCTTACACGTATGCTTACACAACGCTCGGTGAATTATTCGCGTGGATCATCGGTTGGGACCTTGTGCTCGAATACGCGGTGAGCGCGGCAACCGTCACTCACGGAGCTTCGGCCTACTTTCAGGATTTGATCGGAATCTTCGGACTCAAGTTACCCGCGTCGCTGAGTCGCGCGCCTTTTGACTTCGATGCGGCATCGGGAAAATGGTATGCAACGGGAACCCTGCTCGATTCCCCCGCGCTCATCGTGACTGCGCTCGTGACGGTGATCTTAGTGATCGGAATCAAAGAGAGCGCAAGCTTCAACGCGGCGATGGTGATTTTGAAGCTGGCGATAGTTCTGTTGGTCATCGGTCTGGGAGTGTTTTATATCAACCCCAGCAACTGGCATCCGTTTTCTCCGTACGGGCTGACCGGCGTCAGCTTCTTCGGCAAGACACTGCTTGGCCAGACCGATGCCGGTGGTCAACCGGTGGGGATGCTGGCGGGCGGCGCGATAATCTTCTTTGCGTACATCGGCTTTGATTCGGTGTCGACGCATGCCGAAGAAGCTCGCAATCCGCAGCGCGACGTGCCGATAGGCATAATCACCTCGCTGGTTCTCTGCACCGTGCTCTATATCGCAGTCACCGGCGTGCTTACCGGAATGGTTCCTTACAGCAAGCTCGACATCAACGCGCCGGTTGCCGATGCGTTCAAGCAGAAGGGTCTCACCTGGGCCCAGCTCTTGATTTCGCTGGGAGCGGTCGCCGGAATCACTTCGGTAGTTCTCGTTACGATGTTGAGCCAGGCTCGAATACTGCTGGCGATGGCGCGCGACGGGCTGCTCCCGGCGAAGTTCTTCGCCGCAGTTCACGAGCGCTTTCATACGCCTTGGAAGTCGACGATCGTGACCGGGATCTTCGTTGGAACGACCGCCGCCCTTCTGCCGATAGATGTGTTGTTGACTCTGGTCAACATTGGAACGTTGCTGGCATTTGTGATCGTCTGCGCCGCGGTGCTTATCATGCGGCGAACGCATCCCAACGCTGCGAGGCCCTTTCGCGCGCCGCTGGTTCCGCTTGTGCCCATACTTGGAATCGCGATTTGTTTGCTGCTGATGTTTTCGCTGCCGGCTGAAAATTGGTTGCGACTGCTGGTATGGCTTCTTATCGGATTTGCGATTTATTTCGGCTACGGTAGAAAGCACAGCGTGATGGCTCGGCGTCTTGCCCAAGAGATAAAGGAGCACGGAGTCTCGCCTGCCGGAGCTGCCGTTACTCGGACCGAGGAGCTTTAGAGTTTGCTCTCCGCCTGGTCAGCGAAATGTCGCCGAAGCTGTAGCTATGTTAGTATCTCGACAGCCGAACAAACATGGCCGGGCAGAGGGCGACAGTGCCTCAACGAAACTATCGCGATCCCGTTCACAACATTATTTCGCTCGATGAATCCAAGCCGGAAGACCGGCTGATCGTAGACTTGATCGACTCAGCGGAGTTTCAACGGCTGCGTCGCATCAAGCAGCTCGGGCTTGCCCTGTACACTTATCAGGGCGCGGAGCATAGCCGCTTCACGCACTCGCTTGGCGTTATGCACGTGATGACGCGCGCGCTGGCTTTGCTCGGCTCACATCATCCGGTCACTGAGGAGTCGCGAGTGGTAGGCCGCGCCGGGGCCTTGCTTCACGACCTTGGACACGGGCCTCTTTCGCATGTCGTCGAGAAGGTCTTCAGGTTTCATCACGAAGACTGGACGCGACGCATAGTTCTCGATCCTGCGACTGAGGTAAATCAAATTCTTCGAGATTTCGACAACGAGCTTCCAGAAAAGCTCGCGTCGCTTTATCAACACAATTACTCACCCGCATTCGTTTCGCAGTTGGTCTCATCGCAGCTCGATTGCGATCGGATGGATTATCTGCTTCGCGATAGCTTGATGACGGGCGCGAAGTACGGAATGTATGACCTCGAATGGGTGCTTCATGCGTTGAGACTGGACGAAGCCGGTTACCGGATATTCGTCGAAGCGAAGGGGCTATTCGCGGTCGAGGAGTATCTACAGGCACGTTACTACATGTTCCGTCAGGTTTATTTCCATCGAACGTTGCGATCCGCCGAGGCCGTGCTCATATCGGCGTTGAATCGCGCGCGCTTTCTGATCGCTGCGGGCAAGTTACGATTCAGCTTGCCGGGATCTCCTTTCGAAAAGATGTTGCTTGGCGAAGAAGCCAGTACCGCTGAGTATCTTCAACTCGATGACACCGATCTTGCATTTAGGATCAAGGAGTGGTCGCGCGCGGATGACGAGATCCTTGCGGACCTGTCCGGGCGACTGCTCCATCGAAGGTTGTTCAAAGCGATCGATCTTGGTTCAACTGTGTCGGAGCGGTTCTGGTCGGAAGCCGCCGCGTTGGTGAGCCAAGCGGGCTTTGACCCTGACTACTACTTGATAACTGATCGAGCCGCAGACATTCCGTATTACGGAGATTACTCACCCGCAGACGACCCAAGAAACTTAATCTACCTTGAAACCGGAAGCGTGCCTGCCACTCGCGAGATCAGCGAGGTCTCCGAAGTGGTGCGAGGGATGCACGCATATAGAATCGATCGAGTTTGCGTTCCATCCGAAGTTGCTGGCGAAATCCTGACCCTCATAAATGAGCATGCCGGCATTAAACAGATTGCCGGCTAGTTCTTTTGAGTTAATGGAAGCTTGAGCGCCTGGTTCGATTTCGCTCGTTCGCCACCTCGAAGGTGACTCCCACAGTATAAACCAGATTTCCGCCGGATCAATTCCCTGCTCAGGTAACAGCGTGGATGAGTTGATGCGATCGGGATCAGTTGTTGGATGACGCAAAGGACTGTTGATATCGTGCGAGTGTTTCGCGAAAGTGTTCCGCATCGGATCGAGCGACCTTAAACTTCTGAGAGCCTTTTTGAAACTGGATTGTCATTTCATCTTTGGCTATTCCGACGGAAACGCCGGCGATTGTGTATGAATAAGTGTGTTCAGTCCCGTCGTAGCGCACTCCGGTTGAATTGATTGTCAGATTCCCATTGCACGAGCCGCCGAGCAGCCCTCCGTGAAGATGTCTGACGTGAATCGTCAAAGGAGTTGGCTCTGCTGCCTTCTCGCGCTGTCTTCGCTCGATGCGATCGATTTTGTCTTCCAGAGCCGGGATTGTGTAAAGGGCGCTTCCACCCAATTGCCGGGCCTCCTTGTATCGCTCGACCGCAGTCGTTGTGTCGCCTTTTGTTTGCGCGATTTCGCCCAACGCCGCGATTGAAGAGTTGTACTGATCGCCCGCGGAACTGGACACTTTGCGAAAGTAAGAAGCGGCCTGCTCCAGTTGACCAAGCTTCTGATATGAACGCGCCAAAGCAAAAACAACCTCCGAGGTTCCGCGGCCCCCTATCAAGGCCGACTCGAGGTCGGTAATCGCGTCTTGCCAGTTCTCCTGACTGTACTCCTGCAATCCTCGAATACGTCTCGCATTAGGATCGCCGGCCTTTAGGACCTCGCGAGTGCGCGTAGCCTGCAGTTCGCGAGCGCGAGTGCGAATCTGCTTGTCCTCCGGAAACAATTGAGCGGCCTGTTCGAGCTGTTTGATCGCGGAGTCAACATCGCCGCGCGTGTAAGCTTGCTCACTCGTCGACGTGAGTGATTCTTTCACCTGATTACGAATCTGCCGAGCCTTATCGTTCTGACGATCAATCGCAAGCGCCTGTTTCGAAAAGTAGTAAGCGCTTGCTCGAGCGGGTTCTATCAGGTGGCCATTCTGAAGCGCTTCATCAGCCTTGCGAACCAGGTCTCGAAGTTCCTCGCCCCGTCTCGCAGCAAGCTGAGTCTCCAATTTTGCGGCCGCCGTTCGCGCTTCTTCATCAGAGGAGAAGAATTCAAGCAGGAAATTGTAGACTTCCTGGGCCTGGGCCGGATCACCTCGCGCGATTGCGGTTTGAGCTGCCTGATGTGCTGCTTTGCGCACGCGTTCATGCATGTCGCTGGCAAAAGAATTGTTGGGGTCCAGTCTCTGGATCAGGTCGGCATAATTGATCGCGCTTCCTTCGTACACGAGGCCATAGTTCCCTTGCGCGAACGCTTCTTCGGCCTGTTGTTGGAACTGCTTGATCAATTCTTCGGCCGGCATGTTTCCAGTTTCGGAAGGCAGAACCGGTTTGAGCTTGAATTCGACCGGTCCGGATTCTGCCACTGTCAATGATTGTTCGATGGGCTCGAAGCCTTCCTTGGTGATGGTCAACTGATAAGTGCCAATTCTCAGTTGCTCGAGCTTCACCGGCGAGTGCCCATAATCCTTCGAGTCAAGTTTTATCTCGGCACCCGAAGGAACGGTGAGGATAACCAATTGGTCGACTGTGGATGGCTTCTTAGTGACCAGGTAGACTCCCGCGATCGTCAGTCCGGTCAGCAGAAGCGCTGAAACACCTGCCAGCAACCACCAGCGTTTGCCGCCGTGTTTCGTTCCGCGCTCTTCGTTTTCTGTCTCGTCGCCACACGGTAGATGATTTCCGTCGTGAGGTAGTGATGCGGATTCTGGAGAATGTGGATCAGACGATGAGGAAGGTTCAACGGCGTGCGCTACGCCGCCTTGATCGGCAGAACCGGTTCCATCTCGAACACCGTAGCCGTCTGTCGTGCGTTGCTCGGGATAGCTGTCGCTTAACATCTTATGCTCGCAAAAATTGGCACGGAACAAATACTGCGATCACCCGCCCGACACTCAGGTTTTGGTAACTGATCTATAGTTAGCCGGATTTCGCGTGTGCCTTTAAAACCTGTCCTCAAGAATACAATATCGGCTTCACCCCGGCAAGAATCTATCTTGCCGCTTAGAGATGACCGCCGCTGAGATGCGAATCGGCCAATCTTTAATTCTCACTGAGCGAGTCGTTGAACTTGTACCCAACTCCCCACACGGTCAGAATATATTTGGGTTTCTTTGGATTGTCCTCGATCTTCGTTCTTAGTCGATTCACGTGAGGATCTATATTACGTTTGTATCCTTCGTAAGCGGTCTCCCAAATGGCGCTTAGAAGGTCCTGCCGCGTGTAAACGTGACCTGGGGCAGAGGCAAGCAACTTCAGAATATTAAACTCGATAGGTGTGAGAGCAACTTCCCTGCCGTCCACTTTGACCTCGTGTCTGGTGAAGTTGATTTCCACGTCACCGAGTCGCACGAGCGCTTTAGATGGCGGTTGTGTTTTGGCTGCCGACCTCTTTCGTAACGCCTCAACGCGAAGTTCAAGCTCGCGAGGATTGAATGGCTTTGCCAGATAATCATCGACCCCAACGGAGTACCCGGCCTCTTTATCCACTATGCTCGCCTTCTCTGTGAGCATGATTATAGGGGTCGTTAGGCCTTTCTCCCTCAGAAGCTGACACAGCTTCACGCCGTCGATTCCGGGCATCACAACGTCGAGAATGATTACATCAACGGGCGTCGAAAGCGCGCGATCCAGTCCCTGTATTCCGTCGACGGCCTGAATTACTTCGTAACCTTTGCCCGACAGGTAATCCGCAACTGTGGCGCGGATAGATTTGTTGTCATCAACAATCAGGATTCTCTTGCCCGGAATTCGCGACATATCACCGAAAGAGTTCTCGACATCGTGCGATCAAAGCAGTCGCATTGGCATTATCACATACTTGTAGTTTGATTGTTCGTCCCCGGCCGGTCGCATCAACGCCGGGCTTTGCTCATCCTTAAATTCAAACAACACTTCATCGGTTCCGACCACACCGAGGAAATCGAGCAGGTATTGCGCATTGAACCCAATGCTCAGACTTTCTCCGGTGTAATCGATCGGAATTACTTCTCTGGCCTCGCCTACATCAGCGCTTTGTGAGGTAATGCTCAGCTGGTTTCCGGCAAGGTCGACCTTGACTCCGTGGCTGCGCTCATCCGCCATCAGGGCAGCGCGTCTGATCGCTTGCGTAACCTTATCCACATTCAGCGTTACTGATTTGTCGTTGTTCTTGGGTAACACAAGCTCATAATTAGGAAATTGTCCCGCCAGCATTCTGGAGGTTAATTTACGATTTTGTATTTCAAAGTACAGATGGTTTTCATCTCGCGAGAGTTCCAGGTTGTCGTCCGACCCGGCCGTTAGCTTGCCCAGCTCAATAAGCGCTTTCTTGGGAACGATGACCTTCAGCGCCTCATCCGAAGATTGTTCGATCTCGCTTGCAGCCAACGCCAGTCGATGCCCATCGGTAGCTACCATTTGAAGCTTTCCATCGGACAAGATCAAAAGCGATCCGTTTAGGGCGTATCGAGATTCCTCTTGTGTGATCGCAAAGACGGTTCGGTTGATCAAACCATTTACCACGTTTGATGGTATAACGACTCCGCCCTTCTCTGATTTGGGCGTCGAGGGGAAATGCTCTTTTGCCTGGCCGACGATTCGAAACTGCGATGAGGCGCAAACGATTTTCACCCAATCATTGTCTTCTTTGGTGAAGCTTATTTCTGCGTCGGGCAAATTCCTGACTATGTCGAAGAGTTTTCTCGCCTGGAGTACAACGGAACCTGTCCCCGAGAGTTCAGCCGGACACTCGGTTTGAAGCGACACATCCAAATCCGTTGCTACAAACGATATCTTTGAATCTGCCGTTTCAATCAGCACATTGGAGAGTATCGGGATGGTGCTTTTCTTCTCGACGATGCCCTGAAGAAGATTCAGTTCTTTCAACAACGAGCTCTTACTAACGCTGAATTGCATATCGCACCTCTCTGCGTGATCGCGACTGGATTACTAGTTCTATCAACATAAAAACAGTATCTATCTTTCTAGCTTTAGTAGTAGGGCTTGTGGAAAAGTGGATGCCTTCGTCTTATTTCACACGACGAAAAGAACCAAACGGACTCCCGATGATGTGGAAAGACCTGTTGAAACTGCCTAAGAAATGGTTTTCGCCTGTGTGAAAGTCGGGGCATCTTTAACCGTTGAAGTATGTCCACATCTAATAGCACACCGATTCCTGTGGAAAACCCTTATAACTCACTTTAAATCAGCAATTAAGTTGTTAATCGTCTTGTGGAAATCGTCATGTTCCCGGTAAAGCTTGGCGATCTTGTTGACGCTATGCAGGACCGTCGTATGGTGTTTTCCGCCGAACTCCCGACCGATCTCCGGCAGACTTAGCCGGGTCAAAGTCTTGCAGAGGTACATGGCAATCTGACGAGGCACGGCAACGTTTCTGGAATTGTTTTTCGATTTGAGATCAGCCACCTTCATACGATAATGAGCCGCAACTGTCTTTTGAATGAGATCTGCCGAAACGCCGCTCGATTCTTCAGCGATAATAGTCTTTAGAACTTCGTGGGCGAGATCGATGTCCATCGGCAGACCCGTCAGCGACGCATATGCGGTGAGTCGAACGAGGGAGCCTTCGAGTTCTCTGATGTTCGACTTGATCTTACTCGCTATAAAGAGGGCGACACCGTCCGGAAGATTTATTCTTTCCAACTCCGCCTTGCGTTTCAGGATTGCCACCTTGGTCTCGAGATCTGGTGGTTGTATATCGGCGATCAAACCCCACTCAAATCTGGAGTGTAACCGCTCTTCAAGAGTGGGGATCTCCTTTGGCGGACAGTCGCTCGATATAACGATTTGTTTCTGGGCGTCATACAGCGCGTTGAAGGTATGAAAGAACTCCTCCTGTGTGCGCTCCTTGCCGGCAAGAAACTGAATGTCATCCATCAACAGAACATCTATATTTCGATACTTGTCTCTGAACTGAAGAGTCTTGTCGAACCTGATTGCATTGATAAGCTCATTCATGAATCGTTCAGACGATAAGTAGGTGAGTCGAAGATCACGGTTTCGTTGTTTTATAGCATGTCCAATGGCGTGCATAAGGTGAGTCTTACCTAATCCAACCCCTCCATAAACGTACAGAGGGTTGTATGTCTTTGATGGCATATCCACGACGGCAAGTGACGCGGCGTGAGCAAACTGATTGCACGAACCCACAACAAACTTATCAAACGTGTATTTTGGATTGAGCGTAAGCTCTAAGGGTTCGGTCTCCATGGCTCGAGCAACGCCGCTCGCGAAACCACCTTCATCTCGACTGGTCGATCTGGTGTCGTATGAAGCACTGCCAGACGGCTGCGGCGGGCGATGATCAGATCTCTGCTCCTGCGTGATCGTGAACTTTAATTGATACGACTCGAGATTCAATTCGTGAAGCGCTTCTTCTATGACATCGAAATAGTTGTTGCTGATCCAATCGCGAAATACATCAGTGGGGACACTGAGATAGATAGCCGACCCGTCGATGGTCGCGGACGAAATTGGCTTGAACCACATATCGAAACTCTGCCCGTTCACTCGGGTGGAAATGGCATCCATGATTGACGATAGGAGATCGGCGGGCATCGATTTGACTCTGACGTGATTCTGCGCTCAAAAACCAAAGTTCGCGCGAAGGCGCAAGACTACCACAGCGGACATCAGGACTCAACAGCAAAGCAGTTGTAATAGAAACCACAAAAATTCTGTAGTGCGGGAGGTTTTATCGCGATCGCTGGGCTAGCGACAATTCGAGGGAGGTGCGCTCCAATTCGATGGCGGCGCGCGCGATATCAGCATCCGGGTCAATGAGGGCGCGCTGTAAGGACTGCTCTGCGCCTTCCTTCGCCCGGAGGGCTTGCGCCAGATCGATATCTTCGGGGCGGCTGGCTCTATTTGCTAATACCGTTACACGGTCGGTACTTATCTCGACAAGACCGTCGCTAATAGCCATCTCTCCGGTTTCGGCTCCGATATGGTAAGTCAACAGACCTGCTGGCTTCAGCAGCGATACGAGAGGAGTGTGGCCGGGAAGGATACCCAACTCACCATCAAGTCCAGGAACTTCGACGCGATCGACCTCAGCTTCAAATATCTTTCGCTCTGGAGTCACCACGTCCAGATGTATGCGCTCAGCCATCTTTCCCCCTCCTTCTATAAGGACGGTTACATTGTGCGGCCACGTTCAACTGCCTCTTCAATCCCACCTACCATAAAGAAAGCCTGCTCGGGAAGATCATCATGCTTGCCGGAGATGAGTTCCTTGAATCCGCGGACCGTATCCTCGAGAGCGACAAACTTGCCTTTCAAGCCAGTGAACTGCTCGGCCACGTGGAACGGCTGCGACAGGAATCGCTGTATCTTTCGCGCGCGCGCGACCGTTAGCTTGTCCTCTTCAGACAACTCGTCAATACCCAGAATTGCGATGATGTCCTGAAGATCTTTGTAACGCTGTAAGATTCGCTTAATCTCCTGAGCGACATGGTAATGTTCGTCACCGACAATTCTCGGGTCCAGAATTCTCGATGTCGACGCCAGCGGGTCGACCGCCGGGTAAATCCCCAACTCAGCGATCTGTCGTGATAGAGCGGTGACGGCGTCAAGATGAGCAAAAGTCGTCGCCGGGGCAGGGTCGGTATAATCATCAGCCGGAACGTATATCGCTTGAACCGAGGTTATGGATCCGCGCTTTGTAGAGGTGATCCTTTCCTGCAGTTCACCCATCTCTGTTGCGAGCGTTGGCTGGTATCCGACTGCGGAGGGCATGCGCCCCAGGAGCGCGGATACCTCTGAGCCCGCCTGAGTGAATCGGAAAATATTGTCGATGAACAGCAAAACATCGGTCCCAGCTTCGTCGCGAAAGTACTCAGCCACGGTCAGCGCGGTTAGAGCCACCCTGAGACGAGCTCCCGGGGGTTCGGTCATCTGGCCGTATACCAGGGCTGCCTTCGATTTGGGAATGGCCGTCATGTCCACGTGAGCAAGATCGAACTCGCCGGTCTTTTCCATGTGCTCATAGAACGAATCTCCAAAGTTAATCACCTTAGACTCAACCATTTCACGGATGAGATCATTCCCTTCGCGAGTTCGTTCGCCAACACCGCCAAAGACGGAGTAGCCCCCGTGCTTAATGGCGACGTTGTTTATGAGCTCCATAATGAGCACTGTCTTGCCGACGCCGGCGCCTCCGAAGAGTCCTATCTTACCGCCACGCAGAAAGGGCTCGAGGAGATCAATGACCTTGATCCCGGTTACGAACATCTCCAGCTCTGTTGATTGATCTTGAAAAGGCGGGGCGTGTCGATGGATCGGATAGCGTTTCTCCGAGTCGACAGGTCCCAGCTTGTCTACGGGTTGGCCTATGACGTTCAAGACGCGACCGAGAGTCGACGGTCCGACTGGAACTGTCATCGGTCCACTTGTGTCCAGAGCTTTCATACCTCGAATCAAGCCTTCAGTGGGCTCCATTGCAACACAACGGCACCGCCCCTCCCCCAAATGTTGCTGGACCTCCACCGTTATATTGATCGGTTCTGGAACCTCGAAACCGTCGCTCACGATATTTAGGGCCTGATAGATCGGTGGCAGATCTACTTCTTCGAACTCAACGTCCACTACGGGCCCTATTACCTGCAATACCTTCCCCTCTTTCCTCATTGGATCCCTCTCTAGGCGGAGCTACAAAGACACAACCGTCGGATTTCTGATAAAAGCCAAACAAAATAACACACGCTCCCAGCCTTTGCCTACCACTTTGTTCCATTTCAAGAAATATAATAACCATCATCCTTGCTCGGCGCTACAGAGCGTACCTGCGGGACAAGCAACGAATCGAATGTTTCACGTGAAACATTTGGCAGTGAATGTGATTTCGTTTTGAAGAACACAGTTTTATGGTATCGTACCCGTCGATGGCCCGAATAATAGCCATTGCAAACCAAAAAGGCGGGGTTGGAAAGACTACCACGACAATCAACCTCGGGGCGACTCTAGCCGTCGCCGACATGAAGGTCCTGATTGTGGACTCGGATCCCCAAGGCAATAGTACCAGCGGTTTAGGACAGCGCGGCAAGTTCAGGAAAAGTCTCTACCACGGACTAATAATGAACGAATCTTTCGAGGCTTTGACGGTCGATACGGAGCTTCCGAATCTCAAATTGCTCCCCTCAGAAAAGACGCTGGTTGCCGCGGAAATAGAACTCGTTGATGTCCCGGAAAGAGAGTTCCGCCTTAAATCCATATTAGCTCCTGTAGCTGAGCAATACGACTATGTTTTGATTGATTGCCCTCCCAGCCTGGGTTTGTTGACGCTCAACGCACTCGCCGCCGCCGACTCCGTACTCGTACCAATTCAGTGCGAGTATTTCGCACTAGAGGGTGTTTCGGAACTGTGGGATACTCTCGTGAGGGTGCGAAGAACTGTAAATGCGTCGCTCGCAATAGAGGGGTTTCTATTAACAATGTTTGACGAGCGAACCAATCTCTCTTCCCAGGTAATGTCCGATCTGAGAGGGTTTCTCGGGTCGCAGGTATTCACCACAGTAATTCCCAGAAACGTGAGACTGGCGGAAGCCCCAAGCCATGGCAAGCCAATCATTCTATACGACATCAGATCAAAAGGTGCCGAAAGTTATGTGAGGCTCGCAAAGGAGGTGATCAATAATGTCAAGAAAGGCGCTGGGCAGGGGGCTTGATGCCCTCTTCTCTCAGAGTTCGAATGCCGAGCAGGATCTGATGGATTTAGACATCGATCGCTTGGACCCGTCGGATGTCCAGCCTAGAAGCGTCTTCAAGCAGCAGAAGCTTGATGAACTCGCTCAATCGATTCGTCACACTGGAATCATTCAACCCCTGGTTGTTAGACGACAGGCCGATCGCTTTCAGATAATCGCTGGCGAGCGACGATGGCGTGCTGCACAGATTGCCGGATTGCACCGTGTACCGTGTGTAGTGAAGGAAATAGCCGATGAGGAAGTGCTGGAGCTGTCCTTGATCGAGAATATTCAGCGTGAAGAGCTCAACCCGATCGAGGAAGCGAAAGCCTTTAGAAACCTGTTGGAGGGTCGACAACTAACGCAGGATGAAGTGGCTCGACGGGTCGGAAGGGATCGAACTTCAATTACGAACGCGCTGCGCCTTTTGAGGCTACCCGAGGAGATTCAAAGGTTGGTGGAGGAAAACGAGCTTTCGATGGGTCATGCCAGGTCCCTACTAGCAATCGACTCCGCGGAGCATCAAGTAAAATTGGCGGGAGAAATTACGAGCAAGGCACTATCTGTCAGAGAAACCGAGCGACTGGTGAAAAGGACTGGCACCTCCGCCGCTCATAAAAAAGGGAAGAACAGTAGCCGACCAGCCGACTCGGCGAATATTCTCGCGGCCGAGTCTAAGCTCAGCAAAAGACTCGGCGCCCCAGTCAAAATAAGATCGAACGCAGCCGGAGGCGTCATTGAAATCAAGTTTTCGTCGAACGAAGATCTCTCAAGACTGTTTGACGCGTTATTGCAAACAGCATCAATTGGCGCATAAGTGAGGAATCTTACAAACTATCTTTGAGTCTTTTATCCAGATAATTTCCCCGTCCGCTTTTCCGACGGCGGCTTTTACTGTATAAATATTTGCCTCAGAACTTTCGCCGCCGCCACAGCGTATTGGCGTGAGTTCTCGAACTCTAACACCCTTATCAGGAGAATCTAAAAATGCGGTCACGAAATCTTATGACCTTGCTCATTGCGATAACGCTATCGGCGGTCGCATCGGCATCCACAGTTAACAGATCGAAAAGCCCGTCTTCTCAAAACAAAGATGCGCTGTCGGGAAAATACGAAGGCGTTGCCAAAAGCGAGCAGATCGGAGACATTCCGTTGACGGTCGAGATCAAGAACGAGGCAGGCAAACTCTCCGGCAAGATCGATACTCCGCAAGGCCCTGCAGCAATCACAGGCGGAACTTTCGACGGTGGGAAAATAGTGATGAAATTTGATGCCGGAGGCAATGAGGGAACAGTAACGGCGATGCTTGACGGCGATAAGATAACTGGCAAGTGGGAACTTGGCGGTCAAGGAGGCAGCTTGGAGCTTAAGCGCGCAACGATGGCGGCTTCTGCTCCGGCCGCGACCACGACAACAGCGACTCCCGTCGCAGGAGATCCGTTAAGCGGAGAATGGGACGCATCGGCTGACGCGCAGGGTACGTCCATCCCATTTACCCTGAAGCTGAAGCTCGAAGGCGATAAGGTTAGTGGTTCTTCTGAATCCGCTCAAGGCACAGTCGCGCTCAGCAAGGGCACCTGGACGGCTAACAAGCTTAGTTTCTCGCTTGATACTCCCAACGGCTCGATCGGAATGACGGCGATGCTAAAGGATGGCAAGCTGGTGGGCGACTTCGATTTCGCGGGACAGATGACTGGCAAGTGGGAAGCGAGCAAGAAGAAGTAAGAGCGTTAAAGGTTTAAAGCAGACTGAGCGAGCGCTTGCTCGCTCAGTCTGCAAGTCACGTTCAATAACGCGCGCTCTCATAAACAGGCTGCCCACCGACGACTGTCATCACACATCGAGTCTTAAGAATTGCGGACTCGGTAATTTTCATTATATCTGCCGACAGGATCGTCAGGTCGGCTAGCTTCCCTGTTTCGATCGTGCCTTTTATGTCTTCCTCGAACGCCGCATATGCCAGCCAAATTGTAAACATCTTTAAAGCTTGTTCACGCGAGAGCGCTTGCTCGGGATGCCAACCCTCGCCTGAATAGCCCCTCTGATCTTTTCGAGCGACCGCGGCATAGAATTCAATCATCGGCTCGCCCCGCTCAACCGGCGCATCCGAACCCCCGGGCACGATTGAGCCTGACTTGATGAAGCTTTGCCAGGCATATGCGCCTTCAAGGCGTTTGAGACCCAAACGGCTGGTCGCGAAATGCAAATCGCTGATCGCGTGCGAGGGCTGCATCGAAGGAATAACGCCGAGTCTAGTGAAGCGCGGAATGTCAGCGGGATTGACGATCTGTGCGTGCTCGACGCGCCAGCGTGGCTCGCGGACTTTCCGCTGCTCCGGCGGGACCGCGTTAAAAGCTTTTTCGTAAAGATCGAGGATAGTCCTGTTGCCACGATCTCCGATGGCATGAGTCTCAACTTGGATTCCCTGACGAAGCGCGTCAATGAACATCGGAAGAAGCATTTCTTCCTTTGTGGTGAAAAACCCCGAAGTGTTGGGTGCATCCGAGTAGGGTTCGAGCAAGGCAGCGCCGCGCGACCCGAGCGCCCCGTCCATATACGCTTTTATTCCACGTACCGTGAGGTGATTATCGAATGCACCGATAATAGGACCCTCGCGCAGCAGTCTTTGCGCATCGGGTCCCGGGCCGCTGACCGCATCATAGATCCGCAGCTTGATCTTTCCTTCGTCTAGCAACCTTTTGATCAAGTCGATTTCGCCATAGCTATTGCCAGGTATCTGCACCTCGCACCATCCAAGCTCGAGACTCCTTTTGACACCGAGCAGTAAAGCCTGCTCCCGGTCTACTTTTCCTTCGCGCGGAATGTTCCGGGCGACTCTACCTTGAGCGCTGTCGATGAGCATTCCCGTCGGCTCGCCGGTTTTTGCGTCCTTCAGAAACTCTCCCCCAAACGGGTTCGGCGTGTCTCTGTTGATGCCCGCGAACTTGAGCGCCGCGCTGTTCGCGATGGAAGCGTGGCCGTCGGCGCGAGTGAGAAAAATCGGATTGTTTGGAGCGAACTTGTCGAGGTCCCAACGAGTTGGAAATACGGGCGGCTTCCAGAACGTCTCAATCCAACCGCGGCCAGTGACCCACTCGCCGGGCTTTGCTCGATCAACTTGCTCTTTTACTTTCGCAAGAAAGTCCTCGAGCGTCATCGTGCCTTCGAGATTGAGCGTCATCTCGCGCTCGCCGACTCCCATCAGGTGATAGTGCGAGTCGGTGAGGCCCGGGACAACAGTGTTGCCCCGAAGATCGATCACTCGCGTATCCTTACCCTGGTAAGCCGCTACGTCCTTGTTCGAGCCCACGAAGATTATCTTTCCTGCTTTGACGGCGATCGCTTCAGCATGTGGCTGGCGATCATTCGCGGTGTAAATGTTTCCGTTCTTGAAAACAACATCCGCCGGCTCCATCTTCGCTTGCACCCAGGGCAGAATGAGGAGTAACACAAAAAGGACTATGAGAGTCTTTCGCATGAAATCACCTGTTCAGAGAATAGTTATTGAGTCAACGGTGACCACTTTTTCACAGCGACCACTCCGCGTCAAGCACGATGTCCCCTGTGCTGGAAAACTACTCGAGACAACTTGAAATGAAACTACCCGGCTTCGTCGGACCATCATCAGAAGGTATAATGTCGAACCGTCCCTTTAACACGTGCGTTGCTGGCGCAATCGAAGGTGAAGAAAAAGAGAGACCGAAGCGGGTCGAGCTCGCAATGAAGCGCGTGAAGGGCGAATGAACCGTTCGCTTGACTCTCGTGACAATTCCAAAGATGCCTCGTACAAGCACCACAGTCACCGTCGGCAAGCGCAAAATAGAACTCTCAAATCTCAAGAAGGTTCTTTTTCCGGAAGACGGAATCGTCAAAGCGGAGCTGATCGAGTATTACCTCAAAATCGCGCCAACCGTGCTTCGTCACATCAAGGGCCGGCCGCTCACACTCGTACGTTGGCCGGACGGCATCGACCATCAGACATTCTTTCAAAAGAATCGACCCGAGTGGGCGCCGTCGTGGCTTGATCACGTAGTGCTGGGCAGCAAGGAAGACAAAGTCGACTACGTGATGGCGACAGAAGAGGCTTCGCTGGGTTGGCTCGCCAATCTTGCGTGCATCGAGCTTCATCAGATGCACTGCCGCTCGCCGCACTTCGACAAGCCTGACTACATTGTTTGGGACATCGACCCGCCCGAGAAGTTTCCATTCAAAAATGTAATCGAACTCGCATTTGAAATTCGTGAATTCGTCGAGAAGTTCGGCTATCACCCATTCGTGAAGACAACCGGCGGCAAGGGCGTCCACGTCGTTGCGCCAATCGAGCCGAAATGGGCCTTTGAAGTGGCGCGCGAAGCCGCTACTTCGATCGCGAAAGCATTCATCGAGAAGCACAGCAGCACGACCACGCTTCTGATCAAGAAGGATCAGAGAAAAGGAAAGGTGTTGATCGATATTTATCGCAACAGCACTTATCAAACAATCGTGTCGCCTTACAGCGTTCGTGGACGTGCGCGCGCTCCCGTGTCGATGCCTCTCACCTGGGAACGGCTCCGGTCAGTTGAAGATCCCACTGAGTTCAATCTTCAAACCGCCGCAGATATCCTTCTCGATGAAGGCGACCCGTGGGAAGCAATCGGCGCGTATGCGGTGAAGCTGCATACTCAGCAACCGGCGCCAAAAAAGACATCGCAAGCGAAGTCAGACAAGAAAAAGGAGGATCCACTTGCTGATTACGCTCGCAAGCGCGAGTTCACCAGGACTCCCGAACCAGGCCCCGTCGTTAAGGCCGGCGAAGGCAATGCGTTTGTAGTTCATCGCCATCACGCGACGCGCCTTCATTACGATTTGCGAATTGAGCGCGGTGGGACTTTGAACTGCTGGGCCGTTCCCAAAGGACTTCCGCCGCGGCCGGGCATAAAGCGCATGGCCGTTCAAACAGAAGATCATCCGCTCAAGTATCTTGATTTTGAAGGCACGATTCCAAAGGGCGAATACGGCGGAGGCGATATGTGGATCTTCGCGCGAGGCAGGTACGAAATCACAAAAGAGAAGAAAGACGGTTTCTATTTTCGCCTTCAGAGCCGCGAGTGGAACGATGAATATCGAATGATCCACACCAAAGAAAAAGATTGGTTGTGCGAGCGAGTGGCCGCGCCGCAAATCGATTGGCTTCGCGCGCCGATCGAGCCAATGCTTGCACAAACTCGCAATGATCCGTTCGACTCGCCCGATTTTCTTTACGAAGTCAAGTGGGACGGAATTCGAGCGATGGTGTCACTGGATGAAGGGGCGATCACGATAAGAAGCCGCGCGCAACGAGACATAAGCGGTCAGTTTCCTGAGCTCCAGATTCCAGAACAGGCCTTTCGAGCGGCGTGCGGCTTGTTTGACGTCGAGATCGTTTGCCTGAACGGTCAGGGCCAGCCGGTGTTCGAAGATGTGCTTCACCGCTTGCAGCATCGAAGCGAGGCGGCGATCGCTCGCGCTCGCGCAAACCACCCGGCGGTCTGTTACGTTTTTGATTGCTTGTACCTGGACGGGCGGCCGATCACAAACGAACCGCTCGAACGGCGTCGCGCGTGGATGAAAGACTCGATCAAGCTTCCGAATCCAGCTTATCGCCCGAGTGAAACGATCGATGACGGGACGGCCCTTTTCGAAGCAGCCGCCGCTCACGGGCTCGAAGGTATAATGGCGAAAGAGCGCATCAGTGTCTACTTGCCGGGCAAGCGAACTTCGCACTGGTTCAAAATAAAAACGCGACGCACGATCGACTGCGTCATCATCGGCTACACGAAAGGCAAGGGCGAACGGGAATCGACATTCGGCGCGCTTCAGTTGGGATTGTACAAAGGCAAGCAACTCGTGTACGTCGGCAAAGTTGGCACCGGCTACAACGATCGTACCGCAAAAACAATTCTCTCGGCGCTTAAAGAAGTGAACCGTGGTCCGCGTCCGGTCAAAGAAAAACCGATCGATGATGCGCAGACTGTTTGGCTTGAACCGAAGCTCGTGTGTGAAGTGCAGTACTCATCAAGAGTCAGCACCGGGAACTTGCGCGAGCCTGTGTTCGTGAGAATGCGCCCCGATAAACTGCCTGAGGATTGCATCGATGAATAGTTCGAAGTCAAAAGTCCGATGTCCGAAGTCCCAACCAAACTCGCAACTTCGGACTTCGCCCTTCAGACTTCGCACTTCGGACTTACCGAATGCTGAACCTCCCCGACTGACCGAACACATCAAGCGCCGCGGAGTTCGCGACACGCACAATAACGGCGTCCGATTGAGGTCTTTTTGCCTTGACTCGAAATGAACCTGACGACGAATCGAGGCTCGTGGCGAGCGACTCCCACGTAGCTCCACCGTCCCGCGACATGCTGATATCTACCTTGCTCAACGAAGAACTCGCGATCCAGGTGATGTCATACTTCTCACCCCTCTGCCATTGATCTCCGGCACTCGGCGAAATCACGGTCAAAGCAGCAACCGGCGGGGGAGGTGGCGGAGGCGGAGGTGTCGAAACCGGGAGCGCATATGAATACAGGGAGCTATCTATCGATCCGACAAATACGTGATCGCGTGAAACGGAAACGCCTCCGAACATCCCTCCTCGTTTGGCGCTGGTCCAAAGAATGAATCCGGTCAACGCGTCGTAAGCTCGCAGAATTCCGTCGCCGCCTCCAATCAGCACAACGCCTCCCGAGATAGCGGCCGCTCCCAGGACCTGAGCCGGCTGCGCAGCCTGCCAGACGATTCGCCCGTCGCGTTGATCGAGCGCCACGAACTTGCCGGCGCTGCTTTGAACTGAGGCTCCCATAAAAAGCATTCCGTAAGCGGCAGCCGGCGTGCAGATCGTGCCGCTCGTCGATGACCCGTCGGTGATTAGAGAGTCCCAGAGCAATTCTCCGGTCGCTCGGTTCAACGCGTAGCAGTGGCCGTCTTTCGAACCGGCGGCAAGCGCGGGCGTCGAGCCGATGTCGAAGAGAACCGGCGACGCGCCGAAATCGAGGTTCTCCACGTCTCTGTCTCTAGCTGCGTTCTTCCACGACCAGACCAGCGCTCCAGTGTCGGCATTGAGCGCGATGAAGGAGTCTCCGTATGTATCATTACCCTGACAGAAGTTGCCCGATGTCGCATAAATCATTCGCCGGCTCTCATCGATCGCGAATGAGGACCAGACTCCGGCGCCAGTGCTTCCCTCGGGCGCAGTGTAGAAGTTCCACAAGATCTGGCCGTTTGTTGCGTCAAGGCAGACAACTCTTCCCCTCACGCATGGATGATCGCAGTGAGAAGCGAGCCCGACATAAATCTTCCCGTTATTGACAAGCGGCGAGGACCACAGGTGAAACCCCTTCGAATAGTCTTCAAGCCGCGTGCGCCATATCAGATTGCCGGTCGCCGCATCAAGCGCATACAAAGTACAACCTGCTGATCCGAAATAGAGCTTGCCGTCGGCAAGCGCGGCCGTTCCATCGATGCCGTAGGTGAAGCCGCAGTTGTCAAACGAAACGTCCGAGGTGAAACTCCAAATCTGACTCCCGTCGCGCTCGCGAAGCGCGTACATCTTCGCGTCCCACGAGCCGACATAAACAGTTCCGTCAACAATCAGCGGGGTGCCGGTGACCCAGCCGCCAGTCGGAAAGCTCCAGGCCTGATCGAGCGTAGCGACATCGGAGACGTTTAAGAGTGAGTTGCTTGAATAACCCGTGTGCGCGTTGTCGTGTTGATAAGCCGACCAGTTTGCGGATGTGCTTACGGCCAATGCTCCGATCACTGCGTTGTTGATTTTCCCGCCGACAGTTAGAAAAGCGGCGTCCGCAAAGAGCGGATAAGCAGGCGTCTTTGAGCTCGTGTAAAAAAGCAGATCGTTCTTGTAATACCTGACTATGTTCGCCTGTACGGCTATTCGGAACACATCGCCGGTTCGATATGTGGTTTCGGTGCCGTAAGCGTTGTTTTCGCGAACCTCGGCAGCGCCAAGCTCTGTGAGTTTGATCGCAAAATCGATTTCAGAAAAGGCTGTCCCGATCGCTGAGCGGGTCAGACCGCAGAACAGCACCTTATTAGAGTCGCCGGCCGTGAATTCGAAGTACGCATCGCCGGAAGCGACAACCTGCTGCGACCGCGCTCCGGCGTCGGAAGAGTCTGAACGGCCCGCGGTCTTCTGCAAGCTGTTGCCTGTCACGGTGCAGTTGGTCGCGTTAATCCAGACGACGTTCTGCGGAACGGCACTCTGTCCGGTTGACCTCGGCGCGAGGATTCCTGAAGTGATTAGTAGCGCGATGAACAAATATTGTGTGAGCCTGGTTGGCATAAGGGGCTTCATTCCTGCGAACTTTTTTGGCCGTCTCACCTCCGAAGGTGGAAACGCCACTTGAAATCAGGATGCGAGCCGAACGCTCGCAAACTGACACTCAAACTATATTTCGAATGCTGGCTGAGTTCCCCGGCCACCGGCCCCCGATTGAGTGCTCGAAAACAACTCCCGTTCTGCGGCTCACCATCCTATAATCTGAATTAGAGACCTCATGGCGAGGCGATTTGATGAGCGAAGGGCGGGTTGAAAACGAAACAAAGGTTCCGCTGAAAGCTGACGCTACATACGGCGAGCGGTTGCCGAATTGGTTGCGGTTTGCGGCTTATGCCGTGCTGGGCACGGCCGGATCACTAACGATCGCGCTCGGCGCCGCGAGTTATCCGCTGGCGGGCCTGCTGATTCGCCCCCGGCTTAAGCGGCTGACTCAGCTTAAGAGCCCGCACCTCAGATCGCTGCTTCAACGCAGCGACATTCCTTTCGAAGATGTCACGATTCACTCATTCGACGGCACTCGGTTGTACGGCTGGTGGATGGCCGCCGCCCGGCGCGCTCCCACTGTCGTCGTTCTCCACGGAGTCAAGAAGAATCGAACCGATGTGTTGAGGGCCGCGCTTGTGTTGAGACGCGCGGGCTTCAATATTTTGATGTTCGACGGACGAGCGCACGGCGACAGCGAAGGCCGGTATGTGACTTACGGATTCTACGAGCGACGCGACGTTGAGTCGGCGATTCAATGGCTTGTCAAAGAAAAGCGGATCAACCGCAATCGAGTCGGGTTGATGGGGGAATCAATGGGCGCGGCCATCGCTTTGCAAGTGGTGGCGCACAATGATTGGATTCGAGCGGTGTGGGCGGACAGCCCGTTCGCTTCGCTTCGCCGGGTGAGCGAAGAATTTCTAAGGCGCGTCACTAAGCTTCCGGATGCGGTATTGAATCCGGTCTTGTGGACTTCGATCCAGGTCGCGAACTACCGGGGCAAGTTTGATGTCGAATCAGTTGATCCGCTTTCGCTTGCATCACGGATCAAGTGTCCGGTTTATCTGATTCATGGCACGGCCGATCAGTTGATCCCCCCCCAACATTCGCAGAACATCTACGAGGCGCTTTGCGGCGAAAGGGAGCTTTGGGTCGTCGAAGGTGCTCGTCACGCGCGTTCAATTCGCCATTCGAAGCAGGAATACAGCGAGCGATTGATACGGTTCTTCAAAGAAAAATTAAACGCGTAAGGACGAAGGCCAAGAGCAAAGAGCTAAGGGCTCGGAGCAAAGACCGAAGCGAAAAGGAAATCTCTTTGCCCTTTAGCTCTTAGCCCTTAGCTCTTAGCCCTTAGCTCTTTGCTCTTTGCTCTTTGCCCTGCTATTTGACACTTTCGCGAGGCCTCTGGTAATTTCGAGTTTTGTCATTGATGCTATTTTCTTCCTGAGTAGCTCAACGGTAGAGCATCCGGCTGTTAACCGGAGGGTTGTAGGTTCGAATCCTACCTCAGGAGCCACTTTCTGCAAGAGAACGACGGCCACCGAAAACGGTGGCCGTTCTGCGTTGATCGCAAAGCAGATGCGGCGGAATCGATCAGATATTTCCTGTCAGTCTAGTACTCAGTCATATTCAAGGTGACGAACCTTGTATGGGCGTCCCTCCGTGAGCGCCCGTCATTGCAGGTCCACTTTTCATTGCCGGAGAGGGGCGCCCACGGAGCGACGCCCATACAGGTGTTCAAATTAGTGTGACTAACTGCTAGTCTTGCATTCGTGTTCTTACGATGGAGCATCGTGACACTTCTTGATGTCAGCCAGCGATGAGACAAGACGGTTGAATTGCTACTTATGATTCTTTCGCAATTGGACGATCAGATACCAAACGATAGCGACGTTGACAACTAACAAAAGTATTCGAGTAACTGTGATGCGCTTCTCGATTTCGTAGAGTTCCAGCGGGATCAGCGAGCAGGTAGTTATGATTGTGAAGTACTCGGCCCATCGCTTTTTCAGCCAGAGACCGACGCCTTCAGTAAGCAGCAACGCAGAGTAGAAGAAGGAACCGATACTCAGCTCCTCGAGTTTGCGATCAGTCATCAAACCCAGCTTTGTGATCAAGCCGTGAAAGAGCCGATTATCAGGATCGACTCTGATGGCGGTTATCCAATCGGTCGCAAGCTCGGAGAGGTCTCGATGCAGCAGCTTGATTGCGCCGATGCCGACGGCGAACAGAAGCAGGCCTTTGGTAAGCTTGAATACTGCAATAGCCCTGAGACCCTTGCCGTCTGACTCGTGCGTAGCCTGCTTTCGATTCTTTGCCGTATCGAGTTGGCCGGCGCTTTGGTCAGATCTAAAATCCTTTGGCAGTCGCGCTATGAATTTGGCGGCGCGGCTCAGGGACTCGCCGAGTTGAAACGGAAACCTTGGAAATTCATTGAAGGAGCCGCCTACGTAGACCGTAGCCTCGATCGGGTTGGGCCATCGGCGTCGAAGATCAGCAATCAGCCCGCCTGGGTGATGGAGGTAAGCCGCCATCGGGGCGCGATGTGTCACCGGCGGTTGGTTTGCGGCATAAGGAGTCTCCCACTGCTTCAGCACGCTGGAAATCAACCAACTGGGAAGGTGCTTCGCTCTGTGAGCGATCGGTGTGTCTTCAACTTCTGCGCCGAGTAATTGGTGAGCAAGTCCTATGCAGCACGCGACCCAATCGCGCGTATGTCGTGAGCGGCCCAAACAAAGATCCCAGTCGAAGTCTGCCGGTCGCGACTCGATCGCCACTGCAATGTCGCACAACCACAAAGGGCGCCAGGCTCCGTGTCGCAGAAAATGCAAAGACAGGATGCGAAGATGGTCCTCAGCGCACGGCACGCGCACTTCCACATCTCCAAGCTTTAACATCTGAGATCGCTCGCACAATTCGTCAACGGTCAGACCGTCCAGTCTGTGGAACCGGTCGTGTAGATCGACGACGAATTTCTGACCTTCAGGACTCTCGCAGACTTTGACTGCCGCGGAGTACTCAGATGGCCGCACGCAGAGATCGACGTCGCCGTAAGGGCGCAGCGCCGTGTCTGAGTAGAGTCGCGCGATCGCCCATCCTTTCATCAAGACCGGATCGACGCCAGCCGAGCGAAGCAGCGTGATGAGTTTGCTGATGTCGTCTTCAAAGACCGAGGCATGAAGTGCGTGCAAGCGATATGCTTCGTGAAGCTCAAGGGCTGAAGAAGTCTCGCGCAAATGCGAATCGCGGATACGCGCCCATGCGAGAGCTCCAGCGCCGGACCCTAGCAGAAGAGGAGTGATGGTTGCGAGCTCGCCTTCAGTAATTGGGAGGGGCGGAGCGTCCGGGCGCCATGAATGGTAAAGCAGGCTTGCGACCAGTTCACCTGAAGAGCTTAAGCGGCCCATAAGGCGAGGCGCCTTGGCATCACTCTGCGGGCAGAGTCCTGACCTAAGGAGCGCATGTTGGACCCCCGTTCGGGCAATTCGGACACCCGGGGATAGTACAGTTTATTGGCAACGTGCAGGCTTGAGTGCAACTTGCTGCCGCAAACACAGTAGGCGCAAGAACGGAAACAACAAGCGGTATAGAAGCCGCCAACCCAATCCTCTGGATGAGTTCGCGTCGTGATACTCGACTCATATCAGGCGGTCGCTTTACCCGTTCCTCGATCAGGTGATCTCTAGCGAACTGATCAAGCGCGTACCAGATTACTTGGTCGTCAACCGGCGCTGTCGACTGATCACGAAGCAAATTGCCCATCCTCGAAACCGTCGTCTGCCCGTCGCAAAGTTTCCAAATCAAAGCCGCCGTTTCATTCAGACAATGAGCCTTGTTCCGGTCGCGGTCATACACCAGCAATTCGCCTGATAGCTCGCGCACCACCAGCCCATCCTTCCTCGCACACGGAGTAAGCTCGTCATTTTTGGCAGTCATTTGATGTACTCCTGATCGAGTCCGCGAGGGCTATTGCGGGATCAATGAACGTTCGAGTTGTACTACTTCGTTATCCTTCTTGTCAACGCTTTATTCGGTTACAAAGTTAACGGGTAAGAATAAAGTCGACCACATGTTTCGCTTCGCCGCGCACGCCCTTCAAGATAGTCGCATTCGGAATAGCTCGCCGCAGAGTCTCCAGCACCTTCTCGGGCTGTCGTTGAATCGATACCGCGTTCAGGATCAGCTCGAGGGCGCCTTCTGCCGCTGAAAGCGTCTTCGGACGCCAACGCGCGCCAGGCCTATAGCTCGTCGCGATGACAAGCCCAACCGGCAGGGGTCTTGTCCCTAATCGGCCTCCAAACATTTCAGGTGGGTGCTTCACGTGCTTACCGGTTTCCCTTACCGAAAGCGGTCTCGAGTAAGGATGCACCAGACCGTCATCATCCAGAACCGCATACTCGTCTGAATAGTATGTGGCTCCGGCTTGCACAAGCTCTGCGACCAGAGTTGTCTTTCCACTGAAGCTCCGCCCCGGTATCAGTATCGCCTGGTCCTTCCATCCCACGACTCCCGCATGAATGAAGACCCGCCGGCGCGCGCCCGCAGCAACATGAAGCTTCACGTCGGATTCGAACACGTCGAGGAGCTCGTCCAGGTCCATCGTTCGAAGAAGCTTCTCGACGTTGCCATAGAGAATGTTGAAGCGACGAACGTTCGGGCGAGGCCCCTCTCCTCCGATGATCAACGAGTAGAGGCGTTCAACCGTCAACGCGCGTGAGCGTTTCCATCCGGGCGTAAGGCGATCCACAAGCCTATCGAGTATCTCCGGCTTGTTAACTCTAATTCCGACGCGTACGCCGTATGAAACAAATGACATTCCTGCCGCCCAACCCAGGCGATCAATCTTGTCCATTCAGGTAGATTTAAATTTGAGCGATGGCAAGCGCACTCAGGATGTCCTCCTGTATAGGTCTATAGACAGGTCGTCCCTACGAGACTAGCAAGCGAGACGCAGCTCCATAGGAGCGACCTGTTTATAGCACCGACACATCAATCGGTAAGCAGCTCCGTCGGAGTGACCTGTTTATAGCGCCGACACATCAATCGGTACGCAGCTCCGTCGGAGCGACCTGTCTTCTCCTCATTCTTCAAGCCAATTGAAGAGGTACTTGGTATCGAACGCGATGTCAAACTTCCTCAGCAGGGCCAGATATTCTTCTTTGAACGATCTCTCGGCATGATGTGTTGCCTGGTTCTCGACGTATCGCGCCACGGCGCCGACCTGCGAATGTGAATACGAGAATGCTCCGAAGCCTTCCTGCCAACTGAACCTCCCCTTCACCCATCCTTTGGAGTTTATGAAATTGGAGGAAGACGATTTGATCTCTTTGACCAGGTCGGAGATCGCTATATCAGGTTTGAGTCCTACGAGAACGTGCAGGTGATCGGGCATTCCGTTGATTGCGATTAGCTTTTGATTCTCGTTCCGTACGATTCCAGCGATGTACTTGTATAGTTCTTCCTTGAACTGGTTCGTGATGAGACACTGCCGTCCGTTAACAGCGAAGACGAGCTGAATGTAGATTTGTGTGAATGTATTTGCCAATGCGAGTTCAGGTCGCTCCTATGGAGCTTCAATTCAATCCAGGTCTCTGTTGCTATAGACAGGTCGTCCCTACGGGACTAACACAGGTTCAGGTCGCTCTTATGGAGCTTCAATTCAATCCAGGTCTCTGTTGCTATAGACAGGTCGTCCCTACGGGACTAACACAGGTTCAGGTCGCTCTTATGGAGCTTCAATTCAATCCAGGTCTCTGTTGCTATAGACAGGTCGTCCCTACGGGACTAACACAGGAGACGCAGCTCGACAGGAGCGACCTGTGTTTCGCAGATCTATAGACAGGTCGTCCCGACGGGACTAACACCCGAGATGCAGCTCCGTCGGAGCGGCCTGTCTATAGCACTGACGCATCGATTAATCGTTCGCAGCTCCGTAGGAGCGACCCGTCTATAGGTCAGCGCAAAAGGAACGACCCACGGAATCGTTCCTCTGCGACTAGCTATGCGCTCGACTCGGCCCAACGAATCGTAATATATATAACGACGGTCGCCGTTCCGATACTTACTTGAGCCTTGTTGTGGGATCGCCGATTAGTATCCAGGTGCGACGAACATCAAGATCCGAAATTGCCGCCTTCGCCTTGATCGTCGCGTCCCCAAGCCTGGCCGAGGCTCCATTGAAAATCTGACGGAAGAGTTCCTGGTTGGCTAGAGCCTGCGCGTCCGGCTCAGTCAATCCCGATGACGACCAAACAGCCGCCGCTCCTCCGGGTGAGTTCATCAGCGCGTGCGCCAGACTCTCAGACCTTTGGTCTATGAAATACCCGTTCAGGCACGTCATCGCGACAAAGATCGACAGCCTCTGCGTATTCGTGAGCGACGCTCCATCGGTAGATACCAACAGATTCGCTCTCCACAAGTTTACGGACCCGTGGCCCACGTAATTGACTAACCCTTTCCCCTGGTTCAACGCATTCAACAGGTCCTGTTCGGCCTGCGGATCGCTACTACGCCGGATTTCCTGCACGTTCGTGCCTGCCGGCACAAGCGAGCGGAGTTGATCGTCTGCGCCTTCGAAGTCGAACCCGTCATTTATGTCAGCAACCAGGAGCACGCCGTCGCCTTTGGCTCCCTGATCGTAGCCGACAACCTTGTTTACCATCGTTGTCGCTTCCTGCGCTGTCAGAGCGGGTAGCCGACCCACGGCCATCTCCGGGATTCCATCGTCATTGAAGTCGGCCAGCGCATCGTCGGACGCGGTCTCGATATGTTCCGTTTGCACAAACATCGTAGGCACGAAGTCCGTGTCGCCCAAGCCGAGATAATTCCGCGGATCGAAACTGGCGCTTCCTGCGAGCAGAACGTACCTCGGCCGTTTCTTCCAGTTCGTGTGCGCGTACGATAGAAAATCCTTCAGCGCTTGCGGCGACTTGCTTCCAGCGTTGAACTCATCATACACATCCTCGATGTCCACCAGTTGAGTCCGCAGTCCCTGGCTTTCTCTCAACGACAAAAGCGATTGAAGGCTTGAAGAAAAGGCTCCATAACTGACTACTAAAAGGTCGGCCGAGTTTAAAGGCTGCCGCAAGCTTGAGAGTCCGTTCGCGGCTACCTTTGCGGCGCTCTTCACTTGCGAATCGGCGAACACCAACAGAGTCCTGGTGCCTGTCCCGCCCGAAGTCGCCAGCAGCACCGAGTAACCCTGCGGGGTTTGACTGACCCTGCCCAGCATCCATTTAGGCGTCGTCGCATCGGTGACATCTATCACACGGATCGCTGGATCACTGAACCCGTTTACCGTAACGCTCTGTGCCGCGCCGGCCGTGATCTTGAGCGAATTGTTGTCCGCGTCGTAGCTGTGCAGGTAGGTCAGCCTCATGTAATCCACAAAGCTGAAATCGCTGCTGCCCGCCTGCGCCACCATTGTTACCGTGTTTGTGCCCTCGGTAAGCAATGATTGAGCGAAAGTCAAAGTCGATATCGAGTAAGCCTGATCGTTGAAGCTCAACGTTCCTACCAGAGTCCCGTTTACCGATACTCCAATGTTGTGTGGCCCCGCGTTGAAGCCCTGCATTGCTACCTCAAGCGTTGCATTGGCAGCGGGAGCGATGTGAGAGGCGGTCATCGTCTGATCAGTCGGCTGATTGAAGATGAACGCGCCGAAGAAATTCTCCCTGTCTCCGTTGGGAATGTTCGAGAAGTAGAAGAGTCTGTCTTTGCGTTGAACGGTATACTGGAATCCGCTGCCAGCGCTCCCCTTGGGCGAGCCCTTAAACGCCTTGATGCGATCGCCCGGATCCTGTCCCGCAGTCAGCCAGTAGACTCGCGTGTCGGTAGACGAAGTATCAAGGCCAAGACCGTAGAACTCGATCGAATCCTGCGGATCGAATTTTCCGTCGTCCTCACCGTTAACGATCATCGGTATCTGCTGACCGCCCACGTAGAGTTGGAGGTTGTGCGGATCAACCGAAGCGTCAAGCCCCGCCGCAACTAAGTCAGGCTGGTTCACCCTGTACCACCCTTCCTGGCGGACCGAGATCTTAACCGCAGGGTTACCGGCAAGGTCCAGTTGTTGGGTCAGGTCGGAACCTTTCAGCTTGCCCGGTTTAGCCTTGGTTTCCATTTGAGCAACGGGTTCGTATTGAAAGCCCTTTGCGGAAGAGGCAATCTCCTTTGCCACTTGTGCATTCATCGAGTTGATGGTCACCGATCTTCCGCCGCCCGGTGAAGGCGGGCGAGAGGGCTTGCCGGTTTCGTCGATCCAGAAGGGTCCATTCCATACGTTCTGTCCGCTCGCGTCGATATCCTCCAGCCAGTAGCGCGGCGTCTCTCCACTCTTGGTGCCGGGGTCAGTCCACGAGTAAGAGAGTCCTGCGGTGAGCGGAGTCCCGCGCCGGACCATCAATGCCGACCCGGCAACAGGATTGGGAGTCAGCCGGACTAGTGTGCCGCTCTGATCCTGTTTGTAGATGTTGAATCCTACATTGTTGACCTCGTAGCCGGTCCGCCACTCGAGCACGACCCCGTCATCGGATCTTGAGGCGGCGAACGCTTCGAGCTTGCATGAAGTGGGGACGCCTGTAGGTGCGATAGTCCAGGGAGAGAATGCGGTCACTCCGCTGGACTCTACCCATCTGTTCGGGTCGTTGTTGTTACAGTCCGTGGAAGGCACCTGAGACCAAACGTGGGTCGTAGTGTCCTCTCTCCACAACTGGAGAGTGCAGGGCATGCCCGTGTTGTCCGAATTGCCGTTTAGCTCGGTTCCCAGATAATGCAACCGCAACGTAGCGTTTGTAAGCGTACCTCCACCTGGAGTGATGGTGTATAGCCGTTTTACAGAAGTAGATTTAGAGGTCGTAGTGTTCTTAACCAGATTCACGGTAATGCTGCTAATAGTGCCGACGGACTCTGTGATCTTTACGTTGGGATTCCCAAAGGTCCTAGTCGTTCCCAACGGGCTGGCGATGTCTGTGCGGGTTACATTGCCTACCACGTCACCGGTGCCGGTCGAGGTAGGTGCGTTACTGCCCATTTCGAGTGTGTGAGCCCCGGTGTTTAGGTCTCCGCTTGTCAGCGCCAACGTTCCCGTCACGAACGTAGTAAATGAGCCAGAGGTCGCAATCGTGAGTCCGTTGGCGTGACCGACAGTTAGGCCGTTGAAACTCGTCGGCTGCGAGCCGGCAATCTGACCGGCGCTGCCATTGAACACGACATTGCTCGATCCTGAAGTGAACCCTGTGCCGCTATTGTTTGTCCAACTGCCCGCTACGTTGATGGTTGTTGCGGTTCCTGCAGAGAATCCTCCCGCTGTGATTGTCAAATCGCTGTTAAGGGTCAGAGTGGTGGTGCTTCCGCCAACACTCAATGTCTGACCGCTCTTGTTGATCGTGAGGTTGTTAAAGGTCTGAGTTGATGCGGAGCCATTGATCGCTTGGGCGGCCGTTGTGCTGTTGAAGGTTACCGTCCCCGAGCCTGGCGTAAACGCCCCCCCATTGTTCGTCCAGTTGACAGCGATGTTGATATTGCTGGCCGTTCCTGCTGCTAATGTTCCTGCGGTGAGCGTCAATGTGCCGTTGATCGCGAGAGTGGTAGTGCTGCCACTGACACTCAACGTTTGACCGCTCTTGCTAACGGTGATGCTATTGAAGGTTTGACTGGACACGGTGCCGTTGATTGCTTGAGCTACTGTTGTGCTGTTGAAAGTTATCGTGCTTGTGCTCGGTGTGAATGTGCCACCGTTGTTCGTCCAGTCGCCTCCGACGGTGTGAGTAAAGGTGCCACCATCTAGACTCGTTCCCGAGCCGAGGGTAACTTTTCCGCTGACGTTGATTGTTGCTCCTGCTGTCGCTGACGCCGTGCCAGCCATCGTGAAGTCCCCAGCAACCGTCGTAGTCGTGCCAGGCATCGTCTTCGTGCCGCTACCGCTTAGAGTCAAGTGGCCATAGCTCTCCGCGGTCACCGTTTGATTGGTCCCGCTGTACTCGACCGTGCTTGTTGAGCCAAGTGTGTGAGTAGTGTAGTTCGACGGGAAGGAATTTGTCCCACCTATTTTCAGTGTCGCGCCGTTACTAACTGTTATGGTACCACCGCTGGCCGATCTGTTTGCGGTGAACGTGCTCAGATCGAGGACTCCACTGCTCACTGTTAGCGTACTTGTGACGGCGGTGTTTTGCGCCAGAGTTACGATGTTGCTGCCTCCGGCCCCGGTATTCGCGACGGTCAAGCTGTTAACGGTTGCCGGGAGTCCATTCCCGACCGCTTGGTTTGCGCTTCCGTTGTAGATGTAGTTGGCCCCAGTGCTGAAAGTTCGCGTCGTGGTCTGAACGTTACCAGTTGCTCCTGAAGATGTGATTCCGACTGTCGACCTAATTCCCAGCGTTGCACCCGAGGACAGCGTGAATGTAGTTCCACTGACGACCGTCCCGGCTACATCCATTTGCAACGTCGTGCCGCTGTTTACAGTGAAGTTAACGGCATTTGATACCGTCCCGCCGGATTTGTATGTCTGCGTCACATTACCATTGAACACAACAGTAATTAGACCTGAAGCGCCCCCATCGAGGGTGCCTCCCGTAAGAGAAAAATGGCCTGCGACATTTATCGTTAAGCCCGGCGTGGCGTCGCCAAGCTTCGTAAAAGTTCCGCCACTCATCGTAAAGCTACCACTTACTGTCAACGACGATGCATTGTTATTCCCTATCTGCACGCTACCACCGCTCTGCACATAATCTCCACCAACTGTATTGGCGCTGTCGTTTGGGAGATGAAGCGCTCCAGAACCGGTATTCTGAATGTTTAGATCACCTTGAGTTGTTAAGGCATTACCGATAGCGCTGTTGACCGTTTGTCCCGAGCAGTTCCAGGTAACGTTTCCAAACGACTGACCTAGACCGGGTGGCACGGTGCTAGTAATCCCAGTGATTTCGCAGGTTGAATTTGCATCCCAAGTGGCGGTCGGTACGACTCCACCACCACCACCGTTTCGAGCAAGAGTGAATTTGCCACCGGAAAGAAACTGCCCTGTGGCGGCCCCACCATAAGCAAAGGCCGCAGACGCGTTACTAAGCGATAGTGTTCCCGCGACTGAGAGGTCCACGCCTCCTGCATTTCCGTCATTGACGGTCAGGGTCACGCCTCCGGTTACGGAGGCCGTGCCTCCTGAAAGTATCGTCAAACGCTGCACTGTCGTCGTGTTCGCTGTAGCAAGCGAAGCTCCGTTTTCTACCTGAACTTCTGCGCCCGTGCCAGACACCGTCCAGGTAGCAGTTGTAGTCATCGAATGCGGAGTGGTCCCGCCGTTCCCGGTCCCTTGAATCACAAATATGTCGCCAGCGGTGAAATTAGCGGGTGATGTTCCCCCACCTGCTCTATTTGTATTCCAATTCGCTTGTGTGTTTGGCGCACCGGAGGTTTGTGAAAAATAGGTCGTACCGAATGCTGTGGCGTCGAATATTAGAACGCAAAACGCTGCGGCCAGAAGGATTCCCACTCTCTTCATAACGCCTACACCGGTGACTGCGTGATTTTGATCCAGCCCACCCGCAATCCTCTTCTCCAAAAAAAGTCTCACTCGACTCATAAAGCCTCCAACGACACCTGACTACACTTCTCGGCACTCGAGCAGCCTGCGTATCTGAAGCTCTCCAGCGTCGCGGTCATTCCACATCTCTCACGCATACCTGCTGGCTTGACTTCATGCTTCGGGCTCCGAAAGGGTCTTCTTATTCGACTTGTCTGGGGTGTCTCAATATATTACGAACAACTATGATGGTAGTAAAGTGCTGGCCGGTAGTATCCCAGCATCCGCCGATACTACCACAGCGACTCATCTTGTCAACCCGAAAACAGGGAATGAGCTACGATTTCCTCCCCCCGTATTCTGTAAGGAGAAAGAGCAAATGACGACCGCCGACCGAGACCGGGGACGGAGAGGACCGACGCGGAGATCCGGCGACGCGGCGAGTGGGAGAAAGAAACGGAGAGGAACGACGCGGAGATCCGGCGACGCGGCGAGTGGGAGAAAGAAACGGAGAGGAACGACGCGGAGATCCGGCGACGCGGACCGGGACCGACGCGCAAGCTGGTCAAGTTCAGACCCCGGAAATCAGAAGTCAGAGGTCACTGGATTTCGAATAGCGAATTGCGGATTTCGAATTGCCGTAGCTCTGTAGGAGCGACCTGTCTATAGCACCAATGCATCGATCCGCGCGCGTAGCTCCATAGGAGCGACCTGTTCTTGAGGCTTTGATCGATGAGCAGAAGGTCGCTCCTTACGGAGCTACGGTGATTTGCTGAACGCGGCGGTGCTATAGACAGGTCGCTCCTTACGGAGCTGTCTCACGAGCCCAAATGTTACTGGAAGAGTTTTGTTCACAAAGGAATTCCCAGTCCGATAGCGCGCCCGGGGACCGGACGGGGAGACCGGAGACGGGGAGACCGGAGACCGGAGACCAGGGCATTCTTTCTCCCACTCGCCCCGTCGCCGGATCTCCCCGTCGGTCCCTTCCGTCCGTCGGTCATCGGTCTCCGGTCATCTCCGCGGTCTCCGGTCATCGGTCTCCGGTCGTCGTACACCCATTTGTCACCACAAACAGCCCCGGCTACTGACCTCTTCTGCCTCAACCACTACCCAGAATTGTCACGTTGATTACTTTGTCTTAGGCCGGTCTCGGTCACGACTCGTGGAATGAATTCGATAACGAGAAACTTCTCGTAGAGCGAACGGGTACCTTTCCGAGAGAATTGTCACTTCCGCCAATCACCTTGATGGCACGAATTCGTTTTGGTCCGAAGCTTGCCAGGAGTCTAGCGACCCGCCCCTGCGTAATAGAAATTCCCAATTGGATATGTAGCTGAGACCACACCTTGTATTAGGACGCGGTAAGGAATGGGCGTTTCGATGAGGAAGAAGGTTCTATGAGTAACCGGACCGGGACAGTGTGCGCAGTATGGCTCGCGGTCTTCATTTTAGCTGCCGAGTCGCAGATGACAACCAAAAGGGTGACCAGGGCCGACGAGGCGACCCAACACTCTGACCAGATCATAGCCGAGACGTCGCGGTTGCTGCCTCAGGCTGCGCCTGGAAGGCTCCTGGTGAAGTATCGCGCGGGAGTTTCATCCCGCAAGCGAAAGAATCTGCTGATTGCGGAGGGCGCCCGCGAGGAACGCGAGCTTCCAGGTCTGGGCATCCACGCGGTCCAGTTGCCGGACGGCGCAGATGAGGAAGCGTGTGCGCAAAGGTTCAGATCGCGACCCGAGGTTGAGTCCGTTGAACGAGATTACATAGTCTATCCGGTCGGCGATATGGTTCCAGACGATCCGATGTATCCATCGCAATGGCACCTGCCCGCGATCGGCTGCCCAACTGCCTGGGGCATGACCGAGGGCAGCGATCAGGTGACAATTGCTTTGTGCGATACGGGAGTTGATGCAAGTCATCCTGATCTCTCGTCGAAGCTTGTGCCGGGCTGGAATGTTGTGGACAACAACTCGGACACGAGCCCGGTTGCTTCACACGGAACATGGACCGCAGGGACGGCGGCGGCCACCGGAGACAATCTAATCGGAGTGGCCTCTCCAGCGTTGAACTGCCGCATTATGCCCGTTCGCGTCACATCCGAACCGAGCGGCGGCGCGCTCATAAGCGCGCTCGCCGCCGGTGTAGTTTGGGCAGCCGATCACGGCGCCCAGGTAGCGAGTGTGAGCTATATGGGAGCCGACACCGGTCTGATGCAGAGTGCTGGGCGTTACATTCAAAGCAAAGGCGGCGTTTTGGTTATGGCAGCCGGAAACACGAACAGCTACTTCGGCGCTCCGGACACGCCCGACATCATTGTTGTGAGCGGCACCGATCAATACGATCAAGTCGCTTGGTTCACAACAACCGGACCTTATGTCGATGTGTCGGCGCCGGGCACTAGCATTCTGACTACGGCGCCGGGAGGGGGATATCAACCGGTGAACGGCACCTCATTCTCAGCTCCGCTTGTGGCCGGTGCAGTCGGACTCATGCTATCGCTCAACCCGGCTCTCACACCTGCTCAGATAGACACAATATTGAAAGTAACAGCAGACGACCTTGGCCCGGCCGGTTGGGATCCCGGTTACGGATGGGGACGGCTCAACGTAGGCCGTGCCATCAATGCCGTTGAAGCCATGCTCACCGGAGCGCCCGACACAATCCCACCAGCACTTGGTTTCGCGCAACCACAAGTCGGAGGCCCGTCGAGTGGTCTGGCCGGCATATCAAGCAGCGAGCTGTTGAAAGTGAACGCGCTTGATGATCGAGGCGTGACCGAAGTGAGCTTGTTCGCCGATGGAACTTTGTTAGGCACCAGCACATCGGCTCCTTACAACTTCAACTGGGACACGTCGTCGCTGGCGGCCGGCTCGCAGCACACGCTCGTGGCAGTCGCGAGGGATCAGGCAGGGAACACGACAAGCATATCTACTACCGTAATGTTGAGCGCGACATACGACGCTACGCCGCCTGTGGTCAGCTTCGCGCAGCCTCAAGCGAATGGACAGGTGAACATCTCGCCCACGGAGTCTGTGGTAGTCAGCGCTTCAGACAACAAAGGCGTTGCTTCTGTGAGCCTTTTCGCTGACGGCTACTTCGTAGGCACGAAGACGGCTGCTCCTTATGCATTCACCTGGAACACGTCTTCTTTCGCGGCCGGTTCGCAACATACGCTGATCGCGTCAGCAGGTGACCAGGCCAACAATTGGGTTAGCACTACGATCACAGTCACTGCGAGAACGGCGCCCGATACCACTCCGCCTTCAGTGAGCTTCGCGCAGCCTCAGCAGGGAGGCGCCGTTAACATATCGGCCGGCGAGCCGGTTAACATTACCGCTTCAGACAATATTGGGGTCGCATCGGTGAGTCTCTACGCCGACGGGACATTGGTAGGCACTGACACATTGACGCCTTACACGTTTGTGTTGAACACATCCGGGTTCGCGGGTGGCTCTCGGCATATGCTGACTGCTGCGGCGAGGGACCAGGCCGGCAACTCGACATCGGTTTCGATTAGCATAACCGTGAACCCTCCGCCCGACACTACGCCACCTTCATTGAGTTTCGCACAGCCGCAAGCCAACGAAACGGTAGGCGAATCAAACCACGAATCGATCAGCATCAACGCTCAGGACAACGTCGGCGTAGCATCAGTAAGACTCTTTGCAGATGGCACGCTTCTTGGCAGCGCGAACACTGCGCCTTATGTGTTTTGGTGGGACTGCACTTCGTTCGCTGTCGGCTCGCGCCATGCGCTGACCGCCGTAGCTGCCGATCAGGCCGGTAACTCAACCAGCGTTTCGATCACCGTGACCGTGCGAGACACGATCGCGCCTCAAATCTCTTTCGTCTCACCGAAAAACGGAGACAAGCTCAAGAGTGATCAGGACATCTCGATCTGCGCGGCAGATAACGTAGCGGTCGCGCGAGTAGAGTTTTACGCCGACAACCAACTGGTTGCGTCGTGGTCGAGACCTCCGTACACGATGAAGTGGAAGACCGACAGGTTGAGTAAGGGCGCACATACCTTGACTTGCACAGCTTATGACGGAGCGGGCAACAGCGCTTCGACTAGCGTTACAGTCACCCAGAAGTGATCGCATATGGAGTGCGCCGCCTCTTAGTCAAACAATTCATCAACTACAGACTGGCGGCGCTTTGGATCGGGCGTATCTCGCAGGCTAATCCCAATTCCAAAGCCGCCGGCTAGAAGGTAACCAAATAGTTGAAGGAAAGCGGCGCACTCTAAGACTACTTCTATTCGCTTTACTCTCATCCGTCGGAGGGTGTAAACGACATCCCAGGGGCCGAGTAGTGTGGCACAATTTCTGGGAAACAAAGCTGACCTATGAAAAATCTACCTCGCGCGTCTGAACTATGTGCACGTGAATGCGGTCAAGCACGGGCTGGTAGCGGTTGCAAACCAATATCCCTGGTGTTCGGCTGCGTGGTTTGAGCGGACCGCCCGGCCGGCTCAAGTAAAGACAATCTACGGATTCAAGGTTGATAAGCTTCGCGTTTATGATGAGTATGAAGCCTCGCCGGACTGGTGACAACCTGGAGCGTGTGTGCCTCAGTTGCGCAATGCGCGAGCTACACTACTTTGGACTGCGCCGCTGTTTATCAAGGAATTTCATCAGCTATCCTGGCAGCGCTTTGGCTTCCGCGCTGTCTCTTAGAAGGTTACCTGCAAATCCAAAGCGCCGCCGATTACAAACCAGGCAAATCTCTAGTCGAGGGCGGCGCACTCCAAACTCGTAGATCATTGACACGTAAGCCATTGTACAGTATGTTTCCGCCGAACGGTTTAAGCGTTTCGTTAGAAGCATTTCAGACCAGAGCTATGAAGCAAACTGTGAGTCTGGTTCGACAGGTTGGGCTTGTAGCTCGGCCCCAGGATTTCGAAGCTCCTTCGCAACGAGACTGACACTTGGAGACGTAGCCGCACCAATCCCCCTTCGACCAGAGATCACACAGGTGTGCGTCCCCCTAAACTGGTTTTGAAGTGTTCTACTGCCGGGCGCGCGAGACGACGCTCCTCGTCTTCGAATGCGTTCCGGCTTGGAGTGGTATCGAGAAATCTAGTTGCCACTCGGTGGCTTCCCTTCGGGGCTTAAGACTCGAGGGCGGAGCTCGCCCCGGGAAGAATTGCAGATTGCAGATTGCGGATTGAAAAGACCAGGCATGAACACGCGATCGGTGCGAGCTTCACTTGTTGCTGACGGCTCATCGCAATCCGAAATCCAAAATTCGAAATCCGAAGTCCGCAATCCGAAATCCGCTATCCGAAATTCGAAATTCGAAATTCTTATCGCCGGCGGCTTGATGTTCGCCGTGGCCTTTACCGCGCTTGCGCTTGGCACCGTAGAAGCCTGGTCGGTCGCACTGTTCGAGCTCGTAGTCGTCGTCATCTTATTGCTCTGGGCAACGCAGGCAATAGTCGAAAGGCGTCTTGAAGTTTACTTTCCGGCCGCAGCGTTGCCACTTGCGGCGTTCGTTTTGCTGGGGCTCATTCAAAGCATCGACATCGGCGGCAACGGCCGGACCGCCAGTCTGTCGATGGACGTCGAGGCGACGCGCGGCGCTTCGACGGTGATCTTCTTCCTGTTCGCTTGTTTTCTGATAGCCTCGAATTTCTTTCGCACCAGTGAAAAGTTGCGCAGCCTTACGAACTTTCTGGTCGTCTTCGGGCTCGCGCTTGCTGTGTTCGCTTTGATTCAGCACTTCACCTGGGAAGGCCGCTTGTTTTGGTTTCGCCCAATGCCGGTAGCCGGCGCCGGAACCGGGGGCCCGTTCGTTAATCGAAACCATTTTGCGGGATACATGGAAATGTTGATACCGATCCCGCTGGCACTGGCGCTCTCGCGAGCAGTACGTTTGGAAGCCCGGCTCATTTACGCTTTCGCGGCGGCGGTAACGGGAATAGCCCAGCTCGCTTCGCTCTCGAGAGGCGGTTTGGTGAGCCTTGCCTTCGGTCTGCTCTTCCTTGCGATCATGAGCGCAAGACTAAAGTGTGACGAAACGCATTCCGGCAAACGCTCTTCGTTCATCCTTCAACCCGCGCTTTTGATCGTAGTGTTGGCGGCTGTGATCGTAGCAGGAGTCGTATGGGTTGGCGCGGACCTCGATATTATGAGGCGAGTCGCGAACGATCCGTTGACCACCGGCGCGATGATGGACCGGCAAGCCGTATGGGCAGACACACTGAAGATGTTTAGCGCGCACCCGATCCTCGGAGTTGGGCTCGGAGCATTTGAAACGGTCTATCCGATCTACGGACGCGGGAACGGCACGTTTGTAATACAGTTCGCACATAACGATTACCTGCAGGTGTTGGCGGACGGCGGCATAGTTGGAGCCGCACTTGCCCTGTGGTTTATCATTGCAGTCTTTCGTGACTTTGCTCACGGAATGAAATCGAGAGATCCGTTTCTCAGCGCGCTTGCGCTCGGGGGTGGCGCGGGAATCGTGGCAATACTGGTTCACAGCCTGTTTGATTTCAATCTCCAGCTCCCATCCAACGCTTTGTTGTTCTTAGTGCTGGCAGCGATAGTTGCAACGACTGGGAGACTTCGGATTTGCACAGCGAAAATAAGCGGGTGAAAGCTCCATGGGGTTTCGGGTGCCATCGCTGGGTTCACAAGGACGTTGCACTTTTAAAGAGCTTTTCATAGAGTTTCGATATGAGCGTTGAGGAACTTGAATCCGTAGTTTCGGGTTTGTCGCCGGAGGAACTTGCTCGTTTCTCGCAGTGGTTTGAGGAATTCCTGGCCGATCAATGGGACCGGCAGATCGAGTCCGACATTCAGGCAGGGAGACTGGATAAGGCTGGCAAGCGCGCCGACGATGACTTTGAAGCGGACCGGTGCACTCCCATTTGAACCATTTTGCGTCCCCCGAATTCTGGTTCTACTACCGGCAGCTACTCCCAGAAATACAGGAGCTAGCCGATAAGAACTTTCAACTGCTCAAATCTAATCCGCGGCATCCCTCTCTTCGCTTCAAGCGGATCGGAAAGTTCTGGTCGGTGAGAGTAGGCTTGCGTCACCGGGCACTTGCCAAGGATAGAAATGACGGCTTGGTCTGGTTCTGGATTGGACCACACGACTCATACGAGCGATTACTTCAGAGTTAAATCTAACGGACTGAGCAGAGTCTTTCCAAACCGGTTTCGGTCGGCCGTCCCCGGTCCCCGGTCTCTTTAGGAGTTCAAAATGTCTGACGAAAGAGTCGAACTCGAGAGGGTGTCACCTCACGAAGAAGCGCCGCTCGTGCGGCCCGGCTACCCGCGAGTGCCCGGCTACCCTGACTCGTTGGCTTATGGTTACGGCAACGCCTACGGTGAGGATGAGGAAGACAGCATTCACCTTCGTGAACTCTGGCGAATCATCCGCAAGCGCCGATGGCTCATCGTCTGCATCACCGTGATCATTACCACACTCGTTACCATCGAAGCATATCGCGCCAAGTCTGTTTACAAGGCGTCGTCGTTCATAGAAATTGGCAAGGAGACGCCAACCGTCCGCTCAGCCGCAAACGGAATGGTGATCCAGGCCGACGACGATCTCTATTATCCTCAACTCAGCATCAACACGAACCTGTTCCGCCTCACCAGCGAGCCGCTCCTCGAGGACGTAGTCGCCGATTTGCAGCTCGATAAGAATCCCAAGTTCAGCGAGCCCTCTCAGAGATCATTTTTGGAAGCTGTGCAAGCGGTAATCAACAGGGCCACATTCAAGAAGCCGGAGCCCGAACCTCTAACCACCGTCGGGTCGCTGGTTTCAGGACCGGAAAACAAGCAGGCTCGTTCGCAAGAGGAACACGAGAGGCTTGCGCCTTATGTTTCGATGGTCGCCGGAGGGTTGCAGGCCGAGCAGGTCAAAGAGACGCGAACGCTCAAAGTCACCTACACCCACACTGATCCTGTCATCTGCGCGGCGGTGGCCAACGGTGTAGCGCAGGACTTCATCGATCAGAACTTCGAAAACAAGACCGAACGGTTCACCAGCGCCTCGAAGTGGCTCGACACCACCACCCGCGAGCTTATGGCAAAAGTCGAGCGCGCTGAGCAGGACCTGACCGACTACACAAAAGCACACAACATTTTCGCGACCGAAGGTAAAGAGACTCTCACAACCGACAAACTCTCACGCTTGCACGACCAGGCCACGCGCGCTGAAACCGATCGCATATTGAAACAATCGGTCTATGAGGTAGTGAAAGCGGGTCGCATAGCTGAATTGCCGGCGGCGTTTTCGGATCCCAAGATCACCACGCTTCAGACCAGGCTAGAAGAACTGCGAGCAAGGCTGGAGCAACTCAACTTGAAGTATGGTCAGGAGCACCCGCAAATCGTCGAGGCAAAACTGCAAATCAAAAACACCGAAGCGCAACTCGACGCAAGCCGCAAGGCTTTAGAAGAGAAACTGAAGGGCGAGTACGAGCTGGCCGCGCGCGACGAAGCTTCGCTGAAGCAATCGCTCGATCGCGCCAAAGGAGAAGCAGTCAAGCAGAATCAGGACGCGATCCAGTACAACATACTCAAGACCGAAGTCGATACGGCGAAATCCATGTACACCGACTTCCTGAACAAGACCAATCAAGCGAAGGTCGAAGTCGCGCAGCAGCACAACAATATGCGGCTGATTCAACCGGCGCGAACTCCCGGCGGTCCGGTTGGTCCCGGGCGTTTCAGGGCCATAGTTATCGGCCTCTTCCTGAGCCTGATCGGAGGGGTGGGCCTCGCTTACTTCCTCGAGTACCTCGACAACACAATCAAGACGGTTGAGGACGTTGGCCGCTACGTACAACTGCCGGCGCTTGGCGTGATCCCGGCGATGGCTGCGGCATCTACGCGCAGGCTGAATGGAAACAGAAGAAGCTCACGGAACCTTATCGTCGGACGCGAATCAAGCAGACAGCCCGGCGAGTTCCCGCCCGCCTCCGACAGCCTAACGGTTTTCGACAACCGATCCTCAGCGGCTGAAGCATACCGCGTGGTCAGAACATCGATGCTGCTGTCGGCAGCAGGCAGCCCGCCCAAGACTATACTTGTCACCAGCGGACAAGCCGGCGAGGGCAAAACTACAACCGTAGTGAACACCGCGATCTCTCTTGCGCAGCTTGGTTCGTCGGTGTTGATAATCGACTGCGACCTGCGCCGGCCCGCCACTCACAAGATCTTCGGCGTCAATGCTGATCGCGGTCTATCGTCTTACCTTTCAAGTGACATTCAGATTGACGGGCTGATACAAAAACTTCAGATACCAAATCTTTCCTTGATCCCGTGCGGGCCGATTCCGCCGAACCCCGCTGAGTTGATCAGCTCCGCGAGGATGAAGGAGATGCTGAAGCTCATGGCCGGGCGCTACGATCACGTGCTGCTCGACTCGCCGCCGTTGATAAACGTCACCGACCCGGTGATCCTCTCGACGCTGGTCGATGGAGTGATCATGGTGGTACACGGGGGCAAGAGTCCGAGGACGATCGCGCAGCGCGCGCGTCAGGAGTTGCTGGGAGTCGGCGCGAAGATCTTCGGCGTAGTGTTGAACAACATCGATATGACTCGCGAAGGCTACGACGAGTATTACTATTATTACAATCGATATTACGCGGCGTATGAGAAGGACGGGAGACCGGAGACGGGAGACGGAAGACGGGGCGACGGGGCGACGGGAGACGGGGACCGAAGACGGGGTGCATGAGACCGAGGACGGGAGATGGAAGACCGGGCCTTTATTCCATGATTA